>Ga0075467_10002850_pt1 | contig 13485 bp, 12 predicted proteins | sample DEB08_DNA_9_FD_75067 | JGI IMG/M metagenome (GOLD analysis project Ga0075467, IMG submission 75067) | Aqueous microbial communities from the Delaware River and Bay under freshwater to marine salinity gradient to study organic matter... | ecosystem: Environmental > Aquatic > Marine > Coastal ...
AAAACCTACTTCCTGCAAAATGATGAAGGCAATATGAATGAAACCCATTCTGTTGCTGCTGGCCTTGACTATATAGGTGTGAATCCAATTTTTGCTCACCTCCACGATCAGGGCAAGGTGCGTTTTGAGGCGGCCACGGATGTGGAAGTGAAAGAGGCACTCAAGCTGACTATGCGCACCGAGGGCTTGATCCCGGCGCTGGAAAGTACGCACGCTTTTGTCACCGCTATTAAAGAAGCGCCGACCATGGGCAAGGATCAGATTATTCTGATCAACCAGTCCGGTCGTGGGGACAAAGACATCTTTACCATTGCCGACGCTCTGGACGACGCCAAGTGGAAGTCCTTTATCGGTGGCAAAGCTGATCAATATCGCGCGGAGAACAATTAATGGGTCTGCAACGTTTTATTGCCGAGCGCAAGCAGAGCAAAGATATTTTGGTGATGGCCCATGTGGTCTGTGGCTACCCCTCCTTCGAAGAGAATCTTCAAGAGCTGGAGATTATGGCTGAGGCTGGTGTAGATCTGGTGGAGCTGCAGTTTCCCTTCTCTGAGCCCAGTGCCGATGGCCCGCTTTTTGTGCTTGCTAATGAGCAGTCGCTAAAATCCGGCACCACGGTTGATCAGTGTTTTGAGTTTATGAAACTGGTCAGCGGACGTTTTCCATTTAAAGTATTGATGATGGGTTATTACAATACGGCTTTTAAAATGGGCGAAGAGGCCTTTGTAAAGCGAGTTAAAGAATCTGGTGGCGTTGGCTATATCTTGCCTGATCTGCCCATTGAAGAGTCACCTAAGTTGCACCGACTCTCGGAAGAAGCCGGCATTGAGCCGATTATTTTGATGACCCCGACAACTAGCGATAAACGCTTGGCGAAGCTTGGCGCCGCTAGTCGCGGATTTGTCTATGTGGTTGCTCGAAAAGGTGTCACTGGTTCGAAAACCCAAATGGGTGATGATGTGCTGGCGCTGATTGAACGCTGCCGTGAGCACACTAATGTGCCCCTGGGTGTGGGTTTTGGTATCAGCAGTAAAGCGGATATAGATGTACTGCGTGGCTATGCGGATGTCGCGATCGTTGGCACGGCTGCACTTAAAATTTGGCAAGAGGGCGGTGCACCTGCGCTGCGCAAGTTCTTTACTGAGTTGATGGCCTGAGCTGTTTGGACGCTTTTAATTAAAAGCTCTTTATTTAAAAGCTTCCTGACTGACAGAAAATCGCCAGTCATTGATCAATTGGTTCTCCACCTCTTCAAGGGGTGGGTAATCCCCCCAAGTGACTCTCTTGATACAAACCAGATGCGCTCCCAGGGATGAACTGATGGGTCCGTGCCAGCAGGGTAGAGATGTGCTTTCTATTTTGCTCTCTACAGAGTTCTCTAATAGAGCCAGCTCGATCTCCATCAGACTGTCGACAAAGCTCTGCCCGTAGATATTTCCAAGCTCAATAGTTGATATGGCAGAGTGTTGATCCCTAAGGTCTCCCACTGGCGGTTGCTCGGTATCCAGTTCTTGCTCAGCCCTCTCGAAAACGCGACCGCCGTGTTTGGCTGTGGTGAAGCTAATCACCTCAAGCCAAAATGTGGATGGGTTGCGATAGCGCTGTTTATTCAGCTGGTAAAATACCGCCAGCGCATTGGCACTGGGCAACTGCTGGGTGGTGACATTCTTGGTTAATCCGGCCAATTTTTTCTCCATAGCCGATGTATCAGTGGTGCTATGAATCTCAGCCCCTATACCAGGGGGGGCGGTTATGGCTTCGCCGAATAGTTTGCTGTTGATACGTTGCTGTAGTGCCGCGCTGTCGACATTGGTCAGTGCATCAATGCCACTTGACGAATCGAGCTCGCGGGCGTCTCTAGCAAGCCAATAGGCGGCCGTACTGATGGCTAAAAGAACAGCCAGCAGTAAAAGTAGGAAACCAGGTCGTGTTGTGGGTGGTTTGATCAAGGTCTTATCACTGTTTAAAAATCTTTATCCAATCACCGGCCTTGGGTTCGCCGCTGGGGTAGTGGCCGTTGATTATACGCAGGTCGTCGACTTCAGATAGGCTCAGTTTTAAGGCTTTGCCGAGCTTCTCAAAGGTGGTGGCGTTGGTCGCTTTGACGTAGTGAATCCGTTTCGGTTTTTGACCATCGATCTCGCGGCGGGAAATAGGCCTAAAGGTGGCGATAGATTGTCTAAACAGTTTGTCCGCCTCAGGGAAGAGTTCTGCTCTGCTCACCTCTCCGGTAAAGATATAGGCATTGCGCTTGTAATAGATCACCGCAATGCGACTGTCTGGCTTGTCGCCATTACCGGGCAAGATGCCGCTAAAGCCTTTTAAACCTGCTGGGGAAATGGCGCTGCCCTGGTCCAGTTTTGCAACCTTGAGATGGTTGTAGAGATACTCTTCCGGCGTCTGGCTGGTGCGGGCTATGGGTAACATAGCCAATTTCGCATCCCCGGTTTCAAGTTTGCTGGCTGGAATGTCGTCTGAAGTGTCGCTTGACGTGCTGTCTGACGTGTCATCTGGCGTTTTGGTTGAAGTGCCGTCTTTAGCCTCGCTTGCATCACTGGTTGCAGCTCTCACTGAAGTGCCAATTGAGCTGCGAGTCTTGCTGTCATTAGTCTGCTTCCAACCCTCCGGATAATCGAAGCGCACCCGCAGTGTCATATCCGAGTAGCGTTGAGGTTTGATCTCCTTAGCGAGAAAGTTTTCCCCCCAGATCAAACCTTCGGTGAGCTGACGGTAGGTTGCTGCGCCGTCACCACGAGACTGTTGCGCCTGAAAAGTTTGCGCTTTGCTCACCACTGTGCGCAGCCGTGAGTCATTGCGCGGGTGGCTGGAAAAAATACCATGATAGGTTTGCTTGCTGGCGCCTTTGGTTCTGGCGCGGTCTTTTTGCAGCAATTCATAATCTTTCATTATCGACAGCATGCTGATCATTTCACTGGGGGCATAACCCAGTTTGGCCATATATTCGGCACCGGCTTCATCAGCTTCCAGCTCATTGCGTCGGCCGTAACCGCGAATCAACGAGTTGGCGTAGGCCATGCCTGCTTCATAGACCTCACCACTGCCGGAGAGTATTGCGGCTACAGTGGAGAGAATCTGAGCACCGGTGGCCTTGCCCTCCTGGCCGGTGACATGTTTGCGGGTGATATGACCCACTTCATGGGCCAGCACCGAGACCAGCTGTGCCTCATTGCTAACATAGTTAAGTAGGCCGCGATTGACGTAGACATAGTTGTCCCTGGTGGCGAAGGCGTTCAGGTCTGGGGAGTCGAGGAGGGTGAAGATGAATTTTTCGCCGGCCATTTCTGACTCGGCTACGATCTCTTCGCCAAGTTTTCTAATGTAACTGTCCAGCGCCGGGTCGTCGTAGATCGGGGTACCCTGAAGTACTTCTTTATAGAAATCGGCCCCTGTAATTTTTGCCGCCGCCTGCCCAGGGGCAAGTAATGCGAGACAGATCAATGGTAGGGTTAGGTACTTATTCATAGGGGCTGATCTAACGTGAAGAACTGTTTTAGCTGGGTGCCAAGACTGGCGCAGGCATCATTTTTAACCGGTGTCAAAAGGGGTATTGGTGCGACCACACCAAGCAGGTAAGAGGTTCCTGAGGAGTCCACGCGCAATCGGCCCTTTTCCGTGAGGTTGGTCAGATCCCAAACTATGGCTTCGTAGATGGAACTTTTCTCCCACTGGGCGAAACCGAAACAGCCACCACCACCTGGCCCTATGGCGCAGCTGATTGAACCGCCTTTGTCATGGGTCTCGGTGGAACCGTCGAGCCACACCAAATAGCGAATGCCGTTGCGCTCTACCTGTTCTTTGATCGCGGCGTCTTCCATAAGCCGTCGCAATCGTTTGAGTCCTTTGGGTGCGGTGCGCGGTTCAAACCAGGGATAAATCGCATCGACAAATTGCTGTTCGGGGAATACGCCTATATCTGCGCCTTTCATTTTTTTGGCGACACAGTCGATAAACTCCCTGTCGGTATCATAATGTCCGGCATCGCGACGACCGAGAATTACCAATGACTGTTCGCTATTAATATCCATGATTTGATTGTTGGGGCGGTATTCGTCGATGGTGGTGGTTGCACCGCAGCCGGCGAGCAGGGCTGCGGCACAGAGTGCGATTAATTTATTCACTATTGGACCTCCGTTTCGTCGAGGGGTATCTGCTCTGTGACCACCCAATTGTAGACACTGGGTATGCGATAGAAGTCGAGCAGCAGTTTGGCGCCGGCATCTCGCAGTGCGATCACCGCGGCTTCCTCGATAGCATTGGTTTTGGAGAGCATAAAGGAGTCTGGGGTTTTGCCGTAGGCGGGCATAAACCAGCTATCCACCTGATCGCCATCGGCGGTTTTAATATCGAGACTGTATTTGATCCACACTTCATAGACGTTGAGATAGGTGTCTGACGGGGTGGAGACTTGCACTTCCTGCACTGACGGCGTAATCACCAATGCGTTATCAAAGCTCACATCTGTTGCTGCAGAGACAAATTCTATCTGCTTAAACAGGCCTGCAAAGGCATTGCTTAGCAGCTTGGTCTGGGCGCTGCCCAAATCTATACTGGTTTTGCTGTTGGGGTTGGCAATATAGCTTTTAAACTCTTCACTGAAGACAATGGCGGCTTTAATCGGCTTGGGTTTTGACACCACTGTGGGGAATTTTGAGTCGATCTGCACCTGCGACGAAGAGCTGCAGCCGCTGATAAAAAGCACTGTTAGTAGCACTGAGAAAATTGTTATTTTAGTTGTTGGCATATTCGCATCCCTTTAGTTAAGGCTGTTTAAGCCAATAAAGGTTCCCCCGTTGTTATAACTTAATTCACGCATTAATGCAGCGAACTTGATCGCCGATGGGCTGGGTGCACCGCCCCGAGCAAAATGCACAGGAAAGCCAATGGCGTGAATGCGGACTAATCGGTCGGCGCCAAGATGAGCGCGGTTGAGTTTGTCTACAGCGCGAACCACGTTTCTAATAGTGCGACCCTGAAAATCATCCCCCAGAGTGTAGATGCTGATTTTGCGATCCCGTTGATAAAAGGTTTGGATCGCGGCATTAATGCCTTCCACCGGGCTGGAGTTACTGAAGGGTGCCCAGTTGCCGAGGGTGGTAATGATCTCTTCGCGCATCTTTGGGCTGTCGGGAATCCAGCGCTCGCGATAGGCGGAGAACATATACTGGCCCATATCATTGAGCACCTGTATACCTTTGACATCGGGGTAAATATCGAGAATATTGATCATCTCTTTTTTTACCCGTTCCCAGGCGGCTACCTGCATGCTGCCGGAGGTGTCGATAACAAAAATAATATAGTCACTGTCCACGGGAATGCCGCCGATCAGATTGTTCTGCTGTTTAAACTCTGGGCCGACCAGGCGCTCCATCTCTTCGGTGAGAATTTGCATCACCAGCTGTAACTGTTCGGTTTCTCGGGCCTGAGACAGAGAGATAGTAGTTGCCTGTTTGTCGACGCTGGCGAGTTTGGCCTTGAGTCGTGCCACCCGGTCAAGCAGTTCTGAGAGCTGCTCCTTTCGCGACTTGAGCTGATCGTTGAGCACCACAGATTCACCGCGCACATCAAATAGCTGCTGTTGGAATTCTTTAACTGTGCCGCGCAAGGCTTCTTCTGCCTCTTCTAAGGCGCCGGGGTCTCCGACCTTGGCGATCACCAGTAACAGTACAATTGCGCCAAAGCCACAGCTGATAACGTCGAGAAACGAGATGCTGGCTTCCTGAAATTCGCGGCGCTGACGTTTCATGGCCAATCCCTCGAGGGCGCAATAAAGGCACCTTGGGTGTTTACGCCAACTTGCCAGAATAGGGCAGCGGCCTCGGGATCGCCCTCCATTGGAAACAGAATAGTATTTACCGGTGTGCCGCGGGGCAGGCTATCCAGGGCGTTGGCAAAGTAGCTGCGGCGCTGCTGGCCACTGACCATATATTTTTTCGGTGGCGTGGCGCCCTGAGTGGGCAGGCCATCGGTGAGAATAAATATATTGTCGGGCTGATCGTCGAAATCATTGATCGCGTTGATAGCATTGATCAGGCTGGTGCCATTCCCCGGGGAGTATTGGCGGATACTTGCCACAACCTGCTCCAGAACCAGTGAGTCTGCCGCGTCGAGCCACTCCCCCTCAGAGCCCACAAGGGCTGGCTGGGCTTCTGTATTAAACATATAGACTTGAAAGCGACTGCTGGGCGGCAGCTGCGCCAAGAGCCATTCTACTGTGCGCAATGTCCACTGCCATTTCGGTGACTGTTGTTTATCTTCGTCGCTCATATTTCTCCGTCGCACCACATTGACCACGGTATCCGCGAGCATGCTGGCGGAGCCGTCCACCAGAATAATCACCCGCTCGCCGCCGAGTTTTAAACCGGTGAGATATTGACGGTTGCCGTCCCCGAGAAACTCCCGCACCTTGTCGCCAAAATCCAGCTCTTCCATCTCGGCAGTCTGCTCTTCGAGCTGTTCCACCTGGCGGCGCAGTTTGGCGATATCGTCTTTGGGATCGGATTGGATACTTCTTTCGATTTCCTCGAGATCCGTGAGCACTCGGTCTGAAGCGCCCTGAGCTTTAACCAGCTCAAACTGTAATTGCTCGAGGCTGTTTAACAGTTCGGTCTTTGATTCTTCAGCTTGGCGAATATCTTCCTGTAACAGTTCTACTTCAGAGGCGAGTCGTGGATCTGGAGTGACAATTTCGGTGGCATTGTGGCGCAAAATCAAAAATAGCAGAGTCACTGCACCAAAGCCGCAGGCCATGATGTCGAGAAATGAGAGGCTAAAGGCAATATTGCGACGCTTTTTAGCCATTGCAGACCTCGATTAACTCAAATTTGTAGGCGTTGATATACAACTCCATACCGCAGAGGGCTATATGGGGTAATTCCACTGTGGCTTTGGGGTTTTTGTGCAGCGCTTTAACCTCCTCGCCTTTGATTGTCAGCACCGCTGTTGCGCTGTCATTATGGCCCTCTAAAACTTGAACTCGGTTACTCTCTATAGTGATGCTCAGAGGTTGTTGCAGCGGCCAGGCTAGCCCCTGGTAGAGCAAGTGCGTGGCAGTGCCAGGAAGCCTGACTTCCAGCGGCGGCTTTGCAGACTTGTCCTCCAGTTGCTCAATTGAGGTGATTCGGTGCAGGTGGTCACCTTCAGTAAGTGAGGCATTGGCAATCAAGTCATCGGCAAACTTAAAGCAGCTATCGACACCCTGATGAGCTTTTAAATGTCTTGAGGCGTGAAACTCATCGGTGAGTATGGAAATCATCCGCGCATTTTTCGAGAAGCTGACATCGTTGTCAGAAAATTGTCGCAGCATCGAGGTGAGTTTGTTTAGTCGACTTGAGAGTAGCTCCAGGACTTCCGATTTATACAGCATCACCGGCAGGTCACCCCGCGGTGAGGGAATTACCATGCCGTATTCCGACTGAGACTCAAAGCGTATTACCCAGTCCGGGAGTAGGTCATAGATTGCCTGCTCCCCCTGGGGTGCGTCCATGGGATCAAAGCGAAAGTTCTTCACTAGCTTGTCGCGGATATGTCTGGCTAATAGGGAATAAATATCCATGGCGCCCAGTTCTGGCAGCACACGCTGAGCGGTAATCTGCACGCTGTCTTCGCAGAAGGTAATTTGACTGGCGACTGATTGGAAAAGGTGCAGATCTATATGTAATGTGGTTTTTTCTTGTTCTTTCGGGCCGTGGACATGGTCTGCTATATAAATACAGTCAGCGAGGCTGCTATCGACAACCCCTATTACCTGGGTCGGAATTGCGCTGAGCAGGCCCAGCAATAACGACAGCTGTTCATCATCGAAACAGGCGGCGACACTGATAACCAATTGTTCGGGTGCACCGGCACTGTTGAGCAGTTTTTTCAACTGGGCAAAGGCGATGTCGGCATGGTGTCGTGCCCAGGGCAAATCGCCTGATAATTCGGTCTGGTTGAGATTGCGCCAGTACTGACGGTAGACGTTTTGGGGTTGCAGCCAAGCCTGTTTGCGTGCCTCGATGCCAGTGACAAAGCCTTCGCCAGTGTGCAGGGCAAAGCCGGGTTCGGAGAATACCTCGCCATCCTGATTTTTAATCAGCAGAGCTTGATCATTGAGTTCGAGGACAGCGAGACGCATAATTTATTTGGCCTTTAAAAAGCGTAGCAAGTTGTTTTCACAATAGGCGTGAGAGTCGAGTACCAAGCGTTCCTGAATAAGTTGTAACTGGTGCATAAAAAACATCACCACCATACTGATTAGCAGGGCAATAAAAGTTGAGTTAAAGGCTACACCGAGGCTGCTGGTAACACCGGCAATATTACCTTGCATGGCTTCGTGAGCCTGACCCAATGCAGCTCCTATACCGCGCACTGTGCCAATAAAGCCAATCGATGGAATCGCCCAGGTGATATAGCGAACCATTGAGAGTTCCGAATCCAATCGATCGTTTTCATTGTTGCAGACAACGTTTACCGCATCGGTGGCGGACTGCACGCTGTCGGTGACCTGGAAGCGTGTCAATGCAGTTTGCAGGGCCCGGGGCAGCAGTAGTGAGCGCTGCATATCGCCTAATGATTGCAGTGGTCGCGCAAGCTGACTGGCATCCTCTGGCAATACTCTGGATCCTTCACTGATATTAATCAGAGGACTTGAGAACATTTTTTGTTCGTGCAGAGCATTGCGGGTTTTGTAACCCATAATCGCCAGGGCCCAGATCATCAGAATAAAACAGGCCTCCTGCTCAAGATCTTTGATAACAATAAAAAACGATCGCGGCACCTCGTAATCTTCACCCGCGGCGGCCATCTCGGCATGGTGGCGAATAGTGCTCTCGGCATTGGGGCGCACTACGGTGACAAAGATCGCATGCACGACAATAACTGCCAGTAGCAGGGCGACTAGTTGAAAAAACATTTCGTTGGTGTGACTTTTCATTAAAGGCTCCTGTTATCGCAGTCTTCTGAGGACTGCTTAATGTTCAGTTGATCTAAATATCCGATGGCAGTGGCACCGGGAAATCTTCAGAGATCTCCTCGCTGGGCTTAAAATCCCCGGGGGGGTTCCTTTCACTGGTTGTTGCCGACTCTTTTGCCTGCGATGATTTGTCTGCTTCAACTGTTGGTTGAGAAGTATTTTGCGCAACAGCGTCTTCTGCCTGAGATGCTGTTATTTCCAGAGTGTTTTGCGACCACAACACCGACGAGCCCAGCATAGTGGCTAGAACCCCTGTAGCGCATAAAAATCTGATAATTTTGGTCATAGAATCGCTCTTGTTTGATCTATCATCTTTTTTCGCCAGTCGATGATCTGACGACCTGAGGGGTTGTGGCGTGGCGCGCGGGCTACAGCGTTCGACCTGGTTTATCCACATAGCGCGCTATTCTAAAGCCTAAATCAATCCGCCCATCAGTGCCAGAATCTCTGTAGCTAAGGCGCAGTTCGGTACGTGAGGCAAGGGCCCAGCTGGCGCCGCGAATCACATGTTTAGTACCTGTCTCGGGGCCCCGGGGATCCAAGTCAGGTTCACTGCGATTGGGGCGTATATCAAAGTAGTCATTGACCCATTCGGCGACATTGCCGCTCATATCATAGAGCCCTTTGCTGTTAGCTGAGAAACTGCCAACCACCGCAGAGACCGGATACTGATCATTGTAGTTGGGTAGGGTAAAGCTGAGAAATCCTCTGGCACTCTGATCCGCATAGTTGCCGCTGATTTGCATAGGCGGGTAGAGCTCATTGGCCCAGGGGAAGACCCGGCTGTTTGATTGCCCGTCAACTCTTGCGGCCCAGGCCCATTCGGCCTCGGTGGGCAGTCGGTAGCCATGAGCATCCCAGTTAGTGCCGCTAATACGCCCCTCTTCAACAATATAAAATGCCGGCAGCCCTTCTTTGCGACTCAGCCAGTTGCAGAACAGTGCGGCATCTTCCCAGCTGACTTTGACCACTGGTTGGTCGGCCATATCCAGAGTTTGGCCTTTTACCGCCGTTGAGCTATGTCGATCTTTCCAGCGTTTAAATTGGCCGTTGGTGGTTTCATTGGTGGCCAGATAAAAAGGTCGCTCGAGGCGCACGGCTCGCTCGGCCTCATTGGCGCGCCTGCCAGGCTGACGTCGCGGTGCGCCGAGCATAAATTGCTCATTGGGTTGAAACAGTTTCAGTTTGCCGCCGACCATTGTCTTTATTGTCGCCGGTCGCGAGGCCCAATAGGCTTGCTGCAATGTCAGCAACTTAATGGTCATTGCCTGCTGGTGCCCGGGTCTAGGTGTTACCGTCATGGACTTGGTTTCGTAACCGCTTTTTTCGACACTGATACTGTGGGGCTTGGCGTTTAAGGAGAGGGTTTGGCTGCCACTGCCCCGGCGTTTGCCGTCCACTAAAATCGTCGCATCAGCCGGTGTGATATTGAGTCGCACTGTGCCTATGTTGGGGGTGAGATCAACGCTGATTTGACTCTGTTGCTCGGGCTTAACGCTGACCGAGCGCTCGGCATTAAGATAGCCTTCGAGGAACAATTCAATCTTGTGTGTAGCAAAGGGCGTTACAGCCACATCCATAGGTGTGGTGCCTTTAAACTGCTTGTCGATAGTAACGCTGGCTCCTTGGGGCGAGCTGTTGATGGCAACGGTCCCATCGGCGACGATCATCTCGATCAATGGATGCTCGGCCTTGGTACCGGCTTTGACTCTCACCTGCTGTTGCAGGGTTTTATAGCCAGCGGCCACAAGGGTCAGCTGACTGCCGGTCTCCAGTACTTCAGCGCTCAATGGCGTCTGGCCAATTAGGCGCTGGTCGATAAATAGTTCGGCGCCTTCGGGCACTGTGGTGAACTCAACCTGTCCCCAGGCTGGCTGTAGGCTTATATCAATGGCTTGGGTTTTGCCCAGTCCCTCAATATCCACCTCTTGTTGCAAGGTGAAATAACGGTATTTGGAGAACTCCAGCTTGTGGGCGCCGCGGCTAATTTCGCTGATCGTACCGGGCACGCTACCGACATCCTGATCGTCGATAGATAGCTGTATATTGTCGAGCGTTGAGCGCACCAGTAAATTGCCTGGCAGTGGCTGCAGTTCTACATCGATTTCTTGAGTGGCTTCTCCGCTAACTTGGATGGTTTTGCGCAGGGGGTAGTAGCCTGGGGCTGTTGCACTTAGCTGATGTTCACCTTTAAGCAGTAAATAGTTGTCGCCAATATGAAATGCCAAAGCGCCCAAATCCACCTCTGCTGTGGCTGGATCCAGACGTAAAATAATGGCTCGAGCAGCAAACAAAAAAACCAGTATGGCAATGGCCATAACGGTAAAAAGAGTGGTAAAGATAACTACTGGCGAGGGGCTGCTGCGACCTTTGACTGGCTTGGCTTCCAGTGGCGTAAAGTCTGTGGCGGAGAGCGGCGTAGTGTTTTTTGTCTTGACCATAATTTTTTTAGTTTTGTTTGCGCTGGCGACTTTTGAGCGGCTATTTATTTAACAGCCTGTTATTAAATAGCTTCGTTACAGCTAATGCTAATTGGCTTATCAAGGCCCTGATCTGTCACTGTGAATTCAATCCTGACATCGCGAAAGCCCATCCTTGTGCCGGCAACTGTATAGCGGCCGGGCTTTAGGGAGACAGCAGTTTTGTCGAAAGCCCCGAGTTTGGCTACCCTGAACAATGTCACATCGGTATTGCTGTCTGAGGTCAGCAGCACTTGAATCGGGGTCTGCGAGGCTTTAAGTGCCTGCCGCAGTTCGGCTATTTGCTGCTGTAATACCGGCCCTGGATTGCGGATACCGCTGGCATCCTGAAGGACTTTTTGGCCGCGGCGAAATTGACTTGTTGTGGAGAGTGCCAGTGGGTCACTGAGGGTTTTCTTAATTCGCTTGTCGAGATCGGCACGCACCGTCACTGGGATCTGCTTCGCTCTTACCTCGGTGAGTGTGCCGTCAGTTGCCAACAGCTGTTTATATACCTCTACAGCCTGTTGCCATTTTTCCTGAGCTTCGAGTTCAGTGGCCTGGGCAATTTGATTGCTCACCCAGAGCTGGGAGCGGCGTGTTTCAACCTGAGCCAATGCTTGAGCAACAGCAGCGTGAGCTCGATAGACAGTGCCAGCTTGTTCGAAGGCCTCAGTGGCAGCTGTAAACCTATTCTGGTCCAGTGCGCGGAAGCCGTCACTCATATAACTGCGAAAGCGCTGTTCAGTAATTTTCTGTTCTGTCGAGGCGAGGGCGGCAGCGGCCTTCTTGTGCTCGGGGTCGGCAGTAACCGCTTCAGTGAAAGCCTGCCGAGCCCGGTCTAGTCTATCCAGCGCGACCAGTTGATCACCCAGCTCCATGGCATCGATAACTGTTGGTAAAGTCAACGTTCGCTGACTTAGATGGATCACAGTACGATTTTCTGGGTCAATGGCTGTGGCCAATGTTGTGGCGTTAACCGCAGTGCTGAGCACTGAGTTTTCAATTGCCACTGTGGCGTCCTCAATCGCTTGTTGAAGAAGTGAGTGGGCTTTGCCTTCCAGCTCAGTGAGACCGTCCAGAGCACTTTGATAACTGTTCAAGGCATCCTTGTAGTCGCCAAAGCCATACTCTTGATCGCCGCGCTCAACCGCTTTTTGCGCCTGCTTAAATTCAAACGCTCCCCAATGCTCGATGCCACGCTCATTGAGCAGGCGGTCGCGGCGCTGAATAATCTCCGCCAGAACTGTCTGGGCATCTCGGCGATACTGGGTTTTTTGTGCTGCGGTTGAGGGGCTGACAACTGTGGGTGAAGGGACTGCCACGCGCTGAGATTGATCTGCGCCGCTGATCCAGGGTTCTGAAACTAAGCTGGGTAATACAAAGATCACAGCAGAGGCCAATAGCAGTAATAAGGCTATGGCGAGCTTTTGTACCCCTTTTTGTTTGCTGTCAGTGGTGATCGGCTTATCCATAGATTAGAGCGTCCCACGTTCCTGTTGGTAGATTTTTCCCAGCAGTTCTTGCCATTGTTGATACTGCGCCTGCACTGTGCCGGTGAGGGTCACGGTGCGATCTTCCAGTTCAATCACTTGGGGAGCGATTTCAGCTTCCAGAGAAGAGCCCATCTCGGCCACGGATTCATTAAATTCAGAGGCTTTCTGCTTTTTGTCCAGGCCGGCTTTGAGTACAAAACCACCCACGGCTGCAGTGGCGGTGCCGGCATCATCGGCAATGCCTGTGCGTGCCTGAGAGCGACCATAGATGCCCGCCAGAATGGCGCCAATGCCACTAATGATCTGTCTGTTGCCCTGTTGATTTAGCTGTCGAGCGCGGACCACTGAATCATAGGAGGCGCGGCGAAAGTCCTGATAGGCAAGGTGCATCTGTTGCGAGAATCCGTCGTAGTAATCTTGCATGCGGTCTATATAAAGGTAGTCGCGCTCGCGAATTTTGCGCACTCGCAGAAGGATGCTGTCATTTTCGGCGGGCAGCCGGGCAACGGTTAAAATACCTTTGCGGTTTTCATCGATGTAGCTGTCAAACGCCTCGGGG
>Ga0075467_10002853_pt1 | contig 13479 bp, 10 predicted proteins | sample DEB08_DNA_9_FD_75067 | JGI IMG/M metagenome (GOLD analysis project Ga0075467, IMG submission 75067) | Aqueous microbial communities from the Delaware River and Bay under freshwater to marine salinity gradient to study organic matter... | ecosystem: Environmental > Aquatic > Marine > Coastal ...
ACAGGATTTGGGCCAAGCCCCGGTTGTGGAGCAGTGGTGCCTGGGTGCCGCGGCTGAGCACCCAGTCGTAGTAGGCGATTGCCGTCAGGTAATCATCGCGCAGGAAGTTGACGTTGCCCTGGAGCAGGGCCATTTCTTCTTCGTTGAGCCAGTTGGTCGCGTATAAGGCAGCAATCTCGGTGGTGGCCTGGGTCAGGTTGCCCTGACGTTTGAGTGGGTGGAGCTGGCGCAGAATTTCCTGCCAGTCGGCCGGGCTGTCCTCGAGTTCGGTAGCCAGCAAGGAGAGCTTACCACCCGGGTTGCGTTCGCTGAAAAGCTGTACACTATTGCTGCTGATCTGGTAGGCTTTTGCCAGGTCTTGTTCGGCTTCGGTGCGCCGCCCCATCCGCATTTTAGCGACGGCTCTTTTTACGTAGGCGGGTGCCCAGGTGGGCCACTGGGCTACCACCATGTCGTAAGCTAAAATAGCGGATTCCCACTGTCCTTGCCGGAGGTTGTTGTCGGCGGTGATGAGGGTCTTGATGCTGCCCTCTCCGTAGTAGCGCTGATCGATCGGAGAGTTGGTTCGGTAAAGGTCAATTGCTGATATCTGGCCTATTGCGGCAGTTGCCAGGCCTAAAATTGTGAAGAGGAGCAACAGGTTTTTCATGTTTAATGTGGTTTTGCTATTTAAAATGATAGCTTTACTATTAAAACGCATGGACGGCCATTTTGTTTAAGGCAGTTGCGAAAAAAATATTTAAAGAACCAATCGGGAAGCTTAAGAGATGGCTATTGCCTGGTTAACCTTGCTAGGATCCCAGTAGAAAAAGTCAATTAATAAAAAAGCCGTCCCAAAAGTCTTTCGGATTGAACAAAAAGACTTTGGAACGGCTTGAAAAATCCCCCTTAAATTTTTAGTAGCTGATGGTTCCTTCACCAAAATTTTGCCAGGTCAAATTTTCATAATCAAACTGGAAGAAAAGGGTGACAAAACCACTGGCATTTTCGAACCTGCCCGTACCCCCTTCGTAGATAAAATCGAGGGAGTTTACGGACGGGTCGCCACCAACCCCTCTGACGAAAAGCTGATCTCCGTTAGCGGCAGTTTGAACTCCCAGGATCAGACTCAACGGATTTACGCCATCGGTGCAGTAGGCGATTTCAATGGTAAACAAACCCAGATGGGATGCATTGCCTTCTCCGACATACGAGGCCCACAAGGCAGCGGGGCAGTTAGCGGTTCCCGGGGTAAAGGACATGGTTCCCTCCGTCCGGATTTTTATTTTTCGGGCGTGGGGATTACTTTTTTCGATGGCTTGTACGGTGGAAAAATCTGCGCTAGTTGGAAGTTTAAACAGCGACATCGCTGCGGCTTCCGCAACAACCCCTGTTTCAGGTAGAGCCACAGTGCCGGATACCTGCTCGTCCTGGCAACTGAACAGGGATACCAGGAATCCCAAGATTAAAATGACTTTCGTTTTCATAGTTAATAGGTTTTTGAAGTGAAAATTTTGGAATCAAGTGTACACAACAAACAAGGATTAAATTATCAGATATTACAGCCTTGTTCAGGTTCAAAATTAGTCGCCTTCATCAACAGTAGCAATGATTTTAATCAGATGTAATGATTGAATACGATCATCAGATTAAGTAGTCTTTTAGGGTTAATTTTAGGGAGGGGGAAATAGCCGGTAAAATGGTGGTTTTTTTAACAAAAACTGGAACTGAAAAGTGAACTTAAGGTAGTTTACTGGTGGGGTTCCCAAAAAAGTATAAACAATTCGGGTGAAAACACGTTTCGATGGCGAAGACGGCCCACGCTATCCCCAATCTCCATTGTTGAAAAAAAAATAATTTAATGAGAACAGCGATTCTACCAGCAATAATTTGCCTACTGGCTTTTTCTTATGCACCAGCTATTTTTGCCCAATCGGCTACTTCCAGATCCAGCGCTACCCCTGACAAAATAAATGTACAAGGAAAATTGCTGCAGGAATCGACTGGCCAACCGCTGTCTTTCGCGACGGTTTCTGCTTTTTCGCTGCCAGACAGCACCAATGTATTCAACGCTTTCACGGAAGACGATGGGGCTTTTCAATTGGGCCTCGTACCGGGGAATTACTACCTGCTCTTCCAGTATTTGGGGTACCAAAACCTGGTGCAGTCCGATCTTTCCCTCCGTGCCGGGCAAGCGCCCCTCGACCTGGGGGAAATCTTCATGAAAGACAATGCCGTTGCGCTGGACGTAGTAGAAGTAAGCGCCGAGCGCAGTGTCATGCAGTTGCAGCTGGACCGGCGGGTGTTCAACGTGGGTAAGGACCTGACGAATGCGGGCAATTCGGCGGCTGATATCCTGAACAACGTGCCTTCCGTCACCGTCGACCCGGAAGGCAACGTCAGCCTGCGGGGCAGCCAGGGTGTGCGTATTCTGGTAGACGGCAAACCTTCGGCCATGCTCAGCACGGGCGACATCAACGCCCTGCAGCGCATGCAAGGCGACATCATTGAAAGTATTGAAGTGATCACCAATCCGTCGGCGCGTTACGAGGCCGAAGGAGAGGCTGGCATCATCAATATCATTCTGAAGAAAAACAAGAAGCGCGGGCTCAATGGTTCGTTTGGTCTGACGGCGGGTTACCCCGAAAACTTCGGCGCCAATTACAGCCTGAATTACCGGCAGGAAGATTTTAATTTTTTCTCCAACTTCGGTATCAATTACCGCAGTAATCCCGGCGGGGGATCCGCCAGCAACCGTTTCTTTGATGATGGGGTACTGACGGAATTTTTTACCACCCAAAACGACCGTCAGCGGAGTGGACTGGGGGGCAATTTTCAGTTTGGTACCGACTGGTTTATCAATCCTAACAATTCGCTGACGGCCTCGCTGCTCTACCGCAAATCCCATGATGACAACGATGACGTGGTGACTTACCGGGATCTTGCCGCCGATGGGCAACTGCTGAATACGACGGTGCGCAACAACCTGGAAACTTCGAATAACGACAATTTTGAAACTTCGCTCAATTTCAAGCATACCTTCAAGCAACCCAAGCGGGAACTGACTTTCGATTTCAAATACATCCTGGACGATGACCTGGAGCTGGCAGATTATACCGAAACCGACCGTGCTACCGGTGACGTGGCGTTGCAGCGCTCCAGCAATACGGAGTACGAAACCAATATGCTCTTCCAGGCAGATTATATCCACCCTCTCAACAAGACGACCAGGATCGAAGGCGGTTTGCGGACTGCCTTGCGGACGATTAAAAATGATTTCCTCGTAGAAGCTGCTGACGAAGGGGGGATTTTCGTCAGCTTGCCCAGCTTTGATGACGAGCTAAAATACAACGAAAATATTTCGGCAGCATACTTTATCGGTTCCAAGGAGTGGGGTAAAGTGGGCGTACAGGCGGGCTTACGGGCCGAGCTGTCGGACGTAACGGCGGCCCTCCTGAAATCGGACCAGGTCAATAAGCAGGATTACCTCAATTTGTTCCCCAGTGCTTCGGTCTCCTACCAAATGTCGGAAACCACCCAACTACAGATGAGCTACAGCCGCCGCCTGAGCCGACCTTACTTCCGCTTGCTGTTGCCGTTTTCCAGCTACAATGACCCCCGCAACAATTCCGTGGGTAATCCTACGCTGCGCCCCGAATACACCGATTCCTACGAATTGGGTTTCCTGCGCTACCTGCCCGCGGGTTCCTTGCTCACGAGCGTGTATTACCGGCGCACCACCGGCGTCATCGAACGCCTGACCTTGCCGGCAGACAATGGCACCACCATTCGCTTCCCCGTCAACCTGTCGGAGCGCAATGCCTATGGTCTGGAATTCAATTTCTCTTACGACCTCACCGCCTGGTGGAAGTTCAACACCGACCTGAATTTTTACCAGGCCACGGTAGCTGGTGTTTTCCAGGAAGTGGATTACAGCGCCGAACTGTTCTCCTGGAGCGGACGGGCCACCTCTAAATTGACCATCGCCAAAAAGCTGGAATTGCAAACGACCTTCGACTATAAGGCACCTGAAAACAATACCCAGGGCCGGACGCTGTCCCGCTATTCCCTGGATCTGGGGGCGTCCACGGATGTTTTGGCCGGCAAAGGAACCCTCACGCTGAGCGGCCGCGACCTTTTCAATACCAGAATTGACCGAAGAATTGTAAATTTACCAAACTACCAGGCCGAATCCTCGTTTCAGTGGCGGCGGTCTCAGCAGGTTGTGCTGAGTTTTGTGTACCGGCTCAACCAGGATAAAGACAAGCGCGGCGGTGGTGGCAACCGCAGCGGTGGTGGCCAGGGTGAGGAATATTGATGCCGCTACCGTCCGGGCAGGAATCCGGTAAATCATTCAATCGAAACGCGATGCAGGAACCATTGAAAAAAGAAGCGATCAGTCAGGAGATCTTCGACCTCTACGACTACTACGTCCACAACAAGATGGAGCGGCGGGAATTTCTGGACCGCCTGGGTCAGTACGCCGTGGGTGGGCTCACCGTGGGTGCGCTGCTGCAGTACCTGTCGCCCAATTATGTAGATAAGCTCCAGGTGCAACCCGGCGACCCGCGCCTAAAGGAAGCCTACCTGACCTACGCATCGCCGGATGGTGGTGGCGAAATCCGCGGGTTGCTCGCCCGTCCGGCAGCTGCCGAAGGCAAGTTGCCCGGCATTGTGGTGGTGCACGAAAACCGGGGTCTGAATCCACACATCGAGGATGTGTGCCGGCGCGCTGCCCTGGCAGGCTTCATCGCCCTGGCACCCGATGCCCTGACTCCCCTGGGTGGGTACCCCGGCAACGACGATGATGGTCGCACGTTGCAACGACAACGCGACCGGGACGAAATGCTGAACGACTTTATTGCCGCCTTCCACTACCTCCGTACCCATCCGGAATGTGATGGCAATATTGGCGTGGTCGGGTTTTGCTTTGGGGGCTGGATCGCCAACATGATGGCCGTGCAGGTACCGGAACTGAAAGCTGCCGTGCCGTTTTACGGCGGACAACCTACGGCAGAAGTGGTGCCCCAAATCCAGGCACCCCTCTTGTTGCAGTACGCCGAACTGGACACCCGGGTAAACGAAGGTTGGCCCGCCTACGAAGTAGCCCTGCAAGCCCACGAAAAACCCTATATCGTCTATTTTTACCCTGGGGTGAACCACGGTTTTCACAACGACACGACGCCACGCTACGACGAGGCAGCCGCCCAATTGGCCTGGCAACGCACCATCGACTTCTTCCGGGAAAAGTTGCAGTAACCGTTGCTGGTATTCGTCGGACTACACCAAGGCCCCAACTTTCTCCGGGAAGGTTGGGGCCTTGGCTTTTTTTTCTTTAAACAAAAAGCATGATCAGCGTCAGCACGATACCTGCCAGAGTGAAGTACAGTCCTTTGCGGAAAACACTGGTAGAAGGCAGGAACATCCAGAAGGCCGAAACCACGAAAAACAACAACGACAACCCGAAGAAGATATTCAAATAATAGAGTGGGTCTTTTGTTGTGGCCTTGTGCATTTGGGTCATCTTGTTCAGGATCAGCGGCAGTTCTTTGAGCGTGTAGACGGCTTCTCCGCTGCGGCTGTTGTAGGTGCCCTCTTTGAAGTATAAGATGCCGTCGGCTTCCTTATCCACTTTCAGCTTCTTGAGTTCCAGGGCCGTTCCCAGATCGGCGGCCTGCACGCCGGGGCCAATTTGCTTTTCAAAGCGCACATCCTGCTTTAAAAAGTCGGTATTCCGGAAAATCATCACTATCCCACTCACGGCGTATACCGCCATGATTCCCGCCAGGAAAAAGCCCAGGTAGCGGTGGAGTACCCGCATCGTTAGACCATTCATCTTATTACCGTTCATGAGTTGTTTTTTTTGGAATAGAAAAAATGTTAGACTTGCTGTTCCAGGGTTATTTTTCAAACAGGGCGAATTTACTATAATTAATGGATGCTGCATTTAGGGGCGGAATCCTGCGGCCGATTTGACCCACCTCCCACTTCCCACTTCCCACTTCCGATTTCCCATTTATTTTTTATATTTACAAATGACTTTAATTTTTTAAAATTATGACCAGAAACCGCCTAGCAACCGTCTTTGTCCTGTTGGTTATGACCCTTGCCGTGTTTGGGTTGGCAAAGTCGGGGCTGCCCGCTGCCGCACCCTTTGCCCCCACACCAGCTGCGGACCAATCCGTAGCGGATCCTTTCACCACCATGATGAAAGTGCTCACCCACCAACGCTGTGTCAATTGCCATCCGGCGGGCGACCGGCCCATGCAGGGCGAAGACAGCCACTACCATAATTTTGGGGTGCGCCGCGGCCCCGACAACCACGGGGTGGCTGCGCTGCAGTGCTTGTCGTGTCACCAGCGCGAGAACAACGACTATTCGGGGGTGCCCGGTGCGCCCGAATGGAGCGTAGCGCCCTTGAGCATGGCCTGGGAAGGACTTTCCCGCGTGGAGATAGCCCACTCCATGCTGAACTCCGCCAACAATGGTGGCCGTTCGCTGGCCGAAGTGGTGAAACACCTGACGGAGCACGAACTGGTGCTCTGGGCCTGGAATCCCGGCGTGGATGCCGACGGGGTGCCGCGCGAAGTGCCACCCGTACCCAAAGCCGAATACATTGCCGCCGTAAAAGCCTGGGCCGCCGCTGGCGCGGTCATTCCTGCCGAATAGTCACCTTCACCAATTTGCTTCAATTATGAAAATCACCTTCCAAATTAATGGGATTGTCCAGACGGTAGACACCGACGAAAATACACCGCTGCTCTGGGTCATCAGAGACCTATTGGACCTGAAGGGAACCAAGTTTGGCTGTGGCAAAGCAGCCTGCGGTGCTTGTACCATCCACGTCAATGGCGAAGCCGTGCGCTCCTGCTCCTACGCCGCCAAATTGGCTGCCGGGCAACATATTACCACCATCGAAGGACTTGCTGCTGGCGAGGAGTTGCATCCGGTACAACAGGCCTGGCTGGAAGAAATTGTACCCCAGTGTGGCTATTGCCAACCCGGTTTCATGATGGCTACCGCAGCCCTGTTGGAAAAAATCCCCAACCCCACCGACGAGGACATCGACGCCAATATCGTCAACGTCTGCCGCTGTGCGACCTACTACCGGATGCGCAAAGCCATTCACCGCGCGGCGGCCATTAAAAATGTCAACCAATAAAACCTACCAACCATGGATCATTCAGCAGCACAAGACAAAAAAGGCAAATCCCGGAGAGGTTTCCTGGTGAAAGCAGCCGTCGGCGTAGGGGTATTGTTGGGAACCGGCTACCTGACCCGCCCCGTGTGGCGGCGCTCGATTGCGGGGATGGCGAACACCGCCGATGCGCCTTACGTGGGGGATACCAAGACCCCGCCCTTGTGGTTTGAAGTGACGGCAGATAACGAGATCATTCTGCGCAGTCCGAAGGTAGAAATGGGTCAGGGTACTTTTACCGGCCTGGCACAGATCGCTGCCGACGAGTTGGAAGTGGCCATCGAGCGGATAAAGGTGGTTCACGCCGCCACCGCCTCGGGCAATATTGACGGATTCTCCACCGGTGGCAGTACCTCCATTTCCAGTCTGTGGATGCCCCTGCGGGAGTTGGCGGCCACCATGCGGGAAATGTTGAAAAATGAAGCGGCCAAAATCCTGGGCGTGGACGTTGCTGCCCTGTCGGTAGCTGACGGGGTGATCACTGCCGGTGAGCGAACGCTAACCTACGGCGAGGTCGTAAAGGAGGTGAAAGAATGGGATATCCCCGCGGTGCCAACGTTGAAAGAGGTCAGCACCTACCGCTACGTGGGCCAGCCTATCCCCCGCGTTGATCTGAAAGACAAGGTTATCGGCGCGCCCATTTTTGGGATGGATGCTGCACTGCCCGACATGTTGTACGGTGCAGTGGTGCGGCCTACGGCCATCGGTGCCAAATACGTAAGTGCCGATACCAGCCGGGCCGAAGGCATGCCCGGTGTGGTGAAGGTGGTGAAAGAAAAAGATTTCGTGGGGGTCGTAGCCACCTCGCAAGTGGCGGCGGATAATGCCAAAAAAGCCATTGACGTGACCTGGGATATACCCAAAACCTGGGAATTGTCGGACATCGAGGCGATGATCCAGGTAGGGCAGGGGACACCCTACGTGATCCAGAAGGAAGGCCGGGCAGCCAGTATCCTGGAAGCGGAGGAAGGGATTATCACGGCCGAATATAAAAGCCCCATTGGCGCCCACGCCCAAATGGAACCCAACGGTGCGGTGGCGCACGTAACCGCCGATCAGGCGACGGTGTGGATCTCTACCCAGGTCGTAGGCCTGACAAGGGAAGAGGTCGCCGACCGCCTCGGCTTCGACAAAGAGCAGGTCAACATTCAACCCACCTACCTGGGCGGTGGTTTTGGGCGGCGGCTGCACACTCCCAATGCGATGCAGGCCGCAGTGATGTCCAGAGCGGTCGGTAAGCCGGTGAAATGTTTTTTCGACCGGAAGGAAGAATTTCAAAACGACACCTTTCGGCCACCTACCCACCATGTCCTGAAAGCCAAACTGGCGGCGGATGGCCTGATTGAAGCCATGGAACACAACGTATCCAGCGGAGATGTCATGTTCGGCTCGCCCATATTGCCCGGTATTTTGGAGCCCATTGTGGGGGCCGACGTGGGTGCCTGGCGCGGCGGAATGATCCAGTATGGTAAAATTCCCCATTACCGGGCGGTGTCCTGGCGGGTCAAGCTGCCGTTCGCAACCAGCTGGTGGCGGAGCCTGGGCCTGCTTGCCAATACCTTCGCCATCGAAAGTTTTATGGACGAACTGGCCATCCAGGCCGGTAAAGATCCCGTGCAGTTTCGGCTGGACCAAATTCAGGACGACCTGGCGGGCCGCCGCCTGCAAGCCGTGATCAAAGCGGCGGCTACCCGGGCCAATTGGCAGGACGGGGTACTGCCCAACGGCCGGGCCATGGGTTTTGCAGCGTCTACCGACGCCAATACCCCCGTCGCTCAGGTCGTGGAAGTCGCTATAGTGGACAACGAGATAAAAGTACTAAAGGTCACCTGTGCCATCGATCCTGGTCTGGCCGTCAATCCCGATCAGGTACGGGCGCAGTGCGAAGGCGCCATCATTATGGGGATGAGCGCCGGGATGTTTGAAAAAATGATCGTCAGGAATGGCGAACTGCAGCCCACAATCTACGGCCCTTACCAAATGGCCCTGATGCGGGATGCCCCCCGGGAAATTGACGTCGAGATTCTCGCTGGCACTGATGCGCCGGGAGCAGTAGGAGAGCCGCCCCTGGGGCCAATTGTCGCCGCTATTGCCAACGCGGTGTTCCGGCTCACCGGCCAACGACTGCGGGAGATGCCGCTGACGTTGGTTTAGCCGTATTTTAAGGACAGTTGTGTGAGGGGTCACCGCGTTATCTACGCCGCAGTGACCGCCTTTGTTTGTAACAAATATTGAATAGCTTTGCGCTTTTTACCGCCAACTATTCGCACCCCTTCATGCTCACCCAACTCCTCCACGATCTGCAAAACCTCAGCTGGGTCGACTGGCTGGCGACCCTCACGGCGCTGGTTTACGTCGTGCTTTCGGCCCGCAACAGCCCCTGGTGTTGGCCTTTTGGCATCGTCAGTTGCGCGCTGTGGGCTTATGCCTCTTACGTATATTACGACCTCTACCTCGATGCCTTGCTGCAGGTCTTCTACGTGGTGATGGGTTTTCTGGGGCTCTACTACTGGTTGCGCGGTGGCCAGGCGGGGCAGGCCAGTCCCATCGTGCGCACCACTCCCCCACAACACGGTTGGTATTTATTGGTGGGTACCTTGTGTGGGGTGCTGTTTGGCTACCTGTTCAGTTACACTGCGGCAGCCGCCACTTACTGGGATGCCTTCACCACGGCCTTTTCCGTCATTGCCACGGTGATGCTGGTTCAGCGCCGACTGGAGAACTGGTTGTACTGGATCGTCATAGACCTGACCTACGCTGGCCTGTACTGGAGTAGGGGAGCGGTTCTTTTCGCTTTGTTGATGCTGGTTTACAGCGTGATTGCCGTATTCGCCTACCGCCACTGGACCCGCCTGGCAAGTACATCGGATCGGTAGCCATTTCTTTCCTTTGGGGGTAGCCCAACGGGAAGACTGCCAATAGCGGGCAAAAGGCGTATTTTAGTTGCTGTATTATTTAGATTTAATCTAAATAAGCGTCTTCCACTCACTTTGAATTTCCACTAATGGCAGGAATCACTAGAAGCTTCATATATTTGTCGCGTTTTAAGAAACGGAATTTATTTAAGTTCCTGACGATGATTTTTATTCTGGTTCGGGATGCTTTCGGCGGGAATTTAATAAACGATAAAAATTACAATGAAAGGTATCTTCAACAAAACAGGGCTCACAGCCGGAATGGTTTTCCTGGCTTTCCAGCTATCGGCACAATCGGGAACGATGAGCGGTTCCAATATTCTGCTGTACGTCCTCATTGGGATTGCAATTCTCCTGTTTTTTGGCATGTTGATCAATGTGGCCGACAACCTGATCGGTATCGAAGCCAAGCAAAACAACATCGACGTAGAAGCCAGCGGCCTCAGCCTGGTTCCCAATTTCCGGCACTTGTTTGGTAGTCGTACGGCTACTTACACGGCTGGTACACCGGTAACGGTGCTGACCAAAGGGCACGACATTTTGCTCGAAGGAGACGCACAGGATAAGGTAGTTCCCGCCAGCAGCGTGACGCGTTATGCGGTTCAGCCACCTAATTTTTTGGGGCTACTGCCTATTCCTAAGCTGACGGTAGCGGTAGGTGACTCGGTCAAAGCCGGTGATCAGCTTTTCTTCGACAAGCAAATGCCCGACGTGGCTTTTGTGGCGCCGGTGAGCGGCGAAATCATCGAGATCAACCGGGGCCCCAAGCGCGCCATCACGGAAATTGTGATCCTGGCCGACAAAACCCAGCAGTACCGCAAGGTGAAGGCGCCCGACCTGGCCAAGGCCAACCAGGCTACCTTGCTGCATTTTATGCAAGAGAGTGGTGCCTGGTCTTTATTGCACCAGCGTCCTTTCAACGTGGTGCCTGACCCTACCCGGATACCACGTGATATTTTCGTCAGCACGTTTGACACTGCTCCTCTGGCGCCCAAGGCCAGTGTGGTGATTGCTGGTCGGGAAGCCGCTTTTCAAAAAGGTATTGACGTCCTGGCCAAATTGACCACCGGGCAGGTGCACCTGGGCCTGGATGGCCGGGGTGACGAAGCGCCACCAGCTGCGTTTACGCAAGCCACCAACGCCAGTAAGCGCTACTTCAAAGGCAAGCACCCCGCCGGCAACGTAGGGGTACAGATTCACCACACGGCCCCCGTTGGCGGCAGCGACATCGTCTGGACGCTGGGTGTGCAGGAGGTGATTACCATCGGTAATTTGTTTCTGGAAGGCCGCTTCGACGCCAGCCGCATCGTTGCCCTTACGGGGGCAGAACTCAAGGATGCCCACTATGTGCGCACCTATGCGGGTGCCAATATTGGGGAACTCATTGGCAATAACCTCACCAACGACCACGTACGGTTGATTTCGGGCGATGTCCTTTCGGGTATCCAGAAGGCTACCAACAGCTACCTCAACTGGAGCGACGATCAGGTAACGGTCATTGAAGAAGGTGATTTTTACGAACTTTTTGGTTGGTTGCTCCCGATCGATCTACGGCCGACCATTTCCAATACCTTTCCGAATTTTCTCTTCGGAGACCTCAAATTCAGAGGAAACACCAACACCCACGGCGAGAAGCGTGCTTTTGTGGTCACCAACGACTACGAACAGGTCATGCCCATGGATATTTATCCACAGCACCTCATGAAGGCCATCATCATCAATGATATTGAGCGGATGGAAGGCCTCGGTATCATGGAATTGGTGGAGGAAGATGTGGCCCTGTGCGAGTTTGTGTGTGTGTCTAAGCAGCCGTTGCAGCAGATTCTGCGCGAGGGGCTGAACAATCTCCGCGAACAGATTTAAGTATTCCCCCCACGGGGGTAAAAAATATTTCAATTCATTTAGTACAGCTTATAATATGAAAAAGGCATTGCTCAAATTTTTCGAGCGCATCGAACCGGACAAGGACAAATCGCCTTTCCTGCATACGGGATACGACGCTTTTTTCACCTTCGCGTTTACGCCCAACCACGTTACGGCGGGTGGGGTGCACATTCGCGACGGTATGGATTTGAAGCGAACGATGGTGCACGTGGTACTTGCCCTGCAGTTGCTTTACCTTTTTGGCACCTACAATATAGGTAATCAGCACTTCGCGGCGCTGGGCCTCTATCCTGGTGCTTTCGAGGGCCTGCACCTCAAACTGGTGTACGGACTCATCAAGATCATTCCCATTTTTGTGGTGACGCACCTCGTCGGCCTGGGTGTAGAATTTTTCTACGCCGCCAAGAAGGGACACGCAGTAGAGGAAGGTTTCCTGGTTTCCGGTGCCCTGATTCCGCTCATTATGCCACCCGATATTCCGTTGTGGATCCTGAGTATCTCCATCATCTTTGCCGTAATAATCGGTAAGGAAGCTTTTGGGGGTACGGGTATGAATATCCTCAATATCGCCCTGCTGGCGCGGGTATTTGTCTTCTTTGCCTATCCCACTTACATCTCTGGTGATGAGGTTTGGGTAGCAGGCATCGAGAAGGTCGGCGCCGGTATGTACGCAGGTCAGGCTTATGGTATGGTCTACGGTGCTTTTGACAGTCTGTTCAATGCGTTTGGCTGGGCCACTTTCGGCGCCGGGCAGGCGGCCGTGGTGGATACCTTCACGGGGGCTACCCCGCTGGGCTTAGCTGCCAAAGGCGGCTGGGCAGCCGTTACGGAGCACTACTCTGCCAGTCAGATGTGGTGGGGTAACATCCCAGGCTCCATTGGTGAAACGTCCAAGCCACTGGTTTTAGTAGGCGCGTTGTTCCTGATCTTCACCAAGGTAGCCGACTGGCGTATCATGGTGGCATCCGTTGTTGGTTTTGTGGCTTGTGGCCTGATGGTCAACGGTATCGCCCCCGACGTTTTTGGTCCCGAGACCAAAGGCATCTTCAAGTTTATGGCGGTTCCCTGGTATTACCACTTCTACATGGGGAGTTTCTTCTTCGCCATGGCCTTTATGGCTACCGACCCCGTTACTGCTGCATCTACCCCTATGGGCAAGTGGATTTATGGTTTCTTGATCGGTTTCATCGGCCTGGTGATTCGGGTGCTCAACCCTGCTTATCCCGAAGGTTGGATGCTGGCGATCTTGTTCATGAACGTCTTTGCCCCACTGATCGACTATTACGTGCTGGAAGCCAACGTCAAGCGGCGCAGCAAGCGGCAATTGGCTTTGGCCAAGACCCGTGCTACCCAGACCGCGGAAGCCGAAATAGTAACTATTGACTAAAAGTAAGCAGTTAATGGTCATCCTCCGGGGGGCTTTAATTGTTCATCTATAAAAGCAAAAATTGTGGATAAGAATAGCACGAATTACGTCTTACTCTTTGTGTTGATGATGACGGT
>Ga0075467_10002854_pt1 | contig 13479 bp, 10 predicted proteins | sample DEB08_DNA_9_FD_75067 | JGI IMG/M metagenome (GOLD analysis project Ga0075467, IMG submission 75067) | Aqueous microbial communities from the Delaware River and Bay under freshwater to marine salinity gradient to study organic matter... | ecosystem: Environmental > Aquatic > Marine > Coastal ...
ATTTAGCAGATGATGAAATTGACCTTCGCGAATTATTCGCCGTGCTTTGGCATGGGAAATGGTTAATTTTTTCTCTGTGTTGTGTGGCGCTGTTGCTCGCGTCTGTCTATCTCCACTCTGCGCTCCTCCTTATGAACCGGCACCCGGAAATTTCGCCGCTGTCCCTTCTGTTGATTTTTCTGTGGCCAATTACCGATATGTTGCTGTCAATGCTGCGCCGTAAGAGATCTGGAAAACCTATAGGGCAGCCGGATCGGTTGCATTTTCACCAGACGGTGATGCGACTTTTAGAAATTCAATTTTTTACCCGCTCCAGAAGGAACCTAACCAACCCATTGGGCACACTTATTATTTTGCCAATGGCCATTGCTCCGATGGTGTTGGCCGTTGTATTTAAAACGCAAACGGGCGTTGCTTTTATTGCGTTTTGGGGGTTTGTAGCCCTATTTGCTGTGGCCTACCGCTGGGCACTTCGGCGCGGGGGCCAGGCCGCGAACCGTACATCGCGAAAGTTCGAACAGTCCTAGTGTTACCGCTATGAACACGGGCTGCGCAGGCGCCGAAGTGCCCCGTATTTTCAGCTCATTTCGCAACACTATATATCGTCAATGTTCCCAGTGCGCGCAGCGCGGCAGGGTATAGGTGCTACAATATTTGCTGAAAATGCTATAGAATTTCACTTGCGCTTTGCCGAGCCACCGCTGCATAAGGCCCCAGCGGCTGGGATCGGAAGACAGATGAAAAAACCTACATGGATTGTTCAAAAAGAGCGTGATAAACGCGCGGCCGCGGCGGAAACCATTTGGCTTTTCGGCATTCATGCGGTGCGCGATGCGCTCTTGAACCCAAAGAGAGTAAAGCTGCGCTTGCTTGTGACCAAAAACGCCTGTGACCGTCTGGGTGAGGCCATCGCAGAGGCCGGGTTGGAGCCTGAGCTTGTAGATCCCCGCAAATTTTCGGCCCCCATTGATCCGCAATCCGTGCATCAAGGCGCTGCTTTGGAAGTCAAAGCTCTGGATTGGGGGCCTTTGAATGAGGTGGCTGCGGTGCGACCTGGCGAGGCGCCTGTGATCTTGCTGCTTGACCGGGTGACAGATCCGCACAACGTGGGCGCGATATTACGTTCGGCAGAGGTCTTTGGCGCGGCAGCTGTCATCGCGCCGCATCGCCATTCCGCGCCAGAAACGGGCGCCTTGGCCAAAACAGCAAGCGGTGCATTGGAGCGCCAGCCTTATCTTCGGGTCCAAAATCTTGCCGATACTATGGAGCGGCTCAAGACGATGGGTTATTTTATCTTCGGATTGGACGGGGAAGCCGAGGCGACATTGGAGGCCACATTGGGCCACCACAAAGGTCCTACGGCTCTGGTGCTTGGGGCTGAAGGACCGGGCCTGCGGGACCGCACGAAGGACACTTGTGATGCTTTGGTGAAAATTTCAGCGGCCGGGGGATTTGGCTCTCTGAATGTCTCCAATGCTGCGGCCGTTGGTCTTTATGCGGTCACCTGTCGGTAACGCAAACTGGCCTAGCGATGGGCTTTTTCTTCAAGGCCGGACTGGGCTGTGCGGCGGGACAGCTCGGCCAAAACATCGTCCAAGGCGACATCACGAGAAGCCAGCATCACCAGAAGGTGATACAGCACATCGGCCGCCTCAGATGTGAGCGCTGCGTGATCGCCCTTAACAGCCTCAATCAGCGCCTCAACAGCTTCTTCCCCAAATTTCTCGGCGCATTTCTCCGGACCCTTTGACAAGAGTTGCGCCGTCCAGCTGCTGCTGGGGTCTGCGGATTTGCGCGCAATGATGGTCTGTTCGAGCTCGTGTAATATCATGACATCCTCATCGGAATTCCAGCTGCGGCCATATGGGCTTTGGCCTCTTGAATGGTAAAATCTCCAAAATGGAAAATTGACGCGGCCAATACTGCGCTCGCGCCCCCTTGGGTGACCCCCTCGACCAGGTGATCCAAATTGCCCACCCCACCCGAAGCAATCACAGGCACCGATACCGCGTCAGATATGGCGCGGGTCAGGGGCAGATTGAAGCCCGCGCGCGTGCCGTCGCGATCCATTGAGGTGAGCAGTATTTCACCAGCGCCCTTTGAGACCACTTTGCGGGCAAATTCTATCGCGTCAATCCCAGTGGTGCGCCGCCCACCATGGGTGAAAATTTCCCATTTTCCGGGCGAGACGGTTTTGGCGTCTATCGCCACAACAATACATTGGCTGCCAAAATGATTGGCAGATTGGGCAATGACATCGGGATCTGCCACGGCGGCAGAATTGAAGCTGACCTTATCTGCGCCGGCCAGAAGTAGGTTGCGCACATCTGCCGGGCTGCGCACGCCGCCGCCGACGGTCAGGGGCATGAAACATTGCTCGGCTGTGCGCCGGGCCAGATCAAACAGCGTGCCGCGATTTTCATGGGTGGCCTTGATGTCAAGAAAGCACAATTCATCGGCCCCTGCCGCATCATAGGCCCGCGCCGCCTCTACCGGGTCGCCTGCATCGACCAAATCGACAAAATTAACCCCTTTCACCACGCGGCCCTCGGCCACATCCAAGCAAGGTATGATCCGAGTTTTTAGCATGATCTGCCTCCTGCGCGCGCGCTCTGGGTCATGCCAGCGCCGCCAAAGCTTGCGGCAAATCAATCGCCCCATCATAGAGGGCGCGCCCTGAAATGGCGCCGGAGATCACGCCCGTGGCCTTCAATTCGCGTAGATCTTGCAGGCTGGAAACCCCGCCCGAGGCAATCACTGGGATGGACACGGCGCGCGCCAAGGCTTCGGTGGCGGCGATATTTGGCCCGCCCATGGCGCCATCGCGGTTGATATCTGTATAGATAATCGCGGCAATGCCGTCTTGTTCAAACTGCTTGGCCAAATCTGTCACCATAATATCGGTTTCAGTGGCCCAGCCACGGGTCGCCACGCGGCCGTCGCGGGCATCGAGCCCCACGGCAATTTTCCCTGGAAACGCCTTCGCGGCTTCGCGCACCAAGGCCGGGTTTTCGACAGCCACGGTGCCGAGGATGACCCGTGACAACCCAAGATCAATCCAAGTTGCAATCGTTGCCATATCGCGTATCCCGCCGCCCAGTTGGCAGGGCACGGACACCTTGGACAGAATATCGCGCACGCTGGCGTCATTCACAGGTGTGCCGGCAAAGGCACCATTGAGATCCACCAGATGAATCCAGCTACAACCGGCCTGCTCGAAGGCCAGAGCTTGATCTGCCGGGCTGTCGTTAAACACAGTCGCCTGGTCCATTTCGCCCTTGTAAAGGCGCACGGCTTGGCCGTCTTTGAGGTCAATTGCGGGATAAAGGATCATAGGGTCTCGCCTTGCGTAAAGTCGGGCCACTAGGGGCGCCAATTGAGAAAATTTGAGATCAGGCGAAGCCCGGTGCCTTGGCTTTTCTCCGGATGAAACTGCATGCCGATGCGTGTGCCGGAGCTGACAATCGCAGAGATTTCACCGTCATAGTCCACATGTGCCAATCTTTGGGTCACGTCCTGCAGGACAAAGTGATAGGAATGCACAAAATAAGCGTGATCGCCATTTTTCAGCCCCGCCAGAACCGGGTGCGCGCCCGTAATCACCAGATCGTTCCAGCCCATATGTGGCACTTTCAGCCTGGGGTCGGTCGGTTTAATGGGCCGGATATCTCCCGCGATCCAATTTAAGCCCGGGGTGGTTTGATATTCATGGCCGAAGCTTGCCATCATCTGCATCCCGACGCAAATGCCCAAAAAGGGTTTGGCGTCTGCTTCTACTGCCTCGAGCAGAGCCTCATAGAGGCCAGTTTTTTCCACCAAGGCCGCTTTGCAGGCGGGAAAGGCGCCATCACCGGGCAAGACCAGCCGGTCCGCGCGGCGCAGCACGTCAGGATCTGAAGTGACAATCACCTCTTCATTGGGCAATTCTGCCGCCATGCGTTCAAAGGCTTTTTGCGCTGAATGCAAATTTCCGCTCTCATAATCGATTAAGGCTGTCAGCATGAGCTTAGAGGCTGCCCTTGGTCGAAGGAATCGCATCAGATTTGCGTGGATCGGTTTCCAGCGCATCGCGCAGCGCGCGGGCGACAGATTTAAAGGCCGCCTCCGCAATATGGTGGCTGTTGATGCCATGCAATTTATCGACATGCAGGGTCATGCCGCCGTGGGTCGAGAAGGCTTGAAAAAATTCACGCACCAATTCTGTGTCGAAATTGCCGATTTTTTGGGTTGGCAGATCAAGATTCCAAACCAAATAGGGGCGGCCCGAGAGATCGAGCGCGCAGCGCACCAATGCGTCATCCATAGCCAGCAGGCAATCGCCGTAGCGCCGAATGCCGCGTTTATCGCCGAGTGCCTGGGTCAATGCCTGACCCAAGGCAATGCCCACATCTTCGACCGTGTGATGGTCATCAATGTGCAAATCTCCGGTGCAGCGCACGGTCATGTCCATCAAAGCATGACGCGCCAATTGATCGAGCATGTGGTCGAAAAAGCCGACGCCGGTCTGATTGTCATAGAGGCCGCTGCCATCGAGATTGAGCTCGACTGAGATTTTGGTCTCTGCGGTATCGCGGGAAATGTGGACTTTGCGCATGGTCTACCCTTTATGTTCCGGGGCCTTATAATCTGCTTGCGGGTTGTTGAGAAGGGGCAAGCGTGACAAGTGCTGCATCGGTGGGGGCGGCCTAGGGGTTTTGACAAAAAAAAAGGCGGTACCCAAAGGTACCGCTAGTCTATGCTTCGATTTCGGGAGGAAATTCTAGCTGCCACCTTTGTAGCGAAAAATGCTGCAATGCAACAACACTTAAGGTTGCATTGCCGCTATGTGCTGAACGCATGACACTGTGCGGATTTTATGTGCATCTGGGGGCAGATGTGATGCAAAATACACAGGGAGATCGACACCTGCGATGAGGCATAAAAAAACCCGCGCCATGCGCGGGTGTTTTTTACCAATTGGAGCGGGCGAAGAGATTCGAACTCTCGACCCTAACCTTGGCAAGGTTATGCTCTACCCCTGAGCTACGCCCGCATCCGTTTGGTGAGGCTGAAATAGCCCCAGTGGCTTTGTCCTGCAAGGGGTAAAATGCCATAATTGTCAGATTATTTTTGCCTGAGCCGCTTTGCTGGATCTTACGCTAGGACTCGGCGTCGAATGCGACGGGACATTCAGGCAGGTCAACATCCACATGATGCAGCAGTGGCGAGATTGGATCCAAAAGTAAAACCCCATAGCCGCCCGGTTCCGCGACAGAGAGACTTGAGGCCCCAGCGCCCAGAACCATAGGCATTTGATGGCAGGGGCTTTTGATCATCGCGTGGGTGACACCGCGATAGGAGGACACAATGATCCTATGAATATGGCCGTTGATGACCATCTGGCAGCGGCCGGAGGCGGCGATCAGATCGGCCACTTCGGTGCCGTTTCTAAGATGGATGGCATCCATTCCATCAAACCCGGAGCGCAGCATGTGGTGATGCGATAAGATGATCAGCGGCCCTTTGCCTGCCTCCAGCTCGGTTTTCAACCAGCCCAGACGCTCAATGCAAAGGTGCCCGCTGTGCCGGTCGTGGGCTTGTTCATCCAGCGTGTCGAGATAGAGCACATCGGTATCGCCAAAGCGGTGACGACCTTGGCGAAACCCGGCGGCAAGCTCTGGGAAGACTTCGGCAAATGCCTTGCGCCGGTCATGATTGCCCAGCATGAGCGTGACAGGGAAGGGCTGATCCGCAAGGCATTGTTTTAAAGCCTCATATTGAGCGGCACCTCCATGATGGGTCAAATCGCCCATAAGGAAGAGATGGGCGGCATCCGCATGATGCTGGGCGGCATGATCCAAGCAGCGCCGAAACCGGGCAGATGGATCTAAACCAATGATCTGTGTGCCAGGCTCTGTGATGTGAATGTCGGACATCAATAGGAGTTTTGCAGTCATACGGCCCTCCTCGCGGGGCAAGTTACCTATTCAAATTCGATCAGCAAATCCTTAGCATCAATCTGCGCACCGGGGGTGACATGCAGGGCTTTGATCACCGCATCGCGCTCCGCATGTAGGCCGGTCTCCATTTTCATCGCCTCAATGGTCAGCAGCAAATCCCCAGCGCGCACCTGCGCTCCAGTGTGGGTTGCCACAGAGGCGACAACGCCGGGCATGGGCGCTCCGATGTGATTGGCATTGCCATTTTCGGCTTTGGGCCGGGCGGCGGTTGTGGATTTCACCTTACGATTGGGCACGCGGATCACGCGGGGCTGCCCGTTCAGCTCAAAGAACACCCGCGCATCGCCCTCGTCATTGGTTTCGCCGACAGCTTGCAGCAAGATTTCAAGGGTTTTGCCGGGGTCAATCTCAGCGGTGATTTCCTCACCAGGCTGCATCCCATAAAAGAAGGTTTGGGTGGGCAGAGTTCGCACAGGGCCGTAGGTTCGGTGACGGCCCATGTAATCAAGAAACACCTTTGGATACATCAAATAGCCGTTCAAATCCTCATCATCGACCTGTTTGCCCTCCAAAAGCGCGCTGACTTCGGCACGCAAGGCCTCAAGATCGGCGGCTGGCATGGATTTCCCCGGCCGCTCGGTCATAGGGGGCTGCCCCTTGAGAACTTTGGCAGAAATACCTGCGGGAAACCCGCCGGGGGGCTGTCCGAGATTGCCGCGCATCATATCGACCACGCTGTCAGGGAAGGCGACATCGAGTGCGGGATCTTCGACCTCGGCGCGGGTCAATCCCTGCGAGACCATCATGAGGGCCATGTCGCCGACGACTTTCGAGCTGGGCGTCACCTTTACAATATCGCCGAACATTTGGTTCACATCTGCATAGGTCTGCGCCACATCCTCCCAGCGATCTTCCAATCCCAATGAGCGGGCCTGGGCTTTCAGGTTGGTAAATTGGCCACCGGGCATTTCATGGAGATAGACCTCAGAGGCGGGCGCTTGTAACCCACTTTCAAAAGCGCTGTATTGCGCGCGGACTTGCTCCCAATAGCTGCTGATCTTGCGAATTTCAGCAATATCTAAGCCGGTGTCACGCTCAGTATGGGCCAAAGCCTCTACTATGGAGCCCAAAGCGGGCTGTGAGGTGCCGCCCGCAAAGGCATCCATTGCAGCGTCCACCGCATCGACGCCGGCCTCGGCGGCGGCCAGCACTGTGGCGCCCGAAATGCCTGAGGTGTCATGGGTATGGAAATGAATGGGCAGGCCAACTTCTTGCTTGAGCGCGCCAATCAAAGCCTTGGCCGCCGCCGGTTTCAGCAGACCGGCCATATCTTTGAGACCCAGCACATGCGCGCCCGCAGCCTCCAACTCTTTGGCCATAGAGACATAATACTTTAGATCATATTTCGCCCGGTCAGGATTAAGAATATCACCGGTGTAGCAGATTGTGCCTTCGCAGACCCGATCCGCTTCGATCACCGCATCCATGGCGACGCGCATATTTTCCACCCAATTGAGGCTGTCAAACACCCGGAAGACGTCCACACCCGTCTGCGCGGCTTGGCGCACAAAGAATTGCACCACATTATCGGGGTAGTTGGTATAGCCCACCCCATTACTGGCGCGCAAAAGCATCTGGGTCATGACATTGGGCATGGCGGCGCGTAGATCGCGCAACCGCTGCCAAGGGCATTCCTGCAAAAAGCGATAGGCGACATCAAAGGTCGCGCCGCCCCAGCATTCAACTGAAAAAAGCCCAGGCAGGCCCGCCGCGTAGGCCGGAGCAATTTTGACCATGTCATGGCTGCGCATACGGGTCGCCAAAAGCGATTGATGCCCATCGCGCATGGTGGTGTCGGTCAGCAAGAGGCGGTCTTGCGCTTTCATCCAATCGGCCAGACCCTTTGGACCCTGCGCGGTCAGAATATCCTTGGTGCCCTGCGCGCGGTCACGGGCGGCGATTGGAGCTTTCGGCGGCTTCAAATCGCTGGCCGGAAGGGCCCGACCTTGGGTCTCAGGATGTCCGTTGACCGTAATATCCGCAATATAGGTCAAGATTTTGGTGGCCCGATCGCGCCGCTTGCTGAATTTAAACAGATCAGGCGTCTTGTCGATAAAGCTGGTGGTATATTCGTAATTTAGGAAGGTGGGATGTTTGAGTAGGTTTTCCACAAAAGCGATATTGGTGCTGACCCCGCGAATCCTAAATTCGCGTAACGCCCGGTCCATACGCGCAATGGCCGCCTCAGGGGTGGGCGCCCAAGCGGTGACCTTTTCCAGCAGGCTGTCATAATAGCGGGTAATCACAGCGCCCGAATAGGCCGTGCCGCCATCCAGGCGAATCCCCATACCCGTCGCGCCGCGATAGGCGGTGATGCGACCGTAATCAGGGATGAAATTATTTGACGGATCTTCCGTGGTCACGCGGCATTGAATGGCATGGCCGTCCAGCCGCACATCGTCTTGGCTGGCCGTGCCTGTGGCTTCGGCCAGAGGTTTTCCCTCTGCTATGAGGATTTGCGCCCGGACGATGTCGATGCCGGTGACCTCTTCTGTCACCGTATGCTCCACCTGCACCCGTGGGTTCACCTCAATGAAATAAAATTCCTGGCTGTCCATATCCATCAAGAACTCAACGGTTCCGGCGCATTCATAATTTACATGGGCGCAGATTTTCTTGCCCAGAGCGCAAATCTCAGCCCGCTGTGCCTCGGTCAGATAGGGGGCCGGCGCGCGCTCAACGACTTTTTGGTTGCGGCGTTGAACCGAGCAATCGCGCTCAAAGAGATGATAGATCTCGCCGAATTTATCGCCCAAGATTTGCACTTCCACATGGCGCGCTCGTTGGATCATCCGCTCCAGATAGCCCTCACCATTGCCAAAGGCCGCCTCGGCTTCGCGCCGGCCTTCTAACACCTTCTCTTCCAACTCCTCAGCATTATATATCGGCCGCATTCCGCGTCCGCCGCCGCCCCAGCTGGCTTTGAGCATCAATGGGTAGCCAATTTTTGCCGCCTCTGCTCGGATTGCATCCATATCAGTGCCAAGAACATCAGTGGCGGGAACAACCGGCACATGGGCCTCAATCGCCACGCGGCGCGCGCTGGCCTTGTCGCCCAGCTGGCGCATAGTTTCCGCCTTAGGGCCGATAAAGGCAATGCCCGCTGCGGTGCAGGCATCTACAAAATCGGGGTTCTCGGACAGAAGACCATAGCCGGGATGGATCGCATCCGCGCCGCATGCCTTGGCCACGCGCAAAATTTCCTCAATGCTCAAATAGGCGGCCACTGGCCCTAGGCCTTCGCCGATCTTATAGGCTTCATCTGCCTTGAAACGATGCAGGCCGAGCTTGTCCTCTTCGGCATAGACGGCCACCGTGCGCTTGCCCAATTCATTTGCCGCGCGCATAATGCGAATTGCGATTTCACCGCGATTGGCAATCAGGATTTTTTTGAAGTCGGCCATGGGTATTCCTCGCTACAATGCAGTTGCAGCATTTAAAGCCAGAATTCCCACGGTTACAAATTGTTTTTTAAGTTATTCTCATCAAAATTCGCTCTTTTTACAGATTTTTACGTCTGTAAAATTCAAGTTCCGATCCGGTGAAATATACAAATATGTCAATATTTATGGAGCAAATCCGGTAAATCACTCAAATGGGTTGCTGCAATTTGGATCATATTTGAATTTAGATCATCCACCAACATATCGTATAAATGCGCTGGACCTTTTGCGCCAATGGCCCCAAGCGCATAGTGCCAAGCCCGACCCATCATGACGAAATCTGCGCCCAATGCGAGCGCCCGCAGCATGTCCAATCCCCCCTCAATGCCGCTGTCGAAAATGAGCGGTAGATTGGTCGCCGCTTTGACGGCTGGCAGCATATCAATCGCTGCCGGGCTTCCGGCAAATTGCCGGCCTGCGTGGTTGGAGACCCAAACCGCATCCACGCCAAGCCCCTCCAAAGGCGCCGCGTCATCGGGGCACATCACGCCCTTGACAATTAAGGGCCCATCCCAAGCGTCGCGCAAGAGCTTCACATAGCTGTGATCGGGTGCGGTGCGCAGCAGATATCCGACGTGGTTGTTCGAGGGCAGGGAGGCCACGCTTTCCATGACCGCCTTGCCGTAGGTTTCAATCATTTTCATGCGTGGCTTGCCGTTGAGGGCTGTGCGCAGCGCCCATTCAGGACAGCCTGCCACCTGCGCCAAAATGCGGGGAGTGAGGCGGGGAGGCTGCACCAACCCGCCGCGTATTTGCCGTTCGCGCCGCGATTGAGCTGGCACGTCGATGGTCACCACCAAAGTGGTAAAGCCCGCATTTTTCACCCGCTGGATCATATCATTGCGAATGGCCTCATCGCGCGGCGGGTACATCTGAAACCAACCCATATCGCCCAGATAGGGGGCCACGTCTTCGGGTGTTGTGGTCGCAACGGTTGACATGCCGTAGGGGATTTTTGCGCCCGCAGCAAACCCAGCCAGCGTTTTTTCCGCGCCCGGCCACATCAAGCCTGACATGCCAACTGGCGCAATGCCGAAGGGGGCGGAATAGGATTTACCAAGAAACTCCGTCGCCAATTGCGGTTTGATTTCGCCGCGCAGCCCGCGCGGGACAAAATGAATCGCGTCCAAGGCGGAGCGATTGCGATGCAATGTGCTTTCATCACCCGTGGCGCTGTCGAGATATTCCCAAGCAAAATGCGGAATTCTCTTGCGCGCTTTGGAGCGCAGGTCGGAAATGGCGGGGTATTTTGAGTTAAGATCCATATGCAAGCGCTTACATCATTTAAATTGCGAGTTTAAGCCTTATTTTCGCTTTGCTTTGTATTTTTAAGAAAACATAAGAACACAACGCGAACAATTGTTTCACTTTGGCGCAAATGTCGCTAGATTACCTGCATGAGCAGTTTTGATGAATCAGAGGCCTTTGAGGCCGCCGCCTCCCCCAGCTTGAGTCAAATGGCCATGGCTGCCCGTCCCACGCCCTATATGGATGGGCTCAATCCGGCGCAGCGCGCGGCGGTGGAGCAGCTCGGCGGACCTGTGTTGATGCTGGCGGGGGCAGGGACAGGTAAGACCAAAGCGCTCACCGCCCGCATCGCGCATTTGCTCAATACCGGCACGGCGCGCCCCCATGAAATTCTCGCGGTCACCTTTACCAATAAGGCTGCGCGCGAGATGAAAGATCGGGTGAGCCATTTGATTGGTCAGGTGGAGGGCATGCCTTGGATGGGCACCTTTCACTCAATCTGTGTGAAAATCCTACGCCGTCATGCGGAATTGGCGGGGCTGAAAAGCAATTTCACCATTCTGGACAGCGACGATCAGCTGCGGTTGATGAAGCAATTGATCGCCGCGGCGCAGATTGACGACAAACGCTGGCCGGCACGGCAATTGGCGAGCATCATTGACGGCTGGAAAAACCGAGCCTGGACGCCGGGGCAAGTTCCAGCCTCTGAGGCGGGCGCTTATGATCACAAGGGCGTTGAGCTCTACGGGCAATATCAAAGACGTTTGCGCGAATTGAATGCTGCAGATTTTGGTGACTTGCTGTTGCATGTGGTGACAATTTTACAAGAACAAAGCGAAGTCTTGGCACAATACCAGAGGTTTTTTCGCTATATTTTGGTGGACGAATATCAAGACACCAATGTGGCGCAATATTTGTGGCTCAGGCTCTTGGCGCAGGGGCATCAGAATATTTGCTGCGTTGGCGATGATGATCAGTCGATTTACGGCTGGCGCGGTGCGGAAGTCGGGAATATTTTGCGGTTTGAGACCGATTTTCCCGGTGCGCATGTGGTGCGTCTGGAGCAGAACTACCGCTCCACGCCGCATATTCTGGCTGCGGCCAGCGCAGTGATTGATGGCAATAAAGGCCGTTTGGGCAAGACGCTTTGGACCGAAAAGGAAGAGGGCGAAAAGCTGCGGCTGATTGGCCATTGGGATGGCGAGGAAGAGGCGCGCTGGATTGGCGAGGAGATCGAGGCGGCGCAGCGCGGCACGCGGGGACAAGCGGCCTTTGATCTCGATCGTATGGCGATTTTGGTGCGCGCCTCCCATCAAATGCGCGCTTTTGAGGATCGCTTTTTGACCATCGGTCTGCCCTATCGTGTGATTGGCGGCCCCAGGTTTTACGAGCGGATGGAAATCCGAGATGCTATGGCCTATTTTCGTCTGGCGGTCAGCACCGACGATGATTTGGCCTTTGAACGCATCGTCAACACGCCCAAGCGTGGGCTGGGCGACAAGGCGCAGCAGAAAATCCAAACCGCTGCCCGCAGCAATGGCGTGTCTTTGGTGGAGGGCGCGCGGATATTGCTGGCGGCAAAAGATTTGGGCGGCAAGGGTGCCGTGGAATTGGCGCGCCTGATCGATGGCATTGACCGCTGGCACGCGCAGATTCGTCAGCAGGCCGATACTCATGTTGAGCTGGCGGAAATCATCCTCGATGAAAGTGGCTACACCACCCATTGGCAAAATGACAAAACGCCTGAGGCGCCGGGGCGCTTGGAAAACCTCAAAGAGCTGGTCAAGGCTTTGGAAGGGTTTGAAAATCTGCAAGGGTTTTTGGAGCATGTCAGCCTGATCATGGACAATGAACAGCAATCGGATGGGGCAAAGGTCTCGATTATGACACTGCACGCGGCCAAGGGCCTCGAATTTCCGATGGTGTTTTTGCCCGGTTGGGAAGATGGTCTCTTTCCCTCGCAGCGTTCAATGGATGAAAGCGGTCTTAAGGGATTGGAGGAGGAGCGGCGACTGGCCTATGTGGGCATCACCCGCGCGGAAGAAATTTGCACGATTTCTTTTGCCGCAAATCGCCGGGTCTACGGGCAGTGGCAATCGGCTTTGCCAAGCCGGTTTATTGACGAGTTGCCGAGTGCGCATGTGGATGTGCTGACGCCGCCCGGGCTTTATGGTGGCAGTTTCGGAGCCGCCGGTATGGCCTCAAGCGCCAACCCTGCGGTGCAGGAGGCGGCGGGCAGCACGATATTTGAACGGGCCAGCAAGGCGGATGTGTATAATTCCCCCGGCTGGCGCCGCTTGCAAGAGCGCAGCAGTCAACGCGGAATGCGCCAACCGGCACAAGCCAGCCATATGACCATCGATATGACAGCAGTTTCGGCCTTTTGTGTGGGCGATCGCGTGTTTCACCAAAAATTTGGCTATGGCGAAGTGCTGACCATTGAGGGCGATAAGCTGGACATTGAATTTGACAAGGCGGGCTCAAAGAAGGTTGTGGCACAATATATCCAAAGTGCCGATACGGTTGGCGACGCGCCTTTTTAGGACTTTGAGCGGTGGATTTTTCTTGAGTGGCGCGCTCGGATGCGCCACAAAACCTGCATATTCATTTCATGAAGGCGCGCGGCAATGATTCAAAATGAAGAGCCTGTAATTGCCAACTCCCTCTGGTCGGCCACTGCCAATCCTTCTGCGCCCTGTCCAGAGCTGCAGGCCGATGTCTCGGCGGATGTGGCGATTGTGGGGGCGGGGTTTACCGGCCTCTCGGCGGCGCTGCATCTGGCACAAATG
>Ga0075467_10002862_pt1 | contig 13455 bp, 14 predicted proteins | sample DEB08_DNA_9_FD_75067 | JGI IMG/M metagenome (GOLD analysis project Ga0075467, IMG submission 75067) | Aqueous microbial communities from the Delaware River and Bay under freshwater to marine salinity gradient to study organic matter... | ecosystem: Environmental > Aquatic > Marine > Coastal ...
GCTAAATTATCAGGAATTACTACTCCTTTTCCTGCTGCTAATCCATCTGCTTTTAATACAAATGGAGGATTTAATGTTTCTAAAAATGCAAATCCATCTTCCAATGTTTGAGCTGTAAATGCTTTATACCTTGCTGTTGGAATATTATGCCTTTGCATAAATTCCTTCGAGAATTTTTTACTTCCTTCCAGTTGAGCACCTAATTTTTTAGGGCCAATAATGTGAATGTGTTTTAATTCTTCTTTTTCTTCAAAAAAATCATGAATTCCCTGAACAAGTGGAACTTCAGGACCCACAACTATCATTTCTACTTTATTCTCCAAAGAAAACTTAGCTATTCCATCAAAATTAGAAACTGATAAATCAACATTTTCTCCCAATTCCTCTGTTCCAGCATTACCTGGAGCAATAAATAATTTAGTCAATTTTGGACTTTGTGCTAATTTCCAAGAAATTGCATGTTCTCTTCCTCCTGAGCCGAGTATAAGGATATTCATATGTTATTTTTTTACAAAATTATCATTTAAAATCAAATTAAATCTATTATTAGTTGCAATTGACTACAAAAAAATTAATTTTGCGTAATAATAGAAATAAATAAAACCGAAAATTATGTATTGGACGTTAGAACTAGCATCATATTTAGAAGATGCGCCTTGGCCTGCAACAAAAGAAGAATTAATTGATTACTCTATGCGTAGAGCTGCTCCATTGGAAGTAGTAGAAAACTTACAGAGTATCGAAGAAGAAGGAGAAATTTACGAGTCAATTGAAGACATTTGGCCTGATTATCCTACAAAAGATGATTTCTTCTTTAACGAGGATGAGTATTAAAAACACGTAAACTTAATTGTTACAGAACCCGATTTGACTTTGTTGAATCGGATTTTTTGTATTTAAGAATTTAGAAAAACAACCACAAAAAAAATCCCTCAAAGTAAAACTTTGAGGGATTAATAAAATTAATATTTAACCTTACACAATACCTTGTGCCATCATAGCGTCAGCTACTTTGACAAAACCAGCAACATTTGCTCCTTTTACGTAATCAGTATGTCCGTTTTCAGTTCCATACTCTACGCATGATGCATGAATATCTTGCATGATTTGAAGTAACTTAGCATCTACCTCTTCTCTTGTCCATCCCATTCTTAATGAGTTTTGAGACATCTCTAATCCAGATGTTGCAACACCTCCAGCATTAGATGCTTTTCCTGGCGCGAACAATATTTTAGCATCCATAAATGCAGAAACACCTTCTGGTGTAGTTGGCATGTTTGCTCCTTCAGCAACACACATTACTCCATTAGATACTAATGTTTTCGCTTCATCTCCATCCAACTCGTTTTGAGTTGCACAAGGCAATGCAATATCTACTTTAGTCCCCCAAGGTCTTTTCCCTTCGTGGAATTCAGCACCAAATTTATCTGCATATTCTTTAATTCTTCCTCTTCTTTCGTTTTTAAGTTCCATAACGAATGCTAATTTCTCAGTATCAATTCCGTTAGCGTCATAAATATATCCTGAAGAATCTGACATTGTAACCACTTTTGCTCCAAGCTCAGTTGCTTTTTCACAAGCATACTGTGCTACGTTTCCTGAACCAGAAATTGCAACAGTTTTACCATCAAAAGAATTGTTATTAGCTTTCAGCATTTCCTGTGCAAAATATACACAACCATATCCTGTAGCTTCAGGACGAATTAAACTTCCTCCCCATTCTCTTCCTTTACCAGTTAACACACCAGTAAATTCATTTCTTAATCTCTTGTATTGTCCGTACATGAATCCGATTTCTCTTCCTCCTACTCCAATATCACCTGCAGGTACATCTGTATCTGCTCCAATATGCTTGCTCAGTTCTGTCATAAAACTCTGGCAAAACTTCATTACTTCGTTATCTGATTTTCCTTTTGGGTTAAAATCAGCTCCACCTTTTCCACCTCCCATTGGAAGTGTTGTTAAACTGTTTTTGAATACTTGCTCAAATGCCAAGAATTTCAAAATACTTAAGTTTACAGATGGGTGAAAACGCAAACCACCTTTGTAAGGTCCAATTGCACTATTCATTTGAATTCTGAATCCTCTGTTTATTTGAACCTCTCCACTATCATCCAACCAAGGAATTCTGAACATGATTACCCTTTCTGGGTTTACCATTCTTTCAAGAATTTTAGCCTTCTTGTACTTAGGGTTCTCTTCGATATAAGGTATGACAGTCTCTGCAACTTCCAATACAGCCTGTAAAAATTCTGGCTCTTGTGGAGTTATTCCATTAACGTAATTCATGAACTCATCAATCTGAGCTTGGTACTTAGATGCTGACATTAATTTAGGTTTTAGTTAGTTCTACAAAAAAACGTAAAATATTAATCAAATATCAATATTTTTGTCTTTTTTTATACATATCACTTGTTTTTTAATTGAACTAGAATTTGTTTCTTTACAACTAAGTAATTCAATCCTAAATTTCTCCCTTCTAGATGTCAATTTATATACTAGACTCCATAACTCAATTAGCAAGACCCTCTTTACCTACGGTCAGTTTTTATGTTTTTATTTTTGTGGGTTTAGTATTTATTTATTTGAAATTATCACAACCAACAAGATTAAGTCAAATAGCAAATAACATGAGGATTGAAGAAAATAAATTTGACCTTGCTTCTGGATTAATGAACCAGAGCATTTCTTCATTACTAATGCAAATTTCCTATGTGTTACTTCAAACAACTGGCATATGGACAGTTTTAAACTCCGAATATGATTTTTCTAGTTTTCTATTAATCCTATTGTTTGTTACAGGAATATATCTTGTTCAATTACTTGGATTCTATTTTTTCTCTTCAATTACAACACAAGAAAATAAATCTTTTTTTAGACACAGGATCACTCATTATGAGTTCTTTACGCTAATTTATTTGCCAATATTTATTGCGCTTACTTTTATCCCATATGATTACAACCTCATTATGATAGTGATTATTGGAGCTTGTTCTTTATTCTCATTGGTGAGGAGTGCAATTTATTTAACTCAATATATTTCTGTATTTCATAATATTTTGTACCTTTGCACCTTAGAATTATTGCCGGCTTTATTTTTAATAAAACTGGTCTTAACTAAATAATATGAGTTCAACGAAAACAAAAACGACTGTTAAAAGTATTTTGATTTCTCAACCAAAGCCGGAAGAAGGAGAAAAATCTCCTTACTATGATTTAGCGGATGAGAGAAAAATCAAGGTTGATTTTAGACACTTTATTCATGTAGAAGGAATAGATGGTCAAGAATTTAGACAAACTAGAGTTGAGTTAAAAGATCATACAGCTGTTATTATTACTAGTAAAAGTGCTATTAATCATTATTTTAGATTGGCTGAAGAAATGAGATTTGATGTTCCAGATTCAATGAAATTCTTTTGTACCAACGAAACCATTGCAAAGTACCTTCAGAAATATATCGTTTACAGAAAACGAAAAATCAGTTTTGGTAAAGCTCAATTTAATGATTTGTTGCCACTGATAATTAAAAACAAAAGCGAAAAGTTTTTATTACCACTTTCTGCTCAGCACAATGGAAGTATTTCTGTTATTCTAAAAAATAACGACATCAATTTTTCTGAAGCAATCATGTACAAAACGGTAATCTCGGATTTATCTGATTTAGCTGATGTAAATTATGATATGCTAGTATTCTTTAGCCCATCAGGGATTGAGTCCTTATATCATAACTTCCCAGATTTTAAACAAAACAAAACTAGTATTGCAGTTTGGGGTAAATCTACTGCAGAAGCTGTTATTAAAAAAGGGCTGACAATTAATGTACAGGCTCCAATGCCTAAAATTCCTTCAATGAAGAAGGCAATTGAAATGTATATTGACGGGAAATAAACCCATTTATAATTCCATGAAAAACTCATTTTGCAAGGAAGAAAAGCTTTGCAACAAAATTCTTATTGACCAATTATTCGATAAAAAAAAGAAAATCAAATTCACTGAATTTCCTTTAACACTTATCGCCCAGGAATCCCCTAATCCTAATCAAACGTATCCTGCTCAAGTTTTAATAAGTGTGAGCAAAAGAAAAATTCGCCTTGCCGTAAACCGTAATCTTCTTAAAAGAAGAATGAGAGAAGCTTATCGTTTAAACAAAAATGAATTTTATGATTCTCTTAAAGCTCAAAATAGAACTCTAATTTTTAGTATTATTTACCTAGGAAATAAACCTATTACCTATACAGTGATAGAAGAGAAAATAATTGTACTTTTAAAACGTTTAACAGATAAAAGTGATTAAAATTTTGAGTTCCATTTTGATATTTTTCGTGAGAATTTATCAATACGTTATTTCACCTATTTTACCAACATCTTGCAGATATACTCCAAGTTGCTCGGTTTATACGGTAGATGCTATCAAAAAACATGGCCCTTTAAAAGGTACATGGCTTGGTGCAAAAAGAATTTTATCCTGTAATCCTTGGGGAGGACACGGACATGATCCTGTTCCATAACCACAATAAAAAAAGAATGAAAAAAATTTATTTATCCCTTATTTTACTTTCAATTTCAGCACCTTATTTTTCTCAAGAAGAAACTACGGATGACTATTTTGAAATATCTAAAAACCTAACCATTTTTAGTGAAGTCTATAAAAACATAAACTTATATTTTGTAGATGAAACTAATCCTGGTGAGTTAATGAAAACTGGTATTGATGCCATGTTAAAATCACTAGACCCTTACACTAATTACATCCCAGAATCTAATATTGAGGATTACCGAATGCAACAAAGTGGTCAATATGGAGGGATTGGTTCTTTGATAAGAAAAAGTGGTGAGTTTGTTCAAATTACAAATCCTTACGAAAATTTTCCCGCTCAAAAAGCAGGACTTAAGGCAGGAGATTTAATATTAGAAATAGACGGACAATCTATTAAAGGAAAAACCTCAGGCGAAGTAAGTGACTTATTAAAAGGAGCCAAAGGAACTGATTTATCTATTAAAGTAGAAAGACTTAAGGAAGACAAACCTCTTACTTTTAATGTAACCAGAGAGATAATAAAAATACCTTCGGTACCACATGAAGATGTATTTAGTGATGGAGTTGGTTATTTAAAACTAACTCAATTCATGAATACTTCTACTCAAGAATTAACTACTTCTTTTAAAAAATTAAAAAGCGAAAAGAAAATCACAAGTTTGATTCTTGACTTAAGAGGAAACCCAGGTGGATTACTTAATGAAGCTGTGAGTATTGTAAATATGTTTGTGAAGCAAGGTTCTAAAGTAGTTGAAACTAAAGGGAGATTGAAACAGCATAGTTTCATCTATTTTGCTCGTGAAAAACCTCTTGATTTAGACATACCAATTGTAGTTTTAATTGATGGTGGTTCGGCATCAGCTTCTGAAATTGTATCGGGTACTTTACAAGATTTAGATAGAGCTGTTGTTATTGGTAACCAATCTTTTGGAAAAGGATTGGTACAACAAACACGAAACATGGAATACAATTCGATTGTAAAACTTACAATTGCTAAGTATTACACACCAAGCGGAAGGTGTATCCAAAGGTTAGATTATTCTGACAGGAACACAACAGGTAAAGGCGCTACGATTTCTGATACTTTGGTAAAGAGTTTTACAACAGCAAATGGCCGACCTGTTACTGATGGTAGAGGAATTACTCCAGATATTGAATTGGATAAAAAATCATATACATCAATCAGTTATTCACTAATTAGTAAAAATATAATTTTTGATTACGCTACGGATTACTTTTATTCTCATGATAAAATTACTGAAGCAAAAGATTTTTCTATCTCGGATGTTGAGTATAATGAGTTTGTGAAATTTGCTTTATCCAAAGAGTTTGAATACACAACTGGAAGCCAAAAAGTACTAGAAAGACTTCAAGAATTAGCAAAAGAAGAACAGTATTATGAATCTTCGAAAGAGGAATTTGAAACTTTGATAAACAATCTTTCTCCAAATAAAGAGAGAGACTTAGCGAAGTTTAAAGCTGAAATAAAATCATTAATCGAAGCAGAAATAGTTGGCAGATATTATTATCAAAAGGGCCAGGTTTCTTATAGCCTTGCCAATGATGAGTTTATTAAAAAAGCTGTCGAGATATTAGGTGATAAAGACCAATACAACAAAATTCTTAAACCTTAAAAAGGTATTGTAAACAGTATGTTAAAGAAAGGGAAAAAACTCATTTCGTTTGTAACTGGTTATTGGACTCATGTTTTTTTCTTGAGTTTAATAGTTGTTGGAATGCCTTTTTCTAAGTTTTTGATGAGCTTGGGAACCATAGCGCTTATTGTTAATTGGCTTTTGGAAGGAGGTATTAAAGCTAAATTCAAAAAGTTTTTTTCTAGTAAAATAGCTTTGTTTTCAACTGGTGTTTATCTACTTTTTGTTTTAGGTTTACTGTACACTCAAGATTTAAATTATGGCCTTAATGACTTAAGGATAAAGCTTCCTTTATTAGCGTTTCCAATAATTTTTTCTTCTAGCCACAGGTTAAAAAAAACTCATTATTTTTTAGTCGTTAGACTATTTGTACTATCGGTACTTGCCAGTACTATTTATGGATTTTTGGTGTATCAAGGCCTTGTTCCTGCTAAAAAAGAAATAGCTCAAATACGAGATGTATCTCAGTTTATTTCGCACATTAGACTTTCATTAATGATTGTGCTTAGTTTGTTTTTAATCCCTAAGCTATTCAATAATAAGCTCATCAATATGGTGTTTGGTATTACTGCCAGTCTTTGGTTGTTGTATTTTTTATCCTTTATGGAGTCTGCAACTGGTCTTATTCTTGGTTTTGTAACGTTATTCTTCATTTCGCTTTATTATCTCTTTAAGAAAAAAAGCTTGTATGGTTTTGCCATGTTGGCCCCACTTTTTCTGGGTGCACTTATTCTAGGTAATCATTTGTATAGCAATTACAAAGAAGTTAAAATTGACAGAACAGAATTAGCTACTCACTCAGCAAGCGGAAATGAATACAAAGAGAATCCTCTTTGTTCTTTTTTTGATAATGGAAATTACTCCAATGATTTACTATGCGAAAAAGAACTGTCAGAAACTTGGAGTAACAAGTCCGAAAAACCTTATTATGGCGAAGGTGGGGTTCAGTTTATCTTAATTCGATACATTACCTCAAAAGGATATGCTAAGGACAAGGAAGGGCTCGAAATGCTTACTCCTAATGATATAAAGAATATTGAAAATGGATTTCCTAATTATTTACATCCAGAGTCTTCTTTACTGTCTCGTATTCCTAGATTAATGTTTGAAATTGACGGATATATTGAAGGAGTAAATGCTAGCGGAAATTCATTAGCGCAAAGGCTTGAATACTGGATAGTTAGCAAAGAAATCATTAAGGCTAATCCTGTATTTGGAGTTGGAACTGGTGATGTTCCTACTGCTTTTGCAATGAAATACAATGAAACATCAAGTCTATTGGATAAAAAATATCAGTTACGTTCACATAACCAATATTTTTCGATAACAGTTTCTTTGGGGTTGTTGGGATTATTATTATTCCTTTTCTGTATTCTATATCCAGTTCCTACTGCATTTAGAGAGAGGAATTATTTCTACTTAATCTGTTTGTGTATTTCTTTACTCTCTTTCATTTCGGAGGATACACTGGAAACTCAAGACGGAGTTTTCTTTTGTGCTTTTCTAACAAATTTCTTTTTGTTTAGCTCCCGAAATAGGTACTTAAAAAGTGTAGATTAATTAAAAATCCTAAGCGTATTATTACTTGAATTAAAATTGGTGTTATATCCTTTTAATGGCAATGTAGCAGGGTTTTTATTTACCGAACCATCAAAAATATTGTATTCGCTTCCGTCACAAGGACAAGATATGGTGATATTGTCAGATTCTACATCAGCCTTTCCGCATGAGTTTGCTTCTTCAAACGTACAGTTTCTATCGTAAGCTATAAAGTCTGTCGTATTAATTCTGTAAACAATTATTCCTTTTAATCCTCCAGTTACATATGCCCATCCTCCTGGGACTTGTAAATTTGTATACTGAGGCAATGTAACATTTATATAAGCATCTACTGGCGGATAAAAAGCACGTTCATCAGTGTTTTTTTTACAACTGAAAGCGATTAAACTCATTGCAAAAAACACAACAGCTATTATTTTAAATGATTTCATACTTATCCAAACTTATTATAAACTCTATTATTGTTTTGTAAAACTCTTTTGATACAACTCAATCCATTGTTCTGGAGTAAATTTACGAATTAATTCTGCAACTAAGTCATAAGGAATATCTTCCATCTTTTTGAAACGGACACAGCTTTTTCCCATGTCCAACTTATACTTGCATCTTTTACCATATTCTTCAACAAACCAATTATAAATAGATTCATCAGCATAAACTCCCATATGGTAAAGCGCTATAAATCCTTTTTGATTAGCCAAATTAATAAACGACAAAGGCAACTTAGGATCACAATGATATCCAGCAGGAAAAATAGAATGAGGAACAACATATCCCAACATTTTGTAACTCATAGTTTCCTCAAATCCATTAGGAATATTTTCTAAAATTGTGGCTCTTAACTTCTCAAAAGGAGCTTTTCGCTCTTCTGGGATTACTTCGAGATATTCTTGTATTGTGGTTGGTTTTGTTGGCATAGAATTGATTGTTAAAATCAAATATACAGAAATTTAGTTTTTCGTTTTTTCAAATACTGTCACTATTGAGTTTAATATAACTTTAGTAATAAAAAATAATATAATGAAAGTAATAATTTGACCAATGATAACACCCCATATTCCTATATCAATTCCTTCTCTTAAAATAAATCCAAGAAAATATCCAGGAAGAAGGAGTGTTTCTAACCACTCAGGAAAATCTGAATAATGGCTGACCTTGAAACTTCTAGGCATTGACAGTAATTCGTAGGTAGCCAAAGAGCAGTAGGTCAATGTAATAATTAAAGCTATTTTGGTTCCTTTCTTCATTCCCAAATATAAACAAAAAAACCCTTCAAGTATTTAGCCTAAAGGGTTTTGAAAATTAAATCAATCCGTAAATTTACGCTTCTTCCATAGCGTATTCTTCAATACTTGGGCAAGAACAAATTAAGTTTCTATCTCCGTATCCTTGGTCTACTCTTGATACATGTGCCCAAAATTTGAACTCATTTAAATAAGGTAATGGCATAATTGCTTGCTTTTTTGGATATGCAAATGGCCATTTATCTTCCATAACATCAGCCAAAATATGAGGGGCATTTTTCAATAAGTTATTCTCCTTATCGTACACTCCTTCTTCTATTTCTCTAATCTCATTTCGGATAGCAATCATTGCATCACAAAATCTATCCAACTCTGGTTTAGATTCACTTTCTGTTGGCTCTACCATCAAAGTATTAGCTACAGGGAAAGAAACCGTAGGTGCATGAAAACCATAATCAATAAGTCTCTTAGCGATATCTGCAACTTCAATTCCTGTATCAGTTTTAAAATCTCTACAATCCAAAATCATTTCGTGAGCTACTGTTCCATTTTCTCCTTTATAAAGAATATCGTAATCATTTTTAAGTCGAGCTTGAATGTAGTTTGCATTTAAAATAGCGTGCTCAGTAGATTTTCTTATTCCTTCTTCACCCAACATTTTAATGTATCCGTAAGAAATTAATAAAATTAATGCACTACCAAATGGCGCTCCTGAAATAGATGTAATTGCCTGCTCTCCTCCAGTTTTAATCAATGGATTTCCTGGTAAGAAAGGCGTTAACTGCTTAGCAACTCCAATTGGTCCAACTCCTGGCCCTCCTCCTCCGTGAGGAATTGCAAAAGTCTTGTGTAAATTAAGGTGGCATACATCTGCTCCTATATTTCCTGGAGAAGTTAATCCAACTTGTGCATTCATGTTGGCCCCATCCATATAAACTTGTCCTCCGTGCTCGTGAATTAAATCTGTAATTTCGATAATAGAAGCTTCAAATACTCCGTGAGTAGATGGATAAGTAATCATAACTCCAGCAAGATTTTCACTGTGCTTTTCTACGTTTACTCTTAAATCTTCTACATCAATATTTCCTTTGTCGTCACACTTGGTAACCACCACTTTCATTCCTGCCATTACAGCACTTGCTGGGTTTGTTCCGTGTGCAGATGCTGGAATAATCATAATATCTCTATTAAAATCTCCTCTACTTTCGTGATAAGCTCTTATTACCATTAATCCTGCAAATTCTCCTTGTGCACCAGAGTTTGGTTGCATAGATACTTTATCGAACCCAGTAATTTCAGATAACATTTCGTCCAATTCATCAATGATTTGGTGGTATCCTTCGGCTTGGTTATTTGGTACAAATGGGTGAATATTAGCAAACTCACTCCAAGTAATTGGCATCAATTCACTTGCTGAGTTCAATTTCATTGTACAAGAACCTAAAGAAATCATTGAGTGTGTCAATGACATATCTCTGTTCTCTAATTTCTTGATGTAACGCATCATATCCGTTTCGGTATGATACATATTAAATACTTGATGAGTTAAAAACTCAGAGTTTCTCTTGAAATTATCATCAAAAGAAATTGCTTCTTTTTCTCCTTCTGGATCAATAGAAATAATGTCTTCCGAATCAGAATTAGCATTTGAAAACACAGCTAAAATTGCATTTACATCTTCCAGTCTAGTTGTTTCATCTAAACTAATTTGTAATGTATTCTCATTTTCATAAAAGAAGTTTATTTCATTTTTAAGAGCCTCAGCTTTTACATCCTCTAATGAGTCTGTTTTAACAGTTATCGTATCAAAAAAGTTGATTGTTTGTACTTCTAAATCTAATAACTCAAGACCTTCTGCTAACCAAGTTGTCATAGAATGTACATTGGTTGCAATTCTTTTTATTCCGGCTTGACCGTGATACACTGCATACATTGCAGCCATATTTGCCAACAAAGCTTGTGCTGTACAAATATTTGAAGTAGCTTTTTCTCTTCTAATATGTTGCTCACGAGTTTGTAATGCCATTCTCATTGCATTGTTCCCATGTCTATCTTTAGAAACTCCTATAATTCTTCCTGGTAAGTTTCTTTTGTATTCTTCGCTAGTTGCAAAGTAAGCTGCATGTGGCCCGCCAAATCCCATTGGCACACCAAATCTTTGTGTCGTTCCTACTACTACATCTGCACCAAATTCTCCTGGAGGAGTTAATAATGCTAAACTTAATATATCAGCAGCAACAACTAATTTTGCTTTTAATTCATGTAATTGAGTAGCTAAGTTTCCATACTCATGGATTTCTCCATTTGCAGCAGGATACTGAACTAATGCTCCAAAAAACTCAGCAGTTGGAGTAAATTCTTTGTGGTTTCCTATTACTAATTCAATTCCAAATCCTTTTGCTCTTGTTTTAACAACATCAATAGTTTGAGGAAAACATTCTTCTGAAACGAAGAACTTAACTACGTTACCTTTTACTTGGTCTCTTTTTCTTGTATTGAACAACATACTCATTGCCTCAGCAGCAGCAGTCGATTCATCCAATAAAGATGCGTTTGCAATTTCCATCCCAGTTAAATCACTTACCATAGTTTGGAAGTTTAATAACGATTCCAATCTACCTTGTGCAATTTCTGCTTGATAAGGAGTGTAAGCAGTATACCATCCTGGATTTTCTAATACATTTCTCTGGATTACCGGAGGAACAATAGTATTGTAATATCCCATCCCAATATACGTTTTGTATACTTTGTTTTTTGCTCCAATTTCTTTAACAGCATTTAAATATTCAAATTCAGACATTGCATCTGGAATATTTAATTTGTTTTTTAATCTAATTCCCTCAGGAATAGTTAAATCAACTAGTTTATCAATAGAATCAATTCCAATTTCTTTGAGCATTAATTCCCTATCGTTACCTAATGTTCCGATATGTCTGGTTTCGAACAGTTCTTTATTCATTTAATATAGATGTTAAAAGCTTAAATTTGAAAGGTCAAAATTAAATCATTTTTGATTAAAAGTTATATTATTTGAGATAAATAAAAGCATGTTGGAAATTTTTTATTCAAATTTAAATTTCTGGTAATATTATGAAGTTGTGTTGTACATTCCTGCAGGTTGGTTGACCTTTAAGAATTAAAGTTCTATTTTCGATAAAATATTAAATACTACTTTATGAAAACAAGAATTACTTTAGGAACATTTGCCATCCTACTAGCATTATTTTTTACAAGTTACAGTGATGTAATCGCCAATTCTGGTGGTTCTCAAGGAGGATTTTCGAGCTCGGGCGGAGATAATGGAAACTCATGTGGACAAGGAGGTTGCCATGGTGGCGGACATACTTTACAAGCGGGGATTATTACAACAAACATTCCTATGTCGGGATATACTCCTGGCACAACTTATAGAATAAATGTTGCTGGGACTTCTGGTACAGGGACTAAATTTGGGTTTGAACTTGCAGCAGAAAATGCTTCTAATGCAACTGCCGGAACTTTAACTCCAGCTTCAACCGGAGCAAGAGAGAAAATTCGCTCAAATGGTCATGCAACTCATACTTCTGTTGGTAATATTGGTACTATGGGGGCTTTTGGTTGGCAACTTGACTGGGTTGCTCCAGCTTCAGGTACAGGTGTTGTTAAGTTTTCTACTGCTGTTTTAGTTGCTAATAATAACGGAGGAACAGCTGGAGATGCTACAATAAGATTTAACACAACTACAAACGAAGCTTCTGCTACTAGCATCACTGAAATAACAAGTGACAATACAAAGTTTTATCCAAATTCTATTGAAAATCATCTGAATATATTATCTGACAATACTGCGGTTAATTATTTATCTGTTATGAACGTAGAGGGTAAAATTGTATTTGAAACTTCTATCTCTTCAGTTGATAGAGTAGATTTATCTCAATTAAAAAAAGGAATTTATTTTGCTACTGTTAAAAGTGATAAGGCTAACTTTACTCAGAGAGTGATTAAGTTATAAACCCTATTTATATTAATTTAAGACCGTCCAATGTGGCGGTCATTGTTGTTTTGTTTTTGTTATTTTATTTATTATTAAAAATATTATCAGACATACTACGCTGATTTGTAACCGAGTTGTGTATTCATATCTTCCTGCAATATATAAAACTGAATAAAAATATACACACATAAGTGAAATATCTGTTAATAAATTAGAGATTAAATTGACAGATTGCTTCATTTTTTTCATAATTTAATTTATTAATTCCATTTCTCCAACCATTTTTTAAAAAGAATTCTATTTCAGATTCTTCGTAGTAATCTCCAATCGTACTCATGACTTATTTTTGATTTATGAAAAACATACTATTTTTTTGTACTTTTAACCTATACCTCTTCGGCATTTTGTCAAGAAGCAATTCATAGGTTCAATAACTTTGTTAAATCAACACCATTCGCAATTTATGATAGCGAAAATCCATCTATA
>Ga0075467_10002863_pt1 | contig 13454 bp, 18 predicted proteins | sample DEB08_DNA_9_FD_75067 | JGI IMG/M metagenome (GOLD analysis project Ga0075467, IMG submission 75067) | Aqueous microbial communities from the Delaware River and Bay under freshwater to marine salinity gradient to study organic matter... | ecosystem: Environmental > Aquatic > Marine > Coastal ...
CGGTCTAGAAATTCCCACATGTGATTGCCACGAAGTGTGACGCGAGCACCTACTGCCTCACCTTCACGAACCTTGAAGTTAGCCACACTCTTACGAGCGTAGGAGATGCTGGGCTTCTGGCCGGTAATCTTGCAGATATCCTCGATAGCATCCTCAACGGCTTTCTTGCGATCAGCAGCAGAGCCAACGTGGGTGGTAACAACGATTTTTTCCAAGCATGGAACTTGGTGCGGATTGGCGTATCCTTGCTCCTCTTTGAGGGCGGGGACTACTTTTTCTTGGTAGTAGGTCTGTAGTGTAGGTTTCATATTATGCGGGTCAGCTTATGGTTTGTTGTGTCGCTTAAGCGCTTGGGGTTATTGGTCGGAATCAAAAGATTGATGCCGGAAATAGCTTAGGATATTTTTTTGACGTTGGAGATGGCGATGGGGCCGTCTTTTTCGATAATGCCCCCGTCTGGATTTTGCTCAGACTTGCTGATGGTTTTTTTCATAACGCGAGCACCTTCGACAATGACCTGGCCTTTGTTAGCATTGATTTCAAGAACAGTGCCGCGCTTGCCTTTGTGGTTTCCGGCAATGACTTCGACTTGGTCGCCTTTGCTTACGTGAGATTTAATACGCATGGTAAAATTAGGTTGATTGGTTAATTAGAGAACCTCGGGAGCGAGAGATACAATTTTCATGTAACGCTTATCTCGAAGTTCACGGGCGACAGGGCCGAAAATACGTGTCCCTCTTGGATTTCCATCCTTGTCGATAATAACGATAGCGTTGCTATCAAAACGCAGCACGGACCCGTCTGCGCGGCGTACTGGGTATGCGCTACGTACTACGACGGCCTTGACGACCTCACCTTTTTTAATACTTGCGGTCGGGATCGCTTCGCGGATGTGCGCAGTGATAACATCACCTACACGCGCGACCTTGGTGCGCTTACCAATGACGCCAATCATTTTGGCAACACGGGCGCCGGTATTATCAGCGATATGAACTTTGGATTCCATCTGGATCATGGCAAAAAATAGTTATGGGTTGGTTGGGAAACGGTGAATCGGATATTAGTGAGTGAGAACTTCCTGGAGTTTCCAACACTTCTTCTTTGAAATCGGCTTGGTTTCGATGATGCTAACTTTGTCGCCAACGGCGGCATCGCCATTTTCATCGTGGGCGTAGAATTTCTTGGATCGTTTGATGATCTTTTTAAAGCGTGGGTGCGGAACGCGGTTGGTGTATTCCACCACGATGGTCTTGTCCATGGAGGTGGAGACAACGATACCGACGCGGGTCTTACGCTGACCGTGTGTTTTGGTTTCAGATTCGCTCATGATTGTTTATGTTAAAGGAGTTAAATTACGGGGTAAGCTGGATCAACCCTTGAGGCGACGCTCAGACAGGATGGATTGCACACGTGCGATCTCGCGACGAACGAGCTTGCGACGTGAGGTATTTTCAAGCTGACCCGTGGCCTGCTGAAGACGCAGGTTAAGTGCCTCTTGCTTGAGGTCACGCAGGCGGCTGGTGAGCTCTTCGGTGGTAAGCTCGCGGATTTCGGTGATTTTGGTCTGAGCCATGGCTTGGAAGTGTTTAGTGGTGATTGTTAAATTTTAAATTCTTTAGCCGTGATTTCCACGGACGACAAAGCGGGTTGGCACGCCAAGTTTGTAGGATGCCAAACGTAGAGCTTCCTTCGCTGCTGTTTCAGAAACACCTGCAACTTCAAAAAGCATCGTTCCAGGGCGGATCACTGCGACCCAAGCCTCGACAGCACCTTTACCTTTACCCATACGAGTTTCAGCTGGCTTTGCCGTCACAGACTTGTGAGGAAATACACGAATCCATACTTTCCCCTTACGTTTAAGGTTACGGTTGATGGCCACACGGCAGGCTTCAATCTGGCGGTTGGTCATCCATCCGCGACCGAGGCACTGAAGGCCGAAGTCACCGAAGCTAACAGTATTGCCGCGTTGGGCATTACCACCACGGTTTCCGCGCATCGTCTTGCGGAACTTCACTCTTTTGGGCATTAATGGCATGGTCTTATCCTCCTATTTATAAATGGTTTATTTCTATGAATTTGCTAATGAGCGGTCACTACATTAGCCGTTATTGTTGCGATCGTTACGGTCACGGCGTTGGCCTGCACGCGGGCGGCCTCCTGGACCACCTTTTTGTTCCTTTTCTTCCTTCTTATTGATCCAGCACTTCACGCCGATGATTCCGTAAACGGTAGCGGCTTCTGCAAAGCCGTAGTCAATCGGCACGCGGAGTGTCTGAAGCGGCACTGTACCCTCGCGGTATGATTCAGCACGGGCAATATCAGCCCCACCGAGGCGACCCCCGCAGCGAATGCGGATACCCTCTGCACCGAATTCCATACCTGTCTGGATAGCGCGCTTCATAGCGCGACGGAATGCGATCCGACGCTCAAGCTGAGTGGCAACATTTTCTGCAACAAGCTGAGCATCAAGCTCAGGCTTACGGATTTCAAGGATGTCGATTTTGACTTGGCAACCACCGCAGAGCTGGGAGATCTCGTTGGTCATTCTCTCGATTTCAGAACCTTTACGGCCGATAACCAGACCTGGGCGGGCTGTTGAGAGGGTGACACGGACACTGTTCCAAGCGCGCTCAATGATCACTTTGGAAATACCTGACATATGCAGGCGTTTTTTGATATACTCGCGGATCCTGAGATCCTCATGGAGGTTATTTGTGTATTCTTGTCCCGTGGCATACCACTTTGAGCGCCAGTCTTTCGAGACGGCGAGACGGAATGAGATTGGATTGATTTTCTGGCCCATAATGTTGTTCTGTGAAATTTGTTTACTCGGAGTCAGCAGGTTTATCGTCGGTAGATGCTTCTTTTTTGGCGACGGCCTCGGCCTTGACTTCAGCAGCTTCCTCAGATGACGATTTTACTTCTTCGACTTCCTCGGGTGCCTCGTCTTCCTTCTTTTGCTTGGCTACTTTGGCAGGAGCCTTTTTCTTTGGCTTGGAAACTTGGCTACGCTTTTTAGGCTTGGATGAACGTTCGCGCGGCTCGGGGATTTCCTCCTCGTCGGTAAGAACGATATAGAGGTGACTGGTGCGCTTGCGTATTGCAGCGGCAGATCCTCGTGCACGTGGTTTGAATCTTTTGAAGGTAGGCCCATCACCAACAGTGGCTAGTTTAACAGTCAATTCATCTGCGATGAGCTCATGATTGTTCTCTGCATTAGCAACAGCGCTTTTGAGAGTCTTGCCGATCAATTGGGCTGCCTTGCGAGGGGTGTATGCGAGAGCATCAAGGGCGTCAGAAACTGGCATACCTTGAATGGCACGGGCAACATCACGGGCTTTCTTAGGCGAGATACGGGCGTATTTGTAAGTGGATTTAACTTCCATCGGTTTAGTTGTTTGAAAAAGTGGTTGTTTATCGTTGTGAGATTTTTACGGATGCGATGTCGCCTGAGCGAATCGGATCGTTGGAGTCATCGAGCTGAGTAGGTAGTAAACCGCTGAAGTCCTTACGAACATCGGCGACGATGGCCTCAGCCACCTTCTGGTTTCCACGCATGATAATGAAAGTCATTCCGTGGCGAACGGACTGATCCTCACCTGCATTGACGACAAGCACGCCGCTTTTGGCGTCGATACTAACAATCTTTGCGTGTTGCAGACTGCCTAAGACAATCTGTGGCCGCGGGTTCTGCCTCAATCCGAGCGCTACGTCAAGCTCTCGTATTGAAGTTTCTAAACGAACACGTGCGTCAGGGTCAGCAGCAACCGCAGTTCTTAGGTATTCCCGCATATCAGCTGTGAGTTTGATGGCTGCTTTTTCCATCACACGGTATTGTTTATCGAGGACCTCAGCATTTTTTACAGCTTCCAGAATCGCATCCTGACCGCCGTTGAGAAGGTTACCCCCAAGTGATGCAAACCTGAGACGTAGGTCATTGAGGCCCTCACTGAGCTCGGCCTCACGTTTCTTGGAACCTGCGAGGTCCAGAGCAAGAACGTGACTACGGTCTTGGGCCTTCTTCAACTCAAGCTGAAGTTGTCGTATCTGGCGAGCCGGGTCTGGATCTCCTACCCGACCACCCGCGGATGATTGCGCAGTGCACACACCTCCAGCGCCCAAGAGCAGAGCTCCGGCGAGGGTTGATGTGATGTGTGCGGTTGCGGTCATTGGGATGTTGAGAAATAGGGATTGGGAAATGGGACAGATTGTGCCGCTTGGGAGCGGCAGTTCTCATAATCTAGCGCTTACCAATTCCTCCGTGGGCCTTAAAGATGCGGGTGGGTGAAAATTCGCCGAGCTTGTGACCCACCATGTTTTCGTTGACGTAGACAGTCGGGAATGACTTGCCGTTGTGGACGTGGAATGTGTGGCCTACGAAGTCGGGAGTAATAACAGAGTTACGGCTCCAGGTCTTGATGGACTTTTTGCCCTTACTGGACTCAGCTGCATCGATTTTAGCGAGCAACTTCTGGTCAACGAAAGGACCTTTCTTGAGTGATCTTGGCATAAGATTAGTGTTCTATAATTTTTTGATTTATAATGATTGAGCGTTTCTATTTTTTACGACGTGAAACGACAAACTTGTTTGATGGTTTGTACTTCTTGCGAGTCTTTTGACCCTTGGTGTGTCCCCAGGGTGACTTGAGGTGCTGGCGACCACCACCTGACTTGGACTTACCCTCACCACCACCATTGGGGTGATCGACAGGGTTCATGCACATACCACGAACGGTTGGGCGGATGCCCTTCCAGCGGCTGCGACCTGCTTTACCGGAAACTTCGTTCATGTGGTCGCGGTTGCCCACCTGGCCGATGGTGCAGTAGCAGTTCTGGTTGAACTTGCGGATTTCACCCGAAGGCATTTTTACGAGGGCGTGACCACCTTCCTCACGGTTGGAGAGGACGGCCTGCTGACCTGCGGAGCGGGCAATCTTACCACCACTACCTGGGGTCATCTCGATGTTGTGAATAGCGGTTCCAAGAGGCACATGCATGATTTTCATTGCATTACCTGGCTTTGGAGGAGCGTTTTCACTTGAGATGACTGAATCACCAACACTCAGACCCACAGGAGCAAGAATGTAGCTTTTGACTCCATCTTCATATTTGATGAGGGCAATGCGGCAAGTGCGGTTAGGGTCATACTCGATGGTCTGGACAATAGCTGGCACATCCACCTTGTTCCGTCTGAAATCAACAACACGGTATTTACGTTTGTGTCCTCCACCTTTATGACGGCATGTAATGCGGCCCTGATTGTTACGTCCACCACTTTTCTTAAGGGGGCGTGTCAGGCTTTTTTCTGGAGTTGTCGAGGTAATCTCCTCGTAGCTCGGCCACTCTTTGTAGCGGTTCGAAGGAGTTACTGGTTTGAATTTTTTAAGAGGCATGGTTCGCTATTGGGTTCGATGTTATCGTTTTTCAGCGGGAATGGTTATTGATGAAAAGTCCAGGGTTAGACGAGATCAAGTGTCTCGCCGTCCTTAAGGCGGACGATGGCTTTTTTCCAGTGTGCAGTGCGGCCTGCATCAGCGCGGCGGTTACGCTTGCTTTTGCCGCGGCAGTTAAGTGTGCGGACCGTTGCAACCTTCTTTCCAAAAAGTTGTTCGATAGCACGCTTCACTTCGAGTTTGTTCGCATTGCGCTCCACCTTAAACACGTATTCGTTGTTTTGCTCCTGTAGGAGGGTGGCTTTCTCACTAATGAGAACGGTGTCGATGACCTGATAGATATCTTTCATGGTTACGGTTGATGATTAAATGTTTAAGCTGTGCGGCGTGCAAGAGTTTCGTAGGCATCCTCTACAAGGATGACAGTATCGGCAAGAAGCAGCTGTTCGATGTTCATTTCTGAAGCGGTAATGAGCAGCACGTTCTGGACGTTACGGCCGGCGAGGTAGGTCGCATCATCGAAGCTCTCGGCAACGACGACCGCATTACGTGCGTCGGTGAGCGCCTTGATAGCTGCGACGAATGACTTGGTCTTGCCATCTTTGATGGAGAAACTAGGAACCGATATTACGCACTCGCCACCAATCAGGTCGCCGAGGACTTTGCGCAGGGCAAGCTTACGTGTTCCTTTGTTGACCGTCTTTGCATAGGAGCGAGGACGTGGGCCGAAAACGATACCACCACCGCGCCATACTGGGTTCTTGGTAGTACCTGCACGGGCGCGGCCGGTGCCCTTCTGTTTCCAGAGCTTTTTGTTCGAGCCTTTTACTTCACCACGGGTCTTGGTGCATGCGGTTCCGCTACGGCGGTTGGCACGATACGCAGTGATGAGGTCATGCACAGCCTGATCCCCCTTGGGACCTTCGATCACTTGGATATTAGCAGCTTGTGCTTCTTTGATAGAGAGTGTTTTTGACATGATTGGATATCAGTTATTGGTTATTGGTAGTTGGTAGTTGGCTAGCCAGTAATCACTGGGATCGCCCACCTGTTACTTGGCCGTTTTTTTAACTGCGGGACGGATGACGACGTAGGCTCCCTTGTGACCGGGAACGGCTCCTGAGACAAGGATGACATTGTCCTCAGGGCGAACCTGAACGACTTTGAGATTCTGCACAGTACGACGGTAAACACCGTGACGACCGGGCATTTTCTTGTTTTTCCAAATACGACCGGGCCAGGTGCCTGCACCAACACCACCAGGACGGCGGTGCATCATGTGACCGTGGGAGTCTGGCTGTCCGGCGAAGTTGTAACGCTTCACAACACCTTGGAATCCTTTACCCTTGGTCGTGCCGATAACGTCGATCCACTGACCATCTTCAAACAAAGACGCACCAGGGTGGTCTTCTTTGGTGTCGGGTAGATCCGCATCGTTCTCGAAACGAAATTCTTTGACGAGCTTCTTTGGCGATGTGCCAAATTTATTGAAGTGGCCACGCTTGGGGAGATTAAGGCGGAAGTCCTTCTGGTCGTCATACCCAATCTGGACAGCGGGATAGCCATCTGTCTCAGTGGTTTTAACCTGAAGAAACTCATTGCCAGAAACATCTACGACAGTGACGGGGATTGATGTGCCCGCCTCCGCGTCAAATACGCGGGACATGCCGATTTTTTTTCCTAATAGTCCTAATGCCATTGTATTGGTAAGGTTTGTGATTTGTTGATGAGTGATGAGTGATTCTTGAATTACGCAGGTCAGATCTTGATTGCGATATCAACACCGGCAGGAAGATTGAGCTTCTTGAGCTCGTCTACTGTGCGCGATGTCGGGTCTACAATATCCAGCATGCGCTTGTGAGTACGGATCTCAAACTGCTCGGCGGACTTCTTGTTCTGGTTAACGGAACGGTTCACGCTGAACTTCTCAATGCGGGTAGGCAATGGAACGGGACCAGCGACTTTGGCACCAGTGCGCTTAGCGGTCTCCACAATTTCCATTGCGGATTTATCAATGGCACGGTGATCGTAGGCACGAAGGCGGATTCTGATTTTCTGCTGTTGCATATCGGATGTTGGTTAGATTTTTCTAGGGATACTTATTTAAGATTTCGTCAGCTGCATTTTTAGCTGGCGTAGGCGTATTCGTTGGTGAGCGCGTCCACGACTGACTGCGGAACTTGTTCGAAGCTGGATGGCTTCATGGTGTAGTCTGCACGACCACTGGAGAGGGTCCTAACGGCTGTAGAGTAGCCAAACATTTCTGCAAGAGGCACGGCAGCCTTAAGCACGGCATGGGTAGGTTTGTTTTCAATCTCGTGAATCTGACCACGACGACGATTAAGATCACCCATGATATCACCCTGGTATTCCTCAGGAGTGGTCACTTCCACATCCATGACAGGTTCAAGGAGAATCGGGTTGGCATTCTTGAATGCCTCTCTCATGCCGAGAATGGCGGCCATCTTAAAAGCGTTCTCGTTGGAGTCGACCTCATGGTAGGAACCGTCGGTAACATTAACGTGGACATCCACTACAGGGTATCCAGCAATCATGCCATTGGACATGGCGGTACGAACTCCGGTTAAGACGGAGTTGATAAATTCTTTGGGGATTGCTCCTCCAACAACGAGGTTATCAATGGTAAGACCCTTACCTTTTTCGCCGGGTGCAACATCGAGAACAACATGTCCGTATTGACCGCGGCCACCAGACTGCTTGACGAGTTTACCCTCAGCGCTGGCTGCCTTAGTGATGGTCTCACGGTAAGCGATCTGAGGTTTGCCGACACCACACTCAACTTTAAATTCACGCTTCATGCGGTCAACAATGACCTCAAGATGAAGCTCACCCATGCCAGAAATGATCGTTTGACCAGTGTCATGATCGGTTTTCACAACGAAGGTAGGGTCTTCCTCGGAGAGGCGAGCGAGTGCAATCGCCATTTTCTCTTGATCGGCCACGGTCTTGGGCTCGACAGCCATCGAGATAACGGGCTCGGGGAAAAGTGGCGGCTCGAGCATGATCTTGAAATTCTCCTGGCAGATGGTGTCACCCGTCTGGACATTTTTAAGGCCCACGATAGCGGCAATGTCACCTGAGTAACAGGTCTCAATGTCCTCGTGTTTATCGGCATGCATCTTGATCAGGCGACCAATACGCTCCTTCTTCTGGGTGCGGGGGTTGTAAACCATGTCGCCCTTGGAAACATTGCCTGAATAGACCCTAAAGAAAACAAGCTTACCAACATACTTGTCGGCCCAAAGCTTAAAGGCGAGTGAGCAGAATTTGTCGTTGTCGTCGGTTTGGGCAAGCACCTCGATATTTTCATCGGCAGGGTCTTGACCTTTAGCTGCCGGAATATCCAGCGGGCTTGGCAGGTAATCAACAACAGCATCAACAAGGAACTGGACACCTTTGTTTTTAAAGGCCGAACCACCGGCAACTGGAACAACAAGATTGGATGTGGTAGCGCGGCGTAGGGCCCATTTGATATCTTCAGGGGTGATTTCCTCTTCCATGAGGAACTTCTCACCCAGCTCTTCGTCACAATCACATAGGATGGAAACGAGTTCCTCCCGGGCAGATTCAGCCTCGGCTAGGAGGTCACCCTCCAGATCTTCGATACCGAATGTGGAGCCCATGGCATCATCATCCTTATAAATGACGGCCTTCATGTTCACCACATCGATTTGACCGCGGAGGTTTTCTTCGGAGCCGATCGGAATGAGAATGCGGACGACTTGCACGCCGAACTTTTCCTTTACGTCCTGGAAGACGTTTTCAAAATGAGCACCAGTGCGATCCATCTTGTTGACGAAGACGATGCGGGGGACGCCATACTTGTCAGCCTGACGCCAAACAGTTTCGGTCTGGGGCTGAACACCGGCAACACCGCAGAAAACAACGATGGCGCCATCAAGAACGCGCAGGGATCGCTCAACCTCGACCGTGAAGTCCACGTGACCAGGGGTATCGATAATGTTGATACGCTCTTTCTGCTTTTCAAAGAGTTTAAATACACCCTCGCTAGTATTCTGGACCCATTCGCAGGTAACTGCAGCAGAGGTGATAGTAATACCACGTTCACGCTCCTGCTCCATGTGATCGGTAACGGTAGCGCCATCATGCACTTCCCCGATACGGTGAATCATTCCCGTGTAGAACAGGATACGCTCGGTGAGCGTGGTCTTACCGGCGTCAATGTGCGCAGCAATGCCAATATTCCGCGTCCGCTCCAGAGGGTATGGACGGTTTGGATTATTAGGATTCGTGCTCATGACGTGCGGTAGGTGACTGGATTTTTTTGATTACCAGCGGAAGTGTGCGAAGGCGCGGTTTGCCTGAGCCATTTTGTGCATGTCGTCGCGTTTGCGGACGGCATTACCCTGGTTATTGGCGGCATCCTTGATCTCGTTGGCGAGAGCAACGTGCATCGGAGTTCCTTTTTTGGATCGGGCAAAGTTGACGAGCCAACGCATAGCAAGGGACTCGGAACGACCGAGATCAACCTCGAGAGGCACCTGGTAGGTGGCACCACCAACGCGGCGGCTTTTGACCTCAACGCGGGGTTTGGCATTCTCAAGGGCGCGGGTAACGACCTCAAGAGGATCAACAGTGTCAGTGCCATCGTTAGCCTTGTCGATAGCAGCATAGACGATGCGCTCAGAGAGTGAGCGCTTACCGTCACGCATAACCTTGCTGATAAGCTTCCCTACTACAGGGCTATCGTAGCGGGGATCCCGAGTTTCGGGGCGATTGTAAACTTTTTTACGGCGAGCCATAGTATTGTTATATTAGTGATTGAAAAAATTACTTCTTAGGACGCTTGGTTCCATACTTGGAGCGTGATTGGGCGCGCTTGTCGACACCCAGGGTATCAAGAGCACCACGAACGATGTGGTAACGAACGCCTGGAAGGTCTTTCACCCTACCACCACGAACGAGCACGATGGAGTGTTCTTGGAGGTTGTGTCCTTCACCACCGATGTAGGCGATAACTTCCTGGCCGTTGGTAAGACGAACCTTGGCAACCTTACGGAGAGCGGAGTTAGGCTTCTTGGGCGTGCGGGTCATGACCTGCAGACAAACGCCACGTCGTTGTGGACAGTTGTTAAGGGCACGTGACTTGGACTTGGTCACTGGAGACTTGCGTCCTTTGCGGACGAGCTGGTTAATGGTAGGCATATTCCTTCGTGTTTAGGTTTGAGAGTGATGGATGATATGAAAATCGGACGTGATCGGGTAAATAAACGGCTGAATGTTAATTCAACTGGTGGAAAAACGAGAAACCACCGAGGTGCGCCCAAGAGGCACGAGGTATATTAAGTGACCTCGAAAACCGCCTCTTATCCGGAGCTACCCGATAGTTTAACTGCCTTCCCGCAGCTTTCTTTTGTATGTTCTGGCCATGGAAATGAATCGCAGGGCCTGAACGGGGGGCGGTGAATATACAAATGCGAACCGATCTGGCAAGCCGTATTTCGTCTTTTTTTGATTATTTTTCTAGAGCAGGCCAAAAGAAGCTGCAAATGCCGGTTTTCAGCTACTCCAGCCCCGAGCAAAAGTCCGAGGTCCGGGGTCTTTGGCGGCTCCCCACTTCAACTCGAACTGCCGCGAAGTAGCCTCACCCCAAACAATCCTTCATCAGCTGCCTCATCGTGTGGGGATGAAATAGGGGGTTGTTCCGTTCTGGCCCAGCCATTGCGCTCGGTGATCTAGATCGGGCGGCGGCGCTCGCACGCGATCGGGCGCTCCGACTACTTACCTGAAACCAGAGCCTCTGCTCTGATTTTCTGCACTCCCTTGGGCGCTTGGGGCACAGGCAGGTCATCAACCGGAAGGACTACCGTGATGGGGTCGTGATCCGAAAACTGAAGCGCGCTCGCCCGGTTGAAGGATGTGAGGGTCTCCCCAAAATGCGGGGCGAGGCGATAGCTGCCGCGGGCATCGTTGGGCGACTGTAGAAATGCCTTCACGAAGATCCAGTCGAGCTTTTCATATCCGAACGGTCCCAGCGGTCGTGGGACGACATAGGTCGCGGCGAAACCGAACTCTCCTCGCTCGTTGGAGTTCGAGAGGACCCCGGTATTCCCAGTCGAACGTTGCTCCTCGCCTCGGAAATCGAATGCGCCTCCATCGCTGAAGCGAAAGTCCCGGAGCGTCAGGAAGGTTGCCCGTTGGGAGTTTTCGAGAACAGCCGGAATATGAGCAGCCAGGGGGTTGCAGTAGTTCTTGGCGAAATTGAGGACGTCCCTCAAATGCGTGAACGATGAGATTTCCGCCAGGAAAAGGGTCAAGCTGGCAAGGCGGCTGGGGTCGGTTGCAGTACGGGTCGCCTCCTTCGGAATCGAGGTCGCGCCCAAATTGAACTGGGTCGAGTTAAAGTCTCCCCCGAGGACCACGGGGTTCTTGATCTCCTTCATATACTCTAGGATCTCACGGAGTTGCTCGCGGCGCTTTTTTACGGAAAGTTTTATTTCGAGGTGAACGTTGATCACGGACACCGTCTCCAAAGGAACTCCCGGCACATGGAGATCAACCCGGAGAAAGGAGCGCGATCCAATTTTCAATTCACGGTGCGAGCCCTGGCGAAAGAGAACCTTGACGGCAGAACGACGTGCCACCTCCAAGACGTCATCGCGCTTCGACTCCTCGTGAAACCAATCGTAGTTCACCCCCTGCAAGGGTACCACTTGCACGCGCTTGATCGGAAATCGGGAAAGAACAGCACACCCGAAGAGGCCGTGGTAGCTGTCTTGCCGATCCGAGGTGACCGAACGAACCTTGGGCAGCGAATCCTGGTTCTTGATGTGACGATCTCCGGTTCCAAGGTAGGCCGGATCGACCTCAAGATACTGAACGCCATAGGCGTAATTCATATTCCAAGCCTCCGCAAGGTGCTCCGGGACATCCAGATATCCCGAGCGGGGGTGACCGATGTCCACCTCTTGAAGCAGGACGACATCCGACGAACGCAGGACCTCCAACTGCCGCCTCGCATCGTGCCATGACGGGTTGGACGGCCTCTTCCCGCCGCTGAACAGCTTGTCGAAGGATGACGGATCACGAAGCACCTGGGCAATCGCCCCCGCGTTTGACGATTGCTCAACGTTCCACGTGGTGATCCGCAGCGAATCTCCAAGCACAGGGTGCTCTTGAACTGCGGCGGGATGGCGGACTTGTTCCTGATGAAGGGAGTGGTGAAGAGCCGGTACAGTTTCTCCGACAGTTCCGGAGCGCTTGGCGTGGGGTTTCCGGCCAGCTGGACCAGTTCCGCGTAGGTGGTCTTCTCGGGACTCTGACGGCGGATGATCCGAAGCGGGTTCGGGTCACGGCCGCCCGTAATGATTCGGGACTCCTCCTCGTGCTCCGGGAAGCGCGGCCCCGCTGAGAGTCCACAACTTGACAACGCACCCAAGCAAAACACCCCCGACAATACCGGAAGTAAAAATCTGGCAGTAACAGATGGCAAGCGGGGGAGAAACCAGACAAATAGCAGGCTCACTGACTGCTAGGAATTTGTTTTTTGAGTGAGGTGTTCGAGAGCATCGTATGAGGGGGAGATAGGGCTAAAGATGGAATATGCAAGACGGCAAGTCAGGAAGTTCTACGTGGCATGACCGTCCCTCCCGGTCATGATCTCCCCCGCCGTTTACCCCGACAACGTCGGTGGCCCACAATCGAACAATAAGTAAAAAGAAAGAATGGTAGCAGGACGGAGATTTGAACTCCGGACCTAAGGCTTATGAATCCTCCGCTCTACCCCTGAGCTATCCTGCCATATCCATTCGTGCCAAAACCTAAGTAGTGGCGGGGTGGAATTAAATCCACATGCACACTTTGTCGAACAAAAAATAGCATTAAAAACGCGGTTTTGTCACTCTAAGGTTGCCAAATACGTGTAATCCGCTAGTTACACGCCGCCGCAGTGACAATTTACCGCGACGAAATTTACTCCCCTTTTGGTATTTCCATCACTAGGGAGGGACAAAAACCAAACTAAGAACCTAAAGCAATGTCAGACCTTTCTCTTTATAGAAACATCGGTATTTTCGCCCA
>Ga0075467_10002864_pt1 | contig 13451 bp, 16 predicted proteins | sample DEB08_DNA_9_FD_75067 | JGI IMG/M metagenome (GOLD analysis project Ga0075467, IMG submission 75067) | Aqueous microbial communities from the Delaware River and Bay under freshwater to marine salinity gradient to study organic matter... | ecosystem: Environmental > Aquatic > Marine > Coastal ...
GTTTTTGAATCCTTTGAAACAGCCTCTAAAACACCATACCCATCCATTTCTGGCATCATAATATCACACACAATAATGTCTGGTAAATTCTTTTTTACCATTGCAACACCAATCTTTCCATTGGGTGCTGTCAACACTCTATAATTTTCCAACTCAAGCAGTTCTGCCGTATTTTCACGCAAAGCTAAATCGTCTTCGATAATAAGTATGGTCCTCATAGTAGTTTAATTTATTGAAATTGGAATTTTAATCGTAAAAGTACTTCCCTTCATTTCTTCACTTTTAAATGAAATGACACCGCCAAGACTCTCCAAATGACTTTTTACAATGTTTAAACCAATTCCTGTTCCTTGGCTTAACAATGCATTTTCGGCTCTAAAATAACGATTAAATATAAATTTTTGTTCCTTTTGTGGAATTCCCATCCCATTATCTTCAAATTCCACCAAAAGCTGAGTTTCATTGGCCACAACCCGAATATCGATTATAGAATTCTCTGATGAATATTTAATGGCATTACTAAGAAGGTTACTAAAGATTAGCTCTAATATTTTTTCGTCAAAATCAACATTTATCTCATCGATATTGTGAGGATAATTAATTTTCTGACCCATCTTCAACATCATATTTGCATCGTAAATAACTTCGTTGAGAACTTTACTGAGTGGGAAATTAGAAAACTTGTAATTTACTTTGCCACTTTCAAGTCTCTCTACTGAAAGAAAATCGTTTAGAATATTATCCAAATATTTTACCTTACTTTTTATGGTTTTAATATGCTTGTCTCTCTTTTCTTGCTGTTCGGTTTCCGTATACTTCGCCAGCAAAGAAGTTGAACTAAGAATACCACTTAGCGGTGTTTTAAACTCATGTGAGACCAGGGACAGAAATTTCGTTTTAAGGTCATTGAGTTCTCTCTCTTTACGCAAAGATTCTTTTATCTTATTTTCGGCATTCTTCCTTTTAACCACCTCTTTCCTTAACGCTGAAATGCTGTTTTCTAACTGAAGAGTTCGTTCGTCAATTTTCCGCTCTAAACTCTCATTAAGCTCAATAATCTTATTTTCATGCTGTTTCCTTACAGTAATGTCACTTACGAGAGCCATTACATACTTCTCACCAGCAATATTAAAAGGATTTAACCCTGCCTCTACCGGGAATTTCACTCCATCTTTTCGCAACCCAAATATCTCTCTCCCATGACCCATTTGACGTGTTTCAAAATGGTTCATAAATCCAGAAAAATGGTGCCCGTGATTTTTATGATAGTCCCTAGGAATTAGAACATTAAGCGGTTCTCCTTTCAATTCGTCTGGCTTATAACCAAACATAGAATTCGCAGCTTCATTTGAAGCTATAATTTCCTGTTTTTTGTTCACTATAACTATCCCCTCCGAGATGGCTTCAGAAAGTAATTTAAATATATTATCCTCCTTATCGTCAAAAACCTTCATTACTCAAAAGTAATAAAATTTAAATACTTTTTAAAACTGATTATTATCATAAAACTTACAATGTCTATTAATTAGATTTATAAAAGAATTCCAAAACAACTATAAAAATGAAAACAATGCAAAAAAATCAGATTTTGTTTTATCAAAAGATTGGTGAATTGTTCTACGCCGTTGCCGCTTCAGACAAAGTTGTAAAAAAGGCCGAATACATCGCATTGCAAGATATGGTAGCCAAAAAGTGGAAAAACTTAGACGATTACGAAGATTCGTTCCATACAGATGCCGCATATCAAATAGAGATTGTTTTTGACTGGTTCGACTACGAACATTTAAACGCAGATGATTGCTTTAAGAGTTTCAAAAATTATTATGTCGACAACCAGTCGCTATTTACTAAGGAGCGAAAAAAACTTATCTGGGAAACTGCTGATACTATTGCAAGTTCTTTTTCTGGCAAAAACAAGGCTGAACTTATTATGCTTGCGAAAATCAAATTACTCTTTGAAAAATAAATAGTATGCGACCTATCATTATTTTAATTATGCTGCTCAGTCTTTTTGCATGTAAAAATGACTCAGAGAAGAAAAGTCTTGAAAATACAGAAATGGAGACTTCTGAATCTGAAATGGTTGCAACGCAGACAACAGACAGTATCCTAATTCCAGAAAAGAACATAGAACTTCAACAAGTGAAATCGATCGAGATCAAACGAAAAGAACTTTATGAGAAGGAAGATGAAAAACTTGAACTTGACGAAATATTAGTTTCAAAGGCAATATTTAAAGATGAAGATCTATATGTATTAGACTTTAAATATCCGTTTCTGAATTCGAACATCAAACCCTCTTATGCAAATTTCAACGAGTATATCACCAAGTATTATATCGACGTTAAAGGAGTGGAAGCTCAAATATTAGAAGATAAGGAATTGTATTGCGACACGCTTCGTGTGAATAAAAATAGGGAAAGGCGTAAAGTAGATTATAAAGTATATAACATTAACGAGAAGTTGATAAGCGTACTCTTTTACAAGGAGAACTACTACTCGGGTGCCATCCATCCTTCCTATACCTTCGATTGTTTAAATTTTGACCTCACCAGATCCGTTTTTATGAATTTTGAAGATTTTTTCATTGAAGGATCGGAAGAACAACTCCGAGGGATATTAAATGAGCTTCTTAGTCAGAAAATAAATTCTGGCGAATTATTCTATGATTGCTGGGAGATTTCCGAAGACGATTTCTTCGACTATAAAAACAACTTTGTTTTGGACGATGCTTCTGTCGAATTTTTCTTTGATGATTGCGTTATTTGTCCGTCCTATACAGGGACCTATTCCATCGAAATACCAATAGAGTTGCTAATGCCAGTTTTAAAGAAATATAAATTAAATCCACTTATTGGATAGTTCTTAGAGACCGAAATTTAGTATCTTATAATTTCAATATACGTTTTATGAAAAGCAGTTTTAAGGAAATAATATCTTCTGAAATCCCAATATTAGTCGATTTTTCGGCAGATTGGTGCGGACCTTGTAAAATGCTTGCTCCCATTTTGAAGCAAGTGAAAGATGAGCTAGGTGATGCTATAAAAATCATCAAAATAGATGTCGATAAAAACCAAGCATTAGCGGCCAAATATCAGGTAAGAGGCGTCCCAACTACTATTTTATTCAAGAAAAGCAAACAACTATGGCGGCAATCTGGAGTTTTACAAAAACAAGAGATCATTAGTAAGATTAATTCTTTCATCTGATGGAATTAAACGCTTATATAGATCATACCTTATTAGTGGCAACCGCTACACCCGAGGCAATTTGCAAGCTCTGCGATGAAGCTAAAAACCATTCATTTTACGCGGTCTGCGTCAATAGTTGCAACGTATATCTTGCGAGTAACGAATTACACAATTCTGAGGTAAAAGTAGTAGCAACTATAGGTTTTCCGCTAGGAGCTTCCTCGACAAAATCAAAACGCGAAGAAGCCAAAAGATGTGTGAAGGATGGGGCCGATGAAATAGACATGGTACTGAATATTGGATATTTAAAACAGAATCTCTACAAGAATATTCGTGAGGAGATAGCGGCGGTTAAAAAAATTATAGGTAAAAAAATTCTCAAAGTAATTATTGAAACTTGCTACCTAGAAGAAGATGAAAAACGAATTGCTTGCCAAATTGCGGCCAAAGCGGGTGCCGATTTTATAAAGACATCAACTGGTTTTGGACCAGGAGGGGCAACAATTGATGACGTAAAGCTCATCATTGAAGAGGTCGGTGAGAACTTAAAGGTTAAGGCTTCTGGAGGAATTAAAGACAGGAAAACTGCCTTAGAGTATATTAACCTAGGAGTGAGCAGAATTGGCACATCGAATGGCATCGCTATTGTAGCACCGTCTTATACCAATAACTAAGATATACATAGCGCTCAATGCTGCAAAATAAAAAGGGAGGAACTCAATCTAAAGCTCCTCCCAAGTATTCAACATTTAAAAAACTAGCCACTATATTCTAAATGTTAACACGGGAGTATCGGCGTGATTTGCGACATCTTCCCCTACACTTCCGAAGAAGAAATGAGCCAGACCGCGACGTCCGTGAGTTGAAACAACGATTAAATCAGCGTTGATTTTATTACTGAAAGTAAAAATTCCTTGTTCAACCGTGTAATCATCTCGATAAATAACATTTTCTAAATTGTTATAATCACCATTGTCTGCTTTATCTAAAAACTTTCTCACCCGCTCTTCCATTTGCGTCGTACTCCTAAATCTCTCTGCCGGTAGGTTTACATAAAGAAGATGAACGGAGGCATCAAACTCTCTGCATAGCTTCATAGCCCTGCGATATGCCTCTATATTATCTGTGTCAAAATCACAGGCCAACACAACATTTTCGAATTGAAAATTCTTTCTTCTCTGTTTAATGACTAAGACAGGAATCTCTGATGATCTCACAACCTTCTCTGTATTTGAACCGACAAAAACTTCCGAAAATCCGCTACTTCCATGAGATCCCATTACAATTAAATTTGCCCCTACTTTCAGAGCAACATCGTTTATCTCTCTAAAAACTCTATAATTATGCACCATTTCGGTGACTTTCAAATCTTTCAAATAATTTTTATCCAAAAATTCAGAGAATTTTTTTTCAGCTAGTTTTAAATAGAAAACTGCCTCCCTAGATTCTTGAGCTTCATCTTTATTTATAATAGTTTCTGAAAGACCTAGCATATGAACCACAATCAATTCTGCGTTCTTTTGAGTTGCTATCTGAGCCGCTACTTCCAGCGCATATTCAGAATGTTCAGAAAAGTCAACGGGTACAAGTATTTTTTTCATCATTGCTTTCTTGTTTTGTTAAATTAGTAATTATAATTTCTGAATCGTATTTCACAATCCTTCATTTTCATATTTCAAAAATATACCGAAAGCGGGAAAATAAATATGATATTTATCAACCGCATATTTTTTCAATTAAACGTATTTTTATTCCAAAGATACAACCTATGATTATTCACAACTTTGAAAAGGAAAACACTTTGTTAAATCAGTTCATAGCAGAACTAAGAGATGTAAAGATACAAAAGGATAGGATGCGTTTTAGAAGAAACATCGAGCGAATTGGCGAAATTTTAGGCTATGAACTTAGTAAAACTTTATCTTATCGATCTTCTCTAGTAAAAACTCCCTTAGGTAAGAAAAGTGTTTCCGTACCCAACGACAAATTAGTCTTGTGTTCGGTCTTAAGAGCAGGAATTCCTTTACACACCGGGCTTTTAAATTATTTTGATGCTGCCGAAAATGCTTTCATCTCGGCATTCAGATATCACCCCGATGAAAGTGATGCTTTTGAAGTTATTACGAATTATTTGGCGACCCCATCTATTGCAAATAAGACGTTGGTAATATCGGATCCAATGCTGGCCACTGGTAAGACTCTTGAAAATATCCTAAACGCCTTTAAAGAACGCGGTCTCCCTAAACAAATTCATATTGTTGCGGTGATTGGCTCTAGAGATGGTATTGATTATATAAAGAAACGATTTCCAGAAAACACACAATTGTGGATCGCTGCGGTTGATGAGAATTTGAATAGTCGTGGATATATTGTGCCAGGTTTAGGAGATGCTGGGGACTTATCTTTTGGTACAAAACTCTAGACACCGAAATTAGAAGTTTAAAATGTCTACAATCTAAGAAGAGGCTGTTAAAGAATTGCTTTAGACTTCAGTCTAAACAGGCCCCCCAGACTATTTAGGCTAAAAAATAGTAGCCACCCTAACTAGTTAAACAACCTCTTCTTTACCAATTTTTTAAATTTTACAAAAAACTTCCTGTGTCATCAATTTTTACTTTCATCCTCTTGTCACCATTCTTCAAAGTAAGTTTGTATCGTTTTTTCACCCCATCAACCTCATGATAAAACACACGGTAGATGTTATTAGTGATGTACCAGTTAGGAAATCTTTTAACCACAGATCTTATAACAGGTAGAGGTAAATCCACTTGTTTATATTTCTCAGCGGTTCTCAATATTTTCCCGTCTCTATCATAGGAAGCAAGAATCTTACCTTCAGGAATTACGAAGCTAACTTCGTAATAATCATAATCATCTTCATAAATATCCAAATTTTTTACATCGTATATAGCTGCTCTTCTTTCTAATTCCATTATTGGAGCAGCGACATCCTCCGCGCTTGTATTATCAAGGTATTTATAATTCGTCGCAACTATAAAGACCTCATTTAACTGCTCAGTTTGCAGGTTCTGAGCGTATTGATGAGTAACTAACCCAAGAGCAAACAAACTAACTAGGAGCCTTTTCATGAGGTTTAATTTTGATAAAAACGTGGTCTACGCTTTTTGTGAGAACAAAATTAAATAGAGTATTCTGACAATACAATGACAATTGTCATATTTATCAAAACGCTGTCTGAAAATCTCATTTTATTTTGAGTAAAAATTTATGAACGCGCTACTTAATCAATAAAAACTTCACATTTGATAAAGGATAGACGCCATGTTCAATATCCTTTGGCAATACAATATCATCTCCTTTTTTTAAAAAAAACTCTTTGTCACCAATAGTCACTTTTGCGGACCCTTCGAGGATAATTAACGGTGTATCCATGGGAGCCGAATGTGGTTTCAAAACCTGGTCTTTTTTTATAGCAAAGAGTATCATTTTGTAGTTCTCGCCTTCGTAAAAAACTTTGTTGTTTATTTTCTCTGCGTATTCTATTTTTTCCGAAAGGTTATTCTCCTTTGACTCAATTTTTATTGCTACATCCGCACAACTAACAAACAAGCCAATAAGAAATATAAATACTAATTTATTCATGACAATACGATTTTAAAATTAATTTGAAAATTCCTTTATTATGATGTAGATCGCCATTACTAGGACAAACCATCCAAATCCTTTTTTGAGCTTTTTTCCGTCTATAAATTTAGAAAGCCAGGTTCCTATAAAAATTCCGATGACAGAAAGTCCTGTAAAAAGGGAAAGGAACCTCCAGTCAATATCTAGGTTTTCTACATCGCCAATAAAGCCTATTAGTGATTTAATCGCAATTATCAGTAAAGAAGTCGCAACTGCTTTTTTCATTGGTAATTTAGCTAGCAAGACCAACGCAGGGATAATAAGAAAACCCCCACCAGCACCAACAAGACCCGTTAACACGCCAATAATACAACCTTCAACCATAATTAAAGGGTAATTATAGCGTACTTCATTCTGCTCTATTATCTGTTTAGTGTTTGACCTAATCATTGAAAAGGAAGCCAACAGCATTAGGATTGCGAAAAACAACATGATCCCAACACCTTTGGTTACCATAAAATCACCTATCAAAAAAAGATTATCGGGAATGGCAGGAACTAAGAACTTTCTTGTTAAATAGACGGCTATAAAAGCTGGAATAGCAAAAACAATAGCAGTCCTAAAATCGACCAACCCTTTCTTCATATTCTGAATGGCACCTACCATAGCGGCAAAGCCAACTACAAACAACGAGTATGCTGTTGCAGTAACCGGGTTAATGTACATTAGGTATACAAGTATTGGAACAGTTAAAATAGAACCTCCCCCACCAATGAGCCCTAAAACAACTCCGATAAAAAAAGCGCCGATAAATCCTAAAACTTCAAAAATATCCATGCCCATAATTTTATTTAACAAAAGTAGAGACACTTTTGTTCTTCAGTGTAACAATAGTTACATATTACACCTTAGTCTCTAGGACCTTTATATTATTTCTATGAAGCTCTATTTCTCCTATTTTCTCAAGCTTTTTTAAGAGCCTTGAGATTACAACTCTGGAAGTATGAAGTTCGTAGGCAATTTCTTGATGTGTACTGTGAATTTCATTCCCCTTATTAATCTTAGCTTTTTCGTGAAGATACTTTAGAAGGCGTTTGTCAAGATTTAAGAATGCAATGCCATCAATAGCTACCAACATTTCCTGTAATCTGTTTTGATAACTTTGAAAGGCAAAATCTCTCCAGCTTTTATAACTCGTAATCCACTCTTCCATTTTTTGGATTGGTATCATAATAAGTTCGGTATCCACTTCCGCTACGGCTCTAATATCACTTTTTGTTTGCCCCATACAACAAGACAGGGTCACGGCACAAGTATCTCCTTTTTCTAAGAAATAAAGCAGCAACTCATCTCCCTCATCATCTTCCCTCATTATTTTAATCGCCCCGGAAATTAACAACGGAATGTATCTTACATAACTGCCAATATCGATTAAAATCTCGCCTGCCGGGATTTTCTTAAAAACTCCAACCTCGTTAATTTCAGATAACAAATCATCTTCGAAGAGGTGTCCGTAACTTTCTTTTAGCTCATTAATCATTCGTTAGATTTAAAAATTACTGTTGAAATTCAAAGTCTAAAGCTAATTAGAAAATTACATGACACCAACACTTTTAGCGTAAAAACCCTATTAATCTTATGATTATAGCATCCTACTCCAATAATTTAAAAATGATCACCACAAATTCACGAATACTCCCCTTAACATTTTTTGGGTTTAACAGATAAAATACACCAAAATAATTCGCGCTATGACATAGCTCATTTGCTATTAATAATCCAAAGAGTACATTTCAACAATACGTGAAATATTAATCATGATTCTTATGTGACAATAGTTGCTGAAAAAGACATTTTTCAGCTTTAATTTTGCTAAGAACCCAACAAAAAGTAATAGTTATGGAAACAACAGAATTAGAACATCCCACAATGCCTAGAATTGGAGATAATGCTCCAGATTTTGAAGCCGTAACAACACATGGAAGGTTAAATTTTTCGGATTATGCAGATGGAAAATGGGTGATTTTGTTTTCACATCCAGCCGATTTTACCCCGGTTTGTACGACAGAATTAACCGGTTTTGCTAATCGAAAAAAAGAATTCGAAGCACTCGACACAAAGCTCATAGGTCTAAGTATCGACAGTATTCATTCTCACTTAGCTTGGGTAAACAATGTTAAAGAAAAAACCGGTGTTTACCTAGACTTTCCAATAATCGCCGATATCGACATGAAGGTTGCTAAGATGTATGGGATGTTGCAACCTAATGAAAGTGAGACGGCTGCCGTAAGAGCTGTATTCTTTGTTGATCCTTTTTTAAAAATCAGACTAGTCATGTATTACCCCCTTAATGTAGGACGTAATATGGACGAAATTCTACGAGTTCTAGAGGCATTGCAAACATCTGACGAACATAAAGTAGCACTTCCATTAGATTGGAAAAAAGGGGATAAAGTAATAGTGCCACCACCTAAAACGCTCAAAGAAATGGAAGCAGTAATTGAGAATGCGTACTATGAAAAAATTGACTTCTATTTGGCTAAAAAATCGCTACCAGAGAAAGTGCTTGTTACGGTTTAATAGAGAATTTCAGAATATGGTTTTCCCACAACAAGGCCCAATCCATCATTAAAGTAATTTAATTAAACTCTTATGAAATACCTTCTAGTTTTAAGTTCGTTCTTCTTCCTTGTGAGCTGTAATAATCCAGTACATAATAAATACACAGCGAACACTCCTCCTTCGGAAAGAATTAAAATCAACACAAACAATAATGAGCATGCAGGTAAAAAACTAATGGAAACGAACTGCTATGCTTGTCATAACCCTACAGCTTCTGAAGATGCGAGAATTGGCCCACCAATGATTGCAATAAAAAAGCATTACATTTCAGAAAACACTACAAAAGAAGAATTCACAAATGCCGTGCTAAACTGGGTTAAAGAGCCTTCAGAAGAGAAATCAAAAATGCCTGGTGCGATTCGCCGCTTTAATGTTATGCCTTATCAAATTTTCCCTGAAGAAACCATCCGAGAAATTGCCGATTATATCTTCGATTACGAAATTGAACAGCCCGCATGGTTTGAAGAACATTTTCAAAAGGGCCATGGAAAGGGAATGGGAAAAGGAATGGGAAAAGGAATGCAAAAGGGAAAAGGTATAGGCCAAAGTAAGCAGCAAACACCTTCAAAAAGCTTGTCAACTTCAGAAGATCTTGGATTGCAATATGCACGTACTACCAAGGCAGAGCTGGGAAAAAATCTGATGGGAACCATACAGAAAAAAGGGCTTATTCCTGCCTTAGAATTTTGCAACATTAAAGCAATCTCTTTGACAGACAGTATGGCAACTGTTCACAATGCGATTATAAACCGAGTCACAGATAAACCTCGAAATCCAGAAAACAAGGCTAGCATTATAGAATCAGAATATCTAGAGACTTTTAAAAAACAAGTGGCCTTCGGGAATGAAGTTAAACCTATTCTTCTTAAACAAGGAAACGAGGTCAAGTTTTACTATCCCATTGTAACAAATACGCTTTGTTTGCAATGTCATGGAAAACCTAATAAAGAGATAAAACCACTTACTTTAGAAAAAATCAATAATTTGTATCCTAAAGACGAAGCAATCGGCTATTCCGAAAATGAAGTTAGGGGAATGTGGAGTATAAATTTTAAAGAAAATTAAGGAATGAATTTAAACAAAACCTATTGGAATGATAAATATATATCAAAAGAAACAGGTTGGGATATTGGATATGTTTCTACTCCGTTAAAAAATTATATAGACCAATTAGAAGATAAGAACATCAAGATTTTGATTCCTGGGGGAGGTAATTCATATGAAGCAGAATATTTACACAACCTCGGGTTTCAAAATGTTTTTGTTGTGGATATTTCTATGATGCCTTTACAGAATCTTCAAAACCGTGTCCCCTATTTTCCAAAAGAATGCCTCTTGCATCTTGATTTTTTTGACATTGAAGATAGCTTCGATATAATTTTAGAGCAGACTTTCTTCTGTGCCATTAATCCATCTTTAAGAGCTAAATACGCTTTAAAGGCAAATAGGTTATTATCAGAAAATGGAAAGTTGGCAGGCGTCCTTTTTGATGCACCACTGAATACAGAATCACCTCCTTTTGGGGGAAACAAAACAGAATATTTAGAAATTTTTGAACCCCATTTCAATATCGAAATTATGGAGAGATCATATAATTCGATCTCTGAAAGATCAGGTAAAGAATTATTTATTAAAATGCATAAAAAATGAAACAGATTTTATTTTCGTTGATGCTTTCCTTATTTATTACGGAGAATATAAAAGCGCAAGAGCAGTTCATAGTTGAAATAGAACCATTAACAATTATAGGATCTCCAAATATCCATTCGTTCTCTTGGGGTAAAACCAGTAATGGAAAATGGGTCATTGTAGGAGGAAGAATCGATGGCTTACATCAAAGACAACCTTTCGCGGCTTTTCTTGAAAGCAGTAACAACAAGGATGTTTTTGTTATTGACCCAATATCTAGTGAGGTTTGGAGTGCGGCATTACAGAATTTACCAACGTCAATTTATGAGCAATTACAATCAACGAACCAAGAATTTCATCAAAGAGGTAACACCTTATACGTAATTGGTGGATATGGCTATAGTACAACGCAAGATGACCATATCACTTACCCTAACTTAACTGCAATAGCCCTTGATGACCTGGCAAATGCGGTTATTAACGGTACAAATATCACTCCCTTTTTTAGACAATTAGTCGTTCCGAATCTCGCCGTTACCGGGGGTCAATTAGATCAAATAAACGATATATTCTACCTGTGTGGGGGTCAATATTTTGAAGGTCGATATAACCCTATGGGGCCTGGAGGGGGCCCTGGCTTTATTCAGGAGTATACTGATGAGATTAGAAAATTTGAAATCAATGATGATGGCTCCAATCTTTCAGTAGACAGTTATATTGCAATGAATGACACCGACAACCTTCATCGGAGAGATTATAATATGGTGCCACAAATATTTCCGAACGGAGAACAAGGTACAACCATGTTTAGTGGAGTATTTCAACCCGATATAGACTTGCCATGGTTAAATTCAGTAGACGTTACGACCTCTGGATATACTGTGAATAATAATTTCAATCAATATTTAAGTCAGTACCACAGCGCAAAAGTTCCAATTTATGATGGCACTAATAATGTGATGCATACTATTTTCTTTGGAGGCATGAGTCAATATACCTTGGACGTTAATGGTAATTTAATTCAAGATGACAATGTGCCTTTTATAAAAACAATAAGCAAGGTATCGAGGTTCGGTGATGGGACCATGACCGAAAATAAGCTTGATATTGAGATGCCCACTTTGCTAGGGTCAGGTGCCGAATTTATACCGATTAGCGACAATTCTATTTATATTGAAAACAAAATTGTTGCTGTAAATAACCTGCCGCAGGAACGTACCTTAATTGGCTACATAATTGGCGGTATCGAAAGTACTCAGGAGAATATATTTTTCATTAACAATGGAACCCAAAGTTCTGCGAGCAATCAGATCTTTAAAGTGTTTATAACTAAAAGTGTCTTAAATACAGAGGAGATTGTAATAAATGGAGATACTATATATAATATAAATGTATTTCCAAATCCATCAAAAGACGTTTTTTCAATTGAACTATTTGTTCCAAATAGGCAAACTCATCTGCTCGAAGTAATTGATATGTTGGGAAGAAAGGTTAAAATATTTGAAATCAATAAGCCAATTGGAAGACAAACGGTCGAAATAAATCTAGCAAACATATCACCAGGTGACTATATTTTATCTATTCGAAGCGGCGCCTATATTTCGAAGAAAAAAATTATAAAACAGTAGCTTTTTTTTTGTTTTATGTAACAAAAGTAACAGTAGAAAAGGCGAGTTGTAATTATCTTTGATAGTATAAAAGTCGCCGGTATTAAGGCATTTTATAGTAAAAGAAACGTTTCTATTGGTTAGTGTTTTTTTGGTTGGTTAAAAAAGGTGTTCTATATAAGAACACCTTTTTTGTTTCATCAGAAATTCTGCCTTTACTATGCAAGATTACTAATCACTCTTTGTAGTGCGTCTCTAACCTCACTGGCAATACTATTTAATCCTTCATTGTCAACCGAAGACATAGAGGCCGCAGGATCTACTGCAGATATCTCTACAACTCCTTCCTCTCTTTCTTGGACAATCACATTACAGGGAAGCATGGTTCCAATCTTATCTTCCGCCTGAAGTGCTTTGTAAGCGAATGGCGGATTACAGGCTCCTAATATCGTATAATTATAAAAATTAACATCCAATTTTGATTTCATAGTGGACTTAATATCAATTTCAGTTAGTATGCCAAAGCCCTCTTTTTTAAGTGCTTCCGTAACTTTTAAAATTGCCTCAAAAAATGACAGGTTTCGTAAGGTGGTTGTGAAATAATAGTTCATTTTATTCTTTATTACAATTAATGAATACAGAAACGGATAAGTTTAAACTTATCCGTTTCTTTCCGAAGAAATCAAAAGTGTATTGAACAGTTAACAATTCATTAATCTTAACTAACCAAATGCGATCAACAAACTATCCAATAAGATAGATATAAACTACTTTCAGAAAAATTCATTGATTTCTTCGAAATAGTTCCTATTACATA
>Ga0075467_10002866_pt1 | contig 13442 bp, 9 predicted proteins | sample DEB08_DNA_9_FD_75067 | JGI IMG/M metagenome (GOLD analysis project Ga0075467, IMG submission 75067) | Aqueous microbial communities from the Delaware River and Bay under freshwater to marine salinity gradient to study organic matter... | ecosystem: Environmental > Aquatic > Marine > Coastal ...
CCCATGCCCCAAATGCCGATGTACCTCCATACAAGCCCCAATAATCGCATACGTTTTATCCTCATCAATAAGTTTACTCATACTTTTTATTTTTTGAGACACAGATGCTCACGGATTACACGGATTTTTTTTGATGCCCTCGGCATTTTTTAATTATAAATAAAATCCGTGTAATCCGTGCTAATCCGTGTCAAACCCTACATAAATTACGTCAAAAGGAATACGTGCTAATCCGTGTCAAACTCCAAATCGAATAAATCCCCAAATTCATCCTCCTCTTCAATATTCAAAATTGCTTTTTTTGCTTCCTTAAACTGCGTATGTACCATATCGAGTTTTAGTGTTTTGAATAGTTCCTTTGTTGTTACGACTTTTGCTATGTTTTCTTTCGCTCCAATATTCTCAAAGATGATATTCTGAACCTTATTATTTTGTAAAAAGCGATAATTTAAACTCCCATCATTGAAATCCCTGGAGTCATAGAAACAAATATTCGCTTTATCTTCGAATGTAAGTGTGTGTAAATCAATGATAAAAGGAAACAGATTAATGCTATTTTGATAGCGATCTTTGTGTAAGAGAATCGCATCAGTTGTGACAGGATTTTCCTCTGCTTTTACTTTTTCTGCATTGATATTTTGCTTGGCATCAATACCCAATTCCGTAAACGTATGTATGTATCGGGGCAATTGATTCCGCATTTCATCGTAGTTGATTTGACGGATAGAAACCATTTTGTACTCTGCAAAAAAGATAAAGGTTTCTAATAAAATCACCAGTTGTTTTTCAGTAGCAAAACAATCTGATAACTTAATCTGTGATTTATCAAATGCTTGTTGGATTTTTTGTAATCGTTCACAAGCTTTTTCTAAACTACTCCTCGAAGCTAAAACATTTTCAAAGTGATTTTCGGTAGAAAACGGTAAGGCAATATCGTTGTTTTTGTAAACAGAAAATAAACTTCGCAAAAACTTGAAATATCCTAAAATATCCATCTCAAACGAATCTTCGAAAAAGTGTTGAATCGTATCTCTTTGTTTATCATCAAGTTTGAAATCAAGGGCTTGTGTGCGATAGTCCCATAACTTTGAAAGTAATGCAAAGTTGACCAATTTTAAGATGCGTTTTGCTGTGTACAAACTATTTTCGATGTACTTCCGCTGTCGTACTTCGGTAGTAATCTCCTCATTTCCGATAGCAAACAACTTTTGTAGCTGTATGCCCAAGACTCCAACAAAACTATATACAATGATTTCTTTTGCTTTATTACTAATCGCCAAATTCGTCTCCCAGTCTGGTAGTTTTTTATTAGCGATGGGTAAAAACTTCGAGGCGGGACGACTATAAGATACTAACCGTTCAATCATTCTTCTTACCAAAAACTCGTTGAATGTCTTACTTTCCTTGGCTACTTCAAAGTCTAAAGTTTGACTTGGAGTCGAAGTAAACAATTCCCACGGTTCATTGGTCTTGACTTCATCAATATCGAACATAAAACCTCTTGTCGAATCTTGTATGACGACCGTATTTTCTAATTTTAAATAAGCAATCGCTGCTTCAAAGGCTTGTAGAATAGTTGTAAATGGTGCGTCAAAAGCTCGTAGAAGATCATCCGCCTTTGTCCACGTTCTGTAGAATTGTTTAGCGACTCGTACTGCTTTATTGTCATTGATAGGGTAATTTGTCGCAATGATAGACGGAACACCCGCTGTTTTTAGTGCTTTGACCTGTGGAGCAGTCGAACAGCCGTTCAAAAAAACTAATTTTAGAATACCCTGCTTAATTTCTCTTCTAAATAAGTCCGCTAAGCCTTCTGCTTTCCCAGTTTGTGTATTCGTTACGGTCTGATTGAGCTGCAACCCTCTACCGCCTGCATGACCTGCAAAGTGAAAAAGTGCAATTCGTCCAGTGTATTTATTGAACAGCCGGAACAACTCATCTATACTCACAGAAGACCGAGTAATAATTTTTAGACGATTTGTATCGTCATAATGTTCCAATGCTTCCTCGATAACTTTACGTTCTGTTTCTATATTTGGCAAATAATCATCCAAATCATTAGAAAAAACTATCAGTGCAATAGGTGGTTTTGTGACCATGAGGATATGGATTTTTTCATTTTATAGTTAAAAGTAATCAGAATAACTTGTGTCTATTTTCTAGAAAAATTTAGAAACAGTCATTTTGAAACGGAAGATAATTGAAATAAGAATAATAAAATAGAAATATTTTATTTATTCCTTCCAGGTGGTAACTCCTTCTAAAATTTCGACAAATTAGAAACTGATTTTTAAGTTCTTTTATCGTTTTAATTTCCAATCTATTGGATGATTTTAGTAATTTTTTTGGATGACTAAATATAATAACTTTTTTGAAAAAAGTTAGCTATTGAAAGGTTTTTGATTGCATTTTTTACAATTTTAATCTTAATATAAGATAATAATATCTTGAACGTATTCATTTGATTCACATGGTTTAAAGTTATTTTTTATTAGTTCGAATTATAATAATTGATATTTTTTTTAGTAAAAATTACTTTGAATTAATTTCACGGAAATTATAGAAAAACCCTAAAAGTTCGTATAAAATAAATTAAGATTAAAATGCAAAAGAATTATTTTATTAATCGTACTTCATCCATTACTTAAAAGTAATCTACTGTTATCTTTTTTAGATTTTACCTTCCAGCTTTTCATTCGCTTTCTATAAAAAGTCAGTGTATATTATCTGTATTTTTTGACCTAAAAATATACAATTCCAAATACTAAGGATAAAATCCGTTCATAAAATAAAAACAATATATTTTAACAAATCCCAAAAAATCAGAACTATATATTTTAAAAACTTCATTATTTGACATATTTTTATATAACAGTATCAATAATTACAATAATTATTTTTTTTACACATCCAACTTAAATACTTATTTTAAACAAATATTCACTTATATGAAAATAATCTTGTTATCTATAAAACATTTATTATAAAAAACAATTTCTTTTTAAGCAGCAAGGTAATTGAACATAAAAAATATAAAATACGATTATACATAGAACCTTATTATTTTTTATCTACAAAAATTTCTTATGAAAAATCTACTACCTTTTACTTTTTGCTTTTTAATTAATTGTACATCTTTCGGGCAGGTAACTATTGTGGCTCAAAGTTTTGAGAGTCTTCCTTCTGATACGTGGACTTATGTTCAAAGTCCACTATCAGGTACTTTGACACAAACTGATGATATATGGGATATTGTTAGTTCTTTAGGCTCTTTAAGTAACGTTCCAACCGATGGTACTCACTTCTTTGGAGGACAGGATATCGAAAATGGCGATAATCCAAATGGAACATTTGCAACTATCGATTTTAATACTATTTCTGTCTCAGGATACAATAATGTGACTATCAGTTTTGATTATGATGTTTTTGAATTTGATAATGGAGACGATGTTTTTTACACTGTTTCTGTCGATGGAACTCCTCAAACAGAAGTCACACTGACGACAAGTTCTGCAAATGGAACGGAAACGATTAATATACCCGACGGTACTGACAGTGTAAGTCTTCAGGTGAAAGTTGACCAAAATGGTGCTGGGGATTATTTCGGAGTAGATAACTTCAAAGTAGAAGGAGTCTCTGCTACTACGCCATTTATCGCTCTTTCTCTAATATCAGGAAACACAAATGAAACAGGTACGACAGCAACATTTGATGTAACTTTAATTACACAACCCGCCACAGATGTAGTTTTAAATCTATCAAGTGCCGATACTGACGAAAATACAGTATCTCCAATGACTTTAACATTTACCAATGCTAATTATAATATATCACAGACAGTTACGGTCACAGGAGTTGATGATACAGATCTTGATGGTGATCAAACGACAACTATCACAGTAGCCACAAATGATTTAGCATCAGATGATAATTATGATGGCTTATCAGCTACGATTAATATTATTAATGAAGATAATGAAATATATCCTTTGGTGATTAATGAAATATTAGCAGATCCTGACGGAACAACCGGAGATGCAAATGGTGACGGTTTTGTCGATACTTCTGAGGATGAGTTTATAGAACTTGTCAATATCGACTCAGTCGATTTAGATATTTCGGGATTTACACTTTCGGATAATACTGGTGTTCGTCATACTTTTCCGGCGAATACCATTGTAGAGGCAGGAAAGGTCATCACGGTTTTTGGAGGCGGTACGCCAACCGGAATTCCGGGTATTGCACAAGTCGCATCTTCGGGTTCTATTATTTTGACTAATAATGGTGATAATGTCATTATTAAAGACGGTAGCGGAACAGAATTAGTCCGCCTTTCTTATGGTTCTGAAGGCAGTGACAATCAATCTATTGCTCGTAATCCTGACTATACGGGCGCTTTAGTAAAACACTCGACAATAGGTACTAATCCTGTTAATTTTTCACCGGGTAGATTAAATGCAGATAACACCGCTCTTCCAGTTGAACTCTTATATTTCAATGCAACAGTACAGGCACAAATATCCATCTTAACTTGGGCAACCGCAACCGAAGAAAATAATGCTTACTTTGATATAGAACGTAGTACGGATGGAATGTACTTTGAAGCTATTGGACAAGTAAAAGGAAAAGGGACAACTTATCAAATACAAGAATATTCATTTGTTGACGAAAGTCCGGTAAACGGTGAAAACTATTATCGTTTACGCCAAATGGATTTTGATGGTGAATCTGAATACCATAAAATTGCTATAGTCACTATTACAAATGACTTGAAAAATAATATTGCGATTATGCCGATAAACGTAAGTGATCAGTTGAATATCCTATTTAATGAAATAATCGATACAGAAATTGAGACAAGTATCATTACTTTACATGGTCAAATTGTAAAGTCAACTATTATTAATAAGAATGAAAACCATCATACAATCGATGTTTCAGAGTTAAGCACCGGTCTTTACTTCATTCGTATGAATGTGGATAATACAATTATTACTAAAAAATTTATGAAATTTTAATTTGAATTGTCATAGTTGGAAAGTACATCGAAAGCACTTTCCAACTATTTTTTTGTACCATTCAATTCAAGCATAAACGTCAGCCAGTACAACAGAACAATCAATGAACAGCGTAAAACCAAATATTTGGGGAGCTTAATTTTTGATAAAAAAATAATTCAATAATCAACTTTTTCTCGCTGTTGCCTGCACAAACGAATAATAAAAAACAGCGTCGTCATTCTTCAACAAAGTCAATAGCTCAACTTCTGCCTTTTGCCACAGTTCCAACGTACAATAATTCGATTGTAGCATATTTTCCAAAGCAGACAACATCAATCCATGCCAATAAGTCAATATCTTTTTACGATTTTCAGGCTGACGTTTATCAAAAAACATTGGATAAGGTCGTACGTCAATTTCTGAAAACCCAGCGTCGTGTAACATATTTCCTAAGCGATGACCAATATTTGCATCGCCGTCAATTGTCGCTTGAAAATCAATACACTTTTGCCAATATTTCATCACATTCGGACAATGCGGAAACAAATGCAAACTACTGTGAAATACTTCTGTAATAAAAACTTGACTCCCTTTTTCTAACACTCGATACAACTCCGACAACACTCGTTCTGGCTGCGGAATATGCTCCAAAACCCAACACAAAAACGCTCCGTCAAACGTTGAATTTGCCTCAAAATCCATTTGTCGAGCATCGATTTGTTGCAATTGTATTTGCGTACCAACCTTAGATTTTGGTAAATTAATTTTAGCTTTTGCCAATTGTGTCGCCGAAATCTCTAAGCACGTAATCGGCAAATCAGGATAACGTTCCAAAATCGCCAAAGTCATCGCTCCTACCCCACTGCCGACTTCCAGTAAATGTTTGACGGAAGTCAAATCCAATCTATCAAAAATAAACGGCGATAATACCTGACCTTGCGACACCAGCCGAGCCTGTTCCGTTTCGCTGTAACCGTGAATGTATTTTTTATTTGACATATTTTTATTTTATCTCATGAGGTACAAAAATAGAAAAACGCATTACCAAATCAATGATAATACGTTTTTTACAATTCTATTTTTTACGATGTCTTACTTATTATCCTGTTTCGCAAAAACTTTCTTTAATAAGTCTGTTGTACGAGCAACAGGATCTTTACGAATCAGCGTTTCTTCTTTAGCAATCATGTGGAAAATTCCATCAATAGCTTTAGTCGTTACGTGATCTTGTAGCGAAGGATTGACCTTTTGTACAAAAGGGATTTGATTATAACGAGTTACGACTTTCGTCCAAGAATCTAACGCACCTCTTTTATTCAAATGCTTGACGATAACAGGTTCAAAAACATTATATAAATCTTGTGATGTTGTACGTTTTAAGTAATTTGTTGCTGCTGTATTTTCACCCATTAAGATATCCATTGCGTCTGCAATTGTCATACTTGTAATCGCTTTTTTGAAAATCGGCGCTGCTTCTTTAGCGGCATCTTCAGCCGAATGATTGACTTTTTCGATCATGTCATCAACCAAATTACTCATTCCTAAATCACGTAGTTTTTGTTCTACTTTTTGAGCCTCTGGCGGAAATAAAATTTTGATTAAATCATTTTTGTAATAACCGTCCGTTGCCGAAACTTTTGCAGCACCATTCACTGCACCTTGGATTAAAGCTTCCTTCAATCCTCCAATAATTTGTTCTTGCGTCAATGGCGTTTCTGTCGGTGTTGTCGCAATGTCAATAATTTGTCCAAGTTGCTCAGGCGTACAAGACGAGAAGTTAATTGATACGCAGATCAATGTCATGAAACCCAGTGTTCTCCATTTTTTCATAATGCTTACTTTTTAATGTTCCGCTTTAATATTAAGATACGTCAACGTAGAAAATTCGTCTTTCTAATGCTATATGTACTTAATATAAATATTGATGTGTTTAATTCTTATATCCGATTTTATATTGTTAATCAAGCTCAATTATTCCGTAAAAATAACGAAATCTACATTAAGACGCTTACTTTTTGAAAGTGTTACTTTTTATCAAACAAAAAAAATCCGGTATCAAGTATTTCGCATTATAAAAAATCTCAAAAAAGTAAAAACTTCATCAGATAAGTCTATCACAAAGGAGATTCAAAATCTTAAAATCCTTAGTTTTAGAAAATTTAAAATCGCCACAAAGAGCATTTGATATAGGAATCAAGGGAACTATTCACGCAAAGGAGAATATTAATAAAAAAGAGAATTTATGAATATAAAATACTGAAAATCAACAGATTAATACTTTACAAAGAAATAAAATGAGTCATTCGATTATTACAATTCATTATACCCAAAACACAAGGTTTACGCATTACTTATTATAAACAATTTATTTTTATTTTTGAATATCGACGCAAAAGCCAGGTGAAATAGCTGAAGCAAAGAAAAACTAAAAGCCCGTTCGTCATTTTGAAAATGCTACCATATAACATCATAAAAACAACGATTCTGGCAAGATAAAAACAGTCTATCGAGCGTTATATTTCTACCAAACGCCGTTTAATTCTCGGTGCTTCGACCGTTGCCTCATCTGACAAAAAAGCTCGAACATCATTAGCCGATTGCCGAGGTAATTCCTCCATCGGTAAATGACCACAATTTTCATAAATTAAAATTTCAGAATGTTGTAATCGACGATAAAAACGATACGCATTTTCGACAGGAATCCAAACGTCGTGCTTTCCCCACATTAATAAAGTAGGCGTTTCAATACTATTTAATTTGTGAACATCTTCTTGTATTTTTGAATTAGCCATTTCAAAAAACACCTTCAAATTACCTTCCTGTGTAAACAAATCATAGTATCGATCAATTAAAGCTTCCGATATTTTTGCTTTATCATAATAGACCTGATTAATAAACTGAACCAATACTTTTCGCTTAATCGCATAGCGAGCGACTCGACTTACGAACGGTGTCCGAGCCATTTTGAACGGCAACGGAATATTTCTTTGTTCCAAAAAACCTGCTGCACCAAGCAAAATCATTTTCTCAACTCGCTCAGGATAATCTGCTGCAAACTCCCAACTCACCCAGCCACCGAGCGAACTACCTGCAATATGACATTTATCAACGCCCAAACGGTCTAAAACCGTGAGAATACAACGCTTATACATTGTCATTCCATGATTTCCACCACGTTGATTCGGGCCAGTTAACCCGAATCCAGGCATATCAATCCGAATGATTCTAAAATCTTTTTTCAGTTCTTTTGTCCAACCATTATAGGTGTGTAATGACGAGAACGCACCGTGTAACAATAACAACGGAAACGCATCTTTATCGCCTTCATCTCGATAGTGAATAAGGGTATCATCAAATACCAAAAATCGGGATTCTCTCGTCGTATATTTTTGAATTAATTCTCTATTCACAAAAATTTCCTTTAGTTTACGCAGCAAATTAAAAATAAAAATTCACGTATTATAAAACGAGCCAAATTAATTTTTGTTTTATACCTTTTACTGAATTGTTTGTCACAATATTCTAACGTTTCACTAAATTTGTGGGACGTGTGACGAATGTGATCACCGATAACACGCAGCTCACAACACCAAAACTAATAATCAGTGACAAACAACCAACAATCTGCAACCATTCTTATTCGTAAAATAATAGATTTATTCCTTTACAGCAACGTTTACATTGCTGTTGCAGCCGTTGCCTTGACCGCACAAACGCAGTTAATTCTATTCGGTAAATTTGAGTTGGATACCTTATCTGTTTTAGTATTTTTTGCGACGATGTTTATTTATGCCTCGCATCGGTTAGTTGGCTTATTTTCTGTCAAAAAGTTTTTAAAAGAAGGTCGATTTCACATTATTAATACCTATAAAAATCATATTTGGATTTATACTGGGATTGCGGTTATTGGCTTAATTTACGCCTTTTTTCAGGTCAGTTTTCGAGTGCAGTTAGCCTTAGTTTTGCCAGGATTGATTTCGTTGGGTTATGTCATTCCTTTTTTAGGTTTTAAGAAAAATAGAAAACTACGTTTGCGAGATTTGAACTGGATAAAAATATTTCTCATTGCCATCGTTTGGGCTTACGTCACCGTCATTTTACCAATTATAGAAATTAGGTCGGTGAGTTGGTCTGATGTATTGATTTTCGTTGAGCGAGCCGTGTTTATTTTTATGATTACTTTACCTTTCGATATTCGAGATTTGAAAGTTGATCAATACAATAACGTCAAGACCATTCCTGCCGTTTATGGCATTCCGTTCACGATGAAATTAGTTTTTGCTTCCTTGATTTTTTTATTGATTTTGGCTTCCGCCAATTATTTATTCGTTCCCGATTCACCGATTTACTTTGCCGCTTTTGGACTTTGGCTTTCGCTAATATCCACTTACATTTTCATTCGCATTTCGATTGATAAAACCGATGATTACTACTTTACGGGTTTATTAGATGGCACAATGTGGCTACAATTTGTATGCGTCTGGGCATTTCACGTACTAATAAGTTAAACTCGGCAGCAAAACAAATGGAAGGCATTTTAAAAACACCTTCCATCTAAAACTCTGCGTCATTGCGTCTCAGCGTTCAATACTAAACAGAAATCGGTGCTTTAATCGTCGGGTGCGGATTGTAATTTTCTAACTTAAAATCTTCATATTTGAAATCAAAAATGCTTTTTACTTCGGGATTAATCCACATCGTTGGCAGTTCACGAGGTTCACGAGAAAGCTGTAATTTCGCTTGTTCCAAATGATTCAAATACAAATGTGCATCGCCAAAAGTATGGACAAACTCGCCCAAACCTAAGTCACAAACTTGAGCAATCATCATCGTCAATAAGGCATACGAAGCGATATTAAACGGAACGCCCAAAAAAGTATCCGCACTTCGTTGATACAACTGACAACTCAACTTGCCATCAGCGACATAAAACTGAAATAAACAATGACACGGACTCAAGGCCATGTCTGGCAAATCCGCAGGATTCCAAGCCGTGACAACGTGTCGGCGACTATTTGGATTATTTTTAATACTATGAATCACCTCCGAAATTTGGTCGATAGTTTCGCCATTTGGTGCAGCCCAGCTTCGCCACTGTTTGCCATAAACTGGTCCTAAATCGCCATTTTCATCTGCCCATTCGTCCCAAATTCTGACTTTATTTTCTTTTAAATATTGGATATTTGTATCACCCTGCAAGAACCAAAGTAATTCGTGAATAATCGAGCGTAAATGTAATTTTTTGGTAGTCGTTACAGGGAAACCTTCGTTCAAATCAAAACGCATTTGTCGTCCAAAAACGCTGATTGTTCCCGTACCTGTCCTATCGCCTCTTTGAACGCCATTGTCCAAAATATCTTGTAATAAATCTAAATATGCTTTCAAAATTTTAGTGATTTTACCTGTCCCAAAATCTCAGGATGATTAGTAATTAGTGATTGATTTTCCATCAATTTTAGCAAAAATAGAGAAGTTGATTGTGTTCTTTGTCATTCCAAAAACAAAAAATATTTATACCACTTCCGCCACCACAAACGAACTCCCACCAACAAAAATCAAATCTTCGTCCGTCGCATCTCCAGTTGCAGAACGCAAGGCCTCATTGACGGAATCGTAAACTTCGCCTTTTAGTCCAAATTCTGCCGCTTTTTTGGCTAATAAATTAGCTTTTAAGCCACGAGGAACATCAGGTTTACAAAAGTAGTATAACGCATTTTTAGGTAATAATTGTAAAATCTTCGATTGATCTTTATCCTTTGCCATACCCAAAACGATATGCAAGTAATTATATTTCATCGTTGCTAATTGTTGGACAACTTGACGTATGCCGTCCTCATTATGCGCTGCATCTGTAATTGTCAATGGATTTTTATTGATCGTTTGCCAACGGCCAATCATCTTTGTCAAGGTGCTAACGTTAGCCATTGCTTCGATAATCTCACTATCCGAAAATTTCCAACCCAAACTTTGTAAAACTTCGGCTGCATGAATCACCGTAACCAAGTTTTTCGCTTGATAATGTCCGGCTAAGTCCAATTCTAAATTATTAAAAATCAAGCTATGATGCCCCAATTCTCGAATTTCAAAATAAGATTTTATACCATTATTTTCTAAAGGAACAGCGGTATAAAAACTATCCGCAAATGAAATCGGAGCGGCCACTTCAAGCGCTTTATCAATAAAAACTCGCTGCGTTTCGTCCTGTGTTTCACCAATAACAACTGGAACATTAGGCTTAATGATGCCTGCTTTTTCGCTGGCTATTTGCGGAAGCGTATCCCCTAAAACATTTTGATGATCATAGCCAATATTCGTAATAACGGACAGTATCGGTGTGATAATGTTTGTGGAGTCCAAACGCCCTCCTAAACCCGTTTCTATAATTGCTATATCAACTTGATGTTGAGCAAAATGATCAAACGCCATCGCTACGGTTATTTCAAAAAAGGAAGGTTGAATATCACTGAAATGAGATTTATATTTTTCAACAAAATCAACAACTTCAGCCTTGCTGATATATTCGCCATTAATCTTGATGCGTTCCCGAAAATCTCGATAATGTGGTGAGGTATAAACACCGACTTTGAGGCCTTTCACTTGAAATAACGCTGCCAAAAGGTGTGTAGTTGAGCCTTTGCCGTTTGTTCCTGCCACATGAATAGTTGGATATTGTTCATACGGATTATCCAATATTTTACATAATTCCTGGATATTATCCAGCTTGTGTTTGAGTGCTTTTTCGCCAATTCGCTGAAACATTGGCAACTGATTGTATAAATAATCAAGTGTTTGTTGATACATTATTTTCCTTTAAAATGATTTTTACTTTCGGTCTTAAAATTAAGAAACCTGAATATTACTAATGGAGGTTACTCAATTTTTTGAAGAAAGTTTTTTCAATTTTTTCAATTTTTTTTGAGAGACTCCTTATAATTTTTTTGGAATTATTCACTCACTATCCCTTTACTTTTACTAAAATCTTCATAATAAGCGTTTTGTGATATCTTGCATTTGCTCTTCCTTTCCAATAATTTTATCGCCTATTCTGATAAATAATTGAAAACCTCAAAAGTATTTATCTTTAAAATATCAATGCTAATTTTCGTAACAATATTTTTATAAAAATGATGGCTTTAAGTGTTCTTTTTTCTGGTGACGACCATAACAAAATATCGAATTGATTTGAGATTGCTCTGTAATGTGTTATTTTTACACTTTGAACTTTTTATCAACCAAATTTTACCAAATGAAACAGACTATTTTTATCATATTTGCTGTGCTATCTTTAGGAATGACAGCCTGTAAAAACACAACGGAATCGACTATGGAACAACAAACTCTTGTAGAAGAAATTCAACCGACACATTATGATTGGTCGAAAAAAGCGGTGATCTATGAAGTAAACACCCGTCAGTATTCAGAAGCAGGAAATTTTGAAGCAATAACTAATGACTTGCCTCGCTTACAAAAAATGGGCATCGACATCGTTTGGATGATGCCGATTCATCCAATTTCTGAAAAAAATAGAAAAGAAGGTTTAGGAAGTCCATATTCTGTTAAAGATTATAGAGCCGTGAATCCAGAGTTCGGAACAATGGCGGATTTTGAAACCTTATTGGCGAAAGCCCACGAATTAGGCATGAAAGTCATCTTGGATTGGGTGCCAAATCATACCGGATTTGACCATCACTGGATCACAGAACACCCAGAGTTTTATACCAAAGATGCGGACGGCAATATCATCTCGCCTCAAAATCCAAACAAAGACGAAGAGCCTTGGGATTGGACAGATGTAGCGGACTTAAACTATGATGTACCAGCGATGCGTGATTCTATGATTGATATGTTTAAGTTTTGGGTCAATAAAGGCGTGGACGGTTTCCGTTGCGATGTTGCACATCAAGTACCGACTGATTTTTGGGCAACTTGTATTCAAGAATTGTATAAAGTCAATCCTAATGTTTATATGTTGTCAGAAGGGGAAGTGCCGTCACAGCGTAATGAAGGTGGCTTTGTAGCGGATTATGCTTGGAATTTCAAAAATTATATGAATGCAATCGGTGAATCTTATATTGAAAAAGAGGAAGCCGTAGAGAAAGAACGCAGTCAAACCGCACAAGTTGGGGATAAGGTAGAAAAAGCCAAAGCGAGTGATTTTAACGAATATTTGAAAAAAGACCGTGAGCGTTTTCAAAAAGGGTATCACATGTATTTCACAACAAATCATGATGAAAATACTTGGGAAGGAACGGTTTTCGAACGTTTGGGCGAAGGACATTTGACGTTTGCCGTAATGGTTTTTACGTTTGATGGAATGCCGTTGATTTATAATGGTCAGGAAGCTGGATTGAATAAGCGTTTAAAATTCTTCACCAAAGATGAAATTGATTGGGGAACTTATGAGTTTCAAGATTTCTACACCAAATTGATTCAATTCAAAAA
>Ga0075467_10002868_pt1 | contig 13435 bp, 11 predicted proteins | sample DEB08_DNA_9_FD_75067 | JGI IMG/M metagenome (GOLD analysis project Ga0075467, IMG submission 75067) | Aqueous microbial communities from the Delaware River and Bay under freshwater to marine salinity gradient to study organic matter... | ecosystem: Environmental > Aquatic > Marine > Coastal ...
AAAAGAAATACGTGCTCTTTTACCAAAGTTAACGGAAAACATTAGATTAATTGTAACTATTATTGATCGAAACATTGATGAGGTCGGAGGCGTAACCGGGCGAGCGGAAACTCATATGCCGGGAGAACTACTTTTGGAACTATCTAATGTGTTTCCGGATGGTATTAAAGAGGCAGCGAAAACTGCTCTGGCTTCAACACTCTTTCATGAGATTCATCATATCTATCGCGGCTGGGCTATCAGAGACAATAAATTTGGTCCCGGAATTTCGAATGCAATGGTAAATGAAGGTTTGGCTGTGGCATTTTCAGAAATATATACAGGAAATATAACTGACGGAAATAGCTATACCGATGAAGCCGATAATTGGGTAAAAGAGATTTTGGCTCTGCCATTAGATGCAAGTTACTCCCAGTGGGTAATGGGTGAACATCCCGACGGCAGAACGTATATAGGATATCGAACTGGTAATTATCTAATTCACAAAACCATGGAAAAATCAAATATGAATATTCTTGAATTGAGCGAACTATCTCCGGATGAAATAATAAAACTAGGGGGATATTAGTATAGACATTATCTAACCATGAAACCTACTATGTACATTGAAGAAAAATAGCTGAAAACACTGAATCAACATTATTAATTGGATGTTTGTACAGTGTTATCTGCAATTATGTAGAAGATGAAGTGATACTGACATGGAACCTAAACAATGGGCTAAGAGATTAAAACTGCCTTAATACATATTTCAATTTTAAACATAGATTGGATAAACGAAACGAACATTACGGAAAAAATTACAACAGTATTTCTCACTTTAAAGCAGGTATGAATGCAGGTGTCGTCACGGTAGCTGAGGTAGGCAAATACAAAAAAGAAATTGCTTATCACAAAGACACAATTAATACAGCTGCCAGAATTCAAGTTAAATGCAATGAACTTAAGTAAGAATTTTTGACCTCTGAGAGCTTAAAAACGAATTATGTAATACAGGTTTTGTCTTCGATAAACTTGATAAAATAGAACTCACTTCTAGCGAATACCATCAATAATAGTTAAAAAGCCTTCTCTATATGTACTGCTTATTGGAATCTCTTCATTATCAATGACTACGCAGTGTTTTTTAACCGTTTCGATATGTTTTAATGCTACAATATAGGATCGATGTATTCTTGTGAAATTTGCTGCTGGAAGTAACTCTAAGACTTCAGATATTTTATTACGAGCCAAAATAGGTCGTTTGTCTGTATAGAAAGTCACATAATTACCGTCACTTTCTATGTATTTTATATTTTGAACAAATAATTGATGAAATTCTGATCCACTTTTAATGAAAATTGTTTGTTCAGAGATATCAGAAGAAATTTTAGAACTTGAAGTTTCACTACGTGTATTTCCTTCTAAAAGCTGTTTCGCTTTCATAACTGCTTGAAGAAGTCTATCAAATTCAATGGGTTTCAAAAGATAGTCAACTGCTTTAAGCTCATAACTTTTCAAGGCATATTCAGAATATGCTGTGGTAAAAATAATGAGTGGTGGATTTTGCAAAAACTTAGGAAAGCTAATTCCCGATAATTTAGGCATATTTATATCCAAGAAAATAAGATCAATCGTATGCTGTTGAAGATATTCAAGCGCATCTAATGGATCTCTAAAAGTTTTCTTTAAGCTCACAAATGGTATGTTGCTTAAATGAAATTTAAGTACATCAATGGCAGCAGGTTCATCATCAATTATTACACAGTTCATACGAATTGTTATTCAAGTTGCAGAATAAGTAAAGATATAAAATATCCCTTTTCCTCTTTAGTTTCCAAAGTATGCGTATTTGGATATAAAATGGAGAGTCTCTTTTTTAAATTGGCAAGTCCAAAGCCAGAGGACCCATCGGCTAAAGCATTAACGCCTTGATGTATGGTATTGGTTACTTTAAAATACAACTTATTCTGTTCCACCTTTATGGAAATATCGATGATTGATTTTGTTTTAGGATCAATTCCGTGTTTAATCGCGTTTTCGACAAAAGGAATAAGCAACATAGGACTTATTTTTACTGCGTTTAAATCTCCTTTAATGTCAAAATTTATAGACACATCGTCCTCATCAGCAATACGTAACTGATAAACCTGAATGAAATTTTTAAGGTGATGAATCTCTTTTTCAAGAGCTACTTTATCCTCATTCGTTTCATAAACCATATAACGCATCAACTCTGCAAGTTTCGCAATGCCATCGGCCAATTCTGGCACATTATGCTTTAAGGATTTGGCATAAAAACTATTTAAAACATTAAATAAAAAGTGAGGGTTAATTTTAGATTTTAAAAAAGCCATTTCTGTGGAAAGTTTTTCTTCTAGTAATACTCTTTTAAGTTTTTCATTTTGCATCCAGTATTTAATTAGTGCATAAGACAAAGCAACTAATAAAATAAAAAAACTAATTACTGAATTGTATAGTAAATACACAATAAAAGACTCACTCGCCGAGGAGAAAAAATTCACCAAATAGCCGTGATCGATAACACTTTCAAATAAATTGATCAATATAAAACCACCTAACAAAGAAATAATTAATGCCTTAATTTTTTTTAATCGTAAAAATTTTGGGACCAAAAAAAATGCTGTTGAATAAAACACAGTTTGATTCATAAGCATTCCAAACCCTATTGCAAGCCAATATGGGCCACTTTCTTTTCTAAAGTCACCTATTGTAGCTGTATAGTTTAAAATTAAAAAGTAACCTATTCCCCATATTAAAATATGAATTATTGGCTCTATATATTTTTTCATTCTCAATCGTTTCTTTCTCAAAAATAGGGTTTAAAACAGTTTAAAATTTTAAATGGGATAAAAGATGTCATAATAGTGACCAAATTCCATATTGCTGTGAAGTTCGCCTTTTTTCACACAATTATGGGTTTCTATCACAGCAAAGTAGGCAACAATCACATTCATTTTATCGTGTCCTTCAAACATTATACTATTGTTTCAAATTAATTATTAAATCATATAAAAATGAAAAAAGCAGTTGTAGTATTTATCGCAATAATTTTAGGAATTAACTCCTTTGGACAATCTAATTCCAACAATGAATTAGAACATAATATTGACGACTTATTTGAAAGTTATTCTTATTACAATCGTTTTGTTGGAAGTGTTTTAATTAGCAAAGACAACGACATCATTTATCAAAAGAGTTTTGGTTATGCTGATAAAGAGGGGCATAAAAAGAATACTAAAAAATCGATTTTTAGTATTGCTTCGCTTTCAAAATCATTGACAGCGGTTGGAATTATGAAATTAGTTGAAGATGGAAAATTGACATTAGAAACACCTATTTCAACCTATTTTCCAAATTTTATGCCTGATTTTTCAAAAAGTATTACAATTCAACATTTGTTAAATAACAGTTCTGGTATGGAGGCTAATATTGGAAGAACAGATGATAATGGAAATGGATTGATGCCAGAGGAAACAGCTATAACTTTTAATGAAGTTTTAGAAAAATTAAAAGAGTCAAAATTAAAGTTTGAACCAGGAACAGGTTATGACTATAATAATTTCGGGTACTTGTTGCTAGCTAATATCATTGAAAAAGTAAGCGGGCAGTCCTATGCTAGTTTTATGGAACAAACAGTCTTTAAACCTGCTGGAATGAAGAATACGGCCATTGCATCATTCAAATCTTTAAATCAAAAAGCACATCCGTATTTAGGTTTAGGTATGAATACATTAAAAGAGTTCAATTCACCTTTCCATTCATCTTGGCTTAAAGGAGCTGCCGATATGAATTCAACAACCGTTGATTTATTTAAATTTATGCAAGCCTTAGATGATGGAATACTATTAAAGCCAGCTTCAGTGAATAAAATATATACTTCTACACAAGCAATGGGCGTTAATGAAATGCTATCTGGATTTGGCTGGGTTATTGACCATAAAGGAGATGAAAAATGGGTGTACAATAATGGGTTACTTCCTGGTTATGCATCAGTGATGGGTTCGTTGGTAGAAAAAAATATTAAAGTAATCATCCTTTCCAACGCTACTTCTGTAAATCCAGTAGAAGATGAGTTTCAAGGTGAGGTTACTTTTATTCCTGAAATTACCAATAAAATCATTTCACTGATTCAAGGTAAAAGCATAGAAAATCTACCAACACCAAAAAAGATTAAAAATAATAGTATTGATATAGTTACCAAAGTATATCAATTTGATGATGACCATTCACTTCTCATAAAAAATGATGGAGAAACATATACATTAGAAACAGAGGGTGAAGAACCTTGGTCGGTTTTTACGTATGCTTTTTCAAGGAATGCAAATGAAAATGACGCTTCTAGCGAAACAGCTTTGTTTTTTGCAAATGCAATGAGTACTCAAAATTTTGAAGGACTTACAGAGTATGCCAATGATCAAATGAAAGGTTTTTTAGGTACAGAAGAAGGTTTAGAACAATTAAAAGGAATGTGGGCGAATTTTTTGCAACATGCTGGTAAATTTATATCGAATAATATTTATAAAATAGATGGGGATGATGTTAAAAATGTTCATATCAGATTTCATTTTGAAACAGTTGATATCGGAATCGTATTAAGTCTCAATACGGATCATAAAATACAAGGAATGTTTATGGATGATTCAGTTAAGACAAATCACATCAAAACTGTAAAATTAATACCTATCAGTGAAAATGAATTTTTCATCAATGGGCATCAAAATGGGGGGATGCAAGATTTAAAAATAATGGTATCTAGTACAGAATTAATCTTAGAAGATGGTTCCATTAATTTTGAAGCTAAAAACATAAAAACTTTAGTAGAGTAAAAAAACAGATTGCATCCCCAGCCATCTTTATAGATATAAACTTTGTGTTAATGAAAAAGCTATTATTTCTTATTAGTATCCTGACTGTTAACACCTCAATCAGTGCCCAAAACATAAGAGATTAGATTAGCACAGAGTTATATGAATTAAGTATCAACAGCATTGAAAGACAATAGTTCGATGCTGTATTTTGAGTCAAATACGATCAATAAAAAAGTAACAGAAATCAAGATTATCGTAACCGAGTTGCCTACATACGTGGCTATAGGTCCATTTGGAATAAGATCTGATGAGAGTTCAGTTGATAATCTTATAAAGATATAAAACGTATTTAGAAACAACTTTTATTCGGAATACATTTTATGAATATGTTCTTTATATTTTTCCTGAATTACTTTACGTTTTAGTTTTAAAGTCGCTGTGATTTCACCTGCTTCTATACTAAACTCTTTAGGCAATAAGGTGAACTTTTTGATTTTCTCGTACATGGAGAATTCTTTCTGCAATTCTTCAAAACGCTTTTCAAATAGATCTTTTATTTTGTTATGACTGATTAATTCTTCAATGTCTTTAAAATTAATTTCATGCTCTTTAGCATATTTTTTAATGTTTTCAAAGCTCGGAACTGCCAACGCTGTGACATATTTTTGCTGATCGCCAATTACGGCAATTTGTTCAATGAATGAATCACTAATTAGTGCCATTTCTAATTTTTGAGGTGCAATATATTTTCCACCTGATGTTTTCATTAAATCTTTAATTCGGTCAGTGATAACTAAATTTCCATCAGCATCCAAAGTACCGGCATCACCTGTACAAAACCAACCATCCTTAAAAACTTCTGCTGTTTCCTTTGGTTTTTTATAATAACCTCGCATTACACCAGGACCTTTCACCAAAATCTCGCTATTATCACCAATTTTAATTTCGGTGCCTATTATAGCTTTTCCAGCAGAATTAAATTCAAAATTTGTATCTCCAAATAAGGAAACCGTCGCTGTAGTTTCAGTTAAACCATAACCACATTTTATATTTAATCCGAAAGAATGAAAAAATGAAATCATATCAGACGAAAGTGGAGCACCACCGCAAGGCATAAATTTTATACGACCGCCAAAAACGTCTCTTAGTTTACTTAGTACTAACTTATCTGCAATCTTAAACTTCATTTTTATTGATAATGGCACCTTTTTATATCGCTTATACTTGTTATTATGAGTGTTTCCGACGCCTAAAGCCCAACTGGCTAGTTTCATTTTTACTGGCGAAGCTTCTTTTCTTTTATCTTGAATTGCAGCGAATATTTTCTCAAAAATTCGAGGAACCGTGCACATCACAGTCGGTTTGACTTCTTTTAAAACCTCTGCAATTTGCTTTGGATCTTGATTGAAATATACTTCAATTCCTGAATGTAAGCAGTAAAGCACCCAACTGCGCTCGTAGATATGGCTTAATGGTAAAAAGCTTAGTGATACATCTTTCTCATTTACTTTCAACTCGGCATCGTGCGCTTTTAAAGAAGCCACAAAGTTGTTATTATCTAATATTACCCCTTTTGGCACACCGGTCGTTCCTGACGTGTAAATAATACTAGCAATATCCGTTAAATCACATTCAAGATATCTTTTTTGAAGTTCAAGATCAATGTTTTCATTAGCTTCAACAGTCGTGAAATCATTCAAAAAAACTGAGTTTTCATCATTTTTAAGAACAATATCTTCATTTAAAGCAATTATTAATTTTAAAAAATCATTACTCTTATAAATTTCTAAAGCCTTGTTGTATTCTTCCTGGCTACCAACAAACAAAACACTTATTTCAGCATCGTTTACAATATATTCCACTTCTTTTTTTGAATTGGTTGCATATATCGGAATTGTTACCGCTCTAATGCTCATTATCGAAATATCAGCGATAATCCATTCTGGCATATTTTCAGAAAATATTCCAACATTTTGCTGCGGTTTAATACCAAACTTCAGCAAGGCTTTTGATAATTGCTCAATTCTAGCTCCAAAAACAGTCCAAGTAATTCCTTCCCATTTATTTAGTGAGTTATTTTTATAGTAAATAGCAGGTTTATCTTTAAACCGCTCGACATTATGTTTAATATCTTCCACTAAATGTTTATAATTCATATCAATTTGTTTGAAATTTTAATATTGGAATCGCTCTAAATGAAGCCGTAGAAAACCTACATGTAAATTGTTCTTAAGTAAATTTAAGACAATTTTCACTATAATTTTAATAAATTCAAATCTATATAATGTTATGTTTTTGTTCTGTTGCATTTGTAATATGTGCGCTTCTTTTATAAAGTTTCAAGAAGAAAGACCGCTTGCCCATGCGCTGAAGCCGCGGCAGTAAGGAGGTGCTGAAAGAAGAAAAGTAAAAAAGTAGATTTGTTTATTCGATGAGTCGTGTAATCGTAGTTCAAAAATAGTATTTCACACAAGCAATCCAAGAATCCTGGAGGTAGTTCATTTCAGATTCAATTATATCAAAAACCCTATGTTATTGACCCAACTCCATAAAGGGTTCGTAAATTCTGGAAAAAACATAAATATCCAAAATCCTATAAATACAAAGATTCTCGTTAGTTTTAAGGATGCGATTTGAGGATTTAAATAGATGGGTGTTTTTACATATTCGAATTTATTTTCTTTAAATTCATTCTTAGCAGTTCTATAAATTCCTTCTATAGCTACTAGCAGCAAAACCAAGCAAAAAAACCAAATGAAATATTTAGAGATGCTATCTGGACTTATCAAGTGTCTGGTCCAGTTCATTATATATATTGTAATTGCCAAATAGGTATATATATGTGCAATTAAACAAATTATTAATCCAATAATATATTTTAATTGTTTTTGATTAGTTGATTTAAAAGCAATTAGTGAACCTGGAAGTCCGACAATTTTCATTACTCTCGTAACAATAAATTTTAGTGGGGTACAAAGAAAGAAATACCCAAAAATAATTGCAAATGTTTTCATTAGTAAAATTTAAGATTGCCTCAGAATTGTTGAATATGTTGCAGTATTCATTTGTAGGTTTAGATATAAGGTTTACAAAAATAAACGTTTGCCTTTGCACTAAGTTTATTTTCTGTTTTTAGCATACTGATTTATTATTCAATAATTTATCAATCGCTCATTTTGGATCTTCAGTTACTTTTTTTACCGTTCCTGTTGAAATAATACAAGGGATGCGGTTTAGTCAGTTTTATGCATATAAGCATAGACTTTGTATTGAATTCTTGAGGTGTTCTGAGATTTCAAATACTTTCTGTCTGTTTTTTAGTCCGATTCATCGTTATAAAAATGAGTTGCATCTTTTATAAATAGACTTAATATTTCTTTTTCTTTTTTAATGCATTCCTCATCCCAATTTAAGTATTTAGCGCAATCTTTTGTGATAGGATTTTTAAATTTTGTTATACTAGAGATATTAAAATACAATCTTCCTGTTCGTCTTACAAAAAAGTCTGACAGGCTATTAATCATTTCAAAATTTATTCCGTACCATAATTCTGATCTAATTAGCCGTAATTCAGCATTTTTATTAGAAAATGATTGCATTTTTTCTATAATAATACTTGCCTGTCTCCCATAGGTTGAAGTTAAATACCATGCAAAATAAACGTCTTTAATTCCAGCTTTTTTTAGTTGTACGTGTAATGTTTTTCTATAGTTTTTAACCTCTTCGTTAGAAGTCAGAGCATTTGTTGTAAGTAAAATTTTTTCAGTATGGGACGCCTTAAATTTAGACTGTTGTTTTGCATTCATTGTTTTTAGAACGGTATCAATTACGCGATGAGCCATTTTTCTATAACCTGTTAACTTTCCTCCAGCAATAGATATTAAGCCGCTTTTTGAAATAAATATTTCATCTTTTCTTGACAATTCTGAAGGATTTTTTTCTTCTTCATGAATCAAAGGTCTTAATCCGGCCCAATTAGATTCTATATCTTTTTTAGTTAATTGCAGTTTTGGAAATGAAGCGTTTACGGCATCTAATAAATACTTTATATCAGTTTTAGTAGCCACCACATGCTCTAAATTTCCAACATAATCTGTATCGGTAGTGCCAACGTAAGTAACGCGGCCTCTAGGAATGGCGAAAATCATACGACCATCTGATACATCAAAATAAACAGATTGTTTTAATGGAAATTTTTTAAACGGAAAAACAATGTGTACCCCTTTGGTTAAATGCAAGTATTTATTGTTTTTTGAGGCATCTTTCTTGCGCAACACATCTACCCAAGGACCGGTTGCAGAAACAAAATTCTTAGATTTAATGTTAATAGTTTCATTTGAATTATAGTCTATACAATCAACACTTTTAATTTGACCTTTTGTATTGTAAATAAAGGCATCCATCTCACAATAATTAAGAATCGTTGCTCCATACTCTGCGGCTTTTTTGAGTAGCTCTATTGTTAGTCGTGCATCGTCTGTTCTATATTCTGAATAGTATCCACTACCAAGAATTAATTTAGTATCTAATAATGGTTCTTTTTTTAAAGTTTCAGCTTTGTTTAGCATTTTCCTTCGATCATCACCCTCAACACTTGCCAATAAATCATAAACTTTTAGTCCAATAGAAGTCATAAATTTTCCGTAGGTTCCATCTTCAGTAAGCGGTAATAGCATTTTTTCCGGAATAACTAAATGTGGTGCTAGTTTATGAACAATAGCACGTTCTCTCCCAGATTCTTTTACTAAACCAATTTCTAATTGCTTTAAATAGCGCAAACCACCATGAATAAGTTTTGTAGATTTATTACTAGTTCCAGATGCGAAATCGTTTTTTTCAATCAGGCAGGTTTTCAAACCACGTGAAGCTGCGTCAAGTGCAATACCAGCACCCGTAACACCACCGCCAATGATTAAAAGGTCAAATTTCTCTGAAGTAAGTGTTTTAATCTGTTCTGCTCTATTTAATATAGAAAAAGGTTTGGCTTTCATAGTATACTAATCTTCATTTACTGTTTTGGTTCTTCTAATAGCATCTAGCCAACCTGTATATTTTTCTATTCTAGTTGCTGTGTCCATTTCCGGCGAGAAAATCTGTTCAACCTCCCGAATAGAAGCTATATCCTGTTTTGTCCAAACACCGGCTTTTAGACCAGCAAGCATGGCTGCTCCTAAAGCAGTAATTTCAATCATTTTTGGTCTATCTACGGTGACATTTAAAAGATCAGATTGAAATTGCATGAGGTAATTGTTGGCACTTGCGCCACCATCCACTTTTAAAGAGGTTAGTGCTTTACCGCTATCTTCTTCCATTGCTTTTATTACATCTTTGGTTTGGTAGGCTAGAGCTTCAATAGTCGCTTTAATGATCTCATTTTTTCCAATGTCTAGCGTAATTCCATAGATTGCACCTTTAGCATTAGCATCCCAGTAAGGAGCTCCTAAGCCTGCAAATGCAGGTACAACATATAAATCCTTTAAGGGTGGAATACTAGTGCAAATCTGTTCTGTTTCACTCGCTTGATTTATTAACAGCATCTTATCACGTAACCATTGAATAGATGCGCCACCTATAAAAATACTGCCTTCTAAAGCATAATTTTTTGGTTGTTCTGGGAAGCTACATGCTAAAGTTGTAATTAATCCATTTTTTGATGCTACATAATCTTCACCATTATTTAACAATATGAAACAACCTGTTCCATATGTATTTTTTGCAATGCCTTCTGCGGATCCTCCTTGGCCAAATAAAGCAGCTTGTTGGTCGCCAGCTACACCATAAATAGGAATACTTATGTCTTTATATTGTACAGAACCAAAATTGGAAGAAGAAGTTTTCACTTCTGGCAACATAGCTTTTGGAATATTTAATGCTGTAAGCAAGGTGTCATCCCAAGTTAAATCTTTTATGTTGTACAGCATGGTACGAGAAGCATTGGTGTGATCTGTATAATGATGCTTTCCGTTAGTGAATTTATAAATTAGCCAACTATCTATGGTTCCAAATAGAAGTTTTCCAGCTTCTGCTTTTTCACGTGCACCTTCCACATTATCTAAAATCCACTTTAACTTGGTGCCTGAAAAATATGCGTCAATTACTAAACCAGTATGCTCTCGAACATAAGTTCCTAAACCATCATTTTTTAAAGTCTGACAAATATCTTTTGTTCGATTATCTAGCCAAACAATAGCATTATAAATAGGTTCACCAGTGTCTTTATCCCATACTACAGTGGTTTCACGCTGATTGGTAATACCAATGGCAGCAATATCATTAGGGTCTATTTTAGAATCTTTTAAAACAGTTTCAAAAGTTTTTCTTTGGTCTTGATAAATTTGGTTAGGATCATGCTCTACCCAACCAGATTCTGGGTAGTACTGCGTTAATTCTTCTTGTGAAACTCCCTGAATAATACCTTGCAGATCAAAAATAATAGTCCGGGTGCTAGTTGTGCCTTGATCAAAAGCGATTACATATTTCTTATTCATGGCTTCTATTTAAAAATTGCCTTGTAGCTTTCGTTCATACAAAGATAAAACATATAGGCTGAAACTACTTTCAGAATAGCTATGTTTCAAAGTAAATTATTTTCAATTTCATTGGCTTCATTGTTATATCATCTAAAGGCAAATAATCAAAAAATAGTTGTACTTTGTCTACGATTCAAATTTTAAAATTATGGCTAAAAAAGCAGATCAAACAGCTTCATTTATGGTTCGGTTTAACCAAATTATATTCGAGGAAGATGGCGAGTCTAAGGTGCAGTGGCGTGGAAAAGTATCTCATGTGCAAGGTGGTGAAGATCAAAGTTTTTCAGATTTTAATGTTGCTGTAAAATTTATTCAAGAAAGACTAGCAGACCTCACTATTGAAGCGACTAAAGATAAATCGCCAGAACAACAGGATTCACTATTGAAAAAGAGCTTTTCTTTGTGGAAAACCGTAGCGAAAGAAGGTCCTAAAGTTATTATGGATACGATAAAAGATCCGCGGAAGCAAGTTTCTAATTTACAAGATCAAATTAGTCATTTAGGTGAGGATCTTATGCATAAGGTGCCTATAGATGACTGGAGGAATGCTTCAAGATCTGATTTTAATTCTATAAAAGAAGCTATTTCTGCGTTGACTGATGAAATGAAAAATCTAAATGACAAAGTTGATGCAATTAGTAAACCTGCAAAAACAAGTCGTGCTCCAAAAACTACAAAAACAACAAGAGCGTCTAAAAAGAAGTAAATCTTAAATGACACATCTCAGAGACAAATTGCAGGAACTTAAACAGTTTCAAGAAGATGCTATTATTCGCATTCAAACCTTGGGGCAGTTTAATTTGTGGCGCGGAAAAGAGAAGGTTGATTCTAAACAGTGGGGAAGGGATAAAACCGTACAGTTATTACAATACTTAATTTCTCATAGACAACGCCATGCGCTTCATAAAGAAAAAATTATGGACCATCTTTGGGAAGAAGGTGATGATCGTGACTTTAAAGTTGCCTTGCATGGAGTTAATAAAGTTTTGGAACCGAATAGACCTTCGAGAACTGAACCGAGTTATGTGATTAGACAAGGTGTTAGTTATCAATTAGATTTAGAAAAGGTTTGGATTGATGCTGCAGCTTTGGAGCAATTTGTCATAATAGGAAATGAAGCTTTTGGTGAAGACCAGGCAATCTCTAAAACGGCCTATAAATCTGCAATTGCGTTATATCAAGGTGTGTATTTACCAAACCGTGTTTTTGAAGACTGGTCGTCTGAAGAACGCGAAAAAATCCAAATCCTTATTTTAGGTACTTATGTCATACTAGCGGAAATCTTATTAAAAGACAATCCTTTAGAAAGTATAAGATTAGCGCAATGTGCAATAGCTATTGATAATACTTGGGAAGATGCCTATCGGTTGCAAATGCAAGCGTATATTAGTAAAGGAAATCGACCGCAAGCCTTAAAGGCATATCAAAAATGCGCAGACGTTTTAGATGAAGAGTATGGTATTGATCCGCTTCCAGCCACGAAAAGTCTTCTTAAAGAGATAGAAAATATTCATTAGATTTGGAATCGCTTATTTTTTTTACAACTGTACTTTAAATACTGTCCAAACCACTGGAGACCTTATAAATATGGGGTTTTCTGTTCTTCCTTTTTTTCAAAATTGCAGTTCCTCCTTAAAATTTTAATCTCATAATTTAATTTGCAACTCATCTGTAACTGCCTAATCGTAGGTTTGTACTATAAATTAAGAATAACACATCAATTCAATATAAAATTATGGCAACTAAAACAAAAAAAGCACAAGCAACGATTATCGATACTACTGCAAACAAAGCATTAGGATTAGTGACTAAAGTAAATGATATAGCTATAAATACAACTGAAAAAGTAGCGATGAAGTCAATCAGTTTAACTGAAAAAGGTTTAGGACTTTCTTCTAAAGTTGTTAAAAAAGGTTTAAAAGCTTCAGCAAAAAACCAAGAATTGGTATTCAATACATTAGAAACTGTAAAAGGAAAGGCTGCAAAGTTTTTACCAAAATTCAAATAATTAAAGGGTCAGGTACTTAAGTGTAACTCATTTGTAACTCACTGATAGTATGTTTGAGCCAGAATTAAAATAATAACGAAACAATA
>Ga0075467_10002872_pt1 | contig 13431 bp, 13 predicted proteins | sample DEB08_DNA_9_FD_75067 | JGI IMG/M metagenome (GOLD analysis project Ga0075467, IMG submission 75067) | Aqueous microbial communities from the Delaware River and Bay under freshwater to marine salinity gradient to study organic matter... | ecosystem: Environmental > Aquatic > Marine > Coastal ...
TGATAAAACAGGTTTATTTTGGGCCGAATAATTATTTTCTAGTTTATCTATTGTATTATAAGATTTTGAAATAGAATCATACTTTTTTAATTCTGGCTTTTTATCAGAATTCTGACTAAAACAATTAATTGTTAAAAAGACGACAAAGAAGGTTGTAATTTTTTTCATGAGTTATTGCATTACAGTAAGAGTCATATGGTTATTATCAGGATCTGTATTTGCATAAACTACAGCATTATTACTTCCAAGTATACCATATGCATATGCTTGTAATTGTAAGGTGTAAGTGTTACCAATTGTTAATCCAGTCAATGGTTTCGAAAATGCTAAACTCCAAGTTGTTATTGTGCCGGTAACATCGTCGTAACTTTGTATTTTACTCATTGTTCCTCCTATTGAAGTAGCTCCATTTAAAATTCTAAAATGAACACTGGACATTGAATTTGTATAACCATAACCCGAAGCAGTAAAAGTAACAAGTACTGATGTTTTAGTTGCTATAAAGGGTAAACTCATCCCTGTTATACTTGCATAAGCAGGTCCTTGGTTGCCAGGGGTATTTTTGCTAATTTGAATATCACTTCCAAAAGTTACACTTTGAATCGGAGTTGTTCGTTCTACACGAATCCATCTTGTTCCGTCATTATAATATTGTCCAGGAGTTACATCATTATTTGTAGCAGTGTTGTATACTGTCATACCTTGAACATGTGCTGCTAGTGGAGCAAAATTGCTGGTCGAGGTAAGAGTAATTCTTGGTAATAATAATCCGCCAACACTGGAGGATGCATTAATATCTAAAAGTGCATTAGGATTTGGATTATTTGTTCCAATCCCAACTTGAGCAAACAGATTAGTTGAGCAAAATAGTAGGCAGATACATAAGATTTGGAACTGAATTATTTGGGTATTTTTTTTCATAACGCAGCTATTTTATTAATTTTTAGGTATTTAGAAAGATATGCATATTATTGATGAAATTTAAATGCTATATTGGATAAATATTTTAATTTCGACGAAACGAATTTTTCATCGATAAATGAAACCGAATGTCTAGAATAACAAACGTCATATTAATTGTAACTGGCGGATTAATAGCGCTTTATGCGCAAGCGGAAGAAAATCAAAATGTATACATCCTTATTGGAGGAATAGTGCTACTAATGACTGGTTTGTACAGGTTATCACGAGGTATCTCTAGTAAACGTAATGACGAAGATCATCCAGTTGATAACCAAGAGCAAAACTAATGTCGTTACAAGTAGGTGATAATGTTGAGGTGTTAGATGAAGATCTTGCTGGAGTTATCATATTCATAAAAAATGGTACGGCTATTATTCAAACTAATGATAATTTTGAATTGGAGTTTGAATTATCCGATTTAGTTAAAGTGGGAAATTCTAAACTGCTGAGAACTTCTGCATTTGACGACGAAACCTATATAAAAATTGGCTCAGACAAAAAACCTAAGAAAAAGAAGTCTGTTGGTGTAAAACCTAAAGAACGTACACAACCAGTAATGGAAGTTGATTTGCATATTCATAACTTATTGCCAACAACTAAAGGCATGCAGAATCATGATATTTTGACGTTTCAATTAGATACTGCAAAACGCCAATTGGCTTTCGCTATGCAAAAGAAAATACAACGTATTGTTTTTGTTCATGGTGTCGGTGAAGGTACTTTAAAACTAGAACTTGAGTATCTTTTTAAACAATATGATAACTTGAAATATTATGAAGCTAATTATCAAAAATATGGACTAGGTGCAACCGAAGTGTATATTTACCAAAACCCTTAATTAGTTTTGAATAGTTTTTGTGGTAGAGTACGTTCCCAATTCAATTAAATCAGTATTAAGAATTCCTAAATCAGTATTTATAATAGTGAACTTAGCCGTTATAAATCGTTTGAATGAATTTGTGTTTAAGTTATCATTTACAAAAACATCGTTTGCTGCTACGTCTAAATATCTTCTAATAACCGAGCCATCTGCAAAGTCATCTTGTAAATTCCCATTCAAATTTTCATCTTCATAACGCGTAATTGTACCATCGTTATCATCGTCAGGATCTAAATAATCGGGAATTGTGTCACCATCAGTATCTTGGGCATCATCTATTAAACCATCACCATTTACATCTGGTTTTTCTAATAACGTACTTACATTGTCACCATCGTCATCATTATCTTTGTAATTTGGAATAGAGTCTCCATCAGTATCATCATCCTCTAAATCTCCGTTATTATTTATGTCTTCAAGTTCTGAAGGAATCCCATCTTCATCTTCATCAAAAAACGTCGTTTCAGTCATCATGGTTCCGCCACTAGCCTCATGATCTTCAAGGATAGATACATTAGCATCTGGAATTTCTTCGCATATTAAACCAGTCGGATCACCATTATAGGTTCTGTAATTAAATCTTACGGAAGTGTTATTAATAGCTAGTTCATAGGTGTGAGGTGTTGTACTAGGATTAAATATTTGGTCCGTCGTTGAGTTGCTCGGAAACAATAAGGTTAATGATTCGTTAGGATCTGTTTTAATGTCATAAACCACATAATTAGCAGAATTAGTATCTCCACAAATTGATAAGATTTGATCGAACTCTAATTCAACTGTAATAACATCTCCATCATCACATGAGGTAATTAAAAATACACAACAAACAATTAAAACTGATAGCTTACGCATGGACAAGATTTTGAGCAAAAATAATGGAATTGTAAATTATAACGTAGGATAATGATAATAATTTTATTTCAAGTATTTTTGCGCTTTCTATTTACAAATGAAGACAGCCATTTATTTTGATAATGCAGCGACAACTCCAATTCGCAATGAGGTGATTGAAGTAATGACTGATGTGTTAAAAAACAATTTCGGAAATGCCTCATCGTCACATAGTTTTGGTCGGTCATCTAAGTCATTAATTGAAAAATATAGAAAAGATATTGCTGCTTATTTTAAGGTAAGTCCGTCTGAAATTATTTTTACTTCAGGTGGTACCGAAGCTGATAATTTAGTGCTTCGTAGTGCAGTACGAGATTTGGGTATTACAACTTTTATAACATCAAAAATTGAGCATCATGCGATTTTGCATACGTTAGATCAACTTGCAAAAGAATACGAAATATCTGTGTTGTATGTTAATCTTGATGAGAATGGAGCGATTAATTACAATCATCTTGAAGAATTGCTTGAATCTGAGAAAAACGTATTAGTTAGTCTTATGCATGTAAATAACGAAATTGGTAATTTACTTGATATAAAACGAGTTGCTGATTTATGTAATTTAAACAGTGCCTTATTTCATAGTGATACTGTGCAATCTGTTGGTCATTACGATTTAGATTTGAGTAAAATTTCAATTGATTTTTTAGCTGCTAGTGCACATAAATTTCATGGTCCAAAAGGTGTAGGTTTTTGTTTTATTAGAAAAAATTCAGGGCTACAACCATTAATTTTTGGTGGTGAGCAGGAGCGAGGCTATAGAGCAGGAACAGAGAGCGTGCATAATATTGCAGGTTTAGCTGAAGCTTTAAAATTGGCTTATCATAATCTAGAAACTGAAAGTCAATATGTAAAAGGCATTAAATCTTATTTTATAGAAAAGCTAAAAGCAGAAATCCCTAATGTTTCGTTTAATGGGAATTCTGGTGATTTAGAAAAAAGCACTTATACCTCTGTAAATATTTGTTTTCCTGTTGCTCCAGAAAAAGGCGCTATGTTTTTGTTTCAGTTGGATTTAAAAGGTATTGCTTGTTCTAAAGGAAGTGCGTGTCAAAGTGGGAGCTCACAAAACTCACATGTATTAACTGAAATTTTAAGTAAAGAAGACTTGCAAAAACCATCCATTAGATTTTCGTTTAGTATTTATAATACAAAAGAAGAAGTGGATTATGTGGTAAATTCGTTGAAGGACTTGGTTAAAGCTTAAAATCGCATTCCGACTCTCACATTAAATACTCTCGGCGTTAAATAATTTGGAATTGAATATTGACGTTTGCTATAAACATCTCTAACCCAAGTATTGGTAATAGAATTTTGTACATCAAACATATTGAAGATCTCAATACCTAAGCTCAATTCTTTAAACTTGCTTTTCCAGCCTCGCGTTGCAGGCTTTTTAGCATCAACTATTACATAAGAAATCCCTAAATCTGCACGTTTATAATCTGGCAATCTGTTTTGATAATCATAAGGATCAGAATAACTTGGTGAACCACCAGGAACTCCTGTGTTATAAACCAAGTTCAAGTACATTTTTAAATTAGGAATGTTAGGTACATAATCTTGAAATAAAATTCCAAACTTCAAGCGTTGGTCTGTTGGTCTTGAAATATAACCTCTATCATTAATGTTTTCTTCTGTTTTAAGATATCCAAAACTAAACCAAGATTCTGTACCTGGAACAAATTCTCCATTCAATCTAAAATCTAAACCATAAGCATAGGCTTTTGCATTGTTATTTGCTTGATAACGTATACGAACATTTTCAACACTATAAGGATTGATATCAGACATACTTTTGTAATATGCTTCAGAAACCAATTTAAAAGGTCTGTCCCAAATGTTTAAGCTGTATTCGTTAGCTAATACAATATGAATAGATTGCTGCGCTTTTACGTTGCTATTTACACTGCCATCACTTCCACGCAATTCTCTGTAAAAAGGAGGTTGATAATATAAACCACCACTTAATCTAAAAAGCATATCCTTTTCCCAATCTGGTTTTATCGCAAATTGTGCGCGAGGACTAAATACTATTTGACTTGAACTTTCAATACCATCACCACTTACTGTCCAACTATGTGCACGTATTCCAGCATTAAAAAACACATCATTAGTGCCAATTTCGGTACGTTTGCTCCATTGTGCATATGCTTGGAGTCTGTCAATCTTCGTGTTATTTGTTGCTCTAATGTTTTGAAAAGGGACTAAAGGACCTTGATAGGCTTCATATGGTTGATCGTTAAAGGCATCTATATTTGGAGGGTTAATTGAAAACCCAGCCGAATCAATAACTTCCCATTCCACAATGCGATCCATAATATCTTCATGCGTATATTTTATAGACCATTTTATATTACTATCGCCTTCAAGTTTTAAATCACCTTTATGTTCAATGTTAAAAATTAAAGCATCCAAATCATTTCTTGCATGATTTAATTGACCTCCAATACCTTCTGAGAATTCGACTTCACCTAAGTTTTCATCACCAATATTGCTGTTTACTTCTCCTAATCTGTATTGAGCTAGAATATCAAAATACTCTTCTTCGGTAGTGTGGTATGCAGATGTTATTAACTTTAACGTAAGATCATCGTTTGCAAAGTAAGTGCCTTTAAAAGCGCCAAAATAAGTTTGGTATTGATCTTTTTCTTGTCCTTCGTAAAACACCAATAGCGCTAACGGATTTTCGAGAGTTCCGAAATTGGTTTGTCTTGTTTGGGGTTCGTAATTGTATTTATTTATAGAGGCATTTCCTAGAAAACTCAAGTGAAATTTATCTGTAAATTTATAAGTTAAATACGTTTGTGCATCTGCGAATTTTGGATCGTAGTTAGTTTCTGTTTCCTGTGCTTTTACCAATAAACTGTTATCACGATAACGTAACCCAATAATTCCTGATAACTTAGAATCTTTTGAAACTGCTTCAGTAGTAATGCTTCCACCCAATAAACTCATGTCTGCACGAACTCCAAATTTAATTGGGTTTCTATAAGTGATATCTAAAACTGATGATAATTTATCGCCATATTGCGCTTGAAAACCTCCAGCTGAAAATTCAACATTTTGTACCATATCTGTATTTACAAAACTCAAGCCTTCCTGTTGTCCAGAACGAATTAAAAATGGTCTATATACTTCTATTTCATTTACATAAACTAAGTTCTCATCAAAGTTTCCACCTCTAACTGAATATTGTGTGCTTAATTCGTTAGAAATATTAACGCCTGGAAGTGTTTTTAATAAATTCTCAATACCAGGCTGAGCGCCTTTTATGGTTCTTATCAATTCAGGTTCAATTGTTGTAATGCCTTCCACTTGTTTGCGTTGGTTCCCTTTTATTACAACAACAGCAATTTGTTCAATTTCTGATTTCATTACTGGATTAAACTCAAAAGTTTCACCATTTTTTAAGTTGAAAGTTGCTGAAACTTTTTTGTGATTAAGATGTGTAAATTCAATTAAAACATCTTTGTTTGCTGGGATTTTAATGAGGTAAAATCCGTTTTCATTGGTAGTTGTGCCATCTGTTCCAGCTATTATGTTTACACTTTCTATAGGTGAATTGTTTACATTAAGTACAATACCTTTAAGCGTCGCAGTTTGTGATAAACCAAGGAAAGGCAGTAGGAGTAAAGCTATTTTTAAAAAGGAAAATTTTATCTTCAAAAGAGTATCATTTTATTTTCTGTAAAAGATAGTTTCAAATGTAGAACTATTTCCAACATTATCAGTAACAATTACTTTTAAATTATACTTGGTTTCATTTTTTATAACATCATCGTTAAAATCATAAATGAGTGTATTTTTCTTGTAATCATATTCCATTAAAACCCATTTTCCATTTATAGTAGCTCGATAGCTATTGATGCCAGAAGTTTCATCATCAATTTTAAGTGTTAAGTATCTGTATTTACTTAGCCATTTACCTTCTTGAAAATTCACAGGCTTAATAGTTGGTTTGTCAATGTCAATACCAATTGAATAGGTGCCAAGCGTTTTTGTAAAAGCAGTTAAAGTGTTTTCCTTTTTTATAGCCGAAACGTAGTAAATTTTATTGCCATATTGTGACAAACGACCAATATATAGTTTTGATTTGTCAACATCCTTAAAATTACTTATATCGAAATTGATCACTAGGTTTTTTTGAAGCGGAATAGTAGGTTCGTGAAGTGTTAGCGTATCGTTAACCACATTAAAATCTATAAAAAAATCGTCATAAAATGTATTGCTTGGTATATAAACTGATACATTTTCTTTTTCTAGAGTTGTGGATTGATCAGCATACACAAAGTAATCAGTAGCCTTAATGTATTTGGGTTTTAATGAATCAATTTTAGCCCCTTTGATATTTATAGTAAGCCACGAATCGTTGTCTTTAAAATCTTTAACGCGCACCTTGTAAACAGAGGCAGTGTTATCCTCAATTTGAATATAACCATTGCTGTCCACGTCTTTATAAAGACTTAATGGATTGTTTTGCTGCACAAAAAGCTTTTGAATTCGTAATTTCTCATTTTGATAGTATTCATAATCAATAAGTCGGTTTAAATGCTGGGTTTCATTAAATCCGAATCGTTTAAAATCTATTTCTAAATTTTTATTCCCATTGTAGAATGTTTGAATATTGCTAACACCATTTTTATTTGCTGCAAAATCTTGTCTATCATAAGTTTCAATACCGAAGCCAATTTTGCCATATGCTTTTATGTTTTCAACAGTATAACTTCCATTTTGCTCTTGTTTTAATCTAAGTTTAGTTAAATCAGTGCTCTCATTAATATGTGCATTTTCATCAATAGGATAAGCAAAAGCTGAAATAATTTGAGGTGCTTGAGTATCTACGATATCAATACCAAACAACATTGGATTTATTGGATGTTCTTCTTTATCTCTAATTTCAAAATGTAAATGTGGTCCACCTGAACCTCCAGTATTTCCAGAAAAAGCAACAACTTCATCAGGACTGATAGTTAAAGTTTCTAGTTGCGGAAACAGCTCAATCTCAAACGTTTCTTTTTCGTACTGTTGTTTCTTAATATAGTCTTCAATTTTTGGAGCAAACTTTTTTAAATGCGCGTAAACACTAGTGTAGCCGTTTGGATGAGTGATGTAAAGTGCTTTTCCGTAACCAAAATGAGAAATCTTAATTCGACTTACATATCCCTCAGCGGCAGCATAAACGTTCAAGCCTTGTCTTTGTTGTGTTTTAATATCTAACCCAGAATGAAAATGATTGGAACGTAACTCTGCAAAACTACCTGATAAGACCAATGTTACATCTAGTGGATTTCTAAAATAATCTTGTGGATATGGATTTTGGGCAATTGAAAATTGAATACAAAAAAGAAAAATTATTTTGAGGGTCTGTTGCATATGAAACTGAGTTATTGCTAAAATATTAAATTGTAATTAACTAGCAAAACATAAAACAACTACTAAGCTAAATTATTGTAATTAACTGATATTTAATTAATTCGAAATTTTAAGTAAAAACAATTGCTAATTAGCTGTTGGTATGTTAACTTTGTGTAATTAGTATTGAATTTTATAAATGAGTAATATTGAGTCTGTTGTTGATTCTCTTGAGAATAGAATAAGCAAAGTTTTGCACAAGCTTGAAGTTTTGAAGCAGAATAATGTGAAATTAAAAGATGAATTAGAAGCGACTCAGCAAAAAATGATTCAAAAAGAGGCTTTAATAAGTACTTGGGAAGATAAATATGAATCACTCAAATTTGCTAATTCAATATTAGGCAGTGATGAAAGTAAAAGAGAAACAAAGCTCAAAATAAACACATTAATTAGAGAAATAGATCATTGTATCTCTCAATTATCCGAGTAAAAGGCAACTATTTAAATGTCAGAACAGCTTAAAATAAAGCTTTCAATAGCTAATAGAGTATATCCATTAACTATTGATCCGCAACAAGAAGAAGGATTAAGAAAAGCCGCTCAGAAAATAGATGCCATGATTAAGCAATTTGAGCAAAGTTACTCAGTTCGTGATAAGCAAGATGTTTTAGCAATGTGTGCATTGCAATTTGCATCTCAAAACGAACAGAAAACTATAGATAATGAGTATTTAAATGAAGAAGTTGAAGAAAAGCTTGTAGCTATTGATCAACTTCTGGGAGAGTATTTAAACTCTTAAGTTCTTTAATATATAATAAAGGTTACTGCCTACATTAGTTATTTTTTTGATGAACTCAACGTTAATTCTTTAAAAAGGATGAGTTGAAGTTGTAAAAGCGTGCTGTCTTTGAGCAGATACTTGATCAGCTTGTTAGTCCTAAACTTGTTTTTAAGGAGTTCATACAAAACCTAAACTGGTGTAGGCTTTTTTTTTTAAAAATAACTAAACAAAAATGGAAACAAACACAATTTTATTAATTGTTGGTGGTATAGTATTAGGATTGATTATTGGTTTTATAATAGCAAAAACATTGGAAAAGAGTAATGCTTCAAAATTGGTGAAAAATGCCAAAAGAGAAGCTGATTCAATTTTAAAAGCAGCTAATCAAGATGGAGAATCAATAAAGAAGGATAAAATTCTTCAAGCCAAAGAAAAATTTATTGAGTTAAAATCAGAACACGAAAAGGTCATTCTTTCTCGTGATAAGAAAATGGCTGAAGCCGAAAAGAGAACGCGAGATAAAGAATCTCAAGCTTCATCAGAACTTGCAAAAAATAAGAAGTTAAATACAGATATTGAAGATAAACTAAAAGATTACAATCATCGATTAGATTTTCTTGATAAACGTAAGGACGAACTTGAGAAGCTTCACAAAAGCCAAGTACAGCAGTTGGAGGTAATTTCTGGATTATCTGCTGAAGATGCTAAGGAACAATTGGTGGAATCACTTAAAGGAGAAGCTAAAAATGATGCCATGGTTTATGTGCAAGATAAAATGGAAGAGGCTAAAATGACTGCACAGCAGGAAGCTAAAAAAATCATTATAAACACTATTCAACGTATTGGTACAGAAGAAGCAATTGATAATTGTGTATCTGTATTTAATATAGAATCTGATGATGTTAAAGGTAGAATCATTGGTCGTGAAGGACGAAATATTAGAGCTATAGAAGCAGCAACAGGTGTTGAAATTATTGTTGATGACACACCTGAAGCTATTATTTTATCTTGTTTTGATTCGGTTCGAAGAGAAATTGCACGCTTATCATTGCACAAATTAGTCACTGATGGTAGAATACATCCTGCAAGAATTGAAGAAATTGTACAGAAAACAAAAAAGCAAATAGATCAAGAAATCATTGAAGTTGGTAAACGTACAGTTATTGATTTAGGAATTCATGGATTACATCCAGAATTGATTAAGATGGTTGGGAGAATGAAATATCGTTCGTCTTATGGTCAAAACTTATTACAGCATTCAAGAGAAGTTGCTAAGCTTTGTGGTGTTATGGCTGCTGAGTTAGGCCTTAATCCAAAACTTGCAAAACGTGCTGGATTATTACATGATATTGGTAAAGTACCTGATGCAGAAACTGATATGGAAACGCCTCACGCAATTTTAGGAATGCAATGGGCAGAAAAGCATGGGGAAAAACCTGAAGTTTGTAATGCAATTGGAGCGCATCACGATGAAATTGAAATGACATCTTTATTATCACCAATTATTCAAGTATGTGATGCAATTTCTGGAGCAAGACCTGGAGCAAGACGTCAAGTACTTGATTCTTATATTCAACGATTAAAAGATCTTGAAGATATTGCGTTCGGATTTACAGGTGTTAAAAAAGCTTATGCTATTCAAGCTGGTAGAGAATTACGTGTTATTGTAGAAAGTGAAAAAGTAACCGATGATAAAGCGGCTCAACTTTCATTTGAAATTTCACAGAAAATTCAAACGGACATGACATATCCAGGACAAGTAAAAGTTACTGTTATTAGAGAAACGCGTGCTGTAAATATTGCTAAGTAATATTTAGAAACTCCAAAATATATTGAGATAAAGCATTCAGATGTTCTGGATGCTTTTTTTATTTCCGCGGATGATACTTATTGATAACCTTACTAAGGTGAGATTTATCTATATGCATATAAATTTCGGTAGTAGTAATACTTTCGTGACCAAGCATTAATTGGATAGACCTTAAATCGGCACCATTTTCTAGTAAATGTGTTGCAAATGAATGTCTGAATGTGTGAGGAGAAATTGTTTTGTTAATGCCTGCTTTTTCAGTCAATTGTTTTACAATAGTAAAAATCATGGCTCTTGTGAGTTGTTTTCCACGTCTATTTAAAAATAAAGTGTCTCTATATACATCAATAATTGGAATATGAGGGCGTATTTCAGTTTTATATAAATTAATATATTTTTGAGTTAAAGGACTTATTGGTACAAAACGTTGCTTGTTTCCTTTCCCTGTTACCTTTAGAAACCCTTCATCAAAGAATAAATCAGAAATTTTAAGATTGGTGAGTTCACTTACGCGCAATCCACAACTATATAAGGTTTCAATAATAGCACGATTGCGTTCTCCTTGTGGATTGCTTAAATCAATTGCAGAAATGAGTTTGTCAATGTCCTCAATAGATAAAGTATCTGGTAGTTTTCTGCCAATTTTGGGAGACTCTATTAATGAAAGCGGATTGTCGTCTCTATAATCTTCAAATACCAAATAATCAAAAAAACCACGTAAGGCTGAGATTAAACGCGATTGGCTTCTGGCGCTCAGTAATTTGGAAGCATCATAAATAAATTCTTGAATAGTAACAGCTTTAATTTGAATTGGAAGTAACTTTATATCATTAACCTCTAAATAGTTAACTAATTTTTTAATATCTAAAACATAACTTGAAATAGAATTATTTGAGAGTCCTCGTTCTAGCTTCAAATAATTAGAAAAATCTTGTATAGCTTGGGTCCAATGCATTGTAATTTATTAGTTACTAACATTCTGTGAGTAAAATATTACGTCTTAAAACTACGTAATTATAAGTAGTTTTATAAAGTTTTCAACAATTTTTTTTGAAATTGTTAATAAAATCACTTTATTTGATCTAATTAATCATAAAAACTAAATTTACAAATTATGAAAAAATTGATTTTATTAGTCGCAATTGCATTAATCGGATTTAATGTAACTGCGCAAGGAGTGGATTTCGGTGTGAAAGCTGGAGCAAATTTTGCCAACATTGGAGGTGACGAAACAGATGATTACGGATCTAGAACATCGTTTCATTTTGGAGTTACGGCAGGAATCGCTGTTTCAGACAATTTTTCTGTGCAACCAGAATTAGTTTACTCTTCACAAGGAGCTACATTTGATTTTGAAGGTATTGATGGAGATGTTCAATTAAATTATCTTAACCTTCCTATTATGGCACAATTTCAAGTTGCTGATGGGTTTAGCGTTGAAGTTGGACCTCAATTTGGATTTTTAATGTCTGCAAATTTAAAAGTTGATGATGAAGAAGAAGATATTAAGGATGAGCTTAAGGGATTGGATTTAGCAGCAGGAATTGGCGTAAACTACGCGATGGCTTCTGGACTTAATTTTGGAGCACGTTATAACCTTGGTTTATCTAATGTGAATGATGGAGATGATGATATTAAAAATCAAAATAATGTTATTCAAGTTTCAATAGGCTACCGTTTTGGTGGTGGATCTAAAGACTAATATTTATTAGAATATTTTAAAAAAAAGGAAGCTATTTAGCTTTCTTTTTTTATGCTCAATAATATGATGATGAAAATATAATTTAGAAGGGAAGTCGATTGGCTTCCTTTTTTTATTATATTTATATTGAAATTGTTTGAAAAAGTAAGATTTAAAGTCCTTAATATCTACGACTAAGTCTTTTATAATGGTGATTACGCCACAACTCCACCTATTACCTCTTTTTGTTGTTATAAATTATTACTAATTAAATATGTATAAATTATGAAAAAAACGATTTTATTAGTCGCAATTGCATTAATTGGATTTAATGCAAATGCTCAAAGTGTTGACTTTGGAGTAAAAGCAGGTGTTAACTTTGCTTCGGTTTCTGGAGATGATACAGATGATTTAAAATCCCGTACTGGATTTCATTTTGGAGTAACAGCAGGATTAGCTGTTTCTGACAATTTTTCTGTACAATCGGGATTAATCTACTCTCAACAAGGAGCTGAATACGAAGCGAGTGAAGGCTATGATGGTTCGTATAAATTGGATTACCTTAACATTCCAGTAATGGCAAGATTTCAAGTAGGAGACGGATTTAGTGTTGAAGCAGGACCACAAATAGGATTCTTGCTTTCAGCAAATGAGGAGTATTCTTCTGATGGCGATTCGGGTGAAGAAGATATTAAAGACTTTATAAAAAGCACAGATATTGCAGTTGGAGTTGGTGTGAATTATGCTATGGCTTCCGGATTAAATATTGGAGCTCGTTATAATTTAGGAGTTTCTGAAATATTTGAAGAAAACTCTGGTAAAAACCAAAATGCTGTTTTCCAAGTCTCAATTGGTTACGTTTTCGGCAAAGGTGGTGGAAGTGGTGACTAATAGAAGTTATTAAAGATATTTAAAAAAGGAAGCCATTTGGCTTCTTTTTTTTTGTGCTATAAATTTTAGATTAGTCTTATTTATTTGTGAATAAATTCTTGCAAATATTTATTTTTCATTCTATTTTCGCCGACCATAAATTTTTAAAATAAAACTTAAAACAAATCTATTATGAAAAA
>Ga0075467_10002881_pt1 | contig 13414 bp, 14 predicted proteins | sample DEB08_DNA_9_FD_75067 | JGI IMG/M metagenome (GOLD analysis project Ga0075467, IMG submission 75067) | Aqueous microbial communities from the Delaware River and Bay under freshwater to marine salinity gradient to study organic matter... | ecosystem: Environmental > Aquatic > Marine > Coastal ...
ACCTGCGCCAGCGACGCCCGACATACAAAACTTTAAATTATCGGTTTGGGATAATCTTGCAAAACCCGATCGCTGCGGGGCGTGTCACGTTCAAGGTCAGCAGTCTCCTCCTTTTGCTCGGTTCGATGATATTAATCTTGCCTATGCTGAAGTAAACAGCCTAATTAACAGTTCGCGTATCAGTGAGTCTGAGCTGGTAATGAAAGTGGCAGGCGGACACAATTGCTGGTTAAGCAGTCCCCAAGCGTGTGCAGATATTCTGACTACGTGGATTGGTAACTGGGCAAGCAACGAAGAAGTTGCGACCGCTATCGAGTTAAACGCGCCCGTTGTTAAAATTCCCGGGGCCAACAAAAATTTTCCGTCCGACTCCGGTTTATTCGAATCAAACGTTTACCCAGCTTTGCGTGAACATTGTGCTGACTGTCATCAGTCAAGTGCAGCCATTCCTATTTCACCTTACTTAGCATCATCCGATATTGCCGAAGCATACGCCGCGGCAACAGCAAAGATGAACTTAGATGTTCCTGAAGATTCACGATTAGTGGCAAGGCTTAGAGATGAATTCCACAACTGCTGGACAGATAATTGTAGAGCCGATGGTCAAGCCTTAGCTGACGCTATCCGCGCAATGTCAGAAGCGATTGACGTAACCGAGTTAGACGCCAACCTCGTTAGCTCTCACGCGCTTACCTTGTATGATGGCACGCTAGCAACAGGCGGCGGCCGTTTTGAGTCTAACCTTATTGCTAAATGGGAGTTTAAAACAGCTTCAGGCAATATTGCATTTGACACCAGCGGCATAGAGCCTGCGCTCAATCTTACCCTCAGCGGGGGTTACGAATGGGTGGGCGGTAACGGTATTCAACTTACTGACGGCAAGGCTCAAGGCTCAACCACCGACAGCAAAAAAATTCATGACTTAATTGTTTCTACTGGCGAATTTGCCGTAGAGGCATGGGTTGCTGCGGCCAACGTTACGCAAGAAGGCCCAGCGCGCATCGTTAGTTATTCAGGTGGCCGCGACAGACGCAACTTCACTTTGGGCCAAACCTTGTACAACTATGACATGTTATTACGTCATGGCAATACAGATACCAATGGCATGCCGATGCTAAGTACGCGTGATGCCGACGAAGATTTACAAGCCGCTTTGCAGCATGTAGTGGTTAACTATGATGGCGTTGGTGGTCGTCAAATTTATGTAAATGGCCAATTTACCGATGATGAAGACGACATTGACGCGACTGACCTGAGTGATTGGGATGACAGCTTCGCGTTTGTGCTTGGTAATGAAGTATCCGGTGATGTGCCATGGGCAGGCACAATCAGAATGGCGGCAATGCATAATCGCGTGTTAACAGCAGAGCAAATCGTCAAGAACTTTGATGCCGGTGTGGGCGAAAAATTCTTCCTACTCTTTGGTATTTCAGAAATCATTAATGTGCCGCAAAGCTATATTGTGTTTGAAGTGAGTCAGTTCGATACCTACAGCTACTTGTTCACTGAACCCTCAATGATCAGCCTTGATGAAGGTGTAAACCTCGATGGCATTACATTAACCGGAATCCGTATCGGCGTGAATGGTCGTGAATCAGAGGGCGGTCAGGTATTCGCAACAGTAAACTTAACCGTTGATGGTGTAGAAGCCGCAAGCAATGAATTAGGCCAGCAGCTCTCATCGCAAGGTACCATCATTCCCGTGCAAAAAGGACCTATTCAAGACGAATTCTTCCTTACTTTTGAAGTACTCGGAGATGCAGTATCGATGCGCCCAGAGGATGTAGCTCCAATAGCAGCACTGCCAGTTGACTTAGCTCCACAGTCTGACATTGGTATCAGAAACTTTGCGGAAGTGAATGCGAGTATGTCGGCATTAACCGGTGTTCCTTCCTCGCAAACTGATGTAAACAATACGTACCTACAACTGCGCCAGCAATTGCCAAGCGTGACTGATATGCAAAGCTTCTTAGCATCAAACCAGATGGCAATTACGCAAATGGCCATTCGCTACTGCGATGTGTTGATTGAAGACAGCAGCTTAAGAGCTAGCTACTTCCCAAGCTTTGACTTCAGCAGGTCAGCAAACAGTGGATTCGATAGTGCTGATCGCGCAGCACTGGTCAATCCTCTGATTGATCGGATGATCGGCAACGGTCTAAGCAGTCAACCAGTATCAGCAGACGTATCAACCGAACTAAACAACTTAATCGATCGCTTAACCACGACTTGTTCAAACAACAGTTCATGTTCAGCGCAAACGACACCCACAGTAGCAAAAGCAACTTGCGCAGCCGTGCTCGCCAGTGCTGCTGTTGTTATGCAATAGCAGATGCGAATAGGTGATTAAAATGAAAAAGACAATACGTACATTCTCAAAGAAATACACCGTCGGCGCTAGCGCTAAAACTGACCATGGCGGTATGGGCGGAAAAAATGGTGCTGATGCAGACGCTCCCTTATTTCATCAGGACCACGGCAGACCAGTAACGCGGCGCGACTTCCTAGCTCAAGGTTTTACAGCGGGTATGGGCGCAGTAGTTGGCGGTTCAGTATTGAGCATGTTAGCCGGTTCTGGCAAAGCGCATGCATCACTCTCGCCTGATTTAGAAGCATTAAAGGCTGGCTGTGGCATTGCCACCCAAGGCGCTGGGAAAATTCCCTTTATCGTTTTCGATCTAGCCGGCGGAGCCAACATTGCAGGTTCAAACGTATTGATCGGTGGACGCGGCGGACAAATGGACTTTTTGAGCACCCAGGGCTACAGCCGTCAAGGTTTACCAGGTGACATGGTACCGAGTATTACTAATCCGATGGCCGGTATGTCTGACTTTATCAACAATGAACTCGGCCTAGCATTTCATGCTGACAGCGCTTTTTTACGCGGTATTCAGGAAAAGCTAGCGGTCGGCAATAGAGCCAACGTGAATGGCGCCGTTATACCAGCTCGTTCAGAAAATGACACGGGTAACAACCCTCACAATCCCATGTACGGTATTAATCGTGCAGGTTCCGACGGCTCGTTATTGACCCTAATAGGTTCAAGAAATTCTGACAGCGGCGGCAGCTCTATGGCTCCTGCCATGCTGATTGACCCAGGCAAACGCCCAACCAAAGTAGACCGTCCCTCAGACGTCACTGGTTTGGTTGATACTGGGGATCTCGTTGGCCTATTGAGTCAAGAAGATGCAGTTTCAGTATTGGAATCGGTACAGCGCATTAGTGACATGAAGCTGAATCGTGTCGAGACCAACATTAGCAGTGACGCCAATCTAAAAGAATTGGTGCGCTGTGGTTACGTGAAAAGCGCAGACATTGCTGATCGCTTCGGCGATCCATCATCCTTAAACCCAGAACTAGACCCAAATATAGTAGGCGAAAACGGCATTTTCACTCAAGCAGAATTTGATGGCGACCGTGAATTCCAAAAAACAGCATCTGTAATGAAGTTAGTCATGAACGGTTTTGCAGGGGCGGGCACAATTGCAATGGGCGGCTACGATTATCACACCGGTAACCGCTCATCGGGTGAAGTAAGAGATTTACGCGCAGGTAAATGCATGGGCGCTGTATTAGAATATGCAGCTCGCGTTGGCGTTCCTGTGATGATGTATGTTGTCAGTGATGGCTCGGTTGCCAGTAACGGTATGATAGACGATTCTGAGTTTGGTCGCGGTAAAGGCGTATGGACGGGTGATAACTCGTCCACCGCTGCCTCCTTTTTTATGGTTTATAACCCTAATGGTACGCCTCAATTAATTGGTGGCACGCCAGAAGAACAAGCTGTTAGTCAGCAAATTGGGTATATGCGTCGCGATGGTTCCGTTGAGACATCAGCAACACCAGCGGCTAACAATGTAAACCTGCTAGTTGAAACGGTAATTTTGAATTACCTTGCGCTGCATGGCGAGCAAGGACGAATGCGCACCTTGTTTCCACAAACTGGTTTAGGTAACGCTGCTTTAATGGATTCATTGACTGCATTTGAACCAATAGTTAATGGCGTGATTGGAGCCTAGCAGAAGCTAACCTCTGCAACTCAGCTCAATGCCTTATTAGTGATTGAGCTTTACGATTTCGAAATGGAACGCCTAGTCATGGATGACCGGCAGACATGGATGTCGACTTTTTCGGATTGAACACTATAGAGCGTATTTAGTTGCCGTGTTATTACTGCTGCAAACCATTCGAATAGTGCATTTTACGCTGATTATCCATCACCACAGCATCATAGCCGTCAATTCGATTTATCATCCCTAAACCTTCACGCAAGCCCATGACAAAGACCGCGGTAGAAAGCGCATCATTGAATGTGCTGCTAGGACCAATAATAGACACCGATTGCACATCGTAAGTCGACTTCCCGGTTTTAGGCGACAAAATATGATGATAGCGTTTACCGTCTTCTTCAAAGTAACGCTCGTAATCACCAGATGTGGACATAGCCGAGTTTTGTAAGGGCATGACTACCGCTTGTTTTTCTTTATTTCTCGGATCGCGTATTCCTACAATCCATGGTTTTCCCCGCCTATCACCGATAAGACGAGTGTCGCCACCTGCAGTAACTAATCCGTGCAATATCCCCATGCGCTCTAGCAATGAAATGGAATTATCAACCGCGTGACCCTTGGCAATTCCACCCAAGTCAATTTTGACTTTTTCATTGCTAAACGAGACCGTCTTGTTCTCCTTATTTAGGACAATATGCTTGTAGTTGACGGCGTCTAACAAGGAGGCGATGGTTGCTTCATCTGGGCGTTTATTTTCTTTGTAATTATATAAATAACCGACACTTGCAAAAGTGATATCAAACGCGCCATTCGTTAGCTCCGAAATTTTAATGGATTTATCCAGTAGTTCAAACATTTCATCACTAATGACCACTACTTGCTTACCTGCAGAGGCATTAATAAAACTTAACTCACTGCTCTCAATATAAGGACTCATGAGTTGGTTAATACGCTCCATTTCTGTCATAACAGCGTTCAACGCAAGCTGTCCTTGCACAGGAGTTTCTGCCCAAACCTCAGCGTAGATATTAGTTCCCATAATGCCTGTACTAGCAGAATACCATTGAGCTTTAAGCGAGGAAGAAAAAGCCAATATTAGAAAAAGTAGAATGCTGTTGATGGCGCGTATGTTCATGAAAAGCAGCCTATAATAGATAATTAAAATGTGTAAAAAAGATTAGCCAAGCCATAGGACGCTGCAACCAGCAAAACTCCGCTGATAAGAAATTTAGACGCGTAAGCGCCTTTTTCTCGGTACTGCAAACAGTAAACGATACTCAACGGAAAGAACAATAGGGAAAGCACACCGTAAACATATTGCTTATGACCAAACGCTGTAACGACAACAATAAGCGAACCGACAAAGAACAAAGCGGCACCAATCCCTATTAATATGATCAAGATGACATTTGCTGCTAATTCCACTAATACTCACCCTTTTTGGTAATTTCCTGAGAAGGACACTATTCAATATCGATAGGTTAGCGTTGCATTGAAGTATATTAGAAAAACTTTTTACCCGTTAGCGCTATATAAATAGCAAAAATGCCTACCAACGAATAAACAACTTCAAATATGCCTATGCCGTCATAGCGACCGTTAATAGCTTCTGAAATCAGCATAAACGCGAGAAGTAATGAGGGAAGCGCAAGCACTCCCACAATAATTCGCACAGGTAAAGACAGCTTTCCTTTTTCATTTATTAGCACTGTGTTTTCTCTTTCTTACAATCTCATGTCATTCTCATCATGAGCTTGGTGATAAATTGTCATTTTGTAATTAGTAAAACAGTTTGGGCTCTTGTCGGCAAGTTTTGTAGAAGGGAAATTCATACATAAGATTTTTAGCCCGCTACAGTTCTTATCAAAACAAAAGGAATTTCAGCTAAAATAGCGATCAAGGGGACGACAGAGGAGTAAATAATCGCTTTTTTCACCGAATAATTTAACATCAATTTTATGATCAAAAAGGGCAGAATGAGATAGAGTATGTAGCCCCCAAGTGCGAGTGATAACGACGGAGGAATATTCATACTAGCAATAGCAATTCCCAAAAGAATTACTGAAAAGTAGCAAGTGATAAATATAGCAAAACTAACATACCAGTCCATATTGACATGCAGCGTGTCATCTTTTCCGTAATGTTTATCAAACAGCTTATACACACCGAATAACATAAAGCCCGCAAGCGCTACGTAAAACATAGGTAAATTTCCTTGAAAAATTGAGCTGCCATTTTATTAAGTTATAAACAAAAACACTAGCCTGTGTAGTATTTAATTATCCAGCAACTGAGGTGCCTTATTGGCTGTAAAACCAAATTCTTGTCCTAAACCAAAAATAATTCTTTGGGGGCCGATGAAATTACCTTGTGTCTTTTCGTTCCATTCACAATTTAGTGTACTAGTGCCTTTCCTTAGCTTGCATGACCAATGACTAAGACCCGCGCCATTCTCATTATAGTCGCCGCTTACTTCCCAGCCACGATCGATGTATTGACAAATGATGAGGTGGAAGCGCTCAGTTGGAACCTCCTGAATGATATTAAGTCCATAATATTGATATTTAAATTCAGTCAATTTTTTTATTAACAAAGCAAACATATTCATATTTCTCTCTTTTGTGGAACGTCAATTATCAAAGCTATTTCCAGCCCTGCAGCCAACGACTGTCATCTGTTAGTACGAGCCAATTAATCGGGGTAGCGCGTTTCGACATAACCGGCTCAATAAAGCAAGCGTCAACAATACCTTCCTCGTCAAACTCAATATCAGAAATAATAAAATGCTTTTCTTTGTTCTCCGGACTTGCTGCTGTCCATTTACTGTTCAGTAATTTTTTAGGATTTATTTTATTCATTGTGCCTCGATCAAAAAATGCCATAGCAAGGCATGAAGTAGCTTCGAGGGCATTCGCTTGATTTTGGTAACATACCGCTCATTAAGAATGCCAGCGAACATCAGGCATTATAACTAAAAGGAATGTGGCAACTGGGCCTAAAAATAAGGATATGAAAAACCACAGAAACCCCGCTCGACCTTTACCTTGCGCTAATCCTGCATTTATAAGGGCGAGAGTGCCCCAGCCGACAAAAAATGAACCATTGTTAAAAACTATCTCGGACATTTTACACTCCTTTTGCTTATTGGTAATTAACAACCCGCTCTAACTGTCAGAAAGTTTAACCGATTGCCCTATTCAAGGGGGATCAAGAAAAAGCTCAGCGAGTTATGCTAAAATTTTAACAAGTGCAAGTTTCATATAACCATATATATCAGAAAACCCCAAACAAAGCAGCGCTCTAACTTGCACAGTGTTTTAAGTTTTGAAGCTGCAACACCAACGACTGAACTGCTCATTAAGGCTCCGCTTTTAGAAAATGCTCGGCGAATGTTTCATTATTTCTAAACCAAACCGATTATTTAAGAAATTGAATGCTAAGGGGATAAAGCCACACCTGACCATCATTAGCCTTAATTGCTGCGATAATGGCAAAAATAAAATTAAGCAAGGCTAAGAGAAAGAGACCAAATACACCGACAACTACAAACACTAAAATACCGCAAACGATTGAATAAATAAAAAGGCTAATAAGCCAATTAACGGTAACTTTTCCATGCTTATCAATTGCGTCATTTTTATCTTTATTGGCAGCCCACATGACAATGGGTAAGACAAACCCCAATCCAGGAATGACAACGCTAGATAACTGACTTAAATGAATTAGCATGCAATAAGTATTTAAGGGCATTCCCCAATATTCTTCTCTCTTTTCGTTCATATCACTCTCCGTATACTAGCAGGGTTCTTATTGCGTATACTAAACAGATGAAGCTAATACGCACTTAATGCCCCCAATATTGCCTTTTTTCGATTGAGTTGCAAGCGCATAAGGCGGCGCAATAGTATCTACAATAGCGCAGTAAATACTCGTAATTCCCTCAAGTTTCAGATACCTTTTTTGTAAATTATTCTTAAATGTACTACTGTCTTTATATAACCGCGTTCGGTTCCATTGCCAGAATGCTTTGCTGCATTTACGACAACTAACTATTAACGATAATTGACTGCATTAAAAAGTAAAAAATGGCACGCTTATCCATGCCTATTGGTGTTTAGGGACATTCCATGCTTGATGAAGATGCGCATGCTCGCCGAGAGAATTTGACTCAACTAGTCGAACAACAATACCTGAAAAAAGCCGATGTTAACTCAGCATTAATTTTATCTAAACTTTACCCCACGCCGAACCAGTGGCATGAGCTTATTTATGCACTTTTATTTTGGCTTGGTATTGTTGCTAGTGCCTCTTCAGTCATTTTTTTTGTTGCCGCAAATTGGCAATATATGGGTCATATTGGTAAATTTGCGTTGCTTGAAGGGCTGATTGTTGTTGCGATTCTAGGCTACTGGATGCTCAACGATAAACATCTTACCCAAAAAGGCTGCTTACTTTTTGCGATGCTCGGCGTTGGCGCATTAATGGCGCTGTTTGGTCAAACTTATCAAACCGGCGCAGACCCTTGGCAATTATTTTTTAATTGGGCAATACTGACCCTTCCTTGGGTACTTGTCAGTCGCTTTACTGTCATGTGGATGCTTTGGTTGGCCTTACTTTATGCCACCATTGTGCTGTATATAGGCAATGTTTGGTTAGTTGAGAAAGCGCATTTACTGTTATCAATTTTCTTTGCTGTAGCTCTCGCTATTTGGCAATTCTCAAGTACCAAATATGCATGGCTCAAGCAAATGTGGGCAATTAACTTGCTTGGCTTTGCGAGTGCTTTTTATATTACATATTACCTTGCTGATGATATTTGGGAAGACGCCTTCAGCGCGCTATTTTTCTGGATAATCTGGGCCGGCCTTGCCTTTTATTTTTATCGATACAAACAACTCAACGTAGTCATGCTAAGCGGTTTCTCTCTGTCCTTTATTGTTGCTGCTAATATTCTGTTTTTGCGACTATTTGAAACACATTTTGATGATAGCCTCTTCTTAGTTCTAGCTTTGCTAACCATTGGTTTAGGTACTTGGCTCGCAATTTGGTTAAAAGGATTGATTAGGGAGGCAAAGGTATGAAGTATTCCTTATCCTTAATTGGCAATCTAAAAGAGTTACTTCCCAATGATTTTGATGTAGAAGCCGCGAACAAACAAACGGTTAACGCAGATGGATCGCCATGGTATATCAAGCTATTTATGGGCTTTTGTGGTTGGTTGTCGGCCCTTTTTGTACTCAGTTTTTTTGGTCTTGGGCTTTTTCAAATCTGGGGTAATGAATTTGCGTTATATGCGACAGGTGTCACGTTTTTGGGCTTGGCCTACTTTGTTTTGAAACAATCAGAATCCGAATTTATCACTCATTTAGGTTTAGCTATCAGCTTTACCGGTCAATTTTTTATTACTGCCGGTATTTTCGAGACTGCTGGCAATATCTCAACTGAGGTTTGGGCGGCAATTACCTTTATGCATTGTTTACTCGCTTGTGTCATGCCAAGTTATCTTCACCGTGTTATGTCCGCTTATTTCGCTACTATTACTCTTGCACTGTGCTTAGCTGAGATGGGATTAGCCAGCTTCTATAGCGGCATCCTTTTGTTTGTTGTTGCGCTTATGTGGCTAAATGAATATACCTTTAGCTCCAGAGTAAAGCACATTCAAGCCATTGCCTATGGTGCAAGCTTTGGCTTACTTCAATTCAAAACATCGATACTGTTTATTGGTGCAGGTACTTGGGAATATGAAGCGTTAGCGGGTATTCATCCCTGGCTAGATGAAGGCTTAAATTTGAGCGTTTTATATTATATTGTATTTATATTAATCAAAAAGAGAGGCTTGCCAACCCTAGAAAAAAATCATTCATCTACTTCACTACAGCTTATTCAAACCAAAATATTGAGTTTGTTTGTGTTCTTACTGATAAGTTTCGCTACTTTTTTTGCTAATGGTATAGCTCTAGGACTCAGTATTATATTGCTTGGGTATTCTGCTCAAAATAAAGCTCTTTTTGTTATGGGTATCATTGCCTGTGTAGTGAATTTATCGTCTTATTACTACTTGCTCGAGACGTCTTTGCTAAACAAGTCGTTTATTTTATGCACTTTGGGTATATTTTCATTGCTCCTCGCATATGCTTATAAACGAATTAATTTGAATGTGAAAATTGCCGATGAATAAAGTAAACCTGAGCATCATTGTCATTAGCACATTGATTATTTTAGGTGTAATCAATTATTCTATTTGGCAAAAAGAGGCGCATTTAGCTAATGGCGAAATTATCTATTTAGAACTCGCGCCCGTCGACCCTCGCTCTATCATGCAGGGCGATTATATGACACTCACGTTCAAAATTAGCAGGCAAATACGTAGTGCTATTTTAGGCCAATCAATGCAACCTGAGACAGAAGATGAGCAAAACTGGTTAGATTTTTCGAGCCCCTATTATATGCATCCGCAAGACGGGTTTGTGATTGTGGATATAGACGAAAATAAACGCGCTGAATTCTCTTCACTAGATGATGGTATGCACACCCTCTCTAGCAAACAACAAAAGCTGCAATTTAGAGTGCGCGAGGGCCAAATAAAATTTGCTACGAATGCTTTTTTCTTTGAAGAAGGAGATGCATTACTATTTGATACTGCGAAATATGGTGAATTAAAGGTCAATGAACACGGAGAAGTTTTGTTGACTGGTCTGCTAGATGAAAATTTAAAAAAATTAGGAGGAGAAAAATACGATTAAGCCTGTCAGTATTCAATGCAAAGTCGCAATGCTCAGTCAATTATACGATATTAAATTAATAAGGACGCAGGCCTAGATTTCGGTACATCAAACTGCTCAATTGGCATAATTAACAATCAACAGCCAAAATTATCCCCTTTAGAAATTGCCGGATCACCCCGGATATAAATTTACGAAGGCTAAAAGCCCTGAGAGATGAAAACCACCATGATGGATCTGCTTGACCTTTTTCAACGGTTACAAGTAACGACTCGATTCCGACATAAAACAAACCGATACGACTTAAAATATTCATTGGCAGAAACGTAGCGACGACAAACCGAACCGCCTCTGTATTCACTTTGGAAAGGCGTAGTGCCATTTCCGGAGTAACTGTACTCTGACATTTAACAATGCGACTCGGTGTCGATGCCGCTACTACACCGAGGTGTATAGCCAATGCCCTGCAACTCAGATTATAAGGCGCCATGTAAACATCGCAGATAAACTCGCAAGAATGCGGTGGATTATGCATATTCATTAGTGATAAGCCTCATAATTTAGGATGTAAGCATTCCCATCCTTAAATTCAAACGTTATGCGCCAGTTGCCATTTACAGATATAGACCAAATTGAGGAACGCTCGCCCTTTAGTTTATGGAGTGAATAGCCAGGCAAATTAATATCCTCAATTTCATACACATTATCAATTGCAATCAACTGCATTCGAAGCTTTTGAGCGAGGCAAGACGCGCTCGCAAAGTGTTCCCTGCGACCGAAGGGAGTCAGCTAATGCGATTGTTATAATTGGTTGGATTAATGCAATATTGAATTAACAACCCTCACTCCTTTGATGCTGTTATTTGATGCTTTATTAAGCGACAATATCCTTGACCACTCGCATTGACTCACTAATTACCAAACTATGAGACACTCATTGACTCATTAAAAATCAAACTGTAAATAAGGTTGAATTGGTGATTTATGAGTAAAATGATGAGTCTGTCTGCTCGGCGAGAAATGCTAGTTGGTGTAAACCATACTTATGGCAAAGCAGTTAAATCAGAAAAGACTAAAATACTGGATGGTTTTGTTGCCGCAACCGGATACGAAAGAAAATACGCGATTCAACTGCTATCAGATAAAATTCGGCTTCCATCTGAGGAACGCACACGTACACGCCCAGGGGCGCAAATTTACGATGAGCGGTTTGTTCACGTGCTTACCACGGTGTGGAATACGGCCAATCAGATATGCTCCAAGCGCTTCGTACCTTTTATTCCTGACTTAGTTTCCGCGATGGAGCGTCACGGCCATCTTCGAATAACTGAAGAGATTAGAAGTAAACTTTTAAAGGTAAGTCCTGCTACCGTTGACCGATTGCTTCAAAATGAAAGACGACGCAATGTTGGCGGTGTGAGCCACACCAAAACAGGTACGTTGCTGAAAAATCAAATACAAGTTCGAACCTTTGCTGATTGGGACGATGTATCGCCTGGCTTTTTTGAAGTCGATTTGGTAGCTCACTGTGGTGGCGACCCAAATGGTGCATTCATAAATACGCTAACAATGGTTGATGTCACAACTGGTTGGCTTGAATGTATGCCGCTAATCAAAAAGAGCGCTAGAAATGTTATTGCTGGGCTAAACGTAGCGAGAAAACTAATGCCCTTTGATTTAAAGGGGCTTGATACTGACGGCGGGAGTGAGTTCATTAACTATGAGCTTCTTGACTACTGTGAAAACAATAGAATAACCTTTACTCGAGCTCGGACACATAAGAAGAACGACCAAGCATTTGTAGAGGAAAAAAATGGCTCAGTAGTGCGAAGACTAGTTGGTTATAATCGTTATCAAGGAATGAAAGCTTGGGAGGCCCTAGCAAATTTTTACCAAGTACTTCGCCAATACATAAATTTTTTTCAACCGTCTCTAAAATTGCTGAAAAAAACAAGAAAAGGAGGTCGAGTATCTAAGCAATATGATGTTGCTCTTACGCCACATCAACGTTTAATTAAAATTGGCTCTGTCTCTGCGGAAACGATAGAAAAACTTGAATTAGAATACCTTGCGCTAGATCCAGTTAAACTTATGAGCGAATTAAAAAGTCGCCAACAAATTTTATTTCAATTCGCTTGGAACAATAATGCGAAAGTTGGTGATATAACTGACGATCCTCAACCTGAGAAAGTGATGGTGCAAAAAACAGTGATGGATGTTAATTCTAAAATCGATTACTTTAATTATGACAAACCAACCGACAAACGTAGCCTTCCGAGAAACTATAGAAGCAGAAAAGATCCGTTTGAACATGTCTGGGATGAAATACAGTTGAAACTTGAGCTTCAGCCAGAGACTTACGCCCGTGAAATAATTGAATGGTTGTCTATTAAATATCCTGATAAATTCACTAAAGCGCACACTCGAACGTTGCAGCGCAGAATAAAGAAATGGCGTATACATGCGACCGGTTATGAAGAGAAAATGAGTGAATTAATGTTCTAGGTAGAGCTTATCTATACCTCAGGCTGATAGTTTGTTTTTTTAATGAGGCAATACGAGTGGTCAAGGATATTGTCGCTTAATAAGGGGACATACGACGTTCAAAATTGTACTGGAGGAATGTGCCATTAGGAGTCGTTGGGTAGACGTTATCTGACGGGCAGCTCTGAGTCTAATACC
>Ga0075467_10002883_pt1 | contig 13413 bp, 19 predicted proteins | sample DEB08_DNA_9_FD_75067 | JGI IMG/M metagenome (GOLD analysis project Ga0075467, IMG submission 75067) | Aqueous microbial communities from the Delaware River and Bay under freshwater to marine salinity gradient to study organic matter... | ecosystem: Environmental > Aquatic > Marine > Coastal ...
CCCCAAAACCCCAAAACCCCAAAACCCCAAAACCCCTTGTGAGCACTTCAGATAAATTGATGTGTTGTATAATTTAAGTGTATTGGCTCGTTGGCAGAATGAATGAATTTTTAAGTTTGAGTCGAGTTAACGTGGAGTGTTTGATCTGAGCTTAAGAACTTCGTGTTTTTTCGGACTATAAAAGCCAGCTAAAACAATATCTTTATAATTTTAACCAATACCTAAACAAAACTTACCTTTCCATGGGAAACATCGCAGTAAAAGATAAGTTCAAGGACTACAAGAGGGACGACCCCTCAAAGAAACCCCTTGGCTTCTCCTCGGAGATCATCTCCGAGCCTGATCTCACCGAAATCTTCTACGAGATCATTAAGAAGACCATGATGGACGACTCGGCAGACTTTGACGCTCTGTTCAAGGTCAAGAACGAGCAGAAGAACGAGCTTGAAGATGGCCACTTCTAGCTCTCGCTCCTCGCCGAGCTCAACGAGAACTACATCTCCGGGTTCGCCACCGCCGAGAACAACATCAAGACTCTCAGAGAAGCCAGTAAGTTTCATTTCTTGTCTCTAGTCTCCAGTCATCTACTCTCCCTGCTTCTTCACGAGTCAAACTCACTTTGAGATTAAGAATTCTTTGGGTTGTTAATGAGCGTATCTTTTATTAGACTTCGAGAAGTACTTCATCGTCGTCAAGGACACGGACGTCTAGGAGTTCACTGAGCTTCAGAGAAAGAAGTTCTTGACTCTGTACGGCCTGTTCACGGCTAAGTTCGAAGGCAAGTCGGGCGACTAGACCTTCTTCGAGTACATCGACAAGTTCCTCACCAAGGAAGTCTCACCAGAGACTTAGCGCGTTTCTGTCGGACTTGAAGGTGGACTCAAGTTCACCCTCGCTGTCTTGAAGGAGATCCGCACGATCAACCCTGCCATTTTGGAGAGCACCCTTCAGCACCTTCTGCAGGCACTCACTGACGCCGCCCCCGGCTCCATGTACTCCACCGACCAACTGGCCTTCCAGAGTGACGCTAACTTAAACGATGCTCGCTCTTTCCTCACCACCCTCATCGAGGACAAGTCTACTCCCTTCCCCGCTGTCCAGTTGAGCTACAAGATTATCGTTAGACTCGGTATCGTTCGCTCCAACCCCGAGGACTACCTCGTCGCAATTTCCTTGCTCGACGCCAACGAATAGCACGCCAAGAAAGTTGACCTTCGTGCCGAGCTTCGTGCTCTTCCCAACTCAGACGGCGCCGCCTCATCCCAGGCTAGCTCCTCCGCAGACGCAACCCAGCGCTTCGACGAGAAGAAAGGACCTCTAAGACAGTAGATCTTCTGGTACAAGGACGTCGAGACTTCCCTTGCCAAGAGCTCCCTCGTCTGTGATGGCAAGTACCTGTACTTATATGTCAACGGAGAGGGTCTGTCCAAGCTGAGCATGGGCGACGGCGACAGAATGGCCGGCATGGTCGTGGACCAGAACAAGGACTACAGCTGGGGCGACAATGCCCACATGCTCCTCTACAAGGGCAAACTCTACGTTCGCCATGAGAAGAACGACGAGAAACCCTTCCTTATCATCGACCCTACTAACCTCAAGGAAGATTCCGAAGCCGCTGAGAAGATCAAGTTCAGTGACGAGGAGGATGCGACCACGCTGGCCTGGATGGAGTCTAAGGACGCCAAGACAGGCCGCGAGCTCACCAGCAGCCCCTTCTTCAGCGAAGGCTAGTACTTCTACGCCGTGTCCCTCAAGCACGACGTGACCAAGGATTAAGGTGACGACTACGAGCCCCAGCCTACTGCTCTCGTTGTCGAGGTCTTCGATCCTTCCACCGAGAAGTTCGACTTCGTGCGCAGCGTCACTCTGTACAAAAACGAGCAGAAAGATCTGTTCGTGAAGAACAACAACGATCAAGCCTTCCTTGATGGAACTCAATTCTTCACCAACGGCAAGACCCTTGTTCTCCGCATCAAGCGCAACAGCAAGTTCTACAACCACGTGTTCAACCTGGAGACCGGTGTGCGCGTCTTCAAGGACGAGCTGAACTTCAAGGATGACGTCTGGACTTTCGACTTCGGCGCCGTTGCCTACAACTCAGCCGACTCTTCCTTCTACCAGGTTGCTAACACCAAGTACTTGGAGGAATCGGAGAGCAAAGATTTCCTCACGCAGTTCACCCTGAACAACTTCACCTCCGGAGCAGCTGAAGTCAGTTCAAAAGATGGTGAAGCCGCTGTGGTCGCACCCCCTGTAAGTGTCATCGAAGGCTTCCGCAAAGAGTACTTTGGTGAGGCTGGCTCAAGACAGCAGGGTACTCTCAACGTCGTGCAAAGAATCATGAAGAGAAAGGGCGGAGCCTTGCCAAAGGAGACCACCGAGGCCGCGCCTGCCGCTGCATCTCTCGCAAAGGTCATCCTGCTCGACCACGTCAAAAACCAATGCAAAAAGTTTGAGCTGGCTCTCTTGGAAGAGACAGTCAAGCAGAGTGCCAAGTCCTCCAAATTCATTGACTTCTTCAAGTTCCCTGGAGCCACTTACCTCACCTTTGAGTTCTTCGAGAGAATCCAAGGACTCCTGAGCAAGTTCAACAGCTCCCTGGTCAAGGCCAAAAAGACCAGGGACACCTTGCACGAGCAGTACAGTTTCCTGTACACCCTCCACATCCTGTCCGCCAACTTCAAAGCTCTTGGCTTCTGTGGCGTGCAGCTCCCCGACCTTATGGAAGAGGCCGAATACAAGCAGTTCTTGAACGTCTACCAGAGCAGCATTGTCAAGATGATTGAGGATGGCTACTCTAAGGACTTTGAGGAAGGTGCCGAGCGCGTCGGCGAGATCAAATCCCTCTGGGCCGAGATCTACACGAGCTGCCAAGACATTCTGGCTAATTCGATGGACCTTATCTACAGTGAGACTAAGGAAATTGTGAGCACGTTGGACGAGACCCTCCACAACTTGACCAACGAGAAGCAAGAAGAGAACGCCTCCTTTGGCCTGCGCTACCTCTCCAAGCCCCACAACACTGCCAAGCTGTTCGCGACCACTGAGCAGAAGAACCTTGACCAATTTGTGCACCTCTTCACTAGGTGCAGTCAGCTTCTCTCCACGTGGTATGACAACACCATTTCCAAGAACAGGTATGCTGAAGACTTCCCTGAAGACGATGAAGGTTCAATCCTGATCCAGGCTTGCAAGGGCTTCGTCAGCGCGGTCAGTGAGCGCCTCTTGATCCAGGTGGCTAGTCTCAGACGTGATATCGCTTCTGAAAAGAAGTCGAAGACATCTGAAAACGAAAAGAAAGCTGCTCAGATTCAGCAAATTGAGGACATCGCTTCCATCGTTTACAAGTGCCTTGCTGACCAGCTCAGCACTCAAGTCGCCGCTGCACAGCGCGCCCTCACCGAAACTGTCTCCAAGAAGGACAGAGACTTCTTCGACGAAAAGGCGGCCACCCTCTACGTTTCCTTCTCGAAGCGTGTCTTCCAGATGATCTACTCCTCAACCACGAGTCTTCAACTCTACATCACCGCCCTCCCCGACCTCTGCAAGAACCTTGTTCTTCTGTCATCGGTGACTAACTCTTCGATCTCATTGATCAAGGACCTCTGCCAATACGCCGATGTCGTCACCAAAAAGTACGGCAAACTTTTGCGTGGCAAGGGCGCCGAGAGCGACAACGAGAGCGACGAGGACGAGGAGGAGAACGCTGACGACCAGTTCTTGAAGAGTATTCAGGATTTGACTAGACGTCTGTCCTGGTTCGTCGGACACCTCTCCTTCAACCTCATCCAGGTGAAATCAACTCAGTTGAGCTCTGAGAAGGAGAAGTCCGAGACTCAGATCCAAAAGATGGAACGCATGCTGATGGACTCGAAGCTTCTCTCCGGAGGCATCGAGAGCCACTTCCTTCACAACTTCAAGACTAGTGTCAAAGACGAGATCAGAAACATCCTTTAGATCTCGAAAGACTTCACCATCAGCGAGTTGGTCGAGGTTGGCTCTGAGTCATCCGAAGACACCATGTATGATTAGATCATGCACCAAGGCAAAAACGAGTTTGTCGATAGACTGATCGATGTCTTGCAAGACATCCTCATCAGAAAGGGCGCCAAGTTCGCCTACGCTAGACTCGGTGGTGCTGACGCTGCTCGCATCCACAGAGCTGCCTTCGCCGTGATGATCAAATTTGCATCTCTCTCAAACGAGTTCGAAACCCTGGTCGATGAAGTCGACATGGCCATGAGCGAGGTTGAATCTGAAGATCCTCACGAAATCAAGCTCCACCTCAAGGATGCCTTGCGCGACAACCCCTCTCTCAAGGGAGTGGCTCTCGAGTGGGAGAACGCTGGGCAGATGCGCATGTGGCTCACTGAAAAGAAAAAGAACCTCGGTGACAAGTTTGACAAGCAGGAGAAGTCCGCTTTCTTGAAGAAGAAGCGCGATGAACTCGAGAAGAAAAAGGCTGAGGAGCAAAAGAAAAAGGAGGAAGAGGAGAAGGCCGCAGAAGAGGCTGAAGCTGCCGCGGAAAAGAAAGAAGGAGACGCTTCCAAGGACGATAAAAATAAGTAAGAGAAGAAGGAAGAAAAGAAGGAGGAGGAAAAGAAGGAGGTCGAGCAGATCGACACCACGGCTAAAAAGGATAAAGACGCCAAGGACAAGGGTGATGACAAAAAAGAGAAGAAGGAAGGTGACGAGGATAAGGAGGACGAGGACAAGGAAGATGAGGACGAAGAGGAAGAAATCGTCATCACCGAGGAGGACGAAGCCAAGATTAAGGCGTCCGCCGATGCCCTCTACGATAAGTCGCTCAATGAAATTATTGGCAAGATCGTCGAGAAAGCCGAGTACATCCTCAAGATGCAAGTCCCCACTGCCTACAAGTTTGGCCAAGACAAGAAGCAGGGTTCTTTGAGCTCCCTTTCGCTCATTCAAGCCCCCAGTTACGTCGCTGCTTCAGAACAGGCTGCTGACTCCGAAGCTGCCCCGGCACAGGACTGGGCCTCTCCCTTCAAGCAATGGCAGGAGAGTCAAACTGCTGATGGCTCCATTAAGAGTGACATCCAGCTGCGCAAGGAGATCCTCGAAACTGGAACCTTGTCCGTCCTTTCCTGCTTGCAGACGCCTATCACTGCCCAGAAGATCGAGAAGCGTGTTGAGGAGATGTTCCTTTCTGCTTGCCGTAGAGTCGCCGGTCTTCACTTGATCGGACAGATCATTGGATAGAACCTGCCTAAGGGCACTGTGGGTGACCTCAGCAACTGGTTCTGCGCTGGACTCAGAGACAACCAAAACAAGTTCACTCACTACCTGAACAACATCAGAAGCTGCGGAAACCACTTGGAGGGTCAAGTGAGAAACAACTTCTTCGTGATCTTCAAAGCTATCCTGGACCAGCTGAAGTAAACCAAGAACAAGACCGAAGCTATACGCCTAGTGAACGCCCTGAAGTGGAAGTTCTGGGGCAGAGATCACGCCACGCTTTGCCAGCTCGATGTCTTCAAAATCCTTAGACAAGGCAACGGCCACCGTAAGAACATCATCAAGCGCGCTTGGGGCAGAACCCTTTCCCAAAAAGTGACCAAGGAGGCTAAAGAGGACGATGAACTGACCAAGGAGATCTTGACCAGTTTCGAGCACCTCTTCTTGACCCTGGTCAGCAGAGTTGTCGACTCCGACCTGGGCCAGGCCATGACTGTGAAGTCAGGTGGCACCTCTGTGCCCTCCCTCGAGCGCTCCAAGTCCGTCATCGACCAGAACGTGAGTGAGAAACTCCTCGGCTAAGCCTTTGAAGTCTTGTTCCGTGAATTCGATCGCTACATCAACAACCAGAAGTGCTTCGAAGGAGTGGACTGGTCCTTCTACATCAGAAAGCGGAACGATGAGACCAAGAAAGAAACTGACCCCGAAAAGTACCTCGAAGAGCTTCTCTTTGACGAGGACGAGGAGGAAAAGACTTACCAGAAGAAGAAGGAAGAAAAACAAAAGGCTAAAGAAGAAGCGGAGGCAAAGAAAGCCGAAGAGGAAGAAAAGGCCAAGGAGGCTAAAGAAAATAAGGACGCCGACAAAGAGGGCGAAGAGAAAACTGAGGAGGAAAAGAAGTCCGCAGATGGCGACGCCGAGACCGCTGAAGCCACCACTGACGCCCCTGCCGAAGAAGGGGAAGACAAAAAAGAAGAGGAGGAGAAAAAAGAGGGTGACGAGGAAGAAGAAAAGAAAGACACCGAGTCTAACAAAGACAAAGACGAAGACGAGGACAAGAACTCTGATGAAGAAAATGAAGAAGACGCTGAGGCCAAGAAAGAAGCCGAAAAAATTGCGGCTGAGCAGCAGCTTCTCGTGGACGCGACCGAGATCATTAATGAAATGGGCATCGCCGAAATGAAAAACATCTTCAAACTCTACCAGGAGAACTTCTTGAGAAGACTCCTCAGACTGGTAGAGATCTTCACCAGCATCGCCGTCTCAAGCTAGTACCCTCTCTCCATGGTGCAGAGAGTCGCCAACCCCTTCATGCTCTACACTCTTCTCAACATGCTAATCGTCTCCTCGCCCCGCTCCAAGTTCACTGCCCTTCAGATTGTGCAGAACCTGATTAAGATCGGAATTCCTTCTTAGGTGTTCGAGGCCACCGTCGACATGATTGCCGATAACGAGAAGTGCCAGGCATACAAGGTCTTAACTGAAGTGACCACCGACGTCAAGTTCGGTGACTCCAAGTTCCTCAACTTCTTCTTTAAGTACCTCATCAGTCTCAGACAATCCATGTTCACCAAGAACCAAGTCTAAAGTGAAGGCGCTTACGAGATTTGTCAAGAGATCTCTCGCATTTTCACGGGCATCCTCAAGGACGAGAAGCATCACCTGGAAGAGTGGAATCAAACAATTTTGGCCACATTCAAGGAGTCTCTTCTTAACGCTGAAAAGCTCACAGAAGCTGAGATTGATACCATTTTCGGCATGCAAGTCGGAGCTGAGTTCCAGAGAGTTTCCATCGGCACCCGCGTGACCACCAGTCAAGACCAGCTCTTGACCGTTCTTGGTTACACCGAGAAGAAGGTCGCTGGAGAGCTCTCCGAGGCCGACCTCAAGGACCACAAGCTCAGCCAGTACTACTCAAATGAAAAGCAGCGAATTGTTGGTCTCTTCTACGATCCCAACACCAAGGAGAGACAGGAAATCATTCAGGTTGCACCCTTTGATGTGAAGCCTGTGCTTGACTTGGACAAAGACATGCTCAAGATCGTGGCGAGCTCGTCCGTCCTCATGGACCCCGTCGTGCTCAAGCATCTGATTCCTATCCTTGTCTCGGAGGAAGCAAAGAACAAAAACAGTGCTCTGAAGGTCCAGATTCTCAAAGTGCTCACCGCTTTGATGGAAATCCTTAATAAGAAGTTCTTTGTTTACCTTTAAGAACACAGCCTGCTCGAGCCTCTCATTTCATTCTTGCAGAAGACTGCCTCGAGTTCCAAGAAGGAAGATAAAAACAGTGACGGCGGAGTCCTTCCCCTGCCTTGGCTCGAAGCCAAAGCCACCAACTTGAGAGTGCTCGCCCTTGAGTCAAACCGCCAGCTGTCCATCGACCAGAGCTTCACCGCAAGCATCCTCGACAACAAGCAGTTGGTGTTCACTTTGACCGACAAGGAAACCAACGACATTCTCGCTCTTAACGCTTTCTTGCTCTCTGCGATCAACCTGCAGAAAGTGGGCAAGGATAGTCGCTTCAGCGTGCATCTGTCGCCTCAGGACGCTTGCCACAGACTGACCAAGTCTTCCATTCAGAATGGTCTCGTGTTCGTGGACTCGGAGGAAGTTTTGAAACTCGAGGATGACGTCTTGAAGTTGATGCAGAGCTCCTAGGCTATCATCACTCACGATGTCAGCGCAAAGGAGCTATTCAAAAAGATGGTCGAGAAAGCGAAGCCTTCGGAAGACGACGATGACGAGGAGGATGAAGATGGCAAGAAGAAGGAGAAGCCCGACTGGAAATGGGTCCTTCAATGCGTGGTCTTCATCGTCAGCAAGGGCGACTTCGACGACATCAAGAACGCCGGTGCCAAAGACTCCCAGTGGCCCATCAAGCAAGAGTGGAGAGCCAACACTACTCTCAGCGACGTCGATTTCTTCATGCAACAGCTTGAGGTCTGGGGTGGAATCGACACCAGTAAGCTGCTGTACCACTTCACCCAGCTTGAAGAGATCACTCTCGAATCCATGTAGTCTAACCTCGTTGACATCATCGAGACTATCTAAAAAGAAGAGACCGAGTACTCCGAGAAGATCAAAAACATCGAGAAAGACGGCAACGAAGACAAGCTCAAAGAAGAGAAAGCGAAGCAAGTGGAGCTTGAGAAAAAACGTGCCGAGGAAGTCGAAAAGAAGAGAAAGGACATCTTTGTCTCTTCGAAGACGGTTAGCATCATTGAAGAGCTCTCCAAGAAGGCAGCGATCGAGAAGGTCGAACTGTCTGACGACATCAAGATCCTCAACTTGCTTGACTTCGACAAGAAAAATGTCGTTGAAAAGTTGATCCTTCCCGTCATTGACGACCAAATTGCTGTCGCTAGCAATGCAGGCAGCCAGGAGGAGGTCGCAAAGACTGAAGACGCTATGTGCAAGCAGTACTTCAAGGAAATTAACTCCTTCGAGCCATAGACTATTTCTAAAGACTATGAAAGCACGATGAAGGATCTGCTGGTTCAGTAGAGCAACGTTGCCTTGCTGGACATCCTTAAGTCCGGTGACCTCTCCGTGCTTCTTCCCATCCTCTTGAAGAATGCCGAGTCCCGCAAAAGACTTTCCCTTTTCATTAAGGTGAGTCACAACCAAGCCTGCTTGACCAGAGCCGCCACTGGCCAGAAGGCAGAGCAAAGAAGCCTCAAGAAGAACTTCAGAAGGTTCTTCAAATTCTGCTTGAAGGAAGGTGGCCCTGAAGCCGAAAAGTTCGTGCAAGAATTTATCTACGAAGATATCATCAAGGCCGGAAACCTGACACTTGAGAAGACCAAGCTGGAGAAGTCTTAAGGCACCAAGCAGTACTTCAAGACCGAAGAGATCGCCGTCTAATAGCTCAACCCCTTCTTGCTCAAGTTCGTTGTCTCTCTCCTCCTCGAAAACCGTCCCGCTTTCTTCACAGAAAGCAAGTCCTTGTTGCCGGCTTTCTTCAGTCTGAGTGTGTCTTTCCTCGTCAAATTCTGGTCCAAGTCCGAGGAGCGCCTCGCAATTCGCCTCCTCAACTCCATGATGCACATGATCTTCTTCGCACAGGAGTAGATTGAAACCTTCGGTCCCTCCGGCGTCCTCGAAGGTCTCGTCAACCACCCCCTCGTCACCAAGATTGTCTCGAAAATTGACTACGACAACTCCAAAGACGACAAGAAATTCAGCGAAGTTCAGAAACTTCTCCTCGAAGTCTACCTCGGCCTCATCAACCTGCACAACGTGGGCATCGAATAGAAAGTGATAACGTTCGACAAGATCCTCGAGACCACGAAGGGAATCTCCCAAGCGAAGAGAGGAATGACTATCGTGCGCGAGAAGGAAGCCTTCACGTTCCTCAGATACTTCATTCACCAGCAGGAGCTCAAGGAGCACGAATTGAAGATGATGAACTAGCACTACGAGACCCAGCATCCTTCGTTTGACGTGCAGACTGTTGGCAGATACAACATCGACCAGGTTGAGAGAATCACGATTCAGATCAACGACAAGAGCGAGTTCAAGCCACTGACCTACATGGGAATCTCAAGCACGCCCGACGGCTCCGACATCGAGCTGTACAGCAAAGAGGATCTCAAGAAAAAAGACAAATTTGAGTTCAACAGAAGTCACTTCTACACCTTCTACCCCTACAAGCAGCAAATGGCTGTCGGCATGGGCGAAGCAAAGAGAAACAGAACCTCCACTCCTTCTCTCGCCGATACTCCCTCCCTCATCGAAAAGACCAAAGACTTGCACCCAGTCCAGGTTTACGCCTCCAAAAACCACAGCATGATCGTAAACAACAAGGGCGAGATCTACGTCACTGGCGAGAAGTGCGGAAGCGACAAAGCCGAGTACGAACAGGCACCGTTGCCAGGAAAAGAGAACGAAAAGTCTCCCATTAAGTAGATCTCAGTGGGACCTCACCAGAGATTTGTTCTCTGTGAAGACAGCACTGTGTTCTACACTGGCACGAGCAAGCAATTCAGTCTGCCCGAGGACAAGAACTGCAGCTCCTGGACCAAATTCAAGCTTTCTCAAGACAAGCTCTTCAAAGACGAAATCGTGCACGTGTCTTGCGGTAACGCCTTCAACCTGTTCGTCACGAACAAAGGAAAGGTATGGGGCACTGGAAACAAGTTCCTCAAGAAAATTGGCCTCGAAAGCGAAGTTCCCATCCAACTTCCCCTCAAGGAAGAGCTCCACGCCACCCGCGCTTGGGCTGGCCAGCAAGGCAACAGCCAATCCTTGGCCATCATTGAAGTGAAGAACGCAGACGGCGACTTCCAGCTCTTCTCTGCTGGTGCCAACGAGCAGGGTCTCCTAGGACAGGGAGGCAAGACCAAAGAGACGAAGATCTTCCAGGCTGTGAACTACGATTTCAAGAACGTCAAGTTCGAGCAGATCTCACTAGGCTTCGACCATGCGGTCGCCATCGATGCGGAGGGCAACTTGTGGGCTTGGGGTTCTAACCTGATGCACGCTTCTGGATTCCCCTAGGAAATCATCGATGGTGTCTACTCCCCAACCAAGGTTCCCTTCCTGCAAGAGAACAACCTTCAGGCTCTCAAGGTTTCAGCTGGTAGAGATCACACTTTGCTCCTGGCCAAAGACAAGGGCACCAACACTGTCAGACTTTACTCGATTGGTAAGGACGCTGGCAACTTCAAGCACTTGGGTTGCTCACAGAAGGAAGCTGGCGAGAATGTGTTCAGAGAAATCTCCATCTTCTCCGACTTCGAGATCGTTGACTTCTCAGCCTCTGCCAAGTACGCCATCGTCATCATTGGCGGTGAGAAGCACAAGGGCAAGTATGTGCACTCTCTGCCCGACGGTTCAGAAGCCACTGGTCTCCTCCATTTCTTCAAAAAGGAAGGTAAATGGACTTTCATCTCCGAGGACAAACTTGATGAAGCCGAGAAAGCAGGCACTCTTCCTGACATTTCGTTCGCTATCAAGGCTCCTCTGAAGGACATGCAGACCGTTTTGGATGACAAGAATGCGCTTCCTGACCTGGCAGAGCTCAACGTTGCCGCCAACTTTGACGCCTCAGTGAAAGACGGCTCTCACCCTGACGTGAAATCGTCCATCTCGAGCAAGGTCATCCAGGGCGCTCGCTACTTTACTTTCACCAAGATCAACGGCGACGACATCAAGTTGAACCTGAGCTTGGACGAGGTGAGAAACCAGATCCACCAGCACGACGTGAACCCACAAGTGTACTTCAGATTGAACCGCGCCCTCTAGAAATCGGTCAGACTGCCCCTCATCGACCTGAAGCAAGTCTACCCTTAGACTCAGAAGCACGGGTTCCACATCGAAGTCACCCCTGACACCTCGTACCTGATCAACGACAAGCTCATTGAACTGACTGAGGAAGACTACAACGAGTTTGTTGAGACAATCAAGAAGTTCCCAGTCGAAGGTGACAAAGAGCTTATCAAGGAAATGAACAAGCAGTTCGAGAGCCTCGACAAGGAGATCAAGGTCCTCGATCCCGTCAAAGACTTCACAGTTGCCGACATGACTTTCAAGAATGAAAAGATGAAGAAGGTTTCCGAGAACATCAAGAAGCAGAGACTGAGACTTTACTGGGCATTCAACAAGAGTTTCGTGGGCATGTTCCCCTACCTGGTGAACAACCCAGTCAAGCCGTTCAAGGGCCAAAAGGTAAAGAACGACTCGGCTGCGAGTTTGTTCAACGAAGTCAAGCTGATGGTCCTCACCGCCGTCAAAATGAAGTTCGTCGACTCTGCCATCGCTGCATTGCCCACCGGATCCCAAACCAGTGTCTCGATCAAACGTAACTCTGCGATGAGATTCGAGGAGTCCGGCCAGCAAGATCACACCGGAGAGTTCACTATCTTCGGTCAAATCTACCGCTACCTCGATAAACAAACGAGTGGCAAGTTCGACTGTTTCTTCAAGAACAACGTTGACGACATGGCGTACTCCGCAAGTTTCAAGGGCGAAGGTTCCATCGATGTCGGTGGCCCCTACAGAGAGACACTCACCAACTTGGTGCGCGACATGGAAAGTGGCTGCCTGCCTCTGTTCATTAAGTCACCTAACAACAGAACTGACCATGGAGACAACAGAGAGTGCTTCGTAGTGGACTCCTCTTCGAAGACGCCAACCCATGCTGAGTTGTTTAAATTCGCGGGTATTCTGATTGGTTATGCCTTCCGTTCCAAGTCGTGCATGCCTTACAACTTCCCTCCCTCCTTCTGGAAGAGTTTGATTAATGAGAAGCTGACTGAGGCTGACTTGAACGACTTCGACACATACGCTTTCCAGGCCATCGCTGACATGCGCAAACTTGCGAAGACCAAGACGGACGAAGAGTTCACACAAGGCGTTGACCAAACCTTCACGACCTTGCTCAACAACAAGCAGGAAGTCGACCTGTTGCCAGGTGGTTCCAACATGATGGTGACCAGGAAGAACCTGGAGCAGTACATCCGTTTGATGACTCAGAAGAGACTGCAAGAAGGCGAGCAGCAAATCGAGTGGATCAGACAGGGCATGTACAAGGTATGCCCCAAGAACATTCTCAACATGCTCGAGTGGGAAGAAATCGAGATCAGAGCCTCCGGTGACAAGGTTGTCGACGTTGAGAAGCTCAAGAAGATCACTGAGTACTACGGCGACTCCGAATGCAAGACTGTGAAGCTGTTCTGGGAGATGATGGAGAACTTCGACGAAGACCAGAAGCAGAAGTACCTCAAGTTCACCTGGGGTCGTCAAAGACTCCCTGCCGACTGCTCCGACCTTCGCTACAAGCACACGATTTGTATCCTCGACAGTGGTGACGACCGCATGCCCGAAGGCCACACCTGTTTCTTCCAGATCGACGTCCCCAAGTACTCGACACTCGAGATCATGACCAAGAGATTTATCACTGCCATCGAGTTCTGCGGAGAGATTGACACCGATTACGGTGCTGACCAAGTCCAAAACGAATCTGACGATGAAGGCAGCGACTACTGAGCCATGTGAGCCACCTGAGCTGCACCAGGCAACCCCCTAAAGTGAAGAGATACTACGAGAACAACAAGAGCAACAAGCCAGAAGAAAAGAACATAATCCACACTAAGTTGCACTTTCTGAACTCTTACGCTATTTCAACTTTAAATCAATAAGTTTACCTAACCATAAATACAAAAATCCCTTTAGAACTCAATAAACTGACTCGGGGTTTTGGGGTTTTGGGGG
>Ga0075467_10002890_pt1 | contig 13393 bp, 22 predicted proteins | sample DEB08_DNA_9_FD_75067 | JGI IMG/M metagenome (GOLD analysis project Ga0075467, IMG submission 75067) | Aqueous microbial communities from the Delaware River and Bay under freshwater to marine salinity gradient to study organic matter... | ecosystem: Environmental > Aquatic > Marine > Coastal ...
CCCCAAAACCCCAAAACCCCTTTACCCGTGGTCTATATACTTTGATAATGGGGGTAATAATAATTAATTTTAAAACTTAGTTTGACAACTCTTCAAATCGATTGAAATCTGAAAGAAATGGTTGAAGAAAGTGAAAACTTGAGTGACATGGAGCTTGAGGCTCCCCCAATGTTGACATTTGACGAGCTGAGGCAGCAGGTACTCAAAGACCCCAAGATGGCTCGCAAGAGAGTCGACCTATTGAAAACTCTTTACTATTACTCCAAAGACAGTAAGTGAAACAAATAGGCATGTTTGATAGTGTGACGCACTCCAGACATCGAAGTAGAAGTGAAGTTGGGACCAGAAAGTTTCAAAAATCTGAAGCTTCTGGGTAATCTCTCCCACTCTCGATTGATTTGAATTTTTGAATGTGTGCTGACCCAGTTTGTTTTAAATTACAGCAAAAAAGCACTCCCGAATTATCAAAGTTCTCTTCTGGGCCTTGATCGTTCCCTTGCTCCAAGACAAGTCCAGCAGCAAGACTGCCCTGTTTGGTCTGCGCTCCCTGAACCAGCTCATCCTGAATGAGAGCTCGCACGAGTAGATCATTGGCGTGGGGCGCGCCCAAAGACTTGCCCGCAATTCAAACGTTTCAAAAATGATTCGGAAAGCTGTCGCAGGCCAGGGGTAAGTGCCTGGGGAAGACCAGCAGAAGAACCACATGGAAGAGCAGCTCAGCAAGGAGAACATCGACAAGATGAACAACCGCATCGAGAGCAAGGTCAACCCTGTGCGCATCCTCGTAAAAAAGGTGCTCGAGACCGACTCCACCCTCATCATGATCGAAGGAACCAAGGCCATCAAGAACCTATCAAAGACCGAGGAAGTCATCCACATGCTCCAGAAAGAGTAGGAGCTTCTTGAAATCTTCCGTCAAAAGTTCGTCGTCGCAGACCCACAAAGTCAAGAGAACATTCTGGAAACTATCAGCGCTGTCTGCAAATTCAGCCAATACAGGCGCTAGTTCGTCAACGATGAGGAGTTCATCGAGATTCTACTCTCCCAGGTGCACTCCATCTCAATCAAGGTGACATACTAGACCCTTAAGATCTGCAGGCAGCTCGCCAAGGACGAAGACAACCTCGAGAAGTTACAAGCAAACTCCCTCCGCTTGTCCAAAAAACTCATCTTTGCCTTCAAGTGGCTCGATGTGAAGATCAACCAAGAGGCTGACAACCCTACCAAGAGCTTGAACACGACGAACCCCATTAAGCCTCAGCTGACTTAGCCCGGACAGGCCTCTCACAACAAAGACGAGAAGGGCATCAGCGACTTGATTTTCAGAGAAGTCTCGAAAGCCTTCGAATACATCTTCAAGTACTACGATCTGCACAAGCGCCAAATACAGGCTCTGGAGCCCGACACCGAGCCCAACGACCACAGTGATAGCGCCGAAAATGAGATTATCGAGACCATCGTGCAGCTGGGCAGGTCGACGAGGGACACCAAGACCACGCTTAACGCGGCCACGTCATTGGCTCACATCACCGAGGTACTCAACTGCAATGCCGAGGTTGCCACCGACATCGCAATCGACTTCATGATTGACATGCTTAAAGACACTAAAAACTTAAAGCATCATCGCCAAGGCTGTCGTTACTTCGCCAACCTGTCCTTCTACAAATCGTTCAGAGACAAACTGATTAAGAAGGAAATCGCGACGTATTTGCTGAAGGCGATTGACGGTCACTTGGATGAAGACACGATCAAGCACTCTGCCATCGCGCTGGCCAACTTGTCAAGTCACAAGGATTTCATGAAGCATTCGTCTGGAGGCAGTGGCTCTCACGTGGAGAATACTCAGTCGAGTAAGGCTGAAAAGTGGAAGATCAAGCCGTTGATCCACTTGCTAGACTCCGCGCAGCTGTAGAAGATCAACCTGATTCAGTCTGCGTGCATCACCCTGTGTAACATGGCCAGTAAGCCCTCCTTGCACAAGCATTTTGTGCATGAGCCCGAGATTTCAACGATCAAGAACTGCCTCGCGAACCCCATCGACAAGGGACGTGGCAATGAGTTGACTCGCTTTATGATCAAATTGGTCTGTAACCTCACCAAGAACCCGGAGGTGCTGTCCCACCTGCTGAGAAAAGGCTTCCTCGAGATCCTTTTCGATTTGTTGAGTCACGAACGCGAGAAGGAGATCTTTGGTAACGTCGTGACGGCGATTGCATACCTGTCCGTGTAAAAGGAAGCCCAGGAAAAAATTATTCGCAACAAGATTCTGCCGCGCATCTTGGAGCCCCTGACGCAAATTCACGAGGTGGACCAGAAGATGATTATCATCGCGCTCACCTCAATGCTTTTCAACGGCATTGAACTGCAGAAAGAATTCATTAAACACGAAGGACTTGGCAAGCTTCTCTTCTTCCTTCAGCAACGAGAAAAAATATTCTACTAGCTCTCCTGCAAGTGTTTCTCACTCCTGTCCGAAAACGAGGAAAACCTGCAACAGATCATCGAAAAGGAGTGTCTGAACACCATTATCATCTCATGTCTGCGAACGAAGGACATCGACTTGGAAACGCTCAAAGAAATCACCAAGATCTTCATCAACTTGATTCTCTGGCGAAAGCTCAAGAAGGAGACCATCGAGACTACGTGTTGTCTTTGCGATATCGGCCTCATGATTGACGACCTTGACATGAACATTCTCGCCATCTTCTGCCTGAACGCGCTCTCCGAAAACGACTAGACGCATCAGTTCATCAGAAACAGTGGATTCTCGCTGGATGGAAATGGAGCGACCAGCGAACAGAAGTAGTCGTTGATTTAGAATAACGGCGAAAATGAACCCCTGAGAGCCATCACGACGCCGGCTGAAAAGCTTCAAGTGGCCGGCCAGATGATCAACAACTCCCAGCAGAGTATCTTCTCGAGGATTAACTACCTGCTCGAGATCAAAGACAATGAACAGACTCAAGACTCTGGCAAGCGCGAACTCTTGATCACTCTTATCACGTCTTTCTACTTGAATTTGGCAAGGAATGACGAGAACCGTGATTTCCTTCTGAAGTTGAAGCTTTTCGAAAAGTTGAACAACCTGATGCAGCAGCGTCCTTCAAACCTGGGCTCACAGTAGAGTCTTGCGATGTCGTTGTCGCCAGGAAAGACCTCGCTCTGTTACACCAACACCATTTTCGCAAAGCTGCTCAAGTACCATGAGAGTAGAAGTCACTGCATCGAAGAAGGCGGCTACAAGTTGTTCATCTCGATTTTGGAAGACAAAAAGAATAAGCATCTCTTCTTGGAGACGCTTGATTCGATCAAACTATTTTTGACGAAGCGCGAGTACCTCAGCAAGTTCAAGCGAATTCCTGAGTGCATCCAGCTCGACCCGGACTGTGCAGACCTCAACGTGAGCTTCCTTCAAGTTTTGGCTATCTTGAGTTTCGAACGTGAAAACCATCAAGCCTTGAAAAAGCCCGAGTTCCTGGAAAAGCTGCAAGCTAATGACATGTTCTCGAAGATCTTCCAGCAGTTTGAAGACATGATTGAAGATAAAAAGAAGGTTAAGACTGACCATGGCTCCATGTCCAAACACAGCTTAGCCATTGATGCGCACCCGTCAAAGAGTCGAGGTAGCGGGGTCGACTCGCAAGGCACGGAAAAGCTCAAGAAGCTGAAGAAGCGCAAAACTGAGCAGACGAGGCAAGTAGAGCTCGCACTGGCCATCTCGATCATCTTGTCCAATTTGTCGAACGAGGAAGACTACATCAAAACCCTGCTCGGCATTCAACACTGGCCCAAAAGATTGATCTAGGAAACTAACAATTGCGCTGCTGTTAATGAGACAGAAGGTGATCCTGCCCAAAACAAAGAAAACCTCAACATGCTGGTCTCTGAAAACTACTTTGACGAGACCTTCGACGAAGCATTTGTCCAGAAGCAGCCAGAGGTAAAGATTCTGACTGGAATGCTGAACCTGCTGAGCCATGAGAATCCTTTCATTTCGGAGCAGATCTCTATATTGCTTGCGAATGTGTCGAACAGTCCCTACTTCAAGTACTACTTCGTGACTGACAGATGCATCAAGTCTCTTATTTCGATCCTCAGGTTCCACTCAAAGCATCTTCACACTGAGGTCTCTTTACTTGCCATCCTGATTGCTGTGCTGAACCTGTCGGCGATGGGTGACATCGTGAGCGGGATCGAAAACATGCAGTTCTTGAACAGTCTGCAAGAGATCATCAAGAACCAGGCTTTGCCCTACGTCAACAAGTCTATCGGCTTGCTAGCCATCTCAAACATCTACACCCTGTCGAAGAAGGTTGACATCAGCATGGAGACACAGGAGTTCGCGTTCCGAATCTTGCGAAGCTGGAAGACCATCCAAGAAGAAGACAAGGAGAATGCCGAAGTGATCATGAACTTGGTGTACGCCTCCCTCATCCTCTTCTACAATATTCTTCTCCGCAAGCCGCAAAGGGACATCGTCACCAAGTTAATCACCTACCTCACCGAGAACATTATGGACTTCTTCACAGACTCCCAAATCGTCAACGTCATCCTCGAGTTGATCACTCTCTTCACGAAAGACAAAGAAACGTCTGCCATGCTCTTCAAAGAGAAGAAGATCTTGTCATACGTGTTCAGCCGGTTGACGAAGCAGAAAAAGTCGGCAGAGGCGGGACACAGCAACATGGAGACAGTCAAGCTTGCAGCCTTGGCTCTGAGTCGTTTGGCGTCTCGTTTCGACGAGAAAGTTCTAAACTGTGAGTTCTTCATTGAACAGTTGAAGAACTTCGACAATTTTGACTGGGTGATCGAGAACATCTCAGCTTTGTAGCTTGCCAAGGAAGATGGATTACTTGCATTAGCAGCGGGTAGTCAAGACACAGGGTAAATTTAATACTTGAAAAACGATTAGACTGGCACCATCAGCACTAACGCCACTCCCAAGGCTCACAAGCTGACAGCAACGCAGAGATCAAAGCAAGACACTCTGAACTACCTGCTCAACATTCTTGAGAACATCACATCCGCCAAAAGCACGAGAGACGTGCTTGACTGCTCTCGACTCTTCGAACAGACTATCAAGCTGTTTACTGATAACCTGTCCCGTGAGAACAAAGTGTCTCTGATCTAGATCATGTTCAACTTGAACTTCAACCTGGTGGAGCCTAAGGTTTTGCCGAAGGAGTTCATGAAGTTATTCTACAAGACGTACAAGGACGAGAATGTGAACTCCGTGAGGATTAAGAGAAAGATGATCTCCATTGTGGTGGCAGCGTCGGCCCTCGAGCAGAATCACTACAGCATCATCAAGTGCAACTTCTACACGCAGTTCAAACGGAACATCAATGATCAGTATGGGTGGCTGTACGACAACAACGAAGAAGTAGAGCTTTTCGGTCTGGTCAACATCGCTTTGAATAAGCGCTACATGTAGCTTATTTACTAGGACCTCAAGAAAATTCACAAGATCGCCATTAAGAACCCCAAGATTGACTTCAAGACCAAAGTCGACTTGTTCACCGAAGTATCAAAGTTCGCGGCGAAGCTTTCGAAGCGAAACCAGGGCGATGGAACTTTAGGAGTAGGTGCTCCTGGTGAATCTGTGCACATATAAGATGAAGAAGATGTTGAGCAACTTGAGTAGGTTGACTAAATCATTGAGGAGTGTCTGAAAGCGCTTATATTCTCGCTGATCCGGCTTACAGGCCTACTTGATGAAACGAACTTCGCCCTTTTCAAATACTTCCTCATGGCCATCTTGGACTGCACTCGCAACCTCAGAAACCATCTCAACTACTTGATCTAGATTGAGAGTCTGTTGAACTTCCTACGCCGCGTGCTCTCGACCAACTACGAATTCAAGATGAAAGAATTCGACGACCAAGTTCTCAACTTCTCCCTCAAGATGATCGTTTGCGAGATCTTCTTCAATTTGAAGTTCGAGCGCGATTTCTTCAAGCTGGATAACATCTCTGACGCCATCTAACTGTTGATCGAGTTCTCCCAAACAGTGCTCCAGATGAACATAGAAAAGAAAACACAGCTCGTTTCGAACACCCTCCGCCTACTATCGCAAATGATCACAACAATTCATCTGATGCCCGACGCTCACGAAAAGATTCTGAAGACCAACGCGATCTAGTTTATTAAAGAGGCTCTCACCTTGAGTAAGAACTTGCAGCCGTGCATCAACATCGACGCGTTGTTCTGTCTCAACAACATCATGAACATTAAGGAGTTGGCGTTGAGGCCCGAGCTCTGTAACATCGACACCTTCAACAACGCGCTGGTCATCTTCATTGCCTACAAGGACCAAGTGGACCTGGACGAATGCATCATTACGTTTATGTACTCGATCAGTAAGTTCGTAGAGTACCAAATGTTCATGAAAGAAAAGAGCAAAGTTCTCTTCAACTTAATGGAGCGACACATCGACAGCGATGGCGAGTACCAGCAAGAGTCGTGCCGGCAGAAAATCTTCTCAACGATCCACAACATGACAGAGAACGAAGAGGTGTGCAAGCAGCTGAACGTGACGTGGTTCATCCAGATGACAAACAAGATGTTCCAGCAGACGGAAGAAGGACTCTACTCGTCGGATCACATTCACGAGCTCGCTCTCAAGTCCCTCATTAACATGTGCCGCTACTACACCGATAACCTGGAAGATGTCAACTTGAAACAGCTGTTCCAAGAGCTGGCAAACCAGTATCCCAAGTTCAAGTCACTTTCCAAGCAGTACTCGCTGAGACTAGTGACAATCTTGACTCGACAGTGGAATCAAAACAAGATTGAGGAGTACTTGGTTGAGATAGTCGAAATTCTGTCTGAGTTCATCGCCAATTGCACCTCGGAAGTTGAGATCAAACTTGTCCTCATCAATCTTGAAAAAATCGCATGTTTCAAGAACCTGATGAAGGCACTTGCCGAAGTCGACTGCCAACAGCTGATCACCAACATCGCCAGCTTCTTGAAGCGGTCACTGGAAGAGGACACCTACGTCCAAGCGTCCGAGTAGCTCATTCGGTTTTGCAAAAAGCTGTCGAAGTAGAGCAAAACACATGAGTACCTAGTCAAGGCCTAAATTCACGAGATCTCTCTTAACTTCATCTCTAAAGGCTAACACCTTCAGTTCAACGACATGGACGAAGCGAACTTGAAGCAACACCTTGCAACTATCTAAAACGTGATGAAGATGGTGAAACATCTGTTCGAAGGGAACATCACCCCTGAGTAGCAGGCAGACATCATTGAGAAAGTCAATGACAATGAAGAAGTCATCGACCAAGCGGATTCCTTACTTTAGACGCATAGTTCAAATGACGACCTGGCAATCATGATTGTGAACATAATCATCTGTTTCAACTCGATTTCGAACAAACTTGACCAAGAAAGAGTCCGTCAATGGGTCTTCAACTTCAGCAGAAGACTCATCCAGTCAGCAGAGCCCAACTTCTAGAAGAAGCATGCGAGAAGTTGGTACATGGAGAAGTACGTCTTCATTATTGAACTCTTGGTCACAAAGAACCTTGACAAGGTGACGCGCGAGATGACCTAGGACCTTTTGAATGTATTCGACATCGACACCACTTACTTCACAAAGCCGCTCTGGTACAAGCTCCTCAAAATCTTAGCTCACCTGTAGCACTTGACAGAGGTTCCGACTCATGCACAGCTCGAGAACATCCTTCAGTTCATCATTGAAGCCTACAAGCGTGCCAATGAAAACCTCAGTTTCTTGTTCTTCATGAAGGTTACCCTACTACTGTCCAAGTAGACCGACAACAACGTGCTCTACAACCAGTCGAAGTACTTCTAGCAGGTGCTTGAGATCTGCGAGGTCTTCTTCAAGCGGGAATTAAAGAACAAGGACGACAACTTAATCCTCGAGATCATGCTGTACCTGATTGAGTTCTACAAGTTCCTGCTCGGATTCTTCAATTTGCACGCCTATATCAACTAGAAAGAAATCATTTTCTGCTTCGTGGAGATGCTCAAAATTCATGAGTAGCCATTTGTTATCAAGTCACTTGCGACGGCGCTTTGTGAAGCGTCCAAGGTCCCACTCTTCTACCCTGACCTGCTCAGCGAAGGTGCACTCTAAGTGATCTTGAACAAGATGCTTGTTCAGAGCACGCCAACGCGCAGTTAAGAATTGCTCTGCGACGCCTTGAAGAACATCATGCTCCAAACAAAGGCCCCCATTAAGTACCTCATCGCTACATCTGTACTCAAGGTCACTGAAAGTGGAATCAATTGGGCGGGTAAAGACGAAAGCAACATCATCTCACTGCTTAAAGTGGTCAAGTTCAACATCAAGATGCTTGACGAGTAGGATGCACTGCAGCCAATGTACCCTTAGGGTGACTCTTAAAATAACTTGATGTCCAAACTCAAAAACCAAAAAGCACCGGAAGAAGACTTGAATGATGACTAGAAAACTAGTTTCGATAAAGGGCCTGCTGATGGACAGAAGGAGGGCGTTTCGACTGCAATGCCGACGATCACAGTCACCGGTAACGACAAAGACCCGTAGAGTGAACAATTCTTGGGTCTGACTTTCAAGGCCCTGAAGTACAGCTTGCTCGCGATTTCGAACATCCTCATCAATTCGAACAGCGAGTACATCTTCAACAGGAAGACTGAGTTGATCGAGATCCTGTCAGAGAACTCAAGCTTTGAAAACGATCCGCAGATGAACCTCCGTTACTTGTACCTGCTCTACCACGCAATTGAGAAGAGTCAGAATCGTGATATCGTGCACCAGCAAGCACTCGCGCCGATCATTTCCTTCTTGTTAAACAACATTCACAAGTTCAGGAACATACTGGAGAGCAAAGATTCGTACTTCTTCCCAATCCCGAAGCTGAACAAGACGACTAACTAGGCTTCCGCTGCAGATCGCAGTCAACGAAGCTTGAGTCATGACGAGTCACATACCAACAACATGGGGACTTCACATAACAACATGGGCACTCAGAATCAGTCGTAGCTGAAGAATTTGAATTTGAACTTGGACAAGGACAAGGATCTTAGTCACGCGAACACCAACCCTCGCAGCAATCTTCTCGACTTTGACTTCGTCTCCAACCAGTCCAAATAAAAAAATAACCAGACATCAAACCGAGCGGGCACACCATAACTTTTCTTCTTTGAGGAAGAGGAGTTTTCGTTGAGAAAAATTGACGCTATCCGCATCTCACTCTGCCTCTCTGTCAAGATACTGTACAAACTGACGAAGATAAAGAAGAGAAACGCATGCATCCCAATAATCGAAAACCCCATGTCAAGCGAACTCTTCCGCTTCTTCACTCCCTTCATCGAATACGGCGACCACAAATCAATTAAACAAGTGCAACATGTCATCAAAATCATGCGAAACTGTGCTGAGATCAACTCCTTGCACCAGATCATGCTCTAACATGACTGTGTCACCTATTTGATCAAAGTGGCTGAAAAGGCGAAAGACGAGAAGTTCGCCGTCAACCAGCAGAAGAATAGACAGGACCTGATTCTGCCGATCCTCAAAACGTTCCTCTACCTGTGCATGACCGCCGAGTTCAACTGGCACTTAACCAAGTACAACGCGTTGGAGTTGCTGAACCGCTTGCGACAGAACGAAGACGACAAGATTCCTGAATTGGCGAGCCAGGTGTGCGAGAAAGTTGTCCAGCAACTGGACCACAACTTCCAAATTGATGAGAATTTCTAGCAGGAGATCCAATCGATCATGAGAGTGGACCCTGTCAAGCAGCTGAAGACCTTGCAGAACATGGAGCTCATGTTGATTCAGAAGAAGATCAAGCTGGACAAGATGATGGAAAACAAGGAGCTGGGAATGATAATCTAGATGCTGTCGTAGGATCCGGAGTATGGTCGTGAGCCGAGCGAGGAGCTTGTTCAGAGCAAGATCTCGATGCTCAAGATCCTCAACTTCGTGTACCAGAACCGTTACGCCAAGCTCAAAGGCACCCCCATGCTCTACTATAAGGAAGGCATTGATTAAGTGTTCTTCGACGGCCCACCGCCTGCGATGCTCAGGAAGCCAATCTCAACCAAAGAGCAGAGCAAGAAGGGGTCTGAGAAGAATGCTGCTGACCTCCTCGCCGATGTTCCAATGAAGGTCCAGTGTGTGATTGAGCTGGAAGAGACGTTCATGATTTTGCATGGATTAATCAAGCGCGGACAACCTTTCAGAAGACTTACCGATGGCATTGTTGACCTGATCCAGTAGTACTCGTAATCCAACTACAAGCACATCGACTGCTGCGTTAACTACATCTTGCCGATATTCTCGCGTATGCTGGACCCAGACATGCAAGTGTCAGCTCCTTGCTTCGAGCGCATAGTGGAAAGTCTCATTTACATACTCGTGTCGTCGGAGGCGTGCATGCAGATTATGCAGCAGTATGACCTTTCCATCATCCTTCTCAAGTTACTTTCAAATGAGGCATCTGGGTAGAACAATACCAACCTCTTAGTGAACTTGGAGCACATCGTGAAAGTAATCTTCTACTCACCAATCAAGCTCTCTAAAGCAGGTGAAAACTTTATAATAACGCTGATACGGCACAAGCAACGCGAGTTCAACAAACTTGGCGTCTTTAGTCTTTACTGCTTGGCACTCGCCTTGCAAGAACGACTCATCTCCGTCAACCTCGCATTCTTCTCCGACGGCAACGTACTCAAGATATTGATGAAGTTCACAAAAGACAAGCGAAGCCAAGCCAAGGAGACAACCTACACTAACCAGAGACTGATGGCGCGATCGGCAGAACTCGAGACAAACGAAGAAGGTCAAGAGCTTAAGAAGCTCAGAGTAGTGGCGCTCCAGATCCTTGTTATCGTCACTGAGTACGCTAACACTCTTGGCAGCTCAGAACGTACACCTGAAAGTGACACCTAGAAGCAGTTCCAGACGAAGCTCAACAACTAGATCTTCTTTGAGTACAACCTGTTCTCCCTGTTGCTGAACAGGATAAACTACACGCCCCCTGACCTACTCACAATCGACGAAGTCAAGCTGGCAGCCAGATCATTTGCGTCAATGCCCGTCCAGCTTCTTATCAACGCGAACTTCCCAGTCTTTGACAATGAATAGAACACAGTGAAGGATCAAACACCGAATTCTTCGACCAAGGTTCCCATGAACAAGCTCGACTCTAACACGTTGACATCACCCAAGGTGAACATCAGTTAGACCATTCTGCCGAACTAAGTTAGCCTAATGTCCTACTTCAAGGCTCTTGCTAATATTTTGGAAAGACACGATGACCAGCAGACCGCCTACTTCACTCTGTATGCTTTGCTCAACTTGATCTACTAGATAGAGCTGAAAGCCGGGCGCTCCTACGAAAGCGGGGGTCACTCTCACAAGCCGTCCGACATGAGTAATCGGTCAGGAAGGACTTTCAACTCGGCGACGGGCAGTGCAATGCATGTCGGCGGAGAGCAGCTAGACAATAGCACGATGAAGATGGATGAGTTGGATTACACGACCCTGACAGCATGCCTTGTCAAGACCAAACTGTTCGAGCTCATCTTGACTTAACCTTAAGACGTCAACGCCGAAGAGGACACCATCCGGGTCTGTATGAAGCTACTCATCACAATTGTGTTCAAAGCGCATAACCAGAGGATCATACTTGGGCAGTCGTGGCCGGGGCATAACATCCACTCGTCAAAAACACATGGGCTCTTCGAAAAACTCGGCTTAAGTCTTTCTGATGAGAAGGACAGTCTTCAGAATCACATGAAAGTCTTTATCAAGAAGTTGCACTCCTTTGAACTGCAGAACATTTACCAGGGCGGCTACGTCCAGTTCATCCACTTCATCTCGCAAATTGTGATGCACACCTCGACACCTGTGGATAACAAGAGCGAGCGAAACCACCTACTGCCTCCAAAGTCGCTTCTTGTCAGCATCATGAGAAGCTTCTGCAAGTCGTTGAGAGCCGAGGAGATCAACTTGGCGGTCATCTCGCAGGAAACTAAGCCCAAGAAGCTCCTCCTCTACAAGTTCTTCTTCTTCAACTACATGTTCCAAGTGTCTGGTGAAGACGTACTCGATCATCTGACAAAGATGTCCACAGATGAAAACAAGAAGCAATCGAACCAAGACAAGCTGGATGCTCTCTCCGAGCTGCTCCAATGCTTCATGATGATTTTGAACACGCTGAGGTCAAGGAAGATGAACGTCGAGTTTGATAACGCGATCAAGCCGCCTTCGAAGTGGTTGATGCACATTGATGGAGTCAACAAGACGCAGATGGTCAGAGAAAGTGTTATCGTTACTTCTCAGGGCAGCTCGGTTCCCTTTGGTACAAAGAAAGACGAGAAGCCGTCGAAAGATTAGAACAAAACAATGGGTGATAACATGACGGCGATGCGGAGATCATCTATCTCTCACATCCAACTTGACCAACCTTCGCAGTAGTCTCACCTGACGAGCTCCGCGCTGCCAATCCACGTGGTCAAGACTGAAACAGAGATGTCAAACAACGCTGATCATGCAACCTCCGGCCCTGGTGCCATCAACTAGGAAGCGCAGTCAGCCGCTTTGACCATCGTGAAGATGTGCCAATTCAACATCATTTACCTGATCAACTAGATCAATGACAGAGGATGCGATGTACATTTCGCTCTCTCAGAGTAAGTTCACAATTATCGTTACTTTAACTCATCTTGTTATTACCCTGTAGGAGTCAAGTTGATTCGATCGTGTGCCTGTTGACGGACTACGAAGAAAACGGTGACATTGTTGAGAGCATGTATATCCTTCTGCAAAGCTTGCTCGCGATGACCAGAGGAAAGTAGAATCATCCCAGCATTGTTGTAATGGACCAGTCTCGTGGTCTTCTTTGCCAGGCTATCAAGCACGCAGCGGTCTACCAGTGCAGTGAGTCATTCCTCTTCCTGCAGAGCCTTGTCAACATCTCGGAGAAGTTCAAGAACAAGACACAAATGGAGAGCGCGCTCGCCAAGATCATTCCTCCGAACCTCAGATCCAAACGTATGACTGAGGTTTCGATGACACCTGCTGAACAATGAGCCGGCAGTAATTGACGACAGTGAGAGTAACGACTCTTTGCTGGAACCACCAGGGTGAGACTCACAAGATAGGATAAACCAGACCTTTCGAGGAAGTGACATATATGACGTTGAGAGTCCTCCCAAACGACATGACATAGAAGATCCACCTACACTGGACGAAGAAGTGGAGCTACAAAAGGCTGTTCAAATGAAAAAGAAGAAGTGCAAACCGCGCCCGAAGCTTACACCGACCGACCCAGGTCACTTTGATCTCCTCATGCTATTACTTTTGAGATATCATTAACTACGTTGAGACTAACACAAAAACCATAAATACAAACAAACAAATCTTATCTTCTCA
>Ga0075467_10002894_pt1 | contig 13378 bp, 10 predicted proteins | sample DEB08_DNA_9_FD_75067 | JGI IMG/M metagenome (GOLD analysis project Ga0075467, IMG submission 75067) | Aqueous microbial communities from the Delaware River and Bay under freshwater to marine salinity gradient to study organic matter... | ecosystem: Environmental > Aquatic > Marine > Coastal ...
ACCCTATTCGTTTTATGTGCCGCTGCAAGCTTAAACGCTAATGCCCAAGAAAGTAAAGGATATCTGGGAATTGGTTTTCATACCGCTTGCCCACAAAGTGAGCTGAAAGATATAAAATACGATGATGGATACGGCATAAATCTAAGTTACCTCAGCAGCAGATACCCTTCTAAATCTATGCTGAATTTTCAAGTAGGCATGCAAATGGATTTTGCTAAAATGCAGTCCAAAAAATTTGAAAATTTAGAACTCTCCGATCCTAACATTATCGGCACGGCTACCATTACAGCAACCAATTCAATGTATGCAACCATGGGTGTGGTTCGATTAAACTGGGGAACCGATGATGATAAGTTTGTACCCTATGTCAATTTTTTAATAGGAAACAGGCAGTACAATACACGTCAAAGACTTCAGCTAGATGAAGTCTCACAAAACCCTGATTACCAGTCAGACACCACCACACGTCATATTGTATACACCTCCAGACTTCACTATGGTGCGGGTATAGGGTGCAGTTATCGTTTGAATAAGTCGTTCTCATTAGAAAGTGGAATCACCTATACCTTTGGTGATAAAGGAGCTGCCCTGCCATTGCGTAACATAAAACAAGTAGAAGGAACTAGCCAAGTAGATTTCAGTGATTACAAAATAGTAAAAACGGATATGCTGTTAATTAATGTGGGATGTAGAATTCATTTATTTCAACAATATCAGACCCCTCACGAATCTACTTCAAGTCCTACCACAGCGCCCACAACGACACGGTATAAAGACGTTAACACCCCAAGAACCAGCACTACAACTCCTAGAACTAACACTCCTAGACCTACCCCAAGTACACCTACTAGCGGAAGCACAAAATCCAGTAGCCCTAAAAAAACGCCCATATCTACTAAAGGAGCCGGCGCGGTAAAAGGCGGCGGAAAAGGATAAAATGAGTAATTTGAATGCGGCCTATTGGCAAAACAGGTACGCCCAGAATGACTTCTCTTGGGATATTGGTTATGCCAATAAAGTGCTCACAGATTACGTAGAGCAAAACGTTGTCAAAAACGCTCACATACTGATACCAGGCGCTGGAAGTGGCCATGAAGTCGAGTACTTATGGAATAAGGGCTACACACATGTATACGCGCTAGACTACGCAACTGATGCCAAGGCCTTATTGTTAAGCCGTGTATCTAACTTTCCAGAAGATAAGTATCTAACGTGCGATTTTTTTGAGCTAGATCAACGTTTTGATCTAATCATAGAACAGACTTTTTTTTGTGCACTTAACCCTGCGCTAAGGCCCCAATATGTAGATCACATGCACCGACTTTTAAATAAAGAAGGCGTCCTCTTTGGTTTACTCTTTGACATGGATAAAAATGACGGTCCACCTTACGGGGGAAATGCAGATGAATACGTGGGCTTATTTCAAAATAAATTTGAGTTAAATGTACTGCAAAAATGCCTAGAATCGATAGCTCCGAGACTTGGACGGGAGTTGATATTTGAATTCAAAAAAAAATAATTTAAAACTTATTGCAAGGTATGAAATCGTGATTATTTTTGCACCCGCTTACGAAGGGAAACGTTCATTGAAGTAAGTAAATAAAGCGAAAGTAGCTCAGCTGGTAGAGCATCACCTTGCCAAGGTGGAGGTCGCGAGTTCGAATCTCGTCTTTCGCTCAAACGATATAAAAAGGGAGCAATCCCTTTTTTAGTTTAGCAGTGTACCTTGTAATGTTTAAGGTATGCACATTATGGGCAACCATTTTGTATTGCGAATAAATCTCATTATCTACCGAGTTTGAGATTTAAGATGCTTGGGTGGTGGAATCGGTAGACACGCTGGACTTAAAATCCAGTGCCTTCACGGGCGTACGGGTTCAAGTCCCGTCCCGAGTACTTTTTAGATTTACAAACCCTTAATTATAAGATAGTTAAGGGTTTTTTTATTTCGTATTTTCCAAACATTTTCTAAGCATATTGGCCATTTTAGGTTCTTGAAGGATGAATTAACTTTATCAAGAACTAGATGCAAATACCTGTTTTATGCCGGAAACAGTAATATGTACTTACGAAGATTGGAAGACTGGCCAAACAGACTTTCGGATTTATGGTGCGATTTACTTAGTTTTTGAGATACTAATACGACACGTATCACCAAAATGTTTTCTGATACGTATATAACGGATATACCCAATAGGAGATTTGTATTGAGTGTATACTTGTAGGTAATTAAACACTTTAGTAAACGTCAAAAGAGTGAAAAATTAGATAAAAATGAATGTGTTTTGAAATATTGCAGTAAGTCAAAAACATTGAAAAACCAACACCCATTTTTGACATAAGTCAGAATAGAAGTTATATATATACAATAACTAACAATAAGGCTGTTAATTAATAAAATGATAAAATTCATACTGCTATTTATGACGCTGATAATCAGCAAGTGTGGTTTTACTCAAGGTGTTTCTAATCTGGACCATAAAGATTCTTTTGATAAACTTATCAGACGTCATGCAATCGTAATAGAAGGACTTGGAAAAACCTGGGGATCCACCTTGAATTACGAATATAGATTCCATGAAAAATTTTCAGGTGGTGTTGGCTGTGGAACTTATTTATTTTACTTACCAGTTGCGATCAAAACGGAGAATCTCAGAAAGAAATACTCCTAAACATGTGCGAAGTAGAAATGCTTGAAAGAGATACCACCACAGCAGTAGAAACCACCAAAATTCATTTGAAGCGGATAGGTACAATATCAGTTGTTCAAAAAATCCAAACCATAAAATCACTCATCATTTCGTCCTGAACGAAATACGATAAGCTTAGCTTAGTTGATATGACAAATTAGGCTTCCTTTTTAGGGCGTTTTTTTTGGCAAAATTCCTTCATTTTACAATGGTACGTTAAAGCACAGTGTCTTATGCAAAAGACACTATTGTTATTCAATGGATATAGTATACACAAGCGTATTTTATCTTTGTTTTGCATTTTAAACTTACCGATTGCAAGTTTCGATAAAACCAGCTGTGCGGTCTAAGATAAGTTAGGTGTAAACACTCAAGCCCTACATGATACTTAAATTCTTCCCAAAACCCGCACAATACCGGATGATGCTATCAGGTTTGGTTTTCAGTTTTTTTATAAACCTTCAGGCACAAACCATCTTAAATACAGAGAATATGGCTGCCCCCAAAGATAGTGCGCTGTTACTGGGAACGAGCCTAGATGGTAATTTTCAAGCTGGCAATGTCAATCTTGCCCAGATCAATACCACCTTGTTATTGGGCAAGAGAGTGAATAGACACATGGTTCGTTTTAGTGGTGCATATCGCTACTTATCCAAAGATGAAAGGGTAATCTCTTCTGATATTATTAGCCAATTTAGGTACAATTATGCGCTAGATCAGCATTCAGTATACGCTTTTACCCAAACCCAGAAGGTGAAGTCCTTAAAAATGAATTACCGTTTTCTGCTAGGAGGCGGATACCGACATAATTTTTACCGCAAAGACAAGGACTATTTTGACATATCTACTGGTCTGTTTTACGAGAAAGAACTATACCTAAGAGACAGTCCCAATGAGGTGAAGATTCAAAATGTTAGATTGAGTAACAGTGCCTTTATTCGCTATACTATTGCACCCAAAACATACATCAATACGTCAGTCTATTATCAACTTAACCTAACCAATATAAGAGATTTGCGCTTCTATTTTGAACCGCGTTTGTACCACGATTTTTCAAAAGTGTCAACCTATCTTACCGGACAATTAAGGTACCACAGCACCCCTTATGTAGACGTAAAACCAGCAGACCTTATTTTGCTCTTAGGTTTTGAATTTAACTTTTGACCGAGTAGGACCATCCTTAACTTTCTAAAGCATTTCTCTGTACGTTTTAATTAGTAATGCTCCAAGGTTTTTATGCGGCGGGATATAATCATTAAATCTGCTTTCGTTTACTAACTTGACATTCAGCTTAGCCCACAAATCATCCCATACTATATCTTTTCCACCTCGTATAACTTCATTTAGCTCATAGCACAACACGTCGTTTACCATCATTGTACCTATTTGCTTACTGCTAATAATTTGTGCCTCTGGCGAATATTTAAGTACGCTTGAAATTGCATTGTAACCCCCACACGACCCTAAAAATACAATTTCAGCATTAGGTGTTAAGCTCTCAATCGCCGCACTGGCGTAATATGAATGTCCGCGATGCACCACCACATCTGGCCAACGCTCTGTTTCTTGAAAATAGGCTTTAATAGCATCTTGACCATCGTATTCAGTATCAGGTTTATTGATGTACATCTCCACCATTTTTCCCGCAGTAGATTTAATCACCACAAAGGTTTCGTGATCTATCAATTCCCAATTTCCGCTTTGGAAGGTAGCTAAGAAATGACCATAACTCGCCCTTCCATCCTCATCGTCAAAAAAGAAATGTTGTTGTATATTTTTGTTATCTTTAAACACACGGCTTATAGGCAATATTCTAAGATTCACCTCCTGCTTGGTGTAGGCTTTTTTTGAACTTAAGCACCCTCCTATTTCAAAGACATTTAAGATAAGACTATAGAGTTGTTCTCCTTCTATGTCGCGTTCTTTTATTTGTACATAGTAATCTAAAATGGCCTTCTCGAATAAGGCTTTATTGGCTGTTGATTTTAGACTTCCGTAGGTGTCTGCAATAGCGACGGCGCTCTCTAAGTTATCATTAGCATTTTGCAATCCTGTTACTAATTTGGCAAACAACTTTTGCTTCTCGTATTCAGTCATTCTTGCCAAAAATGAATTCAATGAGTTATACCCTGCAGCCATTTTGATAAAGGTTCTAAACTTATTAAAATCAGCATGATGCAAAAATTCAAAACTGCTTTTCACATCCATTTTATCCATCATTTGGGCATACATTCCTAAAAATGTGGAGGTGTAAATTTCATTTTCACTATACACCATTAGCGTATAAATCTCGTGCGCATCAAACCTATCCAGACTTCTAAATCGCACGGCATCACTTTCTTCGTGTAACTCATTAATGAGCTGCACTTGTTTCAAGCTTTGGTACATCAAGGCTTCATCAACCGAGTGCTCTCCGTTAAGTGGTGAAGCAGAGCGCATCTTGATGAGGTAAGTAAACAGAGAAACATCGTCTTTGGCAACAGCATGCGCTTCGTCAATACTGAGCTTTCCGTTATAAATATCATTGATGAGAATATATGCGCGTGTAGTAGTACCTTTTTCTTGATATATACGATAGAGTTCGTTGGTAAGTCTGGTTTGACTTGTTTTAACACGCTGGTGAACAGGATTCCAAGTGTGTAAATAGGTCTTAATTTTCATGGGAGACACCCTACACAGTTCATCTATTATTTTACCACTAAACGGCTTGTAATCAATTTCAATGTAATGCTTGATTAATTCCGCAGGTTCTGTGCGTGCCGCAGCCATAAAAAAAGCTTCGGCCACTGGCATATCTATATAAAAAGCAATCAGATTAAGAGACGCAGATACATTGCTTTTTAGAATAGCATTGAGTTGAGTTTGGTCATCTACCAACTGAACTTTTTGAATGAGATCAAAAATGGGCTTAACACGCGTAAAAAAATGTACATTTTTGGCACTCACATCTCTAAGCACAGCTAAGGTTCTATTGAGTTGATCTACTTTTTGAACATCTGTAGATGCTATATTTTCCAATATTTTTACGACAATACCAGCACTCGAAACCAAATAGGTTTGCGTAGCGTATTCGCTTTGCAAATCACTTTTTAAGAACACTAATTGGTCTTCTTTGCCATCAATAAGGTCTATGCGTTGTATCTCTAACTTAATCTGTTCTACTTTTTTATCTACCACAACACTGGCAGTTGTGGTAAGATAAAATGCACATTGGCATAACATCATTAATGCGATATGCGTAATCCTCTTATTCATTGATTTTATTAAATATTTCCCAAAGCGTTATCCCAGCAGAAACACTCACATTAAAAGAATGTTTGGTACCAAATTGCGGGATTTCGATAACCTGATCACATCGCGCTATAACGGTATCATCTACACCATCTACTTCATTGCCTACAATAAGCACGATGGTTTTATCCTTAGGCAAACTTACCTCACGCAAGGGTACACTGTCTACCACTTGTTCTAACGCACAAATATGGCAATCTTGCAGCATTTCAAGTGCTAGTTGTGTTGTTTCTGTGTACTCCCACTCTACACTCTCTTCGGCACCTAGCGCTGTTTTACGTATATCTCGGTGTGGTGGTGTGGCTGTAATCCCGCATAAGTAGATTTTTTGCACCCTAAACGCATCCGATGTTCTAAAAATAGCGCCCACATTATGCATACTTCTTATGTTATCCAGCACTACGATAATAGGCGACTTAGAAACTTTCCTATACTTTTCAACAGTGAGTCTATTCAAGTCTTGGTTTTTTACCTTGCGAGTCAAAATACTTTCTTAATTTGAGTACAAAAGTAAACCAGTCAAAAGAAACTCCACTCATGAAGCAATATGGAGAAATAAAGGCCGAATATCCTGGCACTTTACTTCTGTTTAGAGTGGGCGATTTTTATGAAATGTTTGGCGAAGACGCTATTTTAGCTTCTAAAATATTAGATATTATTCAATCCTACCGAAACAATGGAGGGAGTAAGATTGAGCTGGCAGGATTTCCTTATCACTCGTTAGACACCTACTTACCTAAGCTCATACGATCCGGTCAGCGGGTGGCCGTATGCGAACAGTTAGAAGATCCAAAGGCCGCCAAAGGTATTGTTAAAAGAGGCGTTACAGAACTTATTACTCCAGGCGTATCGGCAAACGATAAAACATTTGACAGCCGAACAAATAATTTTTTGGCTGCCATACACGAGCACGCTAACCTGGTAGGCGTATCGTTTGTAGACCTAAGCACTGGAGAATTTATGGTCGCTCAAGGCAATCGAGATTATATAGAGCGACTCATCAAAACGTTCCAACCATCTGAAATTATTTTAAGTAAAGCCTACAGAGATCAATTTGATAAAACCTATGGCGAAGAATACTATTCCTATGCTATCGATAAATGGTTTTTTGAAGCCGACTATTGCAAAGAACAACTCAATAAGCATTTTAATATTGAGTCATTACGTGGATTTGGCATAGATCACATGGAAGAGGCGACCATTGCTGCGGGTGCTATTATTCATTACCTAAATCAAACCAAACACAACCATTTAGAGCACATCAATGGCATAAAACGCATAGACGAACAAAGCCATGTGTGGATTGACTCCTTCACCATCCGAAACTTAGAAATCATTCACAGTAATCATCCTACGGGCATATCACTGTTAGATGTAGTGGATAAAACCATATCGCCTATGGGCAGTAGATTGATGCGTAACTGGCTCATTCTGCCTCTTTTAGATATCGATGAAATAAGACTAAGACAAGATACGGTAGAATACCTCATGACTGATATTACACTTTACGACGCCCTGAAAGAAGATATCCGATTGGTTGGTGATTTGGAACGCTTAATTAGTAAAATTGCCCTGCGTAGGGTAAATCCTAGAGAACTGCTCCATTTATCTTCCGCTATGAAGTCTGTGGCTCATATCAAGCAAAAATGCAGTGAAGTAGATTGCAAACCCATTCAGAAATTAGCAGAGCAACTCTTTTTATGCGAGAACTTTGTGTCGCTTATAGACCAACACATTGCCGAGGATGCTCCTGTGGTGCTAAGCAAAGGAGGCGTACTCAAAATGGGATTAGATGCAGAACTCGATGAATATATATCGTTATCCAATAATGCAAAAGATTTCTTGCTTGACCTCAAAAACAGAGAAGCCGAAAAAAGTGGCATTTCTAGTCTAAAGTTGGCTTTTAACAATGTATTTGGATACTACCTAGAAGTAACCAATTCGCATAAAGAAAAAGTACCTGAAGACTGGATTAGAAAGCAAACCTTGGTAAATGCCGAGCGTTATATTACGCCTGAATTAAAAGTATTTGAAGAGAAAATATTAGCCGCTGATGATAAAATTGGCGAGATAGAAGGACTCATCTATGCGGAATTAATTGAGAAGCTAAACGTTTATATAACCAATGTTCAGCAGAATGCGCGAGTTATTGCTAAGCTAGACTGCCTGTGTAGTTTTGCATTTATCTCCCAAAATTACGACTACAGTAAACCCGAAATATCTGATGATTATAGCCTTGCTATTAAGGACGGAAGACATCCCGTTATCGAGCAGCAATTGGCGCGAGGTGAAGTGTATATTCCCAATGATATTTACCTAAACAAGGAAGAGCAGCAGATTATTATTCTTACCGGCCCTAACATGTCGGGGAAATCTGCCATACTAAGACAAACGGCACTCACGGTGCTACTTGCGCAGATAGGTTGTTTTGTGCCTGCCAAGCATGCACACATTGGTTTGGTAGATAAAATATATACCCGTGTAGGCGCTTCAGATAATATCTCTCAAGGCGAATCTACCTTTATGGTAGAGATGGTAGAAACAGCGTCAATTCTCAACAACTTAAGTGACCGTAGCTTAGTAATACTAGACGAAATAGGCAGAGGCACCAGTACCTTTGATGGCGTGAGCTTGGCTTGGAGTATTGCCGAATTCTTAAACCAAGACGATACCAAACCCAAAACCATATTTGCTACCCATTACCATGAACTTAACGAACTAGAATCTAGCTTTCCAGGGGTGGTTAATTATTACGTGAGTACCGAAGAGAAACAAAAGAAGGTTATTTTCTTGCGCAAAATGAAAAAAGGCGGAAGTGAGCATAGTTTTGGAATACATGTAGCGAGAATGGCAGGTATTCCAAGCAAGGTACTAAAACGCGCCGACATCATCCTAAAACAATTGGAAAGTGATAGAGAGAGTATCAGTACCAAAGAATCCATTAAAAAAGCAAAAGACACCAACTACCAATTGAATCTATTTCAAGTAACCGATCCTAAATCCGCTGAAATTATTCAAACCCTTGACCATATTAATATTGAGAGCCTTACTCCTATTGAGGCATTAATGAAATTAAATGAACTTAAACAATTATTGGAAAACTAGCCTCATCGCTTGTTTGCTATTGGCAAGCATCCAAACCCATGCACAAACCACCGCTTGGGCTTATTTCACAGACAAGTGTAGTAACGAAACCGATTACTTTAAGGCGGATGTGTGCCTCGATTACGTGCAACTGTTAAAGCAAAATAACATTGAAGTACTGGGCCAAAGCAAATGGCTTAATGCAGCTTGTATTCATGCTTCAGACCGTGCCAAAGCAGAAAGCTTAGCCTGCGTGGCGCGCACAGAACTGCTCGGTAAATACCATGTAGCACAAGAGCAAACCAACGAGGAATTTAGCTATGGTCAAGGCGATAGGCAAATAGAATTGATGGGTTTAGACCTTTATCACCAAAAAGGGTACACCGGAAAAGGCGTAAAGCTGGCTCTGTTTGATGCCGGGTTTTACAAGGTAGACTCCCTACCAATTTTTGATTCGCTATGGGCCAATAACCAAATAATAGCTTCCCGAGATTTTGTCACCAACGATACACTCACATGGCGAGAAAGTACCCATGGCATGCAAGTACTCGCATTGGCTGGCATTAATTACCCAGATAGCATGGTGGGCGCCGCTCCAGGGGCCTTATTCGTATTAGCCCGCACAGAAGACGCCCCTACCGAAAAACACATAGAAGAACTCAACTGGCTGCGCGCTATGGAATGGGCTGATTCTATAGGCGTAGACATAATTCACAGTAGTCTAGGCTATTCGGAGTTTGATTCCCTCGAAGGCGATTATACCTACTTTGATATGGATGGCAAAAGCACCTTGATCACCATTGCTGCAGAGAATGCGGCGGCCCGAGGCATTTTTGTAACCAACAGTGCAGGAAATTCTGGCAATAAACCGTGGTATTACATCACGGCACCATGTGACGGTAAAAATGTGCTGTGTGTGGGTGCGGTTGATAGTTTTGGAACCATAGCTGGATTTAGCAGCAGAGGCCCAAGTGCAGATGGCCGTATCAAACCCGATCTTTGCGGTATGGGCAGTAAAAATACCGTTCCAAACGGTGAAGGAATTTTAATGCGAGGCAGTGGAACTTCCTTTTCTGGACCATTAGTGGCGGGACTTGTAGCGTGCTTAAAAGGAGCTCATCCTACCAAATCCAATGCCCAAGTAACCGAAGCAATTTTAAGAAGCTGCGATCGATACTTTACGCCTGATATTGCCTACGGACATGGCATTCCCAATGCCATGAAAGCAGACAGTATACTAAATAAAATGCCAACATTAAACCTACACCAATTAGAAGAATTAGAACTAGTTGTATATCCAAATCCTGCAGCAAACTATGTGAAAGTACGATGTTTGCCAGGCGCTACATACCAGCTCACTAATCTACACGGCCAAGTAGTAGAAAAAGGTAAAATGGATAATTGGATCAATTTTTTAGAGACCAAACATCTGATAAATGGTACTTATTTTTTACAAATCGTTTTAGATAACAAGACTACCACCGAGCAACTAGTGATACAGCACTAAAATTTGCTTGAAATATAAAACTACAAACCTTCTTTCAGGATTGAACTGCTCCTATAATTTGGTATAACTTTCCAAATTATCTATCCCCCAGTTATCAAGCTCGTCTTGGCTCCATAATTCAGGAAAGAAAATTCTTTTTTGGTATTTGGGTAGCATATACTTACGCCAATCGCTTCCACCGGTTGCTTCTTCTACAGTTCCATCTGGTTTTGCTAAATACTTGCCCGCAGCTGTATAATGCGCCATTACCCAGCGTACGTTCATGGTATGGTCGTAATGACGCATAGCATTAAGTAATTTTACATCAGAACGCGTATCCTCCGGAAGGCTCTTGAACTTAGACCACAAGTTAGTCTCGTTATACTCCTTCATGAATCTCAAAAAGTCCTTGCGATACTTGTCTTCAAAGTTAGTTAGCAACATGTTTTTCTTCCCGGTGACAAAGTCTTTTCCGGCTGCTTGCCAATATAAATGATCGAAGGCATGGCCATAAGGCGTATTTCTATCAATAGTTGCTCTGTATCTGTTATCAATTAGATTAATTAGTTCAGTACTCGCAAATTCGATTTTTCGATATTGAGCACTTTGAAATCCGCTAGCTGGTGTAAGCGTATGTCTGAATTTTTGGTACTGATCCATACTCATGCCATCTCCCATCACTTCAAATGACGACGCTAATACATCCACATACCTACTCACGCGGTATAGTTTTTCAGCAAAAAAGTCTACTGTAAGATTTTGATTTTTAGATACTTGTTCTATTTCCCAAAGCATCATTTTAAAAAGCAACTCATTCACTTGATGATACATTATAAATACCATCTCGTCAGGATATGAGGTACGCTGCTGCTGTAAACTTAACAGGGCATCGGTCTTGATGTAATCCCAATAGGTAATATAATTAGCTGCTAGTAAGCCTTCTAGGTGTGTATCTAAGTCCTGACCCGTAGCACTAAACTTGGCTTCTAACTGTTCAAGAAGTTTTTCTCTTTTGCTCATTTTGCAGCAAAGAAAGGTTATTTCGTAAAAACTAAATTAGGATATCAATCCACAATTATAAAATGTAGGATAATTGAATGGCCAAACGCACATTCGACTCCAAATTGTTCGTCCTGTTGTACAGTGAACCATAACGAATTCGAGTATCATCTGGATACAAACTAAAATTGAGCTTAGGAATGAGTTTAAAGTGCTCATTCATCGTAAATACCGCTCCCAACTCACCATTAAACACCGGAACTATGGAGTTGTATTGCATTGATTTTGGGGTTAAAAAAGTGCCTTGCCGGATAGGTTGTCTTCCCCACAAACCCGAAGATAGTGAGTCCGTTTCAACAAAACAGGTGTAGTTATTTTCAGCAATGGATATTTTATTAAAAAACGTATGGATAGACACTGAACCAAAAAGCGTAAATAATTCAGATTTTTTCTCGGTACTCAGCCCAAAACGTATCCCGTTGGATGTTGTTTTAATCACCTGAGACCGACCAAGAGCCGGATTGTCTTTTGAATGATTATGTAAAACCAAACTGTTAAACGTCCAATACTGATTGGCCTCGTCAAAGTATTGAATCCAATTATTATTTTGGGAAAGCCTACTGTAGGCCACCATAAACTGAATGGGCTTCTCTTTTTTGCTGAATTTAATCCCTATTTCTTGAGGAACACTAAAATCAGCATTACTAAAAGGAGCATTTACAAATAACTCGATATGTGCGCTGTCTAGTTGCGCAAGACCTGTGAATGTAAAACCAAGAAAAATAGCTAAGGGATAAAATCTCATAAAGGATGAAACGAAAATAGAATAAAATTAGCGCATGCTTATTATTCTCTTAAACAAGAGCGCAGCGGCAGCTCCACCCACCATAGGCGATACTATATAGACCGTAAAAAAACTCCAACGCACTGCAGGAAACGCCGCTTCACCCCAACCGCTAAAATACGCTACCAAACGTGGTCCGAAGTCGCGTGCTGGATTGATCCCTGCTTGTGTATAAGGAGCCAAGCACAGTATAATACCTCCTACCAATAGGCCAATAAGCACAGGTACCCATTTATGAAAGCGCCACTCTTTAGCACTGAGTATAAAAATAACCAATACCAAGACAAATGTTCCAATACCCTCTGCAACACCCGCTTTTAACGGGGAAACTTGAAGCGAAGACTCATATCCTGGATTTGGAAAAAACTCACCAAACATGACCGCAGAATGGTAAGAGTTAACCTCTCCTCTCACCAGAGCTTGTGCGTGTTCAAATGCCTGTAGATCTTTGTTAATCAGAGCATACAAAACAAAAGAAGCGAATACAGCACCCGCTAATTGAGCGAAAAAATACATCGGTACGTTGAGCCATTTTGTTTTTTGCGTAATAGCCATTGCTAAGGTTACTGCTGGATTTAAATGTGCGTGACTAAATCCTTTTACCGTATAAATAGCCAATGTTACAGCCACACTCCACATTAGTGCTACCTGCCAAAGTGATAATGGGTAATACAGTACTGCAATAGCTACCGACCCACAGCCCATAAAAACCATCAAAGAACTTCCTATAAATTCTCCAAAAACATCGTGGTATTTTTTCATTTCAACTGAGCAAATACATATTTCATCTCTGTAGCAATTTGCCTGCTTCGCGCTGCGTAAACCTGCGCTTGTTCTGCTGTCCCATCACTTGCCTTGGGATCGTTATAAGTGACCGAAATTCGAGTTGCATTTGGAATTATGGGACAATTTGCGTCTGCGTCATCACAGGTCATTACCGCCGCAAAATGGGAAGACGGATTCACCGCATCGTCGTAAGTCTTA
>Ga0075467_10002896_pt1 | contig 13375 bp, 5 predicted proteins | sample DEB08_DNA_9_FD_75067 | JGI IMG/M metagenome (GOLD analysis project Ga0075467, IMG submission 75067) | Aqueous microbial communities from the Delaware River and Bay under freshwater to marine salinity gradient to study organic matter... | ecosystem: Environmental > Aquatic > Marine > Coastal ...
ATTTCGGCTTTGACTTCGATACAATTCTTGGTTGATGTCGCTTCGGTAGACTGACACAAAACTGTCTCATCCGCCCGTGCTTGCACACTACACTTCGTTTGCACTTCGCCATCATGATGGCAATTGGCACTTGCGCATCATCGCCCTCTACGCAATCAACTTTATTATGGAGACACCATTGTCGTTGCAGTCAACGTATATCTGCTGCAATAGGTTGCGTAGTACTCTTATTCTCGCCACAGCTTTCATACTGCAGTTGCAAGTCATAACAAATGATGCATTCTCAGTTGCCATCAACTCAATCCAAGCGCATCACTGTAGAGAAAATAGAAAGAATGACAACTTGCGTTTACATCAATTTCGGAACAGGCAAAAAGTGGTCCTTTCGGAAGAAGTGAATACATCAGTTGATCCAGCTGCAGAGCTGCTTCATACGTTCCCACATGACTGTAATGATACAATCATCGACCAATATTTCATGGATGCAGCCTTGAGACAAGCACAACTTGCATGGAAAAAGGATGAAGTACCAATTGGTGCAATTATTGTGCAGCAGACAAATAACATTAATACAACAGCTTCGAAGAAACAAGGGAGAACGTTTCGTGTCATCTCAGAGGCACACAATCTAGTAGAAACGAACATTGATGCATCTGCGCATGCAGAGCTATTGGCGTTACGGCGAGGAGCACAACATTTACAAAACTGGCGTTACCCTCCTAACTCTACACTATATTCAACATTAGAACCGTGTCCAATGTGTTTGGCTTCAGCTCAGGCATTCCGCATTGACAACATCGTATTTGGAGCAAATGATAATCGGCTAGGTGCGATTCAAACACACATGAACTTGATGGAAGTTGCAAAGCACCCTTATCATGATGTCAAGTCTGTTGTTAGTGGCGTAAGATCAGAAGAATGTGGCAATATCATGGTAGACTTCTTTCGTGAGAGAAGACGCATGAAGAAAGAGAAGCGGCAAAAGTCGTCAGTACTGGAGACTAAAGATGATCCTCCACCCATGAAAAGGAAAAGGTTTCGATTGAGCAAAATCAAGAATGCAATTGCAAACATGTTGAGATCTCAAAGTACCGTGTAGCAGATTGGAGATGTACTTTCTATGAGTTCATGAATTATTGCGTCTTTACTAATTTATAATGGAATATGTTATGATCAACTTTCATTTTGAAATGTCTCTGCATTCCACTATGCATGTACTTTTTTTATGCTGAGGCCTTCTTATCGTTTCCTTCCGTTACGTGTTTGTTGTCGTCATCTACATTCTTGATGTCCTCTCTTTCATTTGCATCTTTCTCTCTTTCTTTCCTACGCTTGGCTGCTTCTCTAGAGAACGGCTTACGGAAAGCCTCGTACAACCTGCGAACTTTCTTTGGACCTAAACCAGGACAAACACTCAACTCATCTACGCTTGCTCCAACAATATTTTTCCAGCATCCAAATTGGTTCAATAATTGGCCAGCATCCGTTTTATTCACGCTGCGCACACTTGCAAGTGCATGAGCGACCTGCTCCATTTGAGTGGTATGGTCTCGTTTTTCTATTGCAGATGTATCAGTCCCATCAAATGCTTTCAGTGTCTCAATGTAACGCGCAGCCTCTTCATCTGACCATGAGAGAATCAGCGTCATGTTATTTTTCACACACAAATCGTTCAGGAATAGTAATGCCGATGCATTATCCTCTATATCTACGTGACACAGCAAAACTCGTAGAGTAAAGTCTGATTTCAACTCAGCAATACGTCTATGAACGTAATCTGGATGAAGATTATGGTATCGTAGTGACAAATACAGAGCACATCTTGTAGGTCCAAAGATGTAGTCTGGTACCATCGGCGAGAATTGATGAGGAACATTGCGTATGTGGGGAATTATTGGATTTCCTCTCTGCCTTGTAGATATATGAAGCATGTGGGGCTGCAGCATTGTGTGATGGTCCCTCAAAGTCAGGCCATTTGTCGATTCATTTGCATTTGAAGGTGCATTATTTGTATTGTTTGCATTTGTTGTTTTGTCGTGTGCAGATGCTATTGCTTCGTTAAAAGCATGCTGGTCAAGATCTTCGTCACCAAATGCCTGACTAAAGGTTGCACTAGCTCCTATATCTGGTGGAGATCTGAATTGTGTTGCGTTATTTGTCTGTTGCAGCTTTTGCTGCGGCTGCTGTTGCTGCGGCTTCGTTTTTTGCTGCTGTCGATTGGCGTAGGGATTGCTGGTGGTGGTGCTCCTCTTCTTCGCATATGGATTGATGACTGCGCTTGGCTTTTTTGCAGCTGCACTGGCAGAAGGAATCTGTGGTGCCGAAGCCATTGCTGACTTTGCGGTACCAGCGGGGTTAGTGTTGCTCGCCATGGTGCATCAATGAAATGATGGCAAGTGATAGAGCAAAGAGCAAAGCTCATTGCATTGACAAGGCAAACTTTATGTACTCTAAATTTCGCCTTCATTAGTCAGATTCGCAGACAGGTGTCTTACTGAGATTCAGAGTCGCGTGTTCGAGCCCTTTGTGGAAACAGATGTCTTGACACTGGTAACTGGAGAATTGCGCGGAAGGCAGGCAACTGAGCACCACAACCTCTTGCTTTGAATGGTCATGAGATTGCACCTCGAGGATCTTTTTTCTTCATTCTGTCGCAAAGTCTTCTTTTTGTTGTGTGGCTGTGTGGTGGTGGTGCACTTTTGGTGATGAATTTGAGGATTGCATAGGGGTGATGTTGTAGTTTGTTCAGTATTGAAGGTGTTTGTTCATCTTTTTGGTTATTCTCACACTGTTGCTGGAATGGTAGCATTGGCAGTATGAGGTACAATACCATTCTTATTCATATTTGTAGACCCAATTGAAAATAGTGTTGAGAACGAATAATCTTGGCTAGCTTATTTGCATTCAACTTGATTGAGCTGTTTGATGGTGCTAAAGAGAGCTGCTCCACTCAACAAAATGGGCAAGCATCAAGAAGTAAAATCGACTTTTTGCAGCTACGGTAACTTTCAACCTGCAAGACACAAATCTAATCTGAGCTATTGAAGAAGTCAACTCACTTGAGAGAGTCTTCGAACTCTATCGGACTATGGAGTCGATAGAAGAGTGCCATCGCTGGACTCGAACTGGCCATCCATCCTTTCTCGCCTTTTTACCTAGCTAGCGATCTGGCGATCTGGGTACCGGTGGGATCTGACATCTGTCTGTGTTTACCCTTTTCCCTTGGTCTCCAACTGCGCAATGCTCGAATTTGCAAGTCTTTTTTGCGTGTGATTTTCATTTCATCTTTTTTTTGTGCGTGTTGGAGGAGGATGCAGGAGTTGAGGATTGGCTTTCTCTTGAACTGATCTTCTTGTGTTGGGTGGTTTGTCACAATCATTATTTGTTTGGTCTCTTGACGTTCTTTCCCTTCCATAAACGTAGCCGATCATACTTTGTTATCTCCCCTGATATTAACACCCTCCTACCGTCCATCTGATACTACGACACTGCAATTACCTCGAATAGACACCCCGCCTTACTACTAGAGGGACAGCAGCTGCCACTGCGAAGTCGTAATTTATCAATTTCCCCCCAGAGGCTACTCCGATTAATCCCATCAACGGTGAGTAAAATGACGGCCACATCATGGCAGCATCGCAGCACCTTGATACCCTGCTATGCCACCCCCTTGAGATATAGTACTGGCATAATCCACTGCGGCCTTAGATGTCCCCTCAACTGCCCGAGGGTGGCGATCATGTTGCAGCTAGACCTTCGCTCACAATGACCCTGCTCCATGCCGACAGGCATGTGGATCTTGGGGTGGGCTTATTTTTCTTATTATTGCATTATTTGCTCAGCTGCATTGGTGTTATGTCATGAAGCAGTCAACTAACACCTCTTCCATGATGTGCCTGCTAACAAACTTCAATTACTACCTATTTTTATTACAGTCAGACAATAAAGATGTACGGACCTGATAGCGATAGCGAAGGGTCCGACCCTGTTGCCGTAGAAGCCTCAGTGAACCCCTCGCCCAGTCAAATCCAAGCGGGGTACAATAGCTTTGGCCGACCCAGCATGTTTGCTCAACAAAGCAGTTTCAATGCCGTCAATCAGCACTCCAGAGGTGACGAGAACTCTTCTGATGATAGTGACGATGATGAGGATGATACTGTTGCCGCACGACCAGCACCGCGAGGGAAAGAGTTACGTCTCTCTGGAATGGCCTTGCCTGAAGCTGATTCGAGTGATGATGACGATGATGATGATGACACTAATGAACCTCTGAAAGCCGAAGTCACTACCATTGCACCCAATCCACCTCCTCGGGGGAAAGTTCTAAGACTACCACCCAAAGGCGATGATGATTCTTCTAGTGATGATGAACCTCTTGCCAATTTAAAGCCTAATCGAAATGGATCTCGAAAGCGAAAAGATGCTCCAAACGCTGGTGATTCAGACTCAGATGATGACGATGATGCTGTTGCAGCCACAGTCGTCGAAGGTGGCGACGCCAACGACGTCATGGCAGTTGCAAAAGTTATTACAAGCAACAAAAAAGTAAAGACGAATGATGGTAAAGCAAAGAAGGCATCTACTGCCAAGAAAAGTCCAGCCAGTAAGAAGAAGACCAGCCCTGCGGCGAAGAAGGGTGCCAAGAGCTCCAAGACGAAGGTACCTGACGGCTTACCTTCTGTGCCAGCTGATAAGGCAGAGGCTTCACAAAAGGCACGGTCTAAGCTCCGAAAGAATGTTACGAGTCTTCCGTTTGCAGTATCTGAGAACCAGATTATTCGAAGTTTTGGAAAGATTAAACATGAGTTTCGCAACCAACTTGATGAGACTTTTTACTCCAGTCCAAGTGCCATTTATCCAGTGGGATTCTCTTGTGATCGGTTCATGTTCAGTCCTGTTCACAACCGTGTCATAACTCTGCGCTGTGATATTTTGGAAGGCGGTACAAAAAGAGATACAAAAGTTGAGCCTTCGCTCGTTGATGAGGATGACTCCTCGCGAGGGAAGAAAAGCTCTGTCGGTGGTCCCGTCTTTCGAATTATATGGGGTGAGGGCATAGAACAAGATGACCCTATGGACTCATGTAATTTTGATGCAAATATTGCCTCTGACTATACTGACGCTTCAAAGAAAAAGAAACCAGAAGTCGGAATGAGAGTCAACGTCAAGATTGGCAGCAATACAGTTGGAGGAATCATTACAAAAGCGAAGGCCCCGGCCAAAAGTGGAAAGAATAAAGGTCTTTCTATGATTACAATAAAGTACGACGATGGGGTTACCGAAGAAACACCATTTCCAGATCCCGACATTCATTTGGCACCTCCTGGTAAGTTTATTGATTTTGGTTGAGAAATGATAACGTTCTGATTACAGTGTTGTTTCTAACCCATCCGTGCTTTGCAAATTATAGGCTGCCCTCCAATTGCTACAGGGACCGACAAGTTGACTGAAATAAAAGGAAAGCCGGTACAGACAGTGTCAGCTAATTCTCCACTAGAGGCATGGGGCAAAACACTGTTATCTCTCGGTCTCATCGATGAGATCATGCTCGAGGATGCCTTGAAGGCACTTCAAGTATCTCGCGATGAAGGCTTTAACGAAGCGAAGGAAAAAGTCGATGCATTCAATAGGAAACGTAGAGAAGATAGGGCGAAAACAAATGAGGATCGGCGTAGGTCAAACAGAGAGTCGCCCTCCAAATATAGAAAGGAGGATGACAATGATATTGCTACTGATGGCGTAGATGGGAACAAGGATAAGGGAGCAACAGACGAGAACGGCAGTCAAGTCGAAGCAAAGAAATTGGATGATAACGGCGAGATGAAAAAACCAAAGGAAACAGAAACCAATGGGGAAATGAAAGAGAACGACGCTGAACTTTCACCAAAGGCTGATGTTGAAGTCCTCCCAAAGACCGATGGTATCCCCCAGCCAAAGGTCGACGACAACAAAGAGCCCCCTTCTTCTGCAGAGTCGGAATTGCGTGATAAGATGAAGCAGCTCCAAGCTATGTTGTCGGCAGCGAAGAAACGATCAAAAATAGCTTCTGTTGACCTCGCCAATACAAGAATTGCAACCATATCTCCCTTTGCTGGAAACCCATTTATCTGCAGTGAAGATTCGGCAGCTTCGGAAATGTCTTGGATGGCAAATGCTGTAAAGAAGGAAAGAACGAAGATGGGTGCTAGCGGGAAGAAGAAAAAGATAGTAAAACCAACGTCGATGATGGAAAGAAATGATACCTTCTTCATCCCAAAGACAGAACGTCTTGTAGAAGGTTTGCCGGGTGCTGAGTATACGCCGTCATACGTCTTCCACGCAAACAGGTCTGCATCCGCTGACAATTCTTGGGTTCACGAAGCGAAACTCAAGTATCAAAAGCAACGACAGAAGAAGGATGAGAAGAAGAAGAAAGTTAAAAGGATGTCTGTCACGAAAGCGAAGACTGATAAAGAACGAGAAGTTAAGAAAAGGCTTAGAGACGAAGAGACAGCGAGCAGAAAGCGTCAAAAGGACGAAGAGGAAGACAAAAAGAAACAAAATCGAGTCGAGAAGCGCCTTGCCCAACTCAACATTCAAATGGATGATAAGCTTTTCAAGGAGGCTCTTTTGGCAAGGGAAAGAAATCTTCAAAATTTCGTGAGGGGAATGAACAAAGAATACAACAGGCGTCGAAAGGCGGCGGAGTTGGTCGTTGGTAATAAGTTGGAGCACTCGAAGTTTTCAACTTCTGATTCAGCTTCATCGCTCGTCACATTTAGAACAATGCTTCCTCCACTTTCACGTCCTTACGACGAAGAAGTCGTCCGCGTTTGGGACTTTGTTCACTCTTTCTCTGGTGCATTGAAAGAATCCACGACGCTACCTTCCATGCCGTCTCTTGACACCCTTCAAGATGCTGTCAATAGTCTCAAAATCAAAAGTGCTGATGGGAAAAAGAACCGGACAGAAGCTGTTCAATTGATGAAGGGTATCGCAATTACTTTGTGCAGAGTCATATCCCCGAGTCTAACCAAAACTCTCTCGTCTTCTATTCCTAATGTCGATACTGTTGGCGTAGATGGTGTGTCGGATGGCCCTCAAAACGAAGCTGATGTGTCGTGTCTGCCTGTGACCGAATGGACATGGCGAGAAGTCGCGAGAATGATCATTATTTGGGATGTTCTCACCGACATTGGATGCTCAAAGAGTGAAGCTTCAAATATTGTGAAAGGCTACCGAAGTGGGGGGCATCCCAACTCAAAGGAGGCAAAACGATGGAAAAAGATTGAAGACTCAATCATTTTCATGATGTATCAACAGCTGAATAATCATGACTCGTCTCAATATCGAAGGCGCTTGGTGACAACTTGCATGAGCACACCGAGTGTACCCTCAGCTGCACCGTCTGATTGGTACTTCTATCTCCACAACATCAAGTCACGTTCTTCCAGCTCTCTTTCTTTTGTGAAAGAAAATGTTGAGAAATCGTTGACAGCTTTACGGAATTCGGATTCAGAGGGGAAAGACGGTTTCATCAGTGACCTTGAGAAATGCTTAGCCGCCCTCAGGCAAGCAGGGACATGTGTTTCTGAGTTGCATAAGGCGAAGGAAATGGCAATCAACATTCTTGATCGAGCTGACGAGAAACAAAAGGTCTCGGCATTGAAGGTAGTCACGGCTGATCAAACGTCACTTACTCAAGAACCGGAACGCCAGAAGATGGGTCTTTTGAAACTATTTCAAGTGTCTCGGGACGAGTACAAAATGACAGACACTGCAAAGGAGGAGTACATGGCTGCAGCACTTCGCCTCAAAGAGAAGTTAGAAATGAAAGATGCCATTGCTGACGACGATGATGACGACAAAAGTGATGACGAAGAAGATGGTAATACAAATTCGGAAGAAAAGGCGAGCAAAGATTCCGCAGCTTCGAATGCTCAGGAAAATGGTGCTTCAACTTCTGATTTGAAATCAGACGGGAAGACCGAATCAATGAGTGCCAACGGGCATCCTACTGTTAGTGCGAAGGAAGCTGAAATTCCTAGCGAGGCCGCAGAAGGGTTTCCTGATGGATGGGTGACACGTCGCTTACCAAGAAACAACGCTAATGACCCACGCATGGACAGATATTTCTACTCGCCAAAGTTGGGATTGAAGTTCAGGAGTAAGGATGATGCGAAACGCTTTCTCAACAAGGTTGAGGATGCAAATGGAGACGAAGCAGAAGCAATCATAGCCTTCCATGGAAGGAAAAGGGGGAGGCCTCCAGCTGCCACACCAGCAGCCGTTGCTGCTGCCGAATACGACTTTTGCGCAGATATTGCTAGTGCCCCTGATCTCATTCGCCGGTGTCTAGTTGTAGTTCGAACACTCTGTGCATCTGCCTCGGCTTCCCCTTTCATCTACCCTGTTGACCCTCAGATTTATCCAGCGTAAGTTTTGTCAGTGAGAAACGTAGGATTCATTTTACTGCAGAATTCTAATCTCGTATGTTTCTTGTTGATCGTGTGTGCAGGTATTACGAAGCTGTCATGACACCTTGTTCTCTCTACGATGTGAGCATGTTTCTTCAAGAAGCCGGTGAAAAGTTCTCATTGAACCACGACGATCCCGAGATAGAAGATGTCGTCACGGAAACGGGAAGAAAAATTCGCATCATCGTTCAAAATTCCATCTATGTTAACTCCTCGAATAGCATTGTCAATTCTGCTGAAGAGATGAGCCGAATTTTTGAGCGTTTGTTTTTCGATTGGATTCTTGCTCCTCCGAGTCTCCGTCCTGCTTTGGAAAATCTTGATGATGACAGATGTATCGATCCACATGAATCAGATGTGAACAATATGGTTCTCCTTTGCGATGCTTGTGAAGCCAAATATAATATGCAGCGGTTGAAACCACCAATACATGAGGTGCCCAAGGGTGACTGGTATTGCCCTCGGTGCATTACTGGCAGATCCTGGACAACTGTCGATCCAAGAATCGGTAGAAAGGTCAAGAATGGCTCGTTTCAAGGCGTTGTGCAATCATGCAAATTTATTTTTGCCGAAGGGACGAAGCCGTCCTTATCGTATTGTATCAAAGATTCCAATTCTGGTCGCAAAGAATATTGGGGTTTGAGTGATGTCGATAAGTTGCTCATTGGTGATGCTGTAGATTCTATTCAATGCCTGGAAGCACTTTCTGAGAGTCCCGGCTACGGCTTTGGCCGTGATTCTGGCAGTGGCGTTAGCGGCGAGCTACCCTTGACGTTCAATCCTTTGATAGCCGACAATGCAGCTCAAGCAGCACTCTCGAGCAGCGTATTTCAGAGTTCGATTTCTGCCTGCGTATCTTTGGCCAACCCTCCTGAAGAGCTTCGCGCAGAAGAGTGGACGACTTTACTTTCACTGCTCGTTGAGAAGTGTGCATCCAGTGAGAGCATCCTAGAATATGCCATCGAAATCGAAGGTAAAGAGAATTCGCGTCAGTCAGCAGAAATGCTTTCTTTTTGGAGATCCAGAGGCGCGAAGAATATTGTGCCGGATGTGTCGGATGATGACTCAGTCTCGTCGGAAGATGAAGCTAATCAAGATGAAGCTAAGCAATCTCCTTCTGATGCCGTCGAGAGTGACGCTAAAGAGGTCGACTCTTCAGCCAGTGTTGTCAAAGCTTCCAGCGAGACCACTGCTGTTGCCCAAATTTCGAAATCATCAAGTGAAGATGCTTCAGGTGATATCATTGAGAAGCCGTCTAGTATTCACTCTGATGAACTCCCTGTGGAACAAGACTTGAGTATGATAAGTTCCAACGAAGCGCCTGTTGATGCCGTAATGAATGAGGCCGAGCAACGGAAGAAGAAAGAGCAGGAAGAGGCAGATGCCGTGCAAAAGAAGCGTGATCAAGCATTTGTTCTCGCCAAAACTAGACGCGAAAAGAAGAGGGAAGAAGCGTTGATTGGATTTCTTGTCGGGAACAGGCTTAAATCCACAGCAGCTTCGTTTGAGGAAGACATTCTTTCAACCATCATCAAAAATTCTCTCTGCAACCAAGAGGAGGGACTCGATTTGCAGGCAGTGCGATGTCGAGAGTCGTGTCATTACTGTGGTCTACCTGATCTGGCATTGGGTGCCCCGCTTGTCAGAGTTCCTAATGACGGAGAGTGGAAGGAATTATTTCCGCATGCCGTGCACGAAAGAAATACCTACATGGTTGCAACAATAACTAGCAAGTCAGCGGAGATTGCCAAGTCTGAAGATAGCATTGATATTGATTCAGACGACAACAAAAAGTTCCTGACGGTTAGAGTTCGTGTAGGCGGTGAACTTGTGTCAAGCAAGACAGATACGGCTGACAACAACAAGAACTACGATCAAGCTATGCAACAATTTTTACCTAGGAATCCCATTGGCTTTCAGTCGGAGTTAAAGTTTCGGGACGAATCAAATCTTTCCTTCCTGTCTGGTTCTCTGAGTGCTCACGAAGTGTGTGCGGCGGCTGCACAAAAAAGCCGGAAAGACAACTTCCTTAGAGACCGTAAAGACGCGTTTAAAGACTTCTTGATGAAAGGAGCTGCAATGGCATGTGGAAAATCTACGCCGATTGGATTGGATAAATGGGGTAGATCTTACTGGGTGTTTAGCGCCGAGCCTAAATCCCTCTTCGTTTGCGAGATCGTCTCATCATCTGACGATGTTTCGCCGCCAACGAAGAAGTGGCATCGGTTCGCAAAACCTGAGGAGATTGCGTCAGTCATTATTGGTTTGGGCAAGGAAAACCCGTGCGAAGTGCTGAGAGAGGTTTATCCTGAAGCAGTGGGTTTGGTAAAAGACAGATCGTGGTCTACTCTACTGTTTGCGAGGTGTCAGGCTACAACTGATCAGAAGGTAGCATCACCCTCGGATGATAAAGAAGACTCCACTGATGAAAAAGGTGAAGACGCTGGACCGCCCTTTGTCGAGGACGAAGATGTCCTCGTTGAGTCTGAGGTTGGAAGCTTTTTGTGGGATGCTGTCGTTGTCGATGTTGCGAAAGACCCCGAGACTGCTAGGGTCACTGGCTACCTTGTTCACTACAAAAATTGGAATAGTCGGTTCGACCAGTGGGTTGCGCCTGACCGTGTGGTGGAGCCAAGTAAGAATAATTTGGAAGTACAGGAGGAAGTGATTGGAGAATTTAGTGCCGCATGCAATGCTACACCGGATGAGCTAAAGGGAATGTTTGCCTTCCAGTACTTCGACGCAAAGAAACGCGCCAAGGGCAAGACTCGAACAGCGTTGGAAGTGTTTGACTGTGTGTCTGTAGGGAAGCACGGCTCTCACAACGAAAAGCTTTTGGGGCTGCTCAAGGGTGCTTTACTGATGATTGAGGCTGCACTACCTCGAGGATCGGTTGCTACTGACGAGGACGGCCATTGGAACCCAGAGTCAGCCGCGCTGTGGCGTAGCTTAGTGAAGTCTTCTCTAGGGCCTGAGAGTTTGATGAGGTGTATTCTGGTGTTAGAAGATGCAATTTCTCCAGAATGGTACCACGAACAGGCTACTCAGCTCTATGCTGCTATCCCGAAACAATTCAGGGCGATGGGCGGGGCGTCTCTTTCTGCTATTGCTCTAAGAGTCTCTATCCTTGACAGATGTCTGAAGTATACAAAATTGGCATAAGTTATTAATATCATTTCGAAAGTAGGAACTTAGTAGTTACTCTATGTTGCGTGAGTCATCAGGATTGCTTGCATCAACCTCGTCCAATGAACTTGCGAATGCGACGAATGGAGCATCGTAAGCAGGATAAAAGTGATGTATGAATGATCTGATGGCAACAGGCACAAGGCTGATTTGCAATGTCTCCAAGGTAAAAACCTCTGCGAGAGCTGGAAGTAATTCGCGGGAGGATATGGAATATACAGCATCAATCTCTGGCACCGCAGTATTAACCGAGACCAACCGATCCGTCAGGTATCTGATGGGCTCCGGCAGCAAAAGGAACTGTTCTCCAACGCTTCTATAGTCTTGACCTAATTTGAATCTGGCGTTGTCTCTGTAACTTGGCCATCCCTCCCAGTTCTCAAGTATAGTTTTTAGAATTGGTCTAAGAGTTCGTGGCGGTCCAGACACCCACGGCGTGTAACCATCATCTCCCAAATCGTCTATCAAGGGATACAATCTGCAGGTCGAAAGACAACAATAATGGTTAACAATGTTCAGCCAACAAGTGTAGTGGTCACGATTGAAACAGAGAGTGAAACTTACGGATCATAGGGTGTGTATAAACGAGGGATAGGATCCCACGGTTGTGAATAGGAATAAACAATGCTTGTTGGCAAATCAAACGCATCAAGGATTGAACAGTAATCGCCACTTTCCTCGCCAGTTGCAATTCTCTTCAAATTTGAAGTGGTTTCCATTGAGAAGATGGGCGGAGATCCAAACGTGTAAACGCGAAGGACGTTATCTCTTACAAAGCTTGCGCCACGACTCTTTGTCAACAGAATCATAAGCAATATGGATAGTGATCCGCCAATACTATGTCCTGCGAAGACTATCTTGTGATTCGGAGCAGTTGAATCGATGTACTGTTCAATTTCTCTCATCAATAGTTCGGCTATATAAAGCATTCCTTCATGAACCTGCACAAGAGATTTGTCGTCTCGAAATAATGAGACTGGACTTGCTGTACAGATAGTATTCAACAGTCCTTCCCTATCAACATCCTCATCGGATGCATCGTATCCTCGAAGAACTATTGTCCGCACGAGAGTAGGCGTTGCTTCGTCTCCGTTGAAGTCTTTCAAATTTTGTAAGCTGTCAGTAACCATCCAACCAATTTCTGCAGTTTTGCCTTGTGCTACCATACTATGCCCCATTTCATTAGCTTTTAGAGTTGCGTCCTCATAGATGGCTCCAGACAGAGCACCAAACTCTGATGCTTTTACTATCTTCTTTCTCCAATCTATCGAAGAGACGGGTCTAAATGATGCATAATTTTGAAATAATGTTTGATAACCATCCGCCAGCACGCCATTGGCATACTGCAGCAACTCTGCAGTGTATTGAGCTGTCGCACGAGGAGCATTCCCTGCGGCCTCAAATATATTGTATGCTGCAGCTGTTAGATTGCCTGATGCCTCTTGCAATGCTAGTGATTTGCTCGCCCGAACGATTAGATTTTGAATTGTCGATGGGGAGAACGTTGATGATACGCTGTTTATAACTAGGTCTAATCGCTGCGTGGCATCTTGGAGTCCCTGCTCGGTTACTTCAGTGGACGTGTCATTGACTGTAATACCTTCCTGTGGAACGTATTTAACAAGATCATCAAACGTTACATTCAGATCCACATCATCTGACATAATATCGTTCAACTCTTGTACATTCCTCTGCAGCAATGGTATTTGAATCAACTCATCCCACCGAAGAGC
>Ga0075467_10002899_pt1 | contig 13370 bp, 11 predicted proteins | sample DEB08_DNA_9_FD_75067 | JGI IMG/M metagenome (GOLD analysis project Ga0075467, IMG submission 75067) | Aqueous microbial communities from the Delaware River and Bay under freshwater to marine salinity gradient to study organic matter... | ecosystem: Environmental > Aquatic > Marine > Coastal ...
AAACGCTATATCATCTACTATAAAGCAGCAGTCCATCCCACGGCTCGGTGCAATAAATAGATGATCGCCATCGTATTTTACGTAGTCGTGCTCATCGACGCTGGCTTCCAATGTATAGGTGGTGGTAAAACTATCACTGCTGGCTGGCGCCGAGCTCTCCATATCCATCGCGACCCCATCGGCCATATCAACAGTGGCGGCTTTAGCCACATTATCAGTCGCTACCTGGGTAAACCCCTGTCGCACTCTGTCCAGTAGCTGACTTTGGCTCTCCACTTCGATCAGCAGCCCCTGGGGCATGGGCTGAATGATCGGCGGTTCAGTGGTTTGCGACGCTGAGGAGCCACCACCGCCTCCGCAAGAGACTATTATCATCGTCAATGGAATGAACGCGAATTGGGATATTTTTTTCATTGTTATTCTCAAATAGACTTGCGGACGAGTGTATTCAAGTTTACCTACAGCTTCAACTTGAGGCGAAATCCTTGGTATGCAAAAGACATTCTCATAGTGGCGCTCGCTCAAGATACTTTAAATGGCAACCGCAGAATCAAATCGCTAAACTGCAACTACGCCTTTGACCAAAAATAATCAGAAAAAATGAATCCACCGACCCGCGCCAGTTTTATCTATCGCCTTACGCTTATTATCACTGGAACTCTGCTGATAGCGTTTATTGGCGCTGCGATTATCAGCCCAAAAGCACCCTCTGATCCGCCCACCATTACCGGCACAGCGATAAATAGTAGCGACAACGCTTACCTTGGCAGCAACAGCTGCACAGGCTGTCATACAGAGGCCTTTCAGAATTGGCAGGGCTCTCACCATGACCAGGCCATGCAGCACGCCACAGCGGCCACGGTCAAAGGCGACTTCAATAACAGCCTATTCGAGGCACCCGGCAATAGCGCCCTATTTTCGAAAAAATCAGATGGCTTTTATGCACGCCTGGCCGGCACTGATGGGCGAGTCAAGGATCACAAAATTCTCTACACTTTTGGCACTGAACCTCTACAGCAATATCTGGTGGCATTTCCCGGTGGCCGCCTACAGCAACTTCCGGTGGCCTGGAATACCCTGACCAACCAATGGTTTGATCCGCAGCCAGAGTTACTGGCACAACCAGGCGAGTGGGTGCACTGGTCTGAGGGTGGCAAGAACTGGAACAGCATGTGTGCCGACTGCCACAGTAATAATGTTGCAAAGAATTTTGACATTACCAGTAATAGCTACAGCACCACTGTTACTGAACTCGATGTCGGCTGTGAATCCTGCCATGGCCCCGGTCGTGATCATGTTGAGGCAGTTAGCTCGGCAGACTTTAATTCAACGCTAGACAAGCTGCATATCAGCATGGAAGTCGGAGAAAACTCACAGACGCTGGTGGATCAGTGCAGCCGCTGTCATGCCCGCCGCCAACAACTGACCACAAAATTTGAACATGGCAGCAGCCAACTGCTGGATCACTATTTACCGCAGCTGCTGTCGCCGCCCACCTATCACAGCGATGGTCAGATTCTCGACGAGGTATTCGTCTACGGTTCTTTTGTGCAGAGCAAAATGTATCACTCCGGTGTCGGCTGCGTGGATTGTCACCAGCCCCACAGAGTTAAACTTAAAGCCGAGGGCAATCAGCTCTGTGTCGGCTGCCACAGCAGTGAGCAGTTCGATACACCCAAGCATCATCACCATGGCGCAGATCTATCCCAGCCAGCGAATATCCCGCAGGCTCAGGGAACCCAGTGTATTGACTGTCATATGCCAGGGCGGATCTATATGGGCAACGATTACCGTCGCGATCACAGTTTTCGTATTCCACGACCGGATCTCAGCGTCGCCCATAATACACCCAATGCCTGCAATGACTGCCACAGCAAAGAGTCCGCCGACTGGGCTGCGGCAAAGGTTGAGCAATGGTTTGGTCCTGAGCGGCCGGCGCATTTTTCTGAAATCCTCAGTGCTGCAGCCAGTCAACCTAATGACTCCGTTGAGCCATTAGTCTCGCTGTTAAATGATCTTTCACAGCCGGCGATTGCCCGCGCCACAGCAGCCTCGCTCCTAGCTCCCGATATCTCGCAGCCAATGGTTGAGCGCGCTCTGACCAATGCCAGCAACGATGTCAGTGCCCTATTGCGAACCACCTCGATTCGGGCGCTCAACGGCAGTCCCAATAAGGTCAGCCCCCTACTAGAACGCATCAATGATCCTGTGCGTGCGGTGCGCATAGCCGCCGCTGAAGGACTGGTTGATGTACCAGAAAAACTAATCCCAGATGGGCTAACTGATGCCTTTAGTCGAGCTCACAAAGAGTATCTGACCTCAATGCTGGTCAACGCTGACTTTCCCTCTGGCCGTATGCGTATGGCGCTGGACCAGCATCGTCGCGGAAATCTCAGCAGGGCCGAGGAAGAGTATTTGGCAGTATTAAAAATCGATAATGGCTATAACGCGGGGCGCATGAATCTGGCGCAACTCTATTACAGCCAGGGAAAACTTAGCGATACAGAAAATCTGTACCGAACAGTGATTGAGCGCGAGCCAGAGGCCAGCGACGCGCACTATTCACTGGGGCTATTGATGGCCGAGCAGGGAGATTACCAGCAAGCGGCACTGTCCCTTGACGCGGCAGCGGTCACTGGCAATAACCCCCGCGCCTGGTACAACCTTGCGGTGCTCAATCAACAATCTGGGAAAGTGCTGGCGGCGGAAAAGGCCTATATCACAGCCCTGCAATTGATCCCTGGCAATGCCGAGTTTATCACTGGCCTAGTAAGCCTCTATGGCCAACAGCGGCAATGGGCAAAAGCCCTGCGGCTAATTGATCAGGCGCTGGTCGACGACCCCACAAACCTCAGCCTACAACAATTGAAACGGGCCATAACCCAACGCCTTTGAGGACTAGCCACACAACTTCAAAGGCTGAAACCTATTGGCGCCGCTGCGGCCTTGTCAAAAAGAGCGCCTCTGAGGCTTTCTCAAATAGATTGCCTGCATGGTTCATCACATGGAAAACGATGCTCTGCTCATGGGAGCCAGTCACTAGATGTGCCCCGGGGCCAATCCCATAGATTGCCACATCCTCACCACCGTGAGTCTCACTTTCTAAGGGCACCAGTACTTCCTGGTGAAAACCCTCAGTCTCAGTGTCTAGAGCGGTTAAATCCTGACGCCCCGCCACTGACTTACTGTAATAGGCCATATCGGCATTAGTCTCATCACCCAGATAACGAAATCCAAGACCATTGGTATAACCCAAGGTGGTGTAGGGCAGTCCATCCTCATCTAATGCAGGCTTGTTGGACCCTACATTCACCACCTTACCCAGAATCGGATTACCGCGTTTTGGATAGCCGGCCATGGTAAAAGTATGACTGTGGTCGGCGGTGACAATAATCAGCGTATCCTCGCGGCTGGTGGCATCAAGTGCAGCCTGAACTGCGCGAGATAACTCCACCGTATCGCTCAAGGCGGCAAAGGCACTGTTGGCATGATGGCCGTGGTCAATGCGCCCCGCTTCCACCATCAAGAAAAAACCCTGCTCATTGTTATCGAGAATATCAATCGCCTTGGCGGTCATTTCAGTGAGCGAGGGCTCACCTGCAAGGTCATTCTGACGATCGGCCTCGTAGCGCATTCCTGACTCATTAAATAAACCGAACAGATTTTCGCTACTGTCAGTATCAACAGCGTCGAAACCGGCCTGATCAATCACATAGTCACCCCTGGGATACAGTGCTTGCCACTCTTGCACTAGGTTGCGACCATCGTTGCGGTCACCCTCTACCGAGCTGCTGGCGTCGCGGCTATTGGCCGCTGGGTCATTGGGCAAGAACTCACGACGTCCACCCCCCAGCGCGACCTCGATACCATCCACGTCAATACCGGAATAGCGAGCTTCGAGATTGCGCTCAAAATTGACCAGCTGCGAGGCAATATCTTCACAGCCGGCAGCAATTGCCGCAGCAGGCATCATCGAGGGATTTTCCCAATCGCGATCGGCGGATTTAGCATAGGTTGCAGCAGGTGTGGCGTGAGTGATTCGTGCAGTGGAGACAATGCCTGTAGAGAGTCCAGCAATTTCGGCCAGTTCCAGCGCGGTAAACAACTGGTTGCCGGCAGCTGATTCACAATCACCTTTATGAGCGTCTTGGTCGAGGCCAACAATCCCTATATTGGTTTTAACACCACTGATCAGAGCGGTCATAGTACCCGCCGAATCCGCTGTTTGAGCATCGACGTTGTAGGTTTTCGCGAGGCCCACGAAGGGGAACTTGCCAAAGCTGAGGCTATTCTCTTCACCAGACATGCCCTGCTGCTGCCCTTCAAAAATACGCGCGGCAGTGACTGTGGTTACACCCATACCATCGCCGACAAAGAGGATAATGTTTTTCGCCGAGCCCGCCTGCAATGCCAGTCGCTGTACCTGCCGATTGGTCTCTGCGACCACTGCTGCAGACTCCGTATACCATTGATTATCAATGCTCGTAAGTAGTGCCTCAGGCACAGCGGACGGCGTCTCTGGAGATAGGGAACCCGATGTATCAGGTGGCGTACAGCCAATCATTAACAGTGCAGCTAGGCTTAGCGCAGATCGATTCGGTCGACGAAGGTTTGGCGAGGTTAACTTGGGCATAGTCTGAGTCCTGTCTCGACGGTTATTATCAAAGAGTGGTTGATATTTGCCGCAGCAGTATGCCACTGAATGCTAACTTTAAAACCATCAATTGAATGGAATTAGACCTAGCAGCACAGGCATTTAACATTCAACAGCATGGAGCATATGATTCAGAGGGGGCGGCAGAATAAGGCTATGCCATCTGCATGTTTACAGCGATGGCTTGAACAAGACATCTCAAATCAGTGTCTGATCGTCGAACACTGGATTCGGGGAGTGTTGTGCGCCGGCCTGAAAGACCTCAACCGATGCGGCTGCCTCTTTAATATCCTCAAAGCGAGCGATATGAAACAGGGCGTCACCCTCGTTGACCAGAGGAATATTGCTCCTGCCGATCACCAGACCGTTATATTGTGCGGTGACGGGATAGTCTGTTGGATCAAACAGGTCAGACGGGTCTGAGATAACACCTAAGACATCACCGCTCCTCACTCTGGAACCGAGAGCGACAACCGAGCGCAGTATGCCGCTCTGCGGTGCTCGCTCCCAGCTACTTGAGCGGGCAACAAAGGGGTCATGGCGCTTGCCAGGATTTTTTGTCGGTGCCAACATGACCAGTTTTCGCATAACCGATAAAATACCGCGCACGCCGGCACGGATGGATAACTCGTCAAAGCGCAATGCTTCACCGGCTTCGTAGAGCAACACTTTCACCCCATACTCATCAGCCGCTTGGCGGAGTGAACCATCACGTAAATTTGAGTTGAGTAATACCGGGACTGAAAAAGCCTCGGCTAATTGTTTTGTCTCTGGGTCATCCAGATTGGCGCGAATTTGTGGCAGGTTGGAGCGATGTATGGCACCAGTATGCAGATCGATACCATAATCGCACTGCCGCACCACTTCCTGCAGAAAAATATGAGCCAGCCTTGCGGCCAGTGAGCCCCGACTGGAGCCTGGAAAAGAGCGGTTCAGGTCACGCCTGTCTGGCAGGTAGCGAGAGTGCTGGATAATACCAAATATATTCACCACGGGAATGACTATCAGCGTGCCACGCAAGCGTTTGAGCGCACTGGTTTTTAGCAGGCGCCGGGTTATTTCAACGCCGTTGAGTTCATCGCCATGAATAGCAGCGCTAATAAACAGGGTTGGCCCACTGGTTTTCCCGCAGATAACCTGTAGTGGAATGTTGACATTGATATGGGTATATAATTTGCCAATTGGCAGTTCAACAACGCGCCGTTCACCGGGTTGTATCGTGACCCCATTAATAGTCACCGGTTTATTTTTGGTTGTCATAAAGGTAACTATTATCCTTTGCCGCGTGTACGTGTTTTATTGGGTTTGGCGTTTTTCTCGATAAAATCGATAATCATTCCGGCGACATTTTTTTGAGTCGCTTCTTCAATGCCTTTTAATCCGGGCGAAGAATTCACCTCCATCACCAGTGGGCCTCGACTGGATCGCAATAAATCGACACCGCACACATTCAGCCCCATGATAGTCGCGGCCTTAATGGCTGTTTTGCGTTCGGCAGGCGAGAGCTTCACCAGTTGAGCTGAACCACCACGATGCAGATTGGAACGAAACTCTCCCTCGGGGGCTGTTCTCTGCATAGCCGCAATAACCTTGCCTCCAACAACCAGACAGCGAATATCGCTGCCGCCAGCTTCTTTAATAAACTCCTGAATAAGGATATTACTTTTTACCCCCATGAACGCCTGAATAACACTTTCTGCCGCTTTTTTGGTCTCGGCCAGCACCACGCCAATACCCTGAGTTCCTTCAAGTAGCTTAATCACCAGTGGTGCACCGCCGACCTCTCGAATCAAGCTTTTGACATCATCTGGCGAATTGGCGAAAGCGGTTACAGGTATGCCAACCCCTTTGCGCGACAATAGTTGGATGGAGCGCAGCTTGTCTCGAGAACGGGAAATCGCAACGGATTCGTTGACGCAATAAGTACCCATCATTTCAAACTGGCGCACCACGGAGGTACCATAAAAGCTCACCGAAGCGCCAATACGAGGGATGACCGCATCAAAGTCACCGGGATTGAACTCTTCGTTTTTGAAGTGTATGGAAGGATTCTCGGTACCCATATCCATAAAACAGCGAATATGGTCAATAACACGGACGTCGTGACCACGTTCTTTGGCAGCTTCCACAAGACGGCTTGTGGAGTAAAGTTTGGGGTTCCGCGACAAAATGGCAATTTTCATGGGTTCTCCTTGGTTATTTGGATCCTGCGTTTAATTATTATGGACTGTAAAAAGTCACATTGAGGGGGAACCTGAGAGATAAGACGCCGCCGGGTTGACACAATACAAATCATTCAAGGCTGTGCGTCCCAGTAACAGTCGAAACTTCATCGTGTCGCGATTGGTCAATGTTATCTCGATCATTCGTTTTATATCGCCAATAGTGACTGTTGTTTCTATCACAAAGCGACGCTCTGCATGACCACCGGAATCGGTAATTGTTCGCTCTTCCAACACGGCGGCATCACAAACAACCTCGGTTTCATTGTCATTTTGATTAGGGTGGATGCCAAACCTGACACGCTGTTCATCACCTTTATGGTAGGGTTCAACGAAGTAGGCGTGCAGCGCAGAGGTTCGTGCCCCGGTATCAACCTTTGACTTGATGGATGAAATCCCCAGGTTTGGCAAGCTGACCCACTCACGCCAGCCCAGGGTGATCAGTTCAGATTGTTTTGCTGATTGATGTGTCGTGTTGGCACACATGGTATTGATCTCTAAAGGGATAAAAAATTTTCGCAAGCATAGATGATTTACCACTAGGTATATACAAAAATAGAGAGGGTGACTTGGGATACTAGAGTGACGTCTATTAGCTTAACCTTGCGAAGATTGTGGATACCCTTTATACCCCTCTATGCCCAATTAACCCCTCTCATAGGCAGGAGAAAGCACACTGCCTATTACTCAGTCATTACTCCGCCGAGCTATTTCAGAGCGCTCGAGGGTTATCGCAATTCAGCGGCCGATTAGTTTTGTCACGGCGACATCAAAACGTGACTGGATAGGTTGGTAGTTCAGTGATTTCAGCAGCTCCCCCGAAAAATCCTTCTGTGGTTTCCCTGAGTAGACCTGCCAGTTTCATCACCTGATTGAGGGTGTAGTGAGCACTGTTAATCAAAGTGCCGTTAATCCAAGCAGTATTAATCAACAGTACAGCTAGTCAAAGCGCAGAATTTCGTCGATATCCAGGCCGTGGGCCTTGGCTATTTTGAACAGCTGCCAGAGCGACACTATGGCTTGGGGATTCTGCTCCATTCTCTGGTACTGACGCAGAGACAATTCATAGTCGGCCATATCTTCTTGAACTAGGTGGCCATTTTTACGCAACGAGACGATCCGCTTCTGCAATTTTTTCTGTAACTGCAAAAATTCATCGTAATAAGCAGAATCTGCATTTGGGCGTTGCATATCAGTTTGCTCAGATAACCATTGACCTAGGCCGCCAAGGTTGGCATATTCGAAATCACAGCAACACGCCATGCTTGACGTCCTCCGTGACGAAATAATTGAATGTGAATCTGTGGACAGTGAAAACAACAAGGCTCTCTCAGAGAGCCAACAATGGAGCTATTTAATCAGTGCACTCTTTATCGGTGCATTTTTAGATACATTTTAAGAGTGCTATGCACAAGGAACCAAAACCCGTGACAATTCAGCTATTGAAAAAACTGACAGCCATAGTCCTAATGCTTGCCGCAACCCTAACATTACTGGGTTGCGCGAATAACTCATCACAACCCAATTATGATCTGGATACCTATACCCTGGGTCGCAGCGCAGTATTCACTCAGCGCGAGCTGATTAACGAACAGCTAAAAGATCCAGCCGAGATAAACTCTCAAGTCCGCGACACCCTGATATACAACTACTGTGATCTGGCGGCACGAAATGCCATCTACATAGCCCGAGACAACCTACCCGAGCAGTGCCAAAGCCTCAGCGCTAAAGAGCCATTCAGCGACAACAAACAGCGTCAGTGTGCCTACAACTACCATATCTGCGTCAAGGCCTGCCCTCTGCGCACCAACGACTGTCAGCCTTGTATTAAACGCGCCAAAAAGTGCCTGGCTCCCTAGAATGGCTCCCAAGAAAGGCCCCTGAGCAAACTAACTTATCTAAGCCGGGTCAGAACCATAGGCATAAAATCCACCGCGCTCAAGGGCAGCCTTATAGGCTGAACGCTGCTGCATGCGCTGACGATAGGCGGCGATGTTCGGCAGTGTCTCCAAGGAATAGAGCAGCGGTGTAATCTCAACTACAAATGAAAGCTGAATATCAGCGCCAGAAAAACTGTTATCCACTAACCAATCAACCCCCTGCAGTGAATTCTCTATATAGCCGAGATGACGCTGCAGCTCGTCACTGATGCGCGGTTGCAGTGGCGCACCGGCGTCGCCCAAGCGTGCCGAATACATTTTCAGCATCATGGGCAACATCGCACTACCCTCTGCATAATGCAGCCACTGCAGGTACTGCTCATAGCTATCAGTGTCGGTTTCAGGCTGCAAACGACCAGCGCCATAGTGGCGTAAAACATAGTCAATAATCGCGCCAGACTCAATAATGGTGGCTTCGCCATCAGTTAAAACGGGCGACTTACCCAGCGGATGAACCAGCTCCAACTCCGGGGGTGCAAGATTGGTCACTGGGTCGCGCTGATAGGCTTGTAACTGATACTCTAGGCCGAGCTCTTCGAGTAACCAGAGGATGCGTTGCGAACGGGAATTATTTAAATGATGGACAGTCAACATAGCTGAGACTCTAGTAGGAAAGATTAACTACTGCTCTAAAGGGCAGTTCATTGCGCTGGCGGTCCAGCTGCCGATGCAGTATACCTAAAAACTAAGCCGGTAAAATACAGCAACTAAAGCCAGCGCAACAGCTGCTGATAGCATCAAACAATTGTTCTCTGATATTAACCGCTGTAAGCTACGCTCTCGATCGATTCCGCCCTGAGATTATCTTGCCCAAAGCCTTTGTCTACCCAGCGTTGCGCTCAACCCGCGACAATTTTAAATGTCCTAGCTGCGATCAAGCATTGATCCTGCAGGATGATCCGCAACCGCGCACTTACCGCTGCAACAATCAGCACAGTTTTGATCTGGCTCGCGAGGGTTATCTCAATCTGTTATTGCCCCAGCACAAGCGTAGTCGCAATCCCGGCGATAGCGACGAGATGATTCGCAGCCGCCAGCGCTTTTTAAATGCCGGTTACTATGAGCCCCTGTCTGACGCCATTGTTGCCGCCGTTGCCAAGGCCGCAAGCGGGCCCGAACAGACGGTTTTGGATCTCGGCTGTGGCGAGGGCTACTATATGCAGCAGCTGCGTATAGCTTCTGCAACAGCATCGACCAAACTTAAACTGTTGGGCATGGATATCTCAAAGTTTGCCGTGCGCCTAGCCGCGAAACGCAAGATGGATGCGCGCCTCGCAGTAGACAGTGTCTACAATATTCCGTTATTTGAGAATCGTGTCGACACGGCTATTTCAGTGTTTTCACCGATCAGTATCGAAGAGACCGCTCGCGTGCTTAAACCCGGCGGCCAGTTAATTATGGTCGGCCCTGGCGCAGAGCATTTAGCTGGGCTCACGGCGTTAATCTATGAGCAGTCACTGCCCCACGGCGGCAACACCGCAGGTCTGGAAAAGGCAAGTCAATTTAATTTTCTGGAACAGATTGAAATCAAGCAGACTATTGACGTCACCGGCAGCGATATTCTCGACCTGCTAAAGATGACCCCCTACTACTGGCACAGTCGCCCAGAACAGCAGGAGATGTTGGCCAAGCTGGACAAGCTTGAAACCCTGATCCACTTCAAAATCAATGTTTATCAGAACCAAAGCAGCTAACATAATCACAAATAAAAGATCTAATATGAGCCCTGCAGAGCAACAGTTTTTAACCCGCAACAAACTCCCCGAAAGCTATTTGTTGAGCGCCGCAAGATGGTTTTCGCCACTGCTTGAGAAATACCAAAGCGCCGGTGACAAGCCATTGATTATTGGTATCAATGGCTCTCAGGGTTCTGGCAAATCGACCCTGGCCGACTATCTCTGCACCATGCTTAGTGAGCGTTACCAACTGCGCTGTGTCTCCCTTTCACTGGACGATTTTTACCTGACAAAACGAGAGCGCCAGCAGTTGGCTGAGCAGGTACACCCACTACTGGAAACTCGCGGTGTGCCCAGCACTCACGATATTCCTCTGGCCCTAGAGACCATTGCAAAGCTTGTCGATGGATCTGCAGAAACTCTGATCCCCCGCTTTGACAAAAGCCGCGATGAGCGTATGCCTGAGGCACAGTGCGATCGCATTAGTGGGGCAGTGGATATTATTGTTTTCGAAGGCTGGTGTGTTGGCGCACGGGCCCAGAGCGATGAGCAATTGATTGAGCCGGTAAATAGCCTTGAATCAGAACAGGATGCTGACCTCGTTTGGCGCACAAGTGTCAATCAAGCCCTGGCGGGAGAGTATCAGGTACTGTTTGATTTACTCGACGAGCTAATTATGTTGCAGGCGCCCTCTTTTGAAAGCGTATTTAATTGGCGTCTGGAGCAAGAAGAAAAGCTTGCTGCAGGCTTGGGTAACTCAGTCAGTGATAGGCATCAGGGCATTATGTCTGCAAGTCAGATCAGCGAGTTTATCGCCCACTATCAGCGTATTACCGAACATAGCCTAGGCGAAATGCCCCAGCGAGCAGATCACCTATACAAGCTAGATAGCCAACGACAAATCGTTGACTACATACACCATTAGGCTACAGGGGAACAAAGGTATAAAACATAGCGCGTAAAAAATCAGGCCGCAACATTGGCAAACTGGCTAACCACTGTGAGCAGTTGTCGGCAGGTTATCTGCCCAACCAACTTACCCTTATCCACAACCGGTAGACGGCGATGACCCTGTTTGATCATAAAATCTGCCACATCCACTACGTCTGCATGCAACTTACAGGAATCAACCTCTTCGGTCATATAGTCGCGAACGCTGCCAATATCACTATTGTTGTTATAGCTGGCATTGAGAATAGCTCTAAGACAATCAAGCTCTGACAGCACTCCTAACAAAGTACTCTGATCATCCACCACGCAGACACCAGAAACCTTGTGTTCAACAATCAATTCGATGGCGTCAAAGACATTATCAGTTGCAGATACACTAACTGGATTGCGCGACATATAGTCGCTCAAATCAACAGAACGCAGCATGAAATTCCCCTTAATAAATTATCTAGACCGCTTAATAAACGTCTTACAAAATTTCTTGGTAAGTTGCAGCCTCAGCTAAAACGTCAGCTACTCAACAACCCACAGTTTATATTCTAGCCTGAATATACAGGCCAAGGACAATATTGTCTTAAGCATAAATTTTAGCAGGACAAAAAAAGGCCTCCAGAAGGAGGCCATCTTAAACTGCTTAGCTTATCAGTTAGGCATCAAATGCATGACGCAGAACAATAGTTTCGACCCGGTCGGGGCCAGTTGAAACCACATCAACTGGAGCACCAATCAGCTCTTCTATGCGAGTGATGTAGGCTCTTGCCGCGGCAGGCAAAGCACTGATATCTTGCGCGCCTACAGTGACATCAGTCCAGCCCGGCATGGTTTCATAGACAGGGGTGATCGCCTCAAAGTCATCCGCATGAGTAGGAATTCCCGCATCACTGCCATCGCTGTGAATGTAACCAACACAGATATTAATTTCTTCTAAGCCATCCAACACATCGAGCTTGGTCAGACAGATGCCTGAGATGCTGTTAATCAGCACGGCCTGACGCAGAGCAACTGCATCGAACCAACCACAGCGGCGTTCACGGCCAGTGGTAGTGCCAAATTCATGGCCTTTTTCACCCAGATAGGCGCCGATTTCACAGTGTAGTTCGGTGGGGAATGGACCTGAGCCAACTCTGGTGGTGTAAGCCTTGGTAATACCCAAAATATAATCTAAGTACAGCGGACCAAAACCCGTTCCGGTGGCAGCGCCGCCAGCGGTGGTATTGGACGAAGTGACGTAGGGATAGGTGCCATGGTCTATATCCAGCAGCGAACCCTGGGCGCCTTCAAACAAAATATCGGCGCCGGCTTCACGAGCGTCGTGCAAAATCTTGGTGACGTCGCCTTTCATTGGCAGCAGCGCTGCAGCCCATGCTTTCGCGTCAGCGAGAGTGGCTTCGTAGTCAACTGGATCGACTTTGTAATATTCGGTCAGTGCGAAGTTGTGGTAATCAACAATCTCTTTTAGCTTCTCCGCAAAGCGCTCCATATTGGCCAGGTCGCCAAGACGCAATGCACGGCGCGCCACTTTGTCTTCATAGGCGGGGCCGATACCGCGACCGGTGGTGCCAATCTTGGCATTGCCACGAGCGGCTTCGCGAGCCAGATCTAGGGCAATATGGTAGCTCAGGATTAACGGGCAAGAGCCTGAGACTTTAAGACGATCACGGACTTCGATTCCGCGCTCTTCAAGCATGTTAATTTCTTTTAATAGTGCGTCTGGCGCGACAACGACGCCATTGCCAATTACGCAAGTGACATGAGGACGCAAAATACCCGAGGGAATAAGGTGTAATGCAGTTTTCTTACCATCGATAACCAGTGTATGACCGGCGTTGTGGCCACCTTGAAAACGGGCCACCACTGTTGCTTTATCAGTTAATAAATCAACGATCTTACCCTTGCCTTCGTCCCCCCATTGGGAACCAAGAATAAC
>Ga0075467_10002903_pt1 | contig 13359 bp, 13 predicted proteins | sample DEB08_DNA_9_FD_75067 | JGI IMG/M metagenome (GOLD analysis project Ga0075467, IMG submission 75067) | Aqueous microbial communities from the Delaware River and Bay under freshwater to marine salinity gradient to study organic matter... | ecosystem: Environmental > Aquatic > Marine > Coastal ...
AGAACTAAAGAACGTCTTATTGAAGTATCCCCACTATATAGTTTAAAAGCAATGCGTAGTAAGTTAAATGCAGAACGTATAAGAGAAAAGCAGATGCAAGAAATGAAGCAGTTGCAACAAGTTGAAGCAATACCAACTGTTATGCCTTCTGAAGCATTTGATTATGCCTTAAATATCGAAAGTGGTGTTTATGGATGTAGTGAAGATGAAGCATTACAACAAGGAAAAGAATTTTTGTACCATTGGATATGCCATAAGTATAAATTGAAAGGATTGGATGCAGCAGATGTTTGGGCGAATCCAGAAGCATATTTATCAGCATAAAGTAGATTGTGCATTGGTAAAAACGAAATTAATATTATAAAAACGTTATATAAGTAATATCAAAATCTTATATTTACAGTTCATTAACTTGAACAAATTTTTTGTGCTTTACGTGTGCAAAACCCAAATCCCTATCCGTCCAAAATAGATAGGGGTTTTTTTATGGCTTAATCTATAGGGTGAGCCGATATTGGCCTTGAGCGATAGGTGTGGAGCCAAGCTGTTGATGAGCGAATTCAACTTGAAGCCACCAAATAACCAGGTTGGATTGGCAGATAATGGTCATATCGGCTAGGTATGGGGAATTCCTTTGTGATTCGGTGACCCATTGGGCGCCGTATATGCTGTTTGGGTGGATAGTCTGAATTGGTGTTCTTGGGTCAATCTTGTAGTGATGCTGACAACAGGGTGGCGATCGAAAATCGGCGAATTTTTAAGAGGGTAAAACCAATGATTCTGGGCCTTTTGATTAGCAAAGGATGACGCGATGAGCACACCCAATAATCAGCAATTAGCGCTGTTTGAACTGGATTTGCCGGCGGTAAACCCCGCCAAATTAGCGCCGCAATCGCTAACTCCATTGGCAGAGCCCGTTTAGCAAATACATTGTTTATGTGGATGAAAGTGGCGATCACAGTCTGCAGAGTATTGATGATAACTACCCGCTGTTTGTACTGGCGTTTTGTGTGTTTCATAAGCGTCATTACAGCGAGCAGGTAGTATCGGCACTTGAGAAATTTAAATTCAATTATTTTGGCCACGACCAGGTTATTCTGCATGAACATGAAATTCGCAAAGAGAAAGGCGATTTCACTATTTTTCGCAGCCGCGATGAAAAACGCCAGTTTCTTGGGGAATTAACCGAAATTATTGATCGCAGCAATTTTATTCTAATCAGCTGTGTAATTGATAAGCGCGCGTTTCCCAAGCCGGATAGCGGACAATTTAATCCCTAGCTCCGCGAGTCGGATATTTCCTTCGGTAACGGCAAGGGTAAATTAAAGAAGAGACTAAACAGGTAGGACCGCGAGTGGCGGATTCGCGGACGCGGGTTCGATACCCGCTGCCTGCTCCAGTAAGGGCCTGGGTTATACCAGCCCTCACCCCTGCAATACTCGCTCTCCGCGGGACTTCCAGCTTGCACGCACTTTCTTAGATTGGTCTCAATCAAATAGTCCTTATGTTTAGCAAGAGGACATCAGATTTTTGCCTTAAGCATGGACTATTGACCGATTGTTTAGGCGTCCATCCACACTAAATATCCAACTGTTCCCGTGCCTTAGCAATACCCTTGTCTGCAGTCTTGACACCGGGGTGATCTTCACCAAACAGCGCGACAAAGTCTGCCCTTGCTTTGGAGTAATACTGCAATGCTAACTCAAAGTCACCCTTGTCTAAGTATATTTCACCAAAGCTGTCATAATTATTGGCCACTCTGGGATTCAATTCGCCGTATAAATCAACGTTAATGTTGATCGCCTCGTTCAAGGATGAAATGGCTTGATCGTAGCGCCCTAATTTTGAGTAGATGATCGCTACGTTATTATATTCTTTCGCCGTTACTGAGTGAATTAACCCATTTTGTTTTAGACTAAGCTCCAACGCTTTTGCCTTGTATTCTAGAGCTTGTTCTAGATCACCCATGGCTTCATATACCAATCCAATCAGGCTGTTTATGTCAATACCCTCAATGCCACCCTTTTTGAGGTGTATTTCTCTCGCTAGACTTAACTTATGTAAAGCGTCTTCGTAGTTGCCACTATACATTTCAATTTTGCTTAGCTGAAAATAAAAGAGAACTAAAAGTTTGTCCCCATTTCCATAGATGTTTTTCCAGATAGCCAGGCCTTTCTCCAAATATTCCCTTGCTTTCTCTAGTTCACCTAAGGAAACGTAATCCCGACCAACCGAATGGTAACTCCGGGCCAAATGTGGATGGCTTGGGGGTAAAGATTTTTGCCGTATTTTCAAAGCCTCGAGTTGAAGATCTAAACTACGTTGATAATCACGATTCAGCCTGAAAATACTTCCGATACCACTTATGGAATCAGCAACTTTTGAATGTTGGGAACCGAAATGTTCAATGCGAATTTTTTTCGCCGTTTCAAATGAGGTCAATGCACCTTCTGTCTGACCTAGAATACTTAGAGAATACCCAAGCCAATGGTATCCGTCCGCAAGTTTTTCGCTATATTCAAAATCAAGGGCTTGGTAGATTTGGATAGATTGTTCAAGATATATTTGCGCATCCTCTGCATTCGATTGTCTATACTCTAATATTCCTAGCTCTAACAAGGACTCACCGACCTCTTTGCTGGCCTCTGGGAACAGGGTGCGCTGCAATTCTAGAGCATCATTTAGAAGAGTAGAGGCGACATCGGTTGCGTTGAGTTCTCGATAGACTATCCCCATAGTGGTCATTATTTCTGCTTTTAATGCCGGCTCGGAGTCGAACTCGTGCTCAATCTTTGCCAAGCCTCGATCAATAATGTCCTTGGCAGTTAATTGTTCGCCGGTAAATTCCTCTGGGTGCGAGGACTCAAATAGACTTAACAAGAAGTCCTTGGTGACTTGTTGTTTATCTCTCTCTTGAATAGCGATGTCACGTTCAGACACAACACGGTACTGTTGGATGCCGATACCTGAGAAAAACAAGGTGCTAGCAATGACAGATAGTAATATGGTAAGTCTATTGCGCCGTATGAAGCGACTCGTGCGATATATAAACGTATTGTTGTTGGCTGATACGGGTAAGTTCCTTAAATGGCGATCAATATCTCTGGAAAAATCCTGAACAGATACAAATCGATTTTCGGGCTGTATTTCCAGTGCTTTGACCAGAATTGAATCTACATCTCCCTTTAATTTACGGCGGTGCCCTTCGAGCTTAGTATTATCCAGTTTTGAAGGCTTCCCTTCTTTTACGAGTCTTTCGAGAAACTTACTCGGTGCTATAGTACCGTCTGACGGAACAGAGGTGAGGGCGGACTTTGAAACTCTAAATTGAGGTCTGGGTGGTCGGGCACCGCACATTAGTTCGTATAGCAGTATTCCCAAAGAATAGACATCTGTCGCAGTGGTAAGGTTGGCGCCTAAAATTTGCTCAGGGCTCGCGTAATCCGCTGAGAGCGCTAATAGGGTCGCAGTGTCGTTGTCTGAAGGGGTTGCCTCTAGAACTTTGGCTATGCCAAAGTCTAGTAGCATAGGCTCGCCTTTGCCGTTGACGACAATATTTGCCGGCTTAATGTCTCGGTGGATAACCAGGTTTTGATGCGCAAATTCGACCGCGGAGCACACCTTGATAAATAGCGCTAGTATTTGGTCGAAAGTGAGTTGGTGAGAACGACAATATTCGTCAATGCGTTCGCCTTCAATGTACTCCATAACGAAGTAGGGCAGGCCTTGTTCAGTAGTACCGCCGTCCAATAACTGCGCTATATTCGGGTGCTTTAGATTCGCAAGAATATTACGTTCCTTGTGAAAGCGCTTTATTAATTCATCCTGATTCCCAGTGCAATGAATAATCTTTATAGCAACTTCAGCACTATGCACTCCATCGGAGCGGTTAGCTAAATAGACTTCAGCCATGCCTCCCTGACCAATTTTCTCGCGGATGCGGTAAGAACCTATAGTTTCACCAACGTTGCCACTATCCAATGGTGATGTTTGATCTTTACCATACAAAAGGTCAAGGGTATTCGTATCGCGGTTGTTATTGAGCAATAGATTCCGGCAATAGTCTGCTAGCACAAGATCATCACCGCACTGTATCTTTAATTGACCTTCAATTTGATCCACTGGAGTATCTAGTAGACTGAGAAATATCTCCTGGGCTCTTAGGATCCGACCTTCATCTTCCATGTCCTTATCTCCCTAGGTGGCCAATCTCCGTCTTAAACCACGCAATGGCCCATTGCCATTTTCGATGCGCAGTCCTTTCGCTAATACTAAGTAAGTTCGCCACTTCCGGGTAGCTAAACTCCCAAAATATCAACAATTCGGTCACTCGCGCCGAAACCTCATCGTGTTGCTCTAGCTGTTCAATAAGATTTTTCACAACGATGTCTTCAAGCATCGTCTTTTCAGTACATGCAATACCTTCTAGATCGAACTCGTGAACCCGTATGCCAAAGTCTCGTTTCTGAGCGCACCTGCTTTTGTATTTGTCGTTTAATATATGCCTTAGCTTCAAAGAGACTGTTGCAAAGAAATGAGCACTATCGTTAAAATTGAGATGTTCTCTTTGGCGCAAATACAAATAGAGTTCGTTTACCAGTTCAGTGGCTTGGATTGCTGTGCTGTTGCGGGAGTATCCTAGGGCGGACTTTGCCGAACCATGTAGGCGTTCATAGGCCTCAACTATCAGGTAGTCTATATGTGGCTGATTGAGTTCGCCCATGAGCTTTAGGTTATCTAATGCTAAATTCATATATTTAATCTCCCTTTTGCATATCTTACCGTGTTATAAATATCTTATTTAAGATTGAAATTTACTGATTTAATGCGTTTTTTGTATATCCACCCTTGAACTGAGGCATATCCTTTAACTACTCAGGTTGACAAGGATTGATGCGAATTTATCAATAGAGAGATATGCTGGTTACGATTAGAAGTCTATATTAGATATTCGATTTAAAGTGACTTTTTTACAAAACTTGATATTAATTTTTTAAAATAAATAGCGAACTTTCTACTATTAGATGTCATTTCGATACTTTGTGCTGTGAGTAGAACATATCGAATTTTCTTTTAAGATTCGTACGGTTATTTACAACCATATGATCTGAGATTAGATAAAACGATATTTTATAACAAGTTTTTTATGAGGCTAGCTTCTCTGCGGAGTTATATTCTGGTTGCCTCAATACTAGAGAGAAGAATTCAGAAATATGTAATTGGTTTGGCTTACGCCAAACCCAGATAAACAATTAAAACAGCACTAACCAAATTATTTAAGCCGTGAAATAACATGGGTAAAAATACACTGCCTGATTTCTCTCGTAGGTATCCCAGTAAACAGGAAAACATAAAAAGGCTAACCATGATTGGCCATTGATATTGAACAAGGTGTAACGCTAAAAATAATACCGACGTAATCAAAATAGTACCACTGGACCCCAATCTAGTAGAGCGCAAAACTTTAAAAAAATACCCACGAAACAAAAGCTCTTCATAGATGGGTGCCAATATGACGATGGAAAATGCAACTCCTAGGCTGTGAGTACCATTTATTTGCAGAATAAAATCATCTACTCCGTCGACTAGGAATTCATCGACTAAGATCGCCATAACCAGATAGATGCCAAATAAAATAATTGCTTTGATCAATACACTTCGATCAAAACCACGAAGTGCCAATGTTATTTTAAAGCTTTGATGCTTGAAATTTGAAATAAGCATTAAGGCAGGTAATAAGAACAGCAAATGTACCAACGACAGCCCCAGCATGGAATCAGAGTATGATATAAGGTGGTCAGTGACCATTGAGCCTAGCACCTCTTTGTCACCGCTCTGAACTAATCCCGGTTGAGTTATGGCCAAATGGACACCATAAATAGCCGCATAAGCAACAGCACTGATAAAAAATAACGACAGTAGAAAAAACATCCACGCAAGACCGCGTTTTGCCGTTGGTAGATCTGAGTTGGTTCCTAAACGGTTTTCATTGTCGTGTGGTAGTATCAATTCAACTTCAGTCATATCATTTCCTTATTGATAAAAATTAGCTGTTAAAATTTACATCCGAAAGAGTCTTTTCAAGCTTCTATGCCACCCAAGGTCCAAACGCAAAGCACGACCCGAATAGCACTGCTTTGCATAAAGGGCCATATGCTAAAATAGCCTGCAACCATGGAAGGAAATCTTTATATGTTTCCTTAACATGGAGGGGTCAGATGCAGAGCCGCATTGGCTGGCAGTCATCATAGTATTTGCTTGCCTTAATTCTGATGTCTCGGTTTGTAGTACAAAGTTCATAGTGGATCTCTACTTTAAATTTACCTTTAGGCCAGCTTAGGCGATGACCAATTGAATTGGCACTTAGAGCAATAATCAATATGTCACCCAAAATAATATCAAATAAATCAATTGGTTTGCCAAAAGTAGATGCCAGATACATTTCGATAAAATACAAAAAAATACTGAACATGATTATATCCAGACAGAAAGTGCCACACTAAGTTGTACTTATAATGTTAAGGGGGTAAATCGTGTCCATCATCTGTATTAACCACGGCACAGGCCACTGTGATTCGATCCCAGCGTGCATAGACGGCTATTACTGCTCTTGCTATATATCTCCAGATTCCACCTTAAACTTTTTGGATATCCTCTAGACTTAACTCTCTCATTAGTTATTTTCTCCGTATTTTTTTGCAGCACGATACACTGTATGCGCTCCAGCAGCTCTACTGCCAACAGCAACAACAACACGGAAAGCAATCGCGACCCAGACACCGGTTACTGCCTTAATTTCGTTTAATTGCAATTCTTTTATTTTAGGTTTCCTTTTTAGTTTACAATCCCGGTCGTCTTGACGAAATAATCAAGGGATGTTTTGATTGACAAGAGAGTGAACTATCTCACCCTCTTGATTTGCTCTCTGAGCAAATTATTAGTAGCGGTGTTTGAAATTTCTCCAAGCCACTACGACTCTTGCGACGGCAGAATAGTAATTAACAGGTACTGAAGCTCCACTTACTATCTTTACTTCTATGCTATTTAAAATTTTCATGAAAATATCCTTTAAAGATAAGAGACCGGTCATTCTAGTGAATTACTCAGGTGTCTCTTTTTGTATTTCAAGAAAGTGAATAATTCACTCACCCGATTTGCTTTACAAGCAAATTTCTATAGTGCTACCTAATGTTGTTTCTTATTAATTCTTCAATCGATAGTAATTGCATGCTTTTGCCTTTAGCAGTCAAACTATTACCTTCTATCGATGTAGCAACATCAGGATACAATGAACCGATTAGAATCTTATATTGTTCAACCTGAAATTCATCGATTTCAAACTTAGCTACTGAGTTGGCCTCCAACGAAGTAAGCAACTCACTGTAATGCTGCACTTCCGAATCACTGATTTCATTCTTAACGTAAAGTAAGAAGAACTTAGCAATAACCTTCTCTTTCATCGGATGAGTGCGAAAAAATATACAATCAGAACTTTCTAGCGCTACAATCTTGTCTCCACGAGAAAGTAAGTAACGAAATTTTGCTACAAAATCAAATTTCACCTGCACGTCGGCTGCACTTTCACCACTACACACGCTATAAACAATATTTTCCTCCGCGTGGCTAGTATTAAACCCGACAACGAGAATTGCAGCTAACACACAGATTTTAAGTAAATTCATTGGCGGTTCCTTAGAAAAAGCGCGGTGACCCGCGCTACAAATTTTAATTCATGGTTTTGCGTACATATTCAGGGATGCGGTCTCGTGAATCACAAGGGCTCAAATCCTTGACACTTACCGTCCCAATTGAAGTAGTACGACCACTTGAGCTATCCTTCACTTCGTAAACATCACCATAGTGATGTACGTAACACTGTTCTGCGCCTACAACATCAACTAATTGATTAATTTTCAGTTCTTTCATATGTTTTCCCTTCCAGTTTAGTTCTCCAACCCCGGTCATCTTGCCAAATTCTCAAGGGTTGATTTTTAACGACTTGGCAATCAAGCCGCTGGCCATATTCTCTCAGAGGGGTAACTTTTACCACCGAGGATTCCCTTTAACCGGCGGTTTCATTTTTTTTGGAATATTAATAATAGGCCGTATGCAGCCTCCCGTAGTTACTCCGCCCGTTACTTTTTCCAGATTTGAATCCATACTAGAGAGCAGTATCATAATTTTTTTCCTATAGATGTATATATTAAGAGGTCGAAAATAGTGGTTTATACATTCGAACCCAGGATCGGAGAGGCACTACTTACTTTTGCTGATTAGCAGGAACTGCTCCGGTTTCATCACCTTCATGGTGATCTGTTTCTACTGCAATTCTTACTATATAAAAATACAAAAATTAACTGGCACCCGCCCCCTCCATCTAAAGTGGCTGCTACAAATGGGTAGGCGTCCTTGGTGTCAAACCTATCCCTCGATTAAGTTCATTATTTGCTAGAAGCTAACGGGTGCCTATAGGCCGGCGCCTCTATCAAGCTTATCAAGCAGGGAGGGTTCTACTCTGCTCAAGGCACCAGACCAGACTCATGTGTCCCCCCGCTGACCAGTCGGTCCCTGCTGTCTTATTTTCTATTAAGTTTGCCCAAATCAATCACCACATCCGCACTCTTAACCGTTTCCGTCCGGTGTGCCACCAACACTCTGGTAAAGTTCATCTGCTTTACATTGGCATTGACGATCGATTCGTTGTCCAAGTCCAGATGGCTGGTCGCTTCGTCGAGGAACAAAAGCTTGGGGTCGCGATACAGGGCCCGCGCTAAGATTACCCGCTGTTTTTGGCCGCCACTGAGCGAGGTACCCATATCGCCGACCAGGGTGTTGTACTGCATGCCGAACTTGAGAATATCCTCGTGTACGGCAGCGGCCAGGGCGCAGGCGCCGATCCGTTCAAAATCAAGCTTGGGATCAAAGCAGGCGATGTTCTCTGCAACCGAGCCCGACAGGAGCTGGTCGTCCTGCATCACCGCTGCGATCTGGGTGCGGTAATCGTCCCGCTTATTTATGTCCACGCCATCGATCAGTACCTGGCCGCTGTCTGCCTTTAGTAAGCCCATCATCACTTTTAACAGCGTGGTCTTGCCACAACCGCTCGGGCCTACGATGGCGGCCGATTGACCGGCTGCGATGGAAAAGCTGATGTTTTCGAAGATAGGTTCGTCGGTTTCAGAATAGCGGAAGGTTAGGTTTTTCACTTCCAGCTTGCCGGTCATGTCCTGTAGATGTTGTAAGTTAGCGGTATGGCGGTCGACATCTTCGGCGTCGGTAAAGGTAATGTCGGCCAGGCGGTCCAGATGTAGGCCGATCATCTTGAATTCGATCAACATATCAATCAGGCCGTCCATCCGGTCGACGAACTGATTTTTGTAGCTCATAAAGGCATAGAGCATGCCCAGTGACATTAGGTTGCCCATCACACTGGTGGCCAATAGATAGATAACGATAATGTTTTCAATACCAAAGAGCAGTTGATTGATGGTTTGGTAGCCAATACCCCATTTGGCCAACGAGACATCGGTATTCAAGGCCTCGGTGTATCGATTCTGCCAGAGATTCTGCCGGTCGTTCTCACGTTGGAACAGCTTAACCGTTTGGATCGCCCGTACCGTCTCCATAAAGTTAGAATCCTCCTTGGCATGGGCCACGATGCTTTCTTCGGACAGCCTGCGAAAGGGCCGATACAGCGCAAAGCGCAGCAGCGTGTACAGTGCGACCACAAAAAGCACGACAAAGGCCACCTTAACGGAATAGATAAACATGGCGGTAAGGGTAATAAGGGCCATCACACCATCGACAATAGAGCTGACCAGGCCTGTGGTAAGCAGATCCTTCACCTGTTGCAGGGACCCAAAGCGAGACACCACATCGCCGATGTGGCGTTTTTGGAAATAGTCGAGCGGTAGGCGTATCAGGTGCCGGAATAGATTGGCCGCCATCTGATAGTTTAATTTGGTCGACAGGTGCAAAATAATAAAACCGCGCAGCGTATTGGTCGCGGTTTGTATCAGCATCAGCAAACCAAAACCCAGGGCCAGCACCAGTAGCAAACTGCTGTCCTGGCGCAATAACACGTCATCGACCACCGTTTGCATGTAAAAGGGTGCGACCACAGCAAATATCTGCAGTAAAAACGACAGCACTATAATGGTGATCAGGTTGCGCTTTAGGCCAAATATTCGTTGCCAAAAATGGGACAAGCTCAGTCTTTGGCGCACCTCTTTCTTCTCGAATTTGGCGGTTGGGGTGAGTTCCAAGGCAATGCCGGTAAAGTGCTTGGCAAATTCGTCGTGGCTGTAGGTCACCTCGCCGATAGCGGGATCCAATAGGACGACCTTATTTTTGCCGACCGCCTTTAGCACCACGAAATGGTTCATATCCCAATGCAAAATACAGGGTAACTGCAGTTGCGACAGGTGTTCCAAATCGAGTTGCAGTGCCCGCCCGGCCAATTCGAGTTTGGCGGCTATATCCATCAGCTGCTTGAGGTTGGTGCCTTGCGATGAGATCTTAAATTGGTTGCGCAACATGGAGAGATCTGAAACGTAGCCGTAGTGGCCTGCGACCATGCCGACACAGGCAAGGCCGCATTCGGCGATTTCTGTTTGAAGAAGTATTTTCATATTCTTGATTTCTCAGTGTCAACTGAGTAAATAGATACAAATTTTTTATATGATTTTAATAATAAAAAATATGAAATAATTAGAAGTACCGAGGTGAGCAGTAAAAAGATTAAAGAGTTGGCCGCAAATAGGTGATTAATTTCCTTTTCAATATCATATATTCCCATTTCATCAATAGCAGCAATAATAGATACAATCGTATTGTTAGCGATGTGAATGAATATTGGAATGCTTAAGGACTCAGTTCGAATATATATAAATCCTAAAGTAATCCCAAATATTAGTGCTCCTAATAAATCAACATGCAATATTGCGAACACGATAGAACTCAGAATGACGGAACTATATTTAGTAAATTTTCTATATAGTAAGTCTATTAGTAGGCCCCTAAAAAAAAGCTCCTCTACCACTGGTGTAAGAATAGAAATAGATAGAAAAATAATAATATTCTGCCATAAAAAGTAGCTTCCATCTGTTTGATGATACATATCCAAATCTGAATATAGCCCGACGATTAGGTCAATACTAAAATATTTGGAAATATATAAAATATAAAAAGCCATCAGAATGCTAGATGTAATCATAATTCCTGTAAGCCCAAGAATATCGATGTAAGCGTTTATTTTTGTTCTTATTTTAAAAAATTCAGCTACAATATTATACTTTATTGTTACTAGTAAGAGTATCAAACCATAGAAAACCAATCCAAATAAAGCGTCTAAACTGGCCTCTGACTCTACAAAATAATCCAACAAAAAGACCGAAAAAAAAGTGCAAACTATAAAGTATGCGATAGCGTGCCAGAAATTAAACTTCAGAATATTGGATATTTGCATAATGGTAATTCCAATGTAATTTACAAGATAAGTTAGCTTTATTGGTTATGAAGCGTTTCTATGTATCGATTTTCAGTATTTGTGGGTGCCCTCAATATATCGTGCAGATCGATTTTTCATTTATATCAGTATTTTCAAAATATACTATTCTCTGTGGTTTGGGCTCTGAAAATAAACCTTAGGATACCCAAGGGTAGATAATGGAATAAATCCCAAGCAACCTAATGCTTGGAATTTTTTAATACTTAACAAAATATGTAGCTATCTTACCTAATATTAACAGCATAACTTCAAATTACTTCAAGATTTCAGTTTACTATTTTTTTGAGGCCTTTTTTTTGGCAGCCTTGTATGAGTTATAGGAGACTGTAATTGCTGTACCTACGTATCCTGCGCCTTTTATAACAGCCTTGAATAAAGTAACCAGTGCGCCACCAGAAACCTGATTCATTTGATCATTGCTTAAAGCATTCATAAATTGTCCTTTTTGATTATTGACGAAAAAAATGCGCCATGTTGCAGATAATAAAAGTACAGTTAAAACTTGCAATATGGCGGGTTTAATTTAGTAAGAGTTCTTAATTTTCATTACTGCCAACTATAGTTCCGACGCCAGCTCCAGCTCCGGCAGAAGCGGCTGTGATATTAACAGTTGTGGTTTTTTGATTGGACTTCGCCACGTACTTGATCACCTTTTTTACTGATTTCACAAGTGCAGAAATCCATCCGCCATTTACAAGGTTACATTGACCAACACTTAATTCTTTCATAATAAACCCCTTAAAATTTTAATAAAATAAAATAAAATAAAATATTTATTTGTAACAAATTATAATCGCATATATTGTTACTTTTGATAAAGCTGGAAGCTAGTATAAGCCCCTTCAACGATCCTACTCCGGCCCATAAAACTACTGTTTACCTTTAAAGGCACCCGTAAGGCTATATAGTTGAATCAACAACTTACGCTTTTGCACATGAAAATATGCGATCACTTAAATAGAATCCGAATAAATATCCGACATCTATTTTGAAGATATAAATTTGTTTTTAATCAACACAAGAACACTCTCTATCCGTGGCAATAAGAAGTGGATAGAAATTAATATAAATGTCGCCTTACTAATTCCAAGATCACTAAAATTAAATATTAAAATAATTAGAGCAATAATACATATAAAAAGATAAAGCATTTCATTCATAATATTAGTTTCTCAATTAATGATTAAATATTTCAGACTTATTACTAAGTTGAAACTACTGATCGGGTGACAATGTATTGGACGTTTCATATACGGCCTCGGCAGCCAGAGTTTTTTTGGAGGTTAAGACCTTCTTAGCGGCCTTATAAACATACCTGGCTCCTCTTGCTACAAAACCCCAAACCCCACCATTGATATCTTGCATTTCTTCATTGGTTAATATATTCATTTTAATTTCCTTTCAAGTTTAAATACCAACAACACTGGTCATCTTGTTGATTTCCTCGGTGGTTGTTGGGGTGACATGTACATACCTCTGTACGTACATGATTTGCTCATATGAGCAAATTTGGTTTAAGTATTTTATTCACCGCTTTTAGTATTTTGAGGCTGCCTAGGCCTTATTAATTTATTTAGAGTCTTCCTCTCAAACTAAACAACGGCTCAAACAACCACTCCAAAAGACTCCGTTCAGCCAGTTTGATATCGGCCTCCAACGAGATGCCTTCCTTCAACGGGAACGTTTTGCCATAGGCATCGACGGTCTGCTGCTCCAAACTGGCCGTGACGCGATACATCGGCTCTTGAGCGTTAATCGCCACACCGCTCAGCTCACTGGGCAACAATACCGTTTGTGAAACTCCGGTAATGGTCGCGCTATAGAGGCCAAATTTTTGAAAGGTAAAGGCG
>Ga0075467_10002904_pt1 | contig 13352 bp, 12 predicted proteins | sample DEB08_DNA_9_FD_75067 | JGI IMG/M metagenome (GOLD analysis project Ga0075467, IMG submission 75067) | Aqueous microbial communities from the Delaware River and Bay under freshwater to marine salinity gradient to study organic matter... | ecosystem: Environmental > Aquatic > Marine > Coastal ...
CCATCGAATACTGGCAAGAGCTCGCGAAACGACTTCCCTAGGTCAGCCACAATTAACTGACCACGAGCTGAACACTTGAAAGCAGTTTAATTCACGACAGGGCTGATAGCTCTAAGCTTGCTTTTTTTGGAGGGAAACGCTCCGTCGTTTCCATTGCGCGGGGCAGACGTATGGAAACGACGGAGCGTTTCCCTCCAGACAAAATACTTCGGGGCTTCCCCCGAGGATCATTACTTTCAAGCTTTCAAAGTTTTGAATTCGTAATTCCTAATTCTTAATCCTTAATTGTCTTCTATGAACCCCATTCACTGGAAACTGCACTGGCAGATACTACTCGCACTTGCACTTGCCACACTGTTTGCATGTGTCCTCATGCCCAACATTGACGGAGCTTTTGGCAGTAACGTCGAAGTCTTTTGTCAATTCATCGGCACGCTCTTCATGAACGCATTGAAGATGGTCATCGTGCCATTGATCGTCGCCTCCATCATCAGCGGAGTCATGCATCTTGGCGCTGAAAAAGGCGTCGGCCGTATGGGGTTTAAGACCTTCCTTTATTACACCTGCAGTGGAGCTGCGGCAGTCATCGTCGGCGTCGTCGTGGTGAATCTCATCGGCCCCGGTAATATTGATGCCGAGACTGCCACCGCTATGCTTGGTCGCGGCAGCGAAACTGCCCTCAACGAAGGATTAATGAGCAAAGTCGAAGGCCGTAGCAGCAGCGACCTGTTTGATATCTTTCTGCGCATGTTCCCATCCAACATCGTTGATGCGGCGACCAACAATGGCCAACTGCTCGGCGTCATCACCTTCTCCCTACTGTTCGGCGCCTTCATCGGCAAGCTGCCCGAGACACAACGCGAGACGCAGCAAAAATTCTGGGAGAGCGCCCAGGAAGTGATGCTCAAGCTGACCGACTTCATCATTCGTTTCGCGCCGTTCGGCGTATTCGGCCTGGTCACCCCAGTATTGTTCAACGCGCCCATCGGCGACCTTATCGGCGCGATTTTCTGGTTCTTCGTCACAGTAGTTTTAGCTCTGGCGATTCATTTTTTCATCAACCTCGCCCTAGTGCTCAAGTTTATTGGCAAGGTCAACCCGATCACGCACTACAAAGAGATGGCACCAGTGCTGCTCACTGCGTTTTCCACCGCCAGTTCGTCTGCCACTCTACCGCTGACCATTGAAACCGTCGAAACGCGTGCCAAGGTTTCGAAGAAGACCAGCTCCTTTACCCTGCCACTCGGCGCGACGGTGAATATGGACGGCACCGCACTCTACGAATGCGTCGTCGTGCTCTTTATCGCACAACTCTACGCATCCACCGGCCAAGTCGCACTCGGCATCGGCGATCAGCTGCTCGTCGTCTTTCTAGCCCTCACCACTAGTATTGGTGTCGCCGGGATTCCAGCCGCCAGTCTCGTGGCGATTGCCGTCATCCTCCCCGCAGTCGGGCTACCCGTCGAAGCGATCGGCGTTGTCTGGGTAACGGATCGCATCCTCGATATGTGCCGCACCTCAGTTAATGTCTTTAGCGATACCGTCGGCGCCGTCGCGATTGCGCGCAGCGAAGGTGAGCAGCCGTATCCGACTGAAAGTTGTTAGTTAAAGCATCTAGCCCTTTTCTTCCTCGGCCAACCAAGACCTGACAACCAACCACACTCACATGACTACTGACCAGCGCCTCGCCGAACTCGGCATCGAACTTCCAATTGCACCTGCACCAGCTGGCAACTACGTCGCTTGCATGCAAGTCGGCAGCCTACTTTACATTTCCGGAGCCATCTGCTTGGTCAACGGTGCGATGACTCACACGGGTAAAATCGGTGAAACTCGCGACATCGCCTACGGCCAAGCAGCCGCCCGTGTCTGTGCGCTCAATCTTCTTGCAGTCGCCAAAGGTCACCTCGGGGATCTCGATAAAGTCTCCCGCGTTGTGCAGCTCAACGGCTTCGTCAATGGCGTGCCCGGCTTCGCCGACAGCCCTGCGGTGATCAATGGCGCATCCGACACCATGGTCGAAATCCTCGGCGAACGCGGCCGCCACACACGAGCAGCAGTTGCAGTCACCGGCCTACCGCTCGACACCACCGTCGAAATTCAAGCGATCTTCGAAGTCGCTTAATTAAAAGTAATTAACAGGCAGGACGAAGGTCTGCCATGCTTGCCTAACTAGCAAACGGCACGGTCTTTGGACCGTCGTAGCCGTCTTGCTGGGCCTCAACGATCAAATTAGAGCGGATGCCGCCTCGCCCGCGCCAAATCGTTTCGAGACGTGCCCAGCGTGGCTTAGTCACGGCAAACAGATCCTCAAATATTTTATTGGTCGCCGCTTCGAAGAAAATCCCCTTGTTGCGATAATCGTGCAGGTAGAGCTTCATCGCCTTTAGCTCGATGCACAGCTCATCGGGCGCATAACTAAAAACCACCGTAGCGTAGTCTGGATGGCCAGTCATCGGGCAGGTGGAAGTAAACTCCTCCTGGATGTGCTGGATCGTGTAGTTGCGCTCTTGGTTTGGATTTGGGAAAGTCTCGATGTCCATGATCGCAGGACAGTGCGTGTTATAGGCAAAAGTTCAACCCAACTCTTCAATTCTTGAAAAAAGCAACTGATCGGTCCTAATTCAGACTATGTCGACGCAACAGCCACTCTCTGCTCTAAAGATCTTTCTGATTTACCTCCGACTCGGTTGTCTCTCGTTCGGCGGGCCGGTGGCTCACTTCGGCTACTTCAAGCAAGAGTTCGTTAACTGCCGTAAATGGCTCACCGCGGCGCACTATGCAGAGCTACTCGCGCTGTGCCAATTCGTACCTGGCCCATCGAGCAGTCAGTTGGGCTTTGCCATCGCATGGCAGCGCGGCGGTCTACGCGGGGCATGTGCCGCGTGGCTGGGCTTCTCGCTGCCGTCGGCGCTAATTATGATCGCCTGCGCTTACGGGCTTACCGTAATCGGCGATGGTGCCGCTCCGTTGATTCACGGACTCCTGATCGCAGCCGTCGCGGTGGTCGCCAAAGCAGTACTCGATTTAGGCAAGAAACTATGCCCCGACTGGCCCCGCATCGCGATCGCAGTTGGCGGTGCGGCACTCGCTCTGTCGATACCGGGCGCATGGATACAAATCGGCGTCATCTTACTGGGCGTCGCGATCGGCAACGCTCTGTTCCGCAACTGCAACCAAGAGAAGCCAGAGCTACACGGCGCACAGCAACTCGTCAGTAAGCGCACGATGTGCATCGCACTCACGAGCTTTTGCGTGCTGCTAGCCGCCTCACTGCTGGTATCGCCGGATGCAAGTAGCGCAATTTATGGGATGAATTACCGAGCGGGTGCGATGGTCTTCGGCGGCGGTCACGTCGTGCTGCCTTTGTTGCATGATAGCGTGGTGCCTAGCGGCCTCGTATCGGAAAGCAACTTCCTCGCTGGCTATAGCGCGGCGCAGGCACTGCCCGGCCCGCTGTTTACTCTCTCGGCCTTTCTCGGCACCGCCAGCCAAGCCACCTCGCCACACTGGATTGGTGGCGCAATCGCACTAATCGCGATCTTCCTGCCTGGGATGCTGCTACTCATTGGCCTACTACCACTGTGGAATACCTTTCGAAACAAAGTCTGGGCACAAGCCGGTCTCATTGGTGCGAATGCGGCTGTCGTCGGTCTACTCCTCGCCGCTTTAATTAATCCGGTCTGGGCGCACGGCGTACAACGCTGGACGGATGTTGTGCTGGCTGCCGGCGCCTTTATTGCGCTGAGTCGATTTAAGATCCCTGCGTGGCTGGTCGTACTCAGTTGCGCTGCTGGCGGCTATCTAATTCCTTAGTCAAGCGGGCACCACTCGCACGCTCGACTTTCAAAAGGTGCTCCGTTACACGTTACCCTCACACACACCGCTATGTCTGACACCAACTCGCCCCATCTGTCTCCCTCACAAAAACGAATCATCGCCGCCGGAGCGACTGCTCTGGCTCTGATACTGCTCATCGCCACGGCCTGTTCGCTGTTCGTCGTGCTGCAGATGTTTATCCTCACATTCAAAGATGTGCTGCTACCACTCGCGATCGCCGCGATCCTCGCAACGCTGCTGCGGCCGATCATCACGCTTTGCGAGAAGCATACGCGCCTCTCCAAAACCCAAGGCATCATGCTGCTCTACTTGCTAGTGCTGCTCGCCATCGCGACCATCACCATACTACTGCTGCCAATTTTATTTCGCCAAGGCGCGGAGTTCATCGAAGCAGTGCCAAGCATACGCGACAATTTCTATCAATTCTTACAAGAAAAGACGCCGGCCGTATGGCAATGGTTACATGCCAAGCTCGGCCAAACACCCCAGGCGTACGTGCAAAATATCGTCGCCACACACTCTGAAACAATCACCAGCGGACTTCAGGCTCTACCAGAAAAAATCGGCACGATTGGCGGTTCAGTCAGCGGCTTCATTGGTAGTATGTTTGCCAAAATTGCGGCTTACGCGATTATCCCCATTTACCTATTCTTCATTCTGAATGGTAACCGCGACGTGTGGAACGATCTGCAAAAGCAGCTCAGCTTCTTGCCTGATGAGCGTCGACATGACATCGTCTTCCTCTGCCGTCAGTTCAGCGAGATCCTCATCGCATTCTTCCGTGGGCAAATCATTATCGGCCTGCTCCTCGGCGTCGTGCTGGCGGTTGGCTTTGCCTTGGTCGGCCTCAAGTTCGGCATCGTCTTGGGCCTCGTACTTGGCCTACTCAACATCATTCCCTACCTCGGCACCATGCTCGGCATACTTACCGTGCTACCACTCGCCTACTTCCAAGACGATGGCGGCACCAGTCTGATCGGCCTCTGCGCGATCATCTTTATCATCGGTCAACTGCTTACCGACTATGTGTTCACCCCACGTATCATGGGCGATAAAACCGGAATGGGGCCGATGCTCATCATCTTTTCCATTTTCTTCTGGGGCGTGGCTCTCGGCGGCATCATGGGCATGGTCCTAGCGATCCCACTCACCGCATTTTTCTTAATCTTCTGGCGCTTGGCCCGTGAACGCTATTTACCAGCGCTCACATCCAAACAAACAGACGCCTAAAGACTAAAAAATCTTAATCTCAATCTTACTCCTAATCCTAATCTCCTCACACGGGACGACTGATTTAGAGCAAGATGATGAGTAGGATTAAGATTCTCTCTCACTTTCACTTTCTATCCTCTCATTTCTCAGCTCTCTAATTTAAAATGTCCAACCAAACAAATACACCTTTCGCCCGTCCTGATAACCGTGCAATCGACGAACTTCGCACGATTACATTTGAGACGGGCATCGCCCCACACGCGCTCGGCTCGGTGCTCGTCAGCTTTGGCGACACACGCGTAATTTGTGCTGCATCAATCGACAACCGTGTGCCCGGCTGGATGCGTGCTCAAAAGGTCGAAGGTGGTTGGATGACTGCTGAGTATTCGATGCTGCCATACAGCACACTCGATCGTAAGCGACGCGACATTAGCAGTGGTAAGGCCGATGGTCGCACCATCGAAATCCAACGCCTCATTGGACGCTCGCTGCGCGCCGTATTCGATCTCAAAAAGCTCATAGGTAAAACGATCTGGATCGATTGCGATGTACTTCAAGCCGACGGTGGCACTCGCACCGCATCGATCACCGGAGCTTATGTCGCCGCTCAAATTGCGATTCAAAAACTCATCGCTAAAGGTGAGTTGGCTGAAAACCCCTTTAACGAAGCCGTGGCCGCGGTCTCGGTCGGCGTGTATCAAGACACTGCCGTGCTCGACCTCAACTATCCCGAAGACAAAAATGCCACCGTCGATGCCAACATCGTCATGACTGGCACCGGTAAATTCGTCGAAGTGCAAAGCTCCGGCGAAGAGGCCACCTTCACACGTGAGGAACTAGACGCTCTACTCGACCTTGCTGCCAAAGGCATTACTGAAATCAACGAACTGCAAAACGCCGCCATCGTGGCAGGATTGGAGGGATAGCATAACGTCGGGCGAGGCGCGCGCCGACAGTTTTTAACTCGCTGAAACTTTTCAGCGACACCCACGATGTATGTGTTAAGCAGCCAACCGAGCGCTGCGAAACCAACACTCAAATACATTATGAAATTAAATAGAATTATCCTCACAGTACTCGCGACTTGCCTCATTCCTGCATTCGCTCAAGCCGCAAATAAATCCGTCGATGGTAGCGACCAAGATGGCCAACGCCAAGGCCGAGCAAATCAAGCAGAACGCGGCGAGCGCTTTGCCAACACTGACTCGAACGGCGACGAACAGCTCTCGCTCGAAGAAGTCGAAAGCGCTGGCGCGACACGACTCGTCGAGCACTTCGACAAGATTGACAAAAACGGCGACGGGCAACTGACCAAAGACGAGCTCAAAGCCGCACATAAGAAACGTGGCAAAGGCGGCAAAGGTGGTAAAGGAAAAGGCAGCGCCAAGAGCGACGGCCAATGCTCCAATTGCGATAAAGACGCCGCATAAAGAGTTTCCAAGCCAATCATACCATATTTCACTCAGCCCGAGCGCTTTAAGCGCCTCGGGCTTTTTTGTGGCTGGACGGCAATGACAACGGGAGGTGCCACCTCCGCGTGGACCGATTCAGATTGGCACGCGCCCTAGTTAGTCCCAGCGCGGACGACACGGAGGTCATCCCTCCCGCGAGAAAAGCATCACTTCCCTAAAACTGCCGCCACTCCTTTTCCTTTGCCATCCAGAGACGACCTGCTTACATCCCTCGCCTTTCGGCACCTTTATTCCTTCACTTGCCCAAAGGGCACCCAGTTCAGTCACCCTTGCGGGGCCAGCTCGGTAGACCTCATAGACCATCTTCCCACTTTTCAAAAATGATCACGATCAATCAAATCTCTCACCACTTCGGCAAGAAGACACTTTTCAACAAGATAAACACCGTCATCGGTGCGCGTGATCGTATCGCTCTAATCGGCTCCAACGGCTCCGGTAAAACCACCCTGCTACGCATGTTTATGGGTGAACTCGAGGCGGAGTCGGGCTCCGTCGATAAGCCAGACTACGTCAGCATCGGTTACCTTCCGCAGGACGGTATCTCCGTCTCTGGCAAGACCCTGTTTAAAGAAGCCGAAAGTGCTTTTGGCGATGTGCTCGAACTCCAAAAGAAGATCGACCAAGCCGAAGAACAGATGGTGGAGATGGACACCTCTGAAGATGCCTACTACGACCTGATCGACCAGATGGGCGAATGGGAGCAGCAACTCGAAGACCACGAGCTGCACAAAATGAAGTCCCGTGTCGAGCGTATCCTGATGGGCATGGGCTTCAAGGCAACCGACTTTGAGCGTGACACCGGCGAGTTCTCCGGTGGTTGGCAGATGCGTATCGCGCTGGCGAAACTGCTCCTACAAAATCCGAGCCTCATCATTCTCGATGAGCCGACCAATCACTTGGACATCCTCTCCCAGCACTGGGTCGAGCAATACCTGAAGCACTACCAGGGCGCACTCATCGTGATCTCTCACGACCGTGCCTTCCTCGACGAAGTTACCGACCGCACCCTCGAACTCAGACAAGGGGATCTCAACAGCTTCAAGGGCAACTACAGCTACTACGTCACCGAAACAGACAAGCGCCTTGAAATCTTGCGTAAAGCCTACGCAAATCAGCAAAAGGAAATCAAGGAGGTCAAAGACTGGATCACCCGCTTCCGCTCGAACGTCAAAAAGGCGAGCATGGTGCAGTCTCGGATCAAATCGCTCAACAAGATGGAACTCGTCACCATCCCACGCGATGAGAAGAAGATGTTCTTCCGCTTCCCGAAGTCACCCCCTGCCAGCGCCAAGGTGATCACTATCACCGGTCTGGAAAAAGCCTACGGCGATAATGTTATCTTTGACGGTCTCGACCTGCGCATCGACAAGGGCGACCGCATCGCCGTCGTCGGAGTCAATGGCGCAGGTAAGTCCACCCTCGCCCGCATCATGGCTGGCATCGAAGTGTTCCAAGGCGGCACCGTGGATAAGGGCATCAACACCGTGCTCGGCTACTTCGCGCAGTCGCAAGCCGAAGAGCTCAACCCAGCCAACACCGTGCTCGAAGAAGTCGAAACGGCCGCGATCGGCAACGACGACGCAAATCCACGCGGTGCACTGGGAGCACTGCTCTTCAGCGGTGATGAAGCACTCAAGAAAACCTCTGTCCTCTCTGGTGGTGAAAAGAATCGCGTCGCTCTGGCCAAGATGCTCATGCACCCGGCGAATTGCATGATTTTGGACGAACCGACCAATCACCTTGATATCAAATCCAAGGAAGTGCTGCAGGAAGCGATCAACCTCTTCGAAGGCACCGTCATTCTGGTGAGTCATGACCGTTCCTTCCTCGATGGCGTCGTCAACAAGGTGCTCGAAGTCTCCCCTGGCAGCACACGTATGCTCACTTGTAACGTCTCCGAATACATCGAACGTATCGAACAAGAGGCCGCCGAGAAATTAGACCAATAGATCGCGCCGCTTTGCGGAATAACACAGCAAACGTATTTAAATTTAATCAGGGTCATCGTTGACGATCGATGGCCCCCTAAGCGACCCTTAGAGTCACAACGATATGGATCGGACCGCACACACCACGCACCTGCTCGACAACTATCAACGGTGCTTCGGAGAAGTACTCATCGAGCGTGGCAACAATGAGGTAGAACAGCTGATGGCCGCGCCATTTGCGGTACTCTCTCACGGCACGCAAGACGACCCCATATTCAACTACGGCAATCAAACTGCCCTGACCCTATTCGAAATGGATTGGGCCACACTGACCGCTCTGCCCTCGCGATTCTCCGCAGAACCGATGCACCGCGAGGAACGGCAACAGCTACTCAATGAGGTGACTAACAAAGGTTATTCTGCAAGCTATCGTGGCATACGAATCAGTGCCAGCGGCCGGCGTTTCTATATCGATTCAGCTCGCATCTGGTCGCTTCGTGACTCAAGCGGCGAGCACATCGGCCAAGCGGCAATGTTCTCCGATTGGCAATGGCTCTAGCGCGATTCACACTGATCACCCCGCCTTTCAACGCTGGGTCGCTACAACAAATCGGCAGCCAAGTCGGCGAGCTCTGAGCGCACGCCTGTGGTCAACTCCAAGTGGGCGGTAATTTCCGTCCCCTTTAGGCGCTGCGCAGTGTGCACCAGTCCATTCGACATGGCATCGAGAAACATGTTATCCACCTGATACGGATCACCGAGTAAGATCACTTTTGACCCTTCAGCCATGCGACTCACCACAGTCTTTGCTTCGTGTGGCGTGAGATTCTGCGCCTCATCGATGATGAAAATCGTATCAGCGAGCGAACGTCCACGGATGTACGTCATCGCCTCCACTTCGACCATGCCATAGTCGAACAGAAATTGATACGGCTTGCGCGGTTGCTTGGAATCATCCTCTTGCTGTTCGGCATGCGCGGGTTGCTTGGCCATTTTCGTCATCGCCTTCTTACGCTTACGATTCGAGGTGATACGCTCTAACTTGGCTTGAGCTGGATCTGCTGGCGGACGTTTAATCACTTTTCGATTACTGAAGAGTACTTCAAGATTATCGTAAAATGGCGCAATATATGGCGCCATTTTCTCTTCCAAGGTGCCGGGCAGCGCACCGGTATCTTTACCGATATGCACCAACGGTCGGGTAATAAAGACGCGCTCGTACAAGTTATCTTCGCCGATCGCCTGATACAGTGCCATTGCAATCGAAACCAAGGTTTTACCCGTACCAGCCTTGCCCATACAAGTGACCAGCTTAATGTCTTCGTCGAGTAAAGCATCCATCAACATGCGCTGCTCCTCGTTGAGCGGATTGATGCGGATACCTTTCGGAATCTTAATCCCCACGCCACTGCCTAAGATCAACCCGTCGATTTGCCCGTCCCCACGGTAGCGTGCGGGTTCGCGAAACTCACCGTTGCTCAGATAAATATATTCGTTAATATACAGATGGCTGGTTAGCTCCGGCGTCAGATCGACTCCATGTTCTTCAATGAAGCGCTCATACTCAACGTCCTCGATGACAACTGTCTTGATGCCACCGCCGATATTGGCCGTTTTGACCTTATCGTTCATGTAGTCCTGTACTTCGAGGCCCAGCGCAATGCCCTTAAGCGCCATATTGGCGTCTTTAGTCACTAAAATCACACGGCACTCCGTGCACACTTCCTTGAGAAAAAAGCAAGACGCCAAAATACGGCTGTCCATTTTCTCCATATCAACCAGCGTTGCCCGTAGGCGATTCATACCCTCGCTCTGAGTATTGCCAGATACAAAATAGTCGTTGATCACCACAATCAAGCGACCACCATTCGGTAAATCGCAACTGAGCGCGGAATTCCCCTGCCCCTTCATTTCTGGCGGGACGGCGAGTTCCTCGTCAAACAGCGCTCGCAGATCTCGATGGATCTTCCTAGCAGAAAACCCTAACTCCCCTGGAGCGGATTTTTTGCGGTCGAGTTCTTCAAGAACTTCGACTGGGATGGCAACTGTGTTATCCTCAAACTTATGTAGACACTGGGGGTCATGGAGAAGAACGTTGGTGTCGAGGACAAATATTTTGGCCCCGTTTTTTTTAGTTTTTTGTTTAGGCAAAGGTAGTTTATTAATAGCTGCTGACTCTATTTTCGGCATTGTGTAGCCGTTGCTTTAGACAAGCATAGAGTAATTCCAAAATAACATTTCGTGCAAGCGGAAAGCCACGATTCCTGAATAAACTGCCCATGACGCATCCATTGAACCTCTTCGAAAAAAAGCTCGGCTACCACTTTACTGATATCACTTTGCTGGAACTCGCTCTCACGCACCCAAGCTGTGACCTCGAACAGGGCGATAACCAGCGCCTTGAATTCCTCGGCGATGCCGTGCTCGACCTAGTCGTCGCAGAAACGCTCTACCAGAACAATCCCGACTACGACGAAGGTGCACTCGACCACAGCCGTGCCAGCCTCGTCAATGGCAAGGCGCTCACCGCCCACGCTCGGACGCTCGGGCTCGGCTCACTCTTGCAAGTTAGTGAGGCACAGCGCCAACACCATCCTGAGCCAAGCGCCGGCATGCTGGAAGATGCCTTTGAAGCCCTGATTGGTGCGATTCATCTCGACGGCGGTATCGAAGCCGCTCGCACCTTCATTCTGCAAGCCCTCGGCGACGCCATACAGAAAGCTCAAAGCAACGGCGGATTAGGCAATCCGAAAGGACGCCTACAAGAATGGACGCAACTGCATCATAGCGGTGCAGTACCAGACTACAAAGCACTGCCAGAGGAAGGCCCCGAGCATGCGCGCACTTACAGTGCGGTCGTGCAACTCGACGGCAAAGAACTAGGACGCGGCTGCGGTCGCTCCAAAAAGTCCGCCGAATCCGCCGCCGCCGAGCACGCGCTTCAACAACTCAACGGTTAATGCCTGACCTACTCACAAACAGCGGCGCGGCCACTCTTTTTCACGGAGTCAGCGCCGAGGCCCGAGCGGCACTGGTCACCACCCTCGCCAAGCAACAGGCCAAGCGCACCTGCGTGCTGCTCGTCACCGACCCACGCCGTGCACAAGAATTAGCGACCGAGGCCGAAACCTATGCTCAGTGGCTCACACCGAAGGTCGTACTGGAGGTGCTGCACTTTCCAGAAGTGCCGCCACCAGACATCGACGCCACTCGACGCGCAGACCGCATCTGCGAGCGTCTATCCGTGCTCAGCACCTTGCTGCGCTCCAGTAACAACGCCCGCCTAATCGTAGCCACGCCTGAAGCGATCCTGGGCAGCTGCCCGGAGCGCACTCAATTTGAAAGCCGCCAACTCAAACTACGCACTGGCGAAGCGCATTCCTTCAAACAACTGGTCGACACACTCACCTGCGAGCTCGACTACGACTCCGAAGCGCTCTGCGAACATCCCGGCCAGATCGCCACACGCGGCGGCCTGATTGATGTCTATCCCTACGATGCCAATCAGCCTTACCGACTCGACTTCTTTGGCGACGAGATTGAGAGCATTCGCAGCTTTGACCCCAGCTCTCAACGCACACTAGAAAAGGTTGGCAACATTACGATCTCGGCCGCCGAAAGTGCTAAAGAAACCAACGCCGCAGATGGGCAGCTGATCGATTATTTAACTGATCAGCCGATTACATGGATTCTTGAAGAACCCTCGCAACTTGTCCGCGAGCATCCTTATCGCTTTGAAAAGTTGACGGCTAGCAGCAGCAAGACCCGTAGCTTCGAGCAAGTCTTTGCACACCGCGCGCGAGCCAACGACCTGCGCCTAGGTATTTGCTCAGTGGATACAGATCCCGCACTGTTTGACCAAGCCCAACGCGTCGAACTCGCCACCGAACCAACAGCCAATTACCGCCATCACACAGACGCGGTGCAGGTCGGATTCGATCGCTTCGAGTCCGAGCAAAGTGCGCGCACCAAGTTTGAAAGCAGTATCGCCGACTGGTCGAAAAAAGAGAAGCGCACACTCTACTTTGTCACTGCCAGCGAAAGTGAGGCGGCGCGCATCGCAGAGCTACTGGCCGAGAATCCGCTCACCGCGAAGCTCAAGCCCAAGTATCTGCACGGCACCATCTCTGGCGGATTCATCTGTCAAGGGTCGCCAACATGGCTGCCACTCAAGCAGACGAAGGCCTCCTCGGGCATTGTTCTAATTACCGACACCGAATACTTCGGACGTCAGCGGCGCAAAATTAGCCGTACTCAGGAACGCGCGCGGCCGACCATTTCGCAAGTCGATCAATTGCTCGATTTCACAGAGCTCGCGGACGGCGATCCACTGGTCCACCTACAACATGGCGTGTGCCGATTTCGTGGACTCAGTAAGTTAGAGATCCAAGGCGGCAGCAAAGAAGTGATCACCGTCGAATTTGCGGATCAAATGACGGTGCATGTACCACTGCACGAGTCGCACCTGCTGACGCGCTACGTCGGCCTGACCAAATCGAGCCCTAAGCTCGGCAAGATCGGCGGAGCCGCATGGGATAAGACGCGCGCCGCCGCCGAGGTCGCCACGCTCGATTATGCCGCCGAGCTACTCACCCTGCACGCCGAGCGCAGTCAACACGGCGGCTACGCCTTTCCGCCAGATCACCCTTGGCAAGCGACCTTCGAAGGGGCCTTCCCGTTCACCGAAACACCCGATCAGCTCACTGCCATCGAAGCCACCAAATCGGACATGGAGGCAGCATTGCCGATGGACCGTCTGATTTGCGGTGACGTGGGATTTGGCAAAACCGAAGTCGCAATCCGTGCTGCGCTCAAAGCCGTACTAGCCGGCAAACAAGTCGCACTGCTGGTGCCAACCACCGTGCTTTGCCAACAGCACCTCAACACCTTTCGCGAGCGC
>Ga0075467_10002906_pt1 | contig 13343 bp, 13 predicted proteins | sample DEB08_DNA_9_FD_75067 | JGI IMG/M metagenome (GOLD analysis project Ga0075467, IMG submission 75067) | Aqueous microbial communities from the Delaware River and Bay under freshwater to marine salinity gradient to study organic matter... | ecosystem: Environmental > Aquatic > Marine > Coastal ...
CCAGGGTGTCGACGTGGGCGGACTGGTGCGTTTGCCACCCGCCGGTTCGCTGGACGCAAAATTTGCAGGAAGCCAGGCCATCCAGGCGGTCGCGAGGGCGGGCTCGACCTACCCGGGCAGTGTCTACAGCGGCGGTTACGTCTTCCCCAGGCTGGCGCGCTGGTCGAGTACCGCGTTCAAGGATTCTGATTTCACGCCTTCCGGTGGCATTGGCCCCGTCTTCAGCATTGCCCTGGTCGCAGGTGGGTTCGGCGCCGTGTATGCAGGCGGCGATTTCTCCCCCGGCATTTATCGCCTCAGTAATACGGGTCGCACCGACAATGCGTTCGCCGTCGGTACTGGTTTCAATGATAGCGTTCGCAAAATTGTGCATACCGCCGACTCGTCCGGCGACATCTACGCGCTTGGCGAATTTACCACTTACCAGGACAGTGCGGCCAATGGCCTGGTGCGGCTGAACCCCGATGGCTCACCCGAGGTCAACTTTTTTCCTGGCACCGGCTTCAACAATGCCGACGGCCCTGTTCCTTTTAGTGAATTCGCCAGTAGCGCGCTTGCCGCGGACGCGTCCGGTGATCTCTTCGTGGGCGGCGATTTTACCGATTATGATGGCACGACCGTCGACGGCCTCGTACGCCTGAACGATGACGGTTCACTCGATTCCGATTTCGCTGCGCGCATTTCCTCCGAGGGTGGAACCTGCACCGAAGGCATCTTCAAGGCCAGTTAGCCAGCCCCTTTCAATAGGGGAAAGACCACGTTTTTCTGACGGTTAACGACCAGCCTTAATTGAGGTCTGTCGACAGTTTTACCGCAGGGTTTCTCTGCTTTCCGCGCCTGCCACAGCTAGCTGATTCCGCCCAGACACTCCCCACCGTCGACCACCAGCGCCTGCCCGGTCATAAATGACGAGCGGTCTGACGCCAGAAATAGCAGCGCCTCGGCAATCTCTGCGGGCTGCGCCCATCGGCCCATCGGAATTTGTGTGCGCACGTATTCCTCGAGCGCGTCGCGGCCGCCCATTTGCTGCATGAAGGGTTCGTTGAACGGTGTGTCGACCCAGCCCGGGCACAGCGTGTTGACGCGAATGTTGAAGCGCGCGTAGTCGAGCGCCATCTGCCGTGCCATGGCCACCACCGCGTGCTTCGAGGTGGCGTAGGCGATCATCTCGCGGTCGAGCTGCACACCCGAATTCGACGAGGTAATCACGATCGAGCCACCGCCCTGGCTTTTCATCTGCGGAATCACCTGCCGCGCGGCCATGAAGTGGGCGCGCACGTTCAGATTCCAGGAGCGATCCATGCCGGCGGGATCGACCTGCTCGGCGGTGCCGTTGACCTGGACGCCGACATGCGAATGCAATATATCGATGCGCCCGTGCTGAGATATCGTTTTCTCCACGAGGGAGCATAGCTGTGCATCGTCACCCACATCGACCGCCAGGGCGCTGGCTCGCCCGCCATGTGCCGCGATGCGCTCGACGGTTTCCCCGGCGCTTTTGAAATCGATATCCGAGGCCACGACGAGCGCACCCTCGCGCGCTAGAATTTCTGCGCTACTGCGGCCGATACCGGAGCCTGCCCCGGTAACGATAGCGATTCTGTCTTTGAGTATCATGTCTATCCTGTCTGGCTGGATCGATCGCGGCGGCGCAGCATGACCTGTGCGACGATCAGCAAACTGAGCGAAATGGCGAGCACCATGGTGCCGATGGCGTTGATCTCCGGGGTGACACCGCGGCGGATCGACGAAAATACGTAAATCGGCAGCGTCGTTTCCGAACCGGCAACGAAAAAAGCGATGATGAAATCGTCGAAACTGAAGGTGAAACTGAGCAGGAATCCGGCCAGCACGGCCGGGAAGATCTGCGGCAGTGTCACCTGCCAGAAGGTGGCCATCGGCGTTGCATAAAGGTCGGCCGAGGCCTCGATCAGGGTACGATCCATGCCGGCGATACGCGCCCGAACGATGACGATCACCAGCGCCATGGTAAACATGGTGTGTGCAGCGATCAGTGAGGTTCGGCCCATGTTTAGCCGCGGCGCGTCGCCGAGCCACGAGGGCCAGGCTGCCGCCAGCGCCGGGTTCAGGTAACCGAACGCGGTCACCAGGGCGATCAGCGTGGCAATGCCGATGACGATGCCGGGGATCATGATCGCGACGTAAATCGCGGCATCGAACAGCGCCCGCAAACGTCCCCGTGCCTGCTGCAGTCCGAGTGCGGCCATGGTGCCGAAAATACTGGCCAGCAGCGCGGTGACAAAGGCCACCGTGAGGCTCGTCGTCAGCGCGTCCATCGCAAACGGGTTCGTCAGCTCCTTGCAGTCCGACTCCACCGAGAATCCCTGGAAATCGCTCGCGTGGCGGCCGGCGTTGAAGCTGAACAGCACGATGATGCCTATCGGCAGGTACAGGAACAGGTAGATCGCGATGGCGTAGATGCGCATGCCCATGGCTAAAGCAGTGAAACGTCCTGGCGCTGTCCCGAACCGCGCATGATCAGCTTCATGTAGATAGTCACGGTCACCAGCATGATGATCACGAGGGTCGCCGCGACTGCCGAACCGTAGGTCCAGTTACGCGATTGCAGGAACAGGTCGACGAGTGCATTGCCGACAAAGAAGACCTTGCCGCCGCCGAGCAGCGCCGGGATCAGGAATTCGCCCATCAACAGGATGAAGACCAGCATGCAACCCGTGGCGATGCCGGGAAGCGACAGCGGCAGGGTCACGTCGCGAAAGGTTTTGAACGGCGAGGCGCCGAGGTCCTGGGACGCCTCCAACAGGCGTTTGTCGAATTTTTCCAGGCTGACGTAGATCGGAAATACCATCAGCGGCAGGTAGCCATAGATGATGCCGATCAGCACCGCGGAGGGCGTGTTGATCAGGCGTACGCCCTCGATGCCGAACCACTCCAGCAGCTGCGGAATTCCGCGGCCGCCAAGAATGAAAATCCAGGCGTAGGTACGGATCAGGATGCTGGTCCAGAAGGGGACGATAATCATCACCAGCAGCGCGGTTCTGAATTTCGGATTAGCCTTGATCGCGAGGTAGTAAGCCAGCGGGTAGGCGATCAACAGCGCCGCCAGTGTCCCCAGCGGCGCCAGGATCATGGTGTTCTTGAATGCGGTCAGGCGCGCCGGCAGGTTCAGGTAGTTGTCAAAGCTGAAGGCGGGTATGTAGCCCCCGGCAGGCGCACGCTCACCGAAGCTGAAGACGAAAACAACGAGCAGTGGGAGCACCAGCATGACCAGCAACCACAGGGCTGCGGGTAACAGTAATAGCCGGTGCGCCCAACTGCTCTTCATCTTCTCATTCCCTGCATCGCCCCTAGGCGGACTTGAAGCGCGCCAGCAGCTCCGCGCGGTTAGGGTCTGTCAGCGTCGCTGCCGCACCGAACTCGAGCGCGTTGAGTAACTCCTGGGCGGGGTAGAGGATCGGGTCCTCAAGCAGCGATTTTGGCAGCAATGCATTGGTGCGGCTGTCCGCAACCGGGTAGCCGTGCGCCTGCACTTCGCGGGCGTTGATCGACGGATCGAGGAGGAAATTGATCAGCGCGTAACCGGCTTCACGATGCTCGGCACTGCGCGGCACGGCGTAATAATCGCTCCAGATTTCTCCGCCCTCTGAGCCGAGCACGTATTCCATGCTGGGAATGTCGGTGTTGAGCTGCTTGCCGTCGCCGGTCCAGCACATCGACATCCAGGCGTCGCCATTGCGCAATGGCGGCTGGTAGTCGCTGTTGATCGCGAACAAATGCGGTTTGACCTCGAGCAGCAGCTTCTCGGCATCGGCGAGCTCGTTGGGGTCGACCGAGTTGAACGAATAACCGAAGTATTTAAGCGCATTGCCGATGGTGGTCAGCTGGTAGTCATGCACCATGGTGCGGCCCGAGTAATCGGTCTTGGTGCGATCCCAGAAGTCTTTCCAGCTGGTCAGGCGCTTGCCCTTGTTGTGCTTGTTGTCGACGACAAAACCGGTGGTGCCCCAGTTCTTCGGCACCGCGTAGAGCTTGCCGTTGACCGAGCCCGCGTCGGAAAAGCGCGGTTCGAAAGCACTGGCCTGGTAATTCGACAGTTTCGACAGGTCGAGCGGCTCAATCAGGTCTTCACCGACGTAGGTAGTGATGGTGTAATTGGTCGGCACAAACACGTCCCAGCCGCTGCCACCAGCCTGCAACTTGGCCAGCATTTCCTCGTTGGAGCCGAACACGTTGACCTGCACGTGGGCACCGGTGGCCTCGGTGAAGGCTTCGAAGTTGGCCGGTTCATGATAGTTAGGCCAGGTCGCGAGCACCACGCGGTCGCCGATGTTGGGTGCCGCCCAGGCCTTGCGCGGCATTAGTGCGGGTACCGCGGCTGCCATCACCGTGGCGGCCATGCCGAGACCGGTGACGCCGAGAAACTGGCGGCGACTAATGGAGCCTTTCTGGTAGCGCCGCAGTTGCTGCATGAATTGTTTACGGGTGATCGGTTTGTTGTCGTCTTTCATAGTCCTCTCCTGTTAATCGCGGTTATGGTTGTGTTTCTACATCTTGTTGTCGAGCAGCAACGCCGCCGCCCGGCTCCAGCAGACGTAAATCTTTTCGTTCACTTCAAAGGGTTTTTCGCTGGCTTCGACCTGCCGCGGTGCAAGCGCCAGGAATTCACCGAAGGCGGCGTCGTGCAGCAGGTACTCGGTGTGCTCACCGAGAAAAATGCGGTTGCGCACCTCGGCCTCGATTACTATCGAGGCATCATCGGGCAGACGCGAGGCGGCGCGTGCCAGCACGATTTGCTCGGGCCTGACGTTGAGCGTAACCGGATGCCCGTTCGCCATGGGTTCAGCGGTTACGGGGACTTCGACATCGAGGCTGTGGCCATTGTCGAGCTTTACTCGCTGAAGGCCGTTGGCAGTATTTTCAACGACGCCGTCGAAGAAGTTGGATTTGCCGACGAAATCGGCGACGTAGCGGTTTAACGGATTGTCGTATAGTTCGCGTGGGCTGCCGACCTGCACGATCTCGCCTTCGCGCATGATGCAAACGCGGTCGCTCATCGACAGGGCTTCCTCCTGATCGTGGGTGACCAGCACGAAAGTGATACCGACATTACGCTGCAGGTTCTGCAATTCGATCTGCATCTCGCGCCTGAGCTTGCGATCGAGTGCGGCCAGCGGTTCGTCGAGCAGCAACACCTCGGGCTTGTTGATCAGGGCCCGCGCCAGTGCGACGCGCTGTTGCTGCCCACCAGACAGCTCCCAGATGCGGCGTTGCTGGTAGCCATCGAGCTGCACCATGTCCAGGGCCTCGTCGACCCGCTCGGTGATAATGTTTTGCGACAGCTTCGGCGACGCCTGCTTCAGGCCGTAGGCAACGTTGCGCGCGATGTTGAGATGCGGGAACAGGGCGTAGTGCTGGAACACCATATTCACCGGGCGCTTGTAGGCAGGCACACCGTTGACGCGTCTACCCTGCAGATAGACGTCACCCGCGGTGGGTTGCTCGAAACCGGCGATCATGCGCAGCATCGTGGTCTTGCCGCAACCCGATGGGCCAAGGAAAGACAGGAATTCTCCGCTGCGGACGTCGAGGTTAAGGTCTTTTGCGGCGACAATGTCACCGAAAAGCTTGCTAACGCCGGTGAAAGAGACAACCGGTTGGAGTGGATTCGACGATCCCACGCTTATCCCCCTCCCAGGCGACTTGCTTGGTATATTGTTGTGATCTGATATACCCTCTAAATCGCAATATCATACTTAAAACCCCGATTCGTTGTATATATATGATTTCATATACATGTTTGCTGATAATCGCCGGGCAGGTTAGCTGATGAAAGGCGACTGGCATGACGACCTGGCACGAACCATTGCCGCAATCGGCACGCCGCAGTTTCACGAGACGCTGGTAGCGATGCTGCAGGGACTCGTCGAATTCGATCAGGCCGTTATGTTCGCCTACTACAAGGACCTGCCGCCGATCGATCTGTACGACAACTTTTCCAATCGCAAACACCACATCCACGTCGCCCTGTACCAGGCAGGCCCTTACCTGCTGGACCCGTTCTTCCAGGCCTGCTCACAGGACGTCAAACCCGCGCTTTACCGGCTGAAGGACCTGGCACCGGACCGTTTTTACCAGAGTGAGTATTTTCGTTCCTACTACGCACAGACCGGGCTAGCCGAGGAAATCGGTTTTTTCGTCGATTTGCCAGAGTCGGTAATGGTCGTGGTATCGCTGATGCGCTCGGGCAATTATTCGGCCTATAGCGCGCGCGAGTTCCGTAAACTGAAGGAGGTGTCTCCCATCGTCAGCGCGCTGGTGCAGCAACAGCACACGGATCTCTATCATCGGTTCTCGGACTACGCGGGCGACGAAGGACAAAGCAGCATCCAGCGCTCCATCGACAATGCTTTCCGCACCTTTGGCAGGAACCTGCTGACCCCTCGCGAGCGTGATGTCGTCGAGTACGTGTTGAAGGGCAATTCCTCAGCGGCGATCGGTCGGTTGTTGAGTATTTCCGCCGGCACGGTGCAGATACACCGCAGGAATATCTACCAGAAACTCGGGATCAATTCGCAGGGTGAGCTGTTTTCACAATTCATCAACGGGCTGACATCGTAGGTGATCATTCAACCGTAAAAACGGCTTATCGCCAGTTTCAATCGGTATCAGAGAGGGGGGCGCTGGAAATGGCAGAGGTATCTGCTCGCCGACACCTGTTCCGGCGGCCCTGAGCTTTAGCTGATCACCGACGAATCGCGAACGCCACAAATCCCGCTCGCGGGGCGAATTCTCTTTAACAGATAAACTGTCACCGGATATCTGTACGCAGACGTCTGCGGGCTAATTGTTGGCCGCCCCTTCGGCTGCCTGGTCTGGATTGCTGGTATCGCCGGCCCCTGCATTTTCTGGTTGCTCGAGTTGGGATGCAGCATCGGCTGCCTGGTTGGTCAGGGTATCCCGGACGATCCTGAATTCCTCGCGTTGCTCGGGTGTCATGTGTTCAAGGTCGGCCTGCTGTTTGCCTTGCAGCACATTGGTTACATACAACTCCATATCGTCTATGTAGATATAATCCACCGTCTGCTCCTGCATGGACGATGAATTGCTGCCAACTCCGGCTTCCTTGCCAACCGGTAACACGATCAGATGAGTCAAAACCGGTGTCGCGCAGCCGTCGACTTTTCTATGTTTCAAAACAGTGCTCATGTTTTTGGTGAGATGCTTGACGAGTCGCTCCAGGGTCATGCTGTTGTTAAAACTGATGGGGCGATCCAGTGATTCGGGTACCGTCAGTTTAAATTCATATTCTTCTGCGATACGGGACAAAGCACGTATCAGGGTGGTATCCGAGGTGCTCGGGTCGACGACGGGGTTACAGAAAGTTGCAGCCTGTCCCGGCGCAGTGAGGGCCGCCAGAACCACCATGGAGGGCAGGGTAATAATCCGCTTCCTACCTGCCATGAACCAGGGCTTGGCCGAATTTGATTTCTTCAAATGAATGCGTTTGCGCATCGGTGGCAGGGCGTCAAGTCCAGAGGACAATAGCGCCGATTATTGGCGTATTGTTTTGAGCCGTCAATCAGCTTTTCAAATTTATTGATGCCCTGAACTGGCGACCCCGACTCAGCGAAGACGGAATGTTTGAAGATCAATATTTCTTATAGGTAAAAACATTTTTCTATTAGCTTTTGCCCGGGTTTTTATATAAATACTGCTTCTGGCATATTTAGAGAATTAAAGGCATGTCAAAAGTAAACATCAATGATATCGAAGATGACTTTGAGGACGAGGATGAGGTTGATGCCACAGACCACGAAGACCGTGTTTCCAGAAGGCAAAAAAACTGGACCAGAAGGAAAATCGAATATCTGACTGAACGAAAAAAATTAAGAGAAATGTTGTATACGGACGATAGTTATTGGGGAGACTAGATTTTAGCTATATTGAAGCAGGCTAAATACGCAAGACGGGACGGGGGATTTAATGCAATCCCCCGTCCTTTTTTTACCCTCTTATTCATCAGGCTAATGGCACTAATCTCAGGTTGGTTAATGCGCCGCTGAAAGGCTACTGAGCAGTAACCGCGATTAAAGACGGGGCGGGATACCTGGCTCTATTTTCGCATCAGCGATTCACTAAGCTGCTGCAGGCTTTCAGGCCGGTTCGCTGACCCCGGCCTGACGCAACCCCTCGATCAACAAATCGTTGTGCGCTGACTGTCGATACAGAACCAGGTCGCGGCTGAGCAACGAAGTGATGAAACCGGGCGAGAATTTTGCTAACTCGGTCGCGTGCCGTCTGGCTTCGTCAAACTCGCCGGCATAAGCGCAACAGGCCACCATCATCGCGCGCCGAATCGGCGCCGTGGCGTGCATCTGGATCGACAGCCGCCCCCATTTTCTGGCCTGTTCGAAATCACCCTCGGCAAAACTGGCCTGCAACAGGCCAAGGTAGGCATAGCCCAGAAAAATATCGTATTCCTTCGGGCTCAGGCGCAGGCCGAGCTCGGCATGGGCTCTTGCCTCTTTGGTCAGTCCGGCCAGTGACTTACCCCAGGCTGCGTGAATCAGGTGGATCGACGAGTTGGGGTTCAATGACAACCCGTGGTCATAATCCGCCGTTGCGAGGTCGAATTCATGCCGATTGGTGTTAATGCCAGCGCGCAGAATATAGCCGCCGGCATGAGACGGGTCGGCATGAATCAGCCTTTCCGCCACCTGAAAAGAGCGCTCCAGGGCAGCGGTCGGGCTTGCAACCCACTGGTAGGTATATTGCTCCATATACGCCAGGCCCAGAATCCACAAGGCATGCGTATTTCGATCGTCGAGTTCCAGCGAGGCATTGGCGGTTTCTATCGCGATCTCGAGCTTGTCCGCGTCGCCAAAGCGGAATGCATCGTAGGTAAGCGTCTTGGCTTTGAGCGCCAGTTCATAGGCCGACAGTTTGCCTGGCGGCAGGCGTCGACCGCGCTCGACTTCGGCGAGTTCGATTTGCGGCGCGATACTGCCGACGATTGCGCTGGTGATTTCATCCTGCAGTTCGAAGATGTCATCGAGATCGCCATCGAAGCGCTGCGCCCATAACTGATTGCCGTCGAGCGCGTTGATCAACTGCCCGCTGATTCGAATCCGGTTCGCCGAGCGCCGCACGCTGCCCTCGAGCAAATAGCGCACCCCGAGCTCGCGCGCAATCTGGCGTGCGTTGAGCGCTTTTCCTTTGTACGAAAAGGACGAATTCCGCGCAATCACGAACAGCCCCGAAAATTGAGACAGCGCGGTGATGACATCCTCGACAATGCCGTCGCTGAGGTAATCCTGTTCGGGGTCGGAGCTCAGGTTTTCAAAGGGCAACACGGCAATGGACGGAAGTTCAGGCAAGGACAGCGTTGGCGAGACATCGGCTGTGCCTGAATTTTCATCTGTCTGATCGAGCTCAGCGACAAACTGGTAGCCACGACCATGCAGGGTTTTGATAACCTTTTGCTGACTGCCGCTATCACCCACCGCCTTGCGCGCATCCTTGAGGCGGGCTGCCAGCGCGGCATCGGTCACGACTTTGCCCTGCCATAACTCGTTCAGCAGTTCGTCACGCGAGACGACACGTTCCCGGTTTTCAATCAGGTAAACCAGCAGATCGAAGACCAGCGGTTCCAGCGCGACGGGGGTTCCCTCCCGGCTGAGTCGGTATTGTTTGGTGTCCAGCGAATATTGGTTGAATAGGTAGATCAAAGTCCGCGAAATCCAGGCTGATGCTCATGAAGATCGCATCGAGATTAACACAGATCTGGCGTTACCGCGTGCTGTTATGGCGCGAAGAAAACCGGTTCAACCTGTTCATGTCGGTTGGTTTTATCAGTTCCGTTTTAGACTGGAAATCGAGGTGTAAGAACAATTTCCGGGCCGTCGGTATCAGCTATATTGCCCCTCTAATACACAGATGAATGGAGAGGGTAGGTCGCATTGTCTCTGTCGTCTCGCTGGGCGTTTGATCGTGGACTGACCTGCAAAGCTACAGTCATCAAAATGGCTGGCGCCTTTCGTTCGATGAATTGAAGGCAGCGTCTTTCTGCGATACTATCGTGGGCTTGCTGCGATCGGTTTGAGCGAATCGACAACCGTTAATTCCTTTCTGCTCAGCGGACCGGTTACCAGGCTGGATATAAAAACAGACACATAGAAACAAACCTGAGGAGTTCATTATGGTTATCAAGAATAAAATTCTTTGCGCTTTCGCCCTGTTACTGGCGGCCAGTTACTCGGCATCGGCGCTTGCGGTTACCGAGGTTCAATGGTGGCATGCCATGGGCGGGGTCAACGGTGAACGCGTTAATAAAATCGCGGATGATTTCAACGCTACCCAGTCCGATTACAGGATTGTCCCGAGTTACAAGGGTAACTACACGGAAACCATGACGGCGTCGATCGCAGCATTTCGCGCTGGCGAACAGCCGCACATCGTGCAGGTGTTCGAAGTTGGCACCGCCACTATGATGGCCGCCAAGGGTGCCATTTACCCCGTCGAGCAAATGATGAAGGATGCCGGGGAAACCTTTGACAAGTCGATTTATCTGCCCGCGGTGATCAGTTACTACCAGACTTCGAGCGGCGAACTCCTGTCGATGCCGTTTAACAGTTCCACTCCGGTGCTGTGGTACAACAAGGATGCGTTCAAAAAGGCCGGCATTTCATCGCCGCCGAAAACCTGGGACGACATGAAGAGCGCCTCGGAAAAGTTGGTGGCGGCCGGTTACAAGTGCGGATTTTCCTTCGGTTGGCAGTCCTGGGTGATGATCGAGAACTTTAGCGCCTGGCACAATTTACCGATGGGTACGAAAGAAAACGGCTTCGCCGGCCTCGATACCAGTTTCAGCTTTAACAATGACAAGGTGAAGAATCGCATCGCCAGTATTGCCGACTGGTCCAAGGACAAGCTGTTCACCTATGGCGGTCGCCGTGGTGACAGCCTCTCCATGTACACCAATGGCGAGTGTGGCATGTGGATGAATTCATCGGCCTATTACGGCTCGATCAAAAAGCAGGCCAAGTTCGACTTCGGGCAAACCATGCTGCCGCTGGATACGGACGTTGCCAGCAAGGCGCAAAACTCGATTATCGGCGGAGCGACCCTGTGGGTGCTCAAAGGTCGCGACCAGGCTGATTACAAGGGCGTTGCCAAATTCATGACCTACCTGTCTTCAGCTGATGTGCAAGCCTGGTGGCACCAGGAAACGGGCTACGTTCCCATCACCACGCCGGCCTATGAACTATCGAAGAAGCAGGGCTTTTACGATGCCAACCCTGGCACGGATACGGCGATCAAGCAGTTGAGCCTGAACCAGCCTACCGCCAATTCGCGCGGCGTTCGTTTCGGCAATTTCGTGCAGATTCGCGACATTATCAACGAAGAAATGGAAGCTATCTGGAATGGCAGCAAAACCGCCGCGCAGGGACTGGATGACGCGGCTGAGCGTGGTGACAAACTGCTGCGCAAGTTTGAGCGCGCCAACAAGTAACAGTCGGGTAGCACAGTCGTCGCTGCGATAACCTGTCGCAGCGACGCTTACCCGCCGCGCAGCAGGCGCCATCGATGCTCAAAAAGGTTCATTTCGGCCCTTCATACCTGCCGTACCTGCTGGTACTGCCGCAAATCCTGATTACGCTGGTGTTCTTTATCTGGCCTGCAGGGCACGCGCTGTACCAGTCCCTGTTGATCGAGGATGCCTTCGGTCTGAGCACCGAATTCGTCTGGTTCGAAAACTTCGAAGTACTGTTCGAAGATGAGCTCTACCTGGACACCTTCAAACGCACGATATTTTTCTCGGTGATGGTGGCGGGCATTTCGATGAGCTTTTCGCTGCTGCTGGCGGCGATGGCCGATCGGGTCGTCAAGGGCGCGATGGCCTACCGCACCCTGTTGATCTGGCCTTACGCGGTCGCACCGGTAGTGGCCGGCGCGCTGTGGGTGTTCATGCTCGACCCGACACTCGGAATACTCACCTACGGACTTTCTGCGATGGGTTACGAGTGGAATCATAAGCTTAATGGTAACGAGGCCATGGCGCTGGTGGTGATCGCGGCCGCGTGGAAACAGGTGGCCTACAACTTCCTGTTCTTCCTCGCGGCGATGCAATCGATACCGAAATCGTTGATCGAGGCGGCGGCCATCGACGGTGCCGGCCCGCTGCGGCGCTTCTGGAGCATCATATTCCCGTTGATTTCGCCGACCACCTTCTTCCTCATGGTGGTCAACATCGTTTACGCATTTTTTGATACCTTCGGCATTATCCATGCGATCACCCAGGGTGGTCCGGCCAAGGCCACCGAGATACTGGTCTACAAGGTGTACAACGATGGTTTTGTCGGTCTCGACCTCGGTGGTTCCGCGGCGCAATCCGTGATCCTCATGGCGATCGTCATCAGCCTGACCGTGATCCAGTTCCGCTACATCGAAAAGAAGGTGGAATACTCATGATCGAAAACCGGCCAGTGGTGACCTTTGTCTCGCATTGCATGCTCATCGCCGGGATCGCGATAATCGCCTTTCCGATCTGGATTACCTTTGTCGCCTCCACGCACGACGCAGTGCGCATGACGCAGATTCCGTTGCCATTGTTGCCCGGAGGGCATTTCTTTGCCAACCTGGATCAGGCGCTCAACTTCGGTATCGATGGTGGCGCCAACCAGGGCGTCGGCATGATGCTGTTCAACAGCCTGATCATGGCGCTGATGATTGCCTTCGGCAAGATCGCGATTTCGTTGTTGTCGGCCTTTGCCATCGTTTATTTCCGCTTTCCGTTTCGCATGGGCTTTTTCTGGATGATCTTCATCACGCTGATGCTGCCGGTCGAAGTCAGAATTATTCCGACTTTCGAGGTCGTCGCCAACCTGAATATGCTCAATAACTACTGGGGCCTCAGCATTCCGTTGATTGCCTCCGCCACGGCTACCTTTATGTTTCGCCAGACTTTCCTCACAATTCCGGACGAGTTGCTCGAAGCCGCACGCATCGATGGTGCCGGGCCGATGCGCTTCTTCTTCGATATCCTGCTGCCGATGTCGCGCACCAACATCGCCGCACTGTTCGTCATCCTGTTTATTTATGGCTGGAACCAGTACCTGTGGCCTTTGTTGATTACCACCGATCAGAGCATGTTCACGGTCGTCATGGCGATCAAGCAAATGCTGGAAGCCGCGGAACAGTCGCCTGAGTGGAACATCATCATGATGACGACCTTGCTCGCCATGCTGCCGCCGGTGCTGGTCGTCATCTTCATGCAAAAGTTATTCGTCAAGGGTCCCACCGAGACCGAGAAATAAGCCGAAGAAATAGAGAGAGAGCCTCATGGCAACGGTCAAGCTGGA
>Ga0075467_10002907_pt1 | contig 13339 bp, 13 predicted proteins | sample DEB08_DNA_9_FD_75067 | JGI IMG/M metagenome (GOLD analysis project Ga0075467, IMG submission 75067) | Aqueous microbial communities from the Delaware River and Bay under freshwater to marine salinity gradient to study organic matter... | ecosystem: Environmental > Aquatic > Marine > Coastal ...
ATATACGAAAGCACTCTCTCCAAGAATCATCCCTTGATTGATGAGCTTTTTAAAAGGCTCCTCAACCTGTAAGAACCCGCGGTCGTACAATACTTTCACCCAAAAACGACTGTATAACAAATGGCCTGTTGCATGTTCACTTCCGCCTACATACAAATCAACATTTCCCCAGTATATCATGGCATCTTTAGAGGCTAGTGCTTCATCATTTTGCGAATCCATATAGCGGAACATATAACAACTACTTCCAGCCCAACCCGGCATCGTATTTAATTCTAAAGGAAATACGGTCTCCTTATCTATCAACCGATTACTAACTACCTCATTTTTCACAGTATCCCAAGCCCAAACATCTGCTCGACCCAAGGGAGGTTGACCCGACTTAGTAGGAAGATACTTTTCAACTTCAGGCAATACTAAAGGCAAATGACTTTCATCAATTATTTGCGGCAATCCATTCTTGTAGTATACTGGGAAGGGTTCTCCCCAATATCGTTGACGCGAAAATACCGCATCCCTCATTCTATAATTAACTTTTCCAGTTCCCGCATTTTTTGCTTCTAATGCCACAATTGCCTTTTCGGTCGCTTCCGCAACGCTTAATCCATTTAAAAAATCACTATTTCCAATTTTTGTATTTTCTTTTTCAGAATAAGCTTCTTCAGAAATATCCACGCCATCAAAAATATTTGGTATGGAAATATTAAAATGTTTTGCAAAATCATAATCGCGTTGATCACCGCACGGTACGCTCATTACAGCCCCAGTTCCATAACAAGCCAACACATAGTCTCCGATCCATATTGGAATTGCTTCGCCAGTAAAAGGATGTTCTGCATAAGCCCCCGTAAAAACACCAGTAATTCTCTTTACATCAGCCAAACGATCTCTTTCTGTTCTCTTTGCTGTGGCATCTATATACTTTCCAACATCAATGCGTTGCTCGATTGTTGTTAGCTTATCTACAAGGTCGTGCTCTGGTGCCAAGGTCATAAAACTAACCCCAAATATGGTATCTGGACGAGTGGTAAAAACCTCAATAATCTCATCTCTTCCTTTTACTTTAAAGGTGACCGCTGCTCCTTTTGACCTCCCTATCCAATTTGTTTGAGTATCTTTCAATGGCTGCGGCCAGTCGATAGTGTCTAGCCCATCCAACAATCGCTGCGCATAGTCTGTAATTCTCATGCTCCATTGTTTCATTTTTTTACGCACGACCGGATAGCCTCCGCGCTCTGAAACACCATTTACAATCTCATCATTGGCCAAAACGGTTCCCAATTGAGGGCACCAATTCACTTCTGTTTCGGCTAGATAGGTAAGTCGGTATCTTAGCAATACCTTTTGCTTTTGCTCTTCTGAAAAGGAATTCCATTGTGTTGCATTAAAAACTGGAGTATCAAACTCACACGACACATTTACACCTTCATTTCCTTCCTCTGAAAACACCTGTATTAATTCGGCAATCGGCATAGCTTTTTCAAGTGCTTTGCAGTACCAAGATTCAAACAATTGTATGAAAATCCATTGTGTCCACTTATAATAATTGGGATCTGAAGTGCGCACTTCCCTGCTCCAATCAAAAGAAAAACCAATTTTATCAAGCTGATCGCGATAACGCGCTATGTTTTGCGCCGTAGTTCTACTGGGATGTTGACCTGTCTGAATCGCAAATTGTTCTGCAGGCAACCCAAAGGAATCATAGCCTTGTGGATGCAATACGTTGAACCCTTGGTGCCTTTTATATCTAGCATAAATATCACTCGCTATATAGCCAAGTGGATGCCCCACATGCAATCCCGCTCCAGAAGGATAAGGAAACATATCTAAAACATAAAATTTTGGCTTGCTACTTTCATTTTCAGCTTTGAAAGTTTGGTGCTCAGCCCAGTACTTCTGCCACTTCGCTTCTATATCGTTGAAATGATACTTACTCATTATTGTCGCTACTTTTGGAACGCAAATTTACAAGTATTGTACGAAAGACAAAACTTTAAACGTTAGTAAGTCACAGAATTAAAAATCCTTGTATTTTTGTAGATAGGATCAAAATTGTAGTAGTTTACAATATATTCTATTTTTGATATTAATTCTTGAACTTTTATGGCTTCATCTTTCGATAAATACCAAAAACGAAGATTAATTTCTTCCTATTTCTCAGTAGTTCTAAGTATATCTCTTGTTTTATTTTTATTAGGCCTTCTTGGATTATTAGTATTGAACACGAAGAAGGTCGCCGATCATTTCAAAGAAAAAATAGCACTCACGGTATACCTAAAAGACACAGCGAAAGAAGTTGAAATCACCCAACTAAAACAAAGTCTATCTTTAGCAGAGTACACCAAATCTGCAACGTATATTTCCAAAGAGCAAGCAGCAGAAGAACACAGTGCTACTATAGGCGAAAATTTTATGGAGTTCTTAGGTTACAACCCATTACAGAATAGTATCGATGTATACTTATTGGCCGACTATGTGTCTCCTGAGCAACTGGATGAAATTACAGCCGAAATTCTAACCAAAAGTTTTGTTGAAGAGGTGGCGTACGACAAACCTCTTATTGCCTTACTAAATGACAACGTCAAAAAAATAAGCCTCTGGGTGCTTATTATTAGTGCGCTTTTTACATTTATTGCAGTGCTCTTAATAAATAGCTCTATTCGTCTTTCAGTATATGCCAAACGATTTACAATTAAAACAATGCAAATGGTTGGAGCAACGAAACACTTTATAAGAAAACCGTTTATTTGGAAGAGCATTAGACTAGGATTGGTTGGAGCTCTATTGGCAATGATCGGGATGGCCGTTGTACTGTTTTATTTGAACAGAAGTTTCCCCGAGCTACAGCTATTACAAGATAAATTATTGTTGGCTGTTTTATTTGGTTTTATCTTCTTAATGGGTCTTTTTATTAGTTGGATTAGCACTTTTTTCGCCACACAGCGCTTTCTTAATTTAAAAACGGATGAACTCTATTATTAAAAAGACAAGTTTTATATTAATTTGCATTTTTATGCTTCAGAGTTGTATTATTCAAAATTCCAAGCAAGAAAATTGTGAGCAAATTGAGATTATAATTCGAGAAATCAATGAAGGGGGTATAAAAGATATTGTTTTCTCTAATGCTGATGGAGGCGTCTTTTACATCAATAGAGGCCTTGAACGGGGACTTACTCTTCAAGGAATGAAGAACAAAGTTTTAAATAAAAAGGTTACATTGCACCTCGCTAAAATTATAACAGGAACGTCGTCCAATCATATTGCACAAATATCACTCGGAGAAGAGGTTATTTACACAGAATTTAACTAATTATGGGAGAGAAAAAACGAAAAGAATCGAAAAAATCGCAGTTTGTCTTCGAGCGTAAAAATTATAAATTTATGCTCATCGGAATAGCAGTAATCGTCTTAGGCTTCATACTTATGACAGGAGGAGGAAGTGATGATCCAAATGTTTTTAATCCAGAAATTTACAGTTGGAGACGCATTCGATTGGCACCTGCACTAATCCTAATTGGCTTTGGTATAGAGGTGTACGCAATTCTTCTTAATCCATACAAGAAAAAATAAACTATGGGTGCATGGGAAGCTATTGTCCTTGGAATTATTCAAGGATTTACCGAATTTTTACCTGTTTCATCAAGTGGCCACCTAGAATTAGGAAAAGCAATTCTTGGAGATACTTCTATTCCTGAAGAGAGTTTGCTATTTACTGTAGTCCTTCACTTTGCAACAGCCTTAAGCACTTTGGTCGTTTTCAGAAAAGATGTCTGGGAAATCGTAAGTGGTCTTTTAAAGTTTAAATGGAACGAAGAGACACAGTTTACAACTAAAATTGTTATTTCTATGTTCCCTGCTGTTATTATCGGCCTTCTTTTTGAAGAACAACTGGAAGCCTTTTTTGGAGGAAATATTGCCTTTGTAGGCGCTATGTTAATTGTAACAGCGATTCTCCTATGGTTGGCAGATAGGGCGAAATACACTGGAAAACCAGTCACGTATAAAAGTGCATTCATCATTGGTGTTTCGCAAGCAATTGCAATGCTTCCTGGGATTTCTAGAAGTGGAGCTACTATATCAACCTCCGTATTATTAGGCAATGACAAGAGCAAAGCCGCTCGATTTTCTTTTTTGATGGTAGTTCCATTGATCTTTGGGAAAATTGGAAAAGACATTGTAAGCGGTGATCTCGCCTCCGAATCTGCCAATTTCAATACCCTTGGACTAGGCTTTATGGCAGCATTTATTTCTGGCTTAATAGCCTGTACTTGGATGCTATCCCTTGTGCGAAAAAGCAAACTATCTTATTTCGCTATTTACTGCTTGGTTGTAGGCTTAATTGCTATCATCTTTGGTTTATACAATTAATCATGACCGTTGAAGACTACAAAGAAGGACAACTTATTTTAATAGACAAACCCTTAGAATGGACTTCCTTTCAAGTAGTGAACAAGGTACGCTGGCTTATTAAGCAGCAATTCAAAATAAAAAAAATCAAGGTTGGACATGCAGGAACTCTAGATCCGCTGGCGACAGGCTTACTCATATTATGTGTAGGGAAATTCACAAAGAAGATAGACACATATCAGGCGCAGGAAAAAGAATACACTGGAACCATTACTTTAGGGGCAACAACTCCAAGTTATGATCTAGAAACGAATATCGATTCAAGTTTTGATTATTCTTCCATTACTTCGGAAGAAATTAATGAGGCCTCTCTTCAGTTTATTGGTGAAATTCAACAACAGCCACCAATTTTTTCAGCTTTAAAAAAAGATGGAAAACGACTTTATGAATATGCTAGAGCAGGACAAGAAGTTGTAATTCCGAAGCGAACTGTACATATTTCAGCTTTTGAAATCACCAATATAGATCTGCCAAATATTGATTTTAGAATTGTTTGCAGCAAAGGGACTTATATAAGATCACTTGCGCATGATTTTGGAAAAGCCCTGAATAACGGCGCGCACCTTTCAGCATTAAGGCGTACGAAAATTGGCGATTATTCGGTTAAAAATGGAGTTTCTATTGAAGCTTTTGAAGAGCGACTTACTTCTTTATAAATTTTTTAGTGACTACAACACCTTCCGAAGAGACTTTCAGAAAATATAAGCCAGTACTTAATTGAGAAACATCTACAAAATTTGCTGAAGGTATTGTTTTTACAATTCGACCATGCATGTCTATGATCATCATATCATCATCTAACGTGTCTTTAGTATCTATATAAAGCACATTGGCCACAGGATTAGGAGAAACTGTCATGACCAAGTTTTTATATTCTTCTAGCCCTAAAACACACGCTTCGCTATACTCCGTCCATGGGTCTATTTCCCAACCTGGCTGATTATTGGCAAAAGCAATATCATCCACCTGGATGCATGCTAAATCAGGGTTATCTGTAGTTTCGAGAGTTGCAAAGATAAAATTGAAATCATTTTTAATATTTAAAGAAGTAAGTTGATTGGACCCACAGATTAATTTTCCTAATAATTTATTCTCTGCAAGATCTAATGAAGTTAGAGAATTATTAGGGCAATAAAGAGTCCCTAAATTAATATTGTTAGAAAGGTCTAATTGAGTAAAATCATTACTATTACAATATAATTGCCATAGCTGTACATTTTGAGACAAATCAATACTTGATAATGAATTGAATCCAATATCAAGATCTCCCAGATTTAAATTATTAGATACATCTAAATTAATTAGATTATTTCCATAACAATACAGAGTAGTCAAATTTACATTTGTAGCAAGCTCTAAAGTATCCAAATTGTTAATCGCACATTTTAAAATACTGAGATCTACCGCCTGAGATATTTCCAAACTTTCTAAAGAATTATTCCCACATAACAGGATCTCTAAATTTATGTTTTGACTTAGGTCAAGGCTTTCAAGATCATTGTTATCAACTTCTAGCGCTCTTAAACTTGTATTTTGACTAAGATCTAAAGAAACTAAATCATTCGAGGGACATCTAAGATATTGCAAATTTATATTTTGAGACGTATCCAATTCGTTTAAATTATTAAGCCAACAATACAAAAAAATTAAATTTATGTTATTCATTATATTTAAACTGCTCAAGTCATTATCATCACAGTCTAAATATTCCAAATTAACATTTTGCGATATATCCAAAAGCGTCAAATCATCTCCCGAACAATCAAGCCATACAAGATTCGTGTTTTGTATTAATACAAGTTCGCCTAATTGATTACTAGAACAATCTAATTCTCTTAAGTTTGTAAAACTCTGAATCCCTTCCAACGAACTTATTCCTTTACCAGCTATATCCAACCCATCAACAGCTTCGGCCTCGCTCACTTGGATTTCCCCATCATTATTAGTGTCGACTCTACTGTCTATAACCCCATCACCATCTAAATCGGCTACTATTTCATACAACAATGCATTCTTAAAATTAGTGTCAGAAATGTGAACAATTTGCGCCTGTAATGACAATGCGAGGAACATAACTATAAAGAAAGAAATACTAGTTTTCATCGCTAATGGTTTTTTACACATGAAATATGCGATTTTTAATTCAAACAATAGTGTTTCCTGATCTACTTTTACCTAAAGTGAATATTTAATTTTATTCAAAATCAGTTAAATCGTTCTTAATCAATTCTGAAATTAGGCGAGTTGTGAGTAATTTTGTAAAAATATTTAGTATTTGTACTCATGAACTTCGATTATTCTTATCGGGCTTTTTTAATTACTTGTCTGCTATTCGGAATATTATTTCTTGCATTTAAAAGCATAAACCTTTTTAAGTATGAAGTAGTTGAGGAAAATAAGTTTGATGTAGAATATGCTTCTGAAGATTTAGCATCTTCTCCAAAAATTACTTCTCGAGTAGAGACAAATCGCGCTTATAATGAAGCGGAAAAATTCATTTCAGAAATAGAAAAAGAATATGCAGAATCACAAGAAAATTCGAATGGTTATCAGGAACCTAGTCAAGCTTCGGATCCATCGAGTATCGAAGGCAGTGAAATAAAAAACAACAAAAAACCTTCAAACAAAAATGAATGGCAACCTAGCGATAGTGAATCAAACGAAATCGTTCCCAAAAGAAATTCATCTAAAAAAAACAGCACTTTAAGCTATAGCTTGGTACATCGGAGCGCGCTCTATCTGCCAAATCCTGTTTACACCTGTGCTACCTCAGGAAAAATAGTAATTAACATCGTAGTTAGTGAAACAGGAAGAGTTCTTAATGCAAAGCACAACGAGTCATCCTCTTCTACTTCGAACGAATGCCTTATAGATATGGCTCTTGATTATGCCCTAAAAGCTAAATTCACAACATTTGCCGGAAAAACCTCCCAAGTGGGAAGTATTACTTATAATTTTCCAGGACAACGATAAATTACTTTAACAGCTCCGTCAAGTCTTCGGCAATATTAATACCCTTGTCTTTGTTATACCACACTTGTAAATCTTGTTTGAACTCTGGTGAGAGACTTCCATGTTCCCTTTTATAGGAGTTTACCATCTCTGTCGCTATTGATGGCCTAGGACCCCATTCTCCAACTAGCTTATTCGTAAGAGTGTCTATTGCGATTAATTTCGGAATAGACTGTGATCCATTGGTTAAAAAGGCATTCATTAAATCGGGATGTTCATCCCTTTGCACTATTCTTAGATTAATTTTATTTGTAATCTCGGCTATCCTATTTATAACCGGCGCAGACTGAGCAGCATCTCCACACCAACTTTCGGTTAACACTAACCAAGTTTGATTCCCTTTAAATTCTTTGACATTTTCCACAATAGTATCTGAAATCTTAGTGGTTTTATCTAGCCTTCTCATACGAGAATCGTTGAGCAGTGTATATTGGGTTAAAGCTTCAGTCTGATTTGGCCCAGTACTGCTTCCATTTTGAACGTGCGCAGAAACCAGCTCTCTATATTCTTGATATGATGTCGCGCTTTCTATAGCTTTTAGAGCTAGTTCAACAGGGTTTTCTATTACTATTGTGTTTTTCATTCAAGTTTTGACGTATTTAATTAGTAATACTTACTACATTTAGTTTTCCTAAATAGAGTTACAAAAATAGGAACAATATCAATTTAATTATGAACAAACAAAGATGCTCATGGTGCGGAACGGATCCGCTCTACATGGCCTATCATGACGAAGAATGGGGAGTCCCCGTTTATGATGATACAACACTATTTGAATTTTTATTACTGGAAACTTTTCAAGCTGGTTTAAGTTGGATTACTATTTTGAAAAAACGGGAGAATTTCAGACAGGCATTTGACCAATTTGATTATACTAAAATTGCCAAATACAATCAAAATAAGATAGATTCACTTTTACTCGATGCCGGTATCATAAGAAATAAACTTAAAGTCCATTCTGCAGTGACCAATGCAATAGCCTTTCAAAAAATACAAGCCGAATTTGGTAGTTTTAGTAAATACATTTGGGGTTTCGTTGATGGAAAGCCAATTCAGAATAATCCACAATCAATGTCCGATATCCCTGCCAATACTACTCTTAGTGATTCTCTAAGTAAAGATTTAAAGAAACGTGGGTTCAAATTCGTGGGAAGTACTGTTGTGTATGCACATATGCAAGCGACCGGAATGGTAAACGATCATGCTAGCTTTTGTTTTAGACATACTGAAGTTCAGTCTAATTAGCGGCACTCTTAACTAGATATCGATTATCTTCAAAATCTAGGTCTAGTGCTTTCAGTGTTTGTCTGTAGCGATGTTTTACTTTTTTATCAGATTGTTCTTCAGCTTCAAATAATTTTTCGAACCATTTCTTAGCTTCCTGATACTCGTTTTTAAAATAATAGGCATAGGCCAATTCTTTGTAAATCGAAGGCGTGCCATCACCATCTAGAGCCATTTGTTCATAAACACTCACTACATCAATTTTTTTTCTAACATCAGTCTTTTCAATGTTTTCTGATTGTGCAAATGTTTCCATTGACGTAAACGCTAACAGCACAATCAGTAACCAAGGGAGCTTTTTCATTTTTAGGATATTAAAATTTAGTTTATAAATGTAAGAAAAAACCCTTGTTAATATGGATGTTTTTAAAAATACAACTCGTCAATTTACGGTTTGTCGTAACAACACAAACAAAAAATACTTCAAAATATGATAGTCTTTTTCATTAATTCTTATAAATTATACAAAGAGTTTAGAGCTTTATTATCTTCTTATGTACTATACCAAAGTCTCCTTCAAATGTTATAAACAACGTCCCGTTCCAATCGTCATTTAAATTCAATTTTACGATTCCATTTCCATTATCTAATTCCGTTGCAAACAATTCTTGTCCCAATAAATTATGTATAGAAATAGAAATAGGCCCTGCAATATTATTCAAATTAAAAGAAACATTATCTCTTGCTGGATTGGGGTACGGAGCTGAAATATGATTATGAGCCCAATCCTCAATAGATAATAATTCAACTTCGATAGTCCAATATCCGTCAGGAGCAACAATAGGTCTCGTTAATGATTTACCTGAATTCGCTTCTGCCCAAATATAATACTCAACATTACTACCTGCGATATTTAAATCTGCAGCCCAAATGTCATCACTTACAAACGACATCGTAGTTTCATTAAATGCAGTAGCACCAACTTCTCTCCAAAAGACCTTCGCGGTATTAACTCCTGAAACATGTTTAATCATTGCCTCAACTGTAACCACACTACTTTGAAGTGCACTATCAATAGCTTGATGTACTATTAACAGGGGATCTGCTACACCAATGGTATGTGTAATACAATGTAAGGCACCGAGCAATGAAATTAAGTTTTCACCAGGGTTATCGACATCAATACCTACTATATTATATCCTGGCATTAGCTCTTCATAATATGCTAAGGCAGCAGCATCAACTTCTGGTCTATATGTTGGAACCAATATGGTTTTATTTATTATCACTGAATTACTAAAGGTTCTATAATAGCCTCCACTATCTGGATAATTTCCGCTAGTGCTTGGAGGAGCATCAATCCACTTTACATCATAAGGTGTACCAAATACCGATTGAAAATTACTCAAAACATAGTCGATATTCGCCTCAATTTGTGGACCATCCGCAACTCCGTTTGGATATCGGCTAACTAACAAAGTTTCTTCATCCAGAAGTTTCATATGCATATCTATATGATGAATTACATCATAGGGCAGCGTTTCCATTTTAATATAATTGCTTATCCCCATATACGCCTCCATGATACCATCAATTTGCGCTTCAGTTTTAGCAGATACTCCATAAGGATTACCGAGTTCATTCTCATTTAATATCAAACTTGAAGCAAATGCATTTCCTAAACCATCCGACATAAAATTACCTCCGGTATTCACTAGATCATTTATTCCTGAATCAGTAACGTAAATAGGGATGTCAGTTTGTAAAGCATGGGCAGAAGGGACGACATCGTCGTTTGGTCTCGGCCTGTTATATATCCAATCTGTAATCGCACGCTCTCCAACGTCATCAGAATATATTGTATTTCCGCCATAATCACGAATCCAAATACTATCCCATGGCGTATTCATAAAAATAACATTTGTTAGGTCTACACCCCCCGCAGTAAGATAATTTGAAACGGAAGGCTCGTTCTGTGTCGTAATAATCACTTTACATTCCGCAACTCCAGCCGCAACAATTTGTCGCAGAATACCTTGAAATCCTGATTGCCATGTCACCACTAAGTACTCAACTTCTTCCCATTCTGCTGCAGTTCTAACTGGTCCTGTTGGTGGGTCAGATAGTCTTGAATTCTTAAACTCATATTGAGAAAGTATTCCATTTTCAGCTTCTGTTAGTTTTTTGGGTAATATCTCATGGTCTTGAGAAAAAGCTGAACTCGCATATAACATAACAATAAATAAGGCGAGGACTTTTGAGCAGCAATGTTTCATTGAATACATATTAAAATATATCACGAATATACTTGAATTTATTTAGAGAACAAATTCAAGTATATTACTAATTTTCAAGTATTTGTAAAAATTCTTCTCGAGATATTTCTTCCGCTCCAAGACTTTCTAAATGAGCTGTATATAATTGACAATCAATTATTTTGTAATCTTTTTTCGCTAATTCTGAAACTAAATAATAGAACCCAATTTTCGAAGCATTACTTTCTAAACTAAACATACTTTCACCACAGAATACTTTCTTCTTTGCAAGATCGATGCCGTATAAACCTCCCACCAAATTCTTATTGCGCCAAACCTCAACAGAAATAGCATAACCTAATTTGTGTAAATCAACATATGCCTTTTGCATCTCTTCAGTAATCCATGTTCCACCTTGCCCTTCTCTCTTAATCGTTGCACAGTTTTTAATAATATCCGAGAATGCCATATTAAAAGTAACCTGGTAGACCCCTTTATTAATTAGTTTCCGAAGGCTTTTAGAAACTTTCATCTTTTCAGGATACAAAACCATCCTGAGACTAGGGCTCCACCAAAGTATTGGCTGATTATTTTCATACCACGGGAAAATACCAGAATTATAAGCGAGCAGTAATCGTTCAAGAGTCAAATCTCCGCCAACTGCCAACAACCCATCTGAATCTGCTTCAGAAGGGTCAGGAAAACCTGAGTCTTGTGTTAGATAAAACATGATTTTAAATTAAGTATAGCCCAATTAAATATACCGCAGATCCAATGACCATTAGCAACAAAGTGTATGGCAAAATTTCACGGGCTTTCAATTTTGTTATTCCCAACAGCGGCAGTGCCCAGAAAGGCTGTAGCATATTTGTAATTTGATCGCCATATGCAAGTGCCATAATCGCCTTTGGCAAGGGCACTCCCAATTTCAGCGCTGATTCCACAACAATTGGCCCTTGAATTGCCCATTGTCCGCCGCCACTTGGCACAAATATATTTACCAGGCCTGCACTAAAGAAAGTAAATAAAGGGAGTGTTCTAGCTGTCGATATGGAAACAAAAAAATCTGAAATCTGAACTACCATTCCGCTGTCGCGCATAATTCCCATAATCCCAAAATAAAGTGGAAACTGAATTAATATACCACTAGCCCCTTTAATTGCTTCTTCCAAAGCATTTAAAAAACTTGAGAAACTCCCGTGAAGTATTAAGGCTAATCCCAGCATAAAGAAGTTTAACAAATTAGGTGTAATTGCTAAATCGCCTAGGGCTCCAAAGTACTGGTAGAAAAAAGCAAGTAAAATAATAATTCCAAATCCGCTGCCAAATATTTTTGAATGATCCAAACGCTCCATTCCAATGAGCCCTGTTTTCTTGTTAGTAGCCCCTTTATAAATTGGTAAATTTGTAGTAGCTACTTCAGCTTTCTTTCCTAAACGATATAAAAATAAAGGGATCAAAACCAATAATATTCCGAAAAGCACCAAATTGAACGTACTAAAAACTGTTTCAGAAAAAGGTATGAAATCTGGGAGTTGCCCTATAATATTCTTATCACTTACGCCAGCCATTAAACTGGCAAGGTGACCACTTTCGGCAACTTTGAGGGGAGCCGACCCGCTAATTCCCCCATGCCAAATCATCAAACCTACGTAGCCGGATGCGCCTACCAGCGGATAATTGATTTTAAAATTTCTTAGTTGTGCTGCTTCAGCTACTTTCCGCGCCAAGATTGCACCAAAAATAAGTCCGAGGCCCCAATTAAAGAAGGACACGATCATCGTGGTTCCAGCAACTAATAAAACTGCGTTCGAGGTATTACTCACCAAGTTCGTAAGTCCGACGATTAAAGAGTTCATTGGTTTACTTAGCACCAGAATATGTCCCAACACTAAAATCAGCATCATTTGATATGCAAATACCAACAATGCATTATTCCAAATACCATGTTCCCAAAACGATAGAATTGCCAAAAAGTGAGATTCGTCCTTTGGCGCTTCTGTACTAAGCAGTGCCAATACCATAGTAAGCAGGGTTAGCAGAATAGCAATAGCGAAGGGAGAGGGCAAGTATCGTTTAAAAATTGTCTCAATTGTTTTGGTGATGTTCATCTAGTAAAAATAAAAAAATCCCGCTTAGCAGCGGGATTAACAATTATATCGGTATCTAAAATTTGATTAGAGCTATGGGCTAGGAAAAAAAATTATCTCCTCGCTCTATTTCCAAAGACAAGTTCTAGTTAATTGGAATACCCAAATCGGAGAATTGTTACATCATTAAAAAGGGAGATCGTCGTGATCGTCTTCCTTTAAATCACTTGCTGGCTCAAAAGCATCTTCTGGTGGCATTGGAGGCATACTTGCAGAAGCAGACTGGTCGATATTCTCAATTCGCCAACCTATAATTGAGTTAAAGTATTTGGTCTCTCCTTGTGGATTTAC
>Ga0075467_10002911_pt1 | contig 13331 bp, 7 predicted proteins | sample DEB08_DNA_9_FD_75067 | JGI IMG/M metagenome (GOLD analysis project Ga0075467, IMG submission 75067) | Aqueous microbial communities from the Delaware River and Bay under freshwater to marine salinity gradient to study organic matter... | ecosystem: Environmental > Aquatic > Marine > Coastal ...
AGCGTGATTGAGCTGGATTCATTGCTACGTTTTTTCCAGCACCCGCTGCGATACTTCTTCAATACCCGGCTCGGCATTCGTATCCCGCGCCAGTCTGTCGAGGACGACGAAGAGGCCTTCTCACTGCAGGGATTACAAAAATGGGCTATTGCCGAACAACTGGCGCGCCAATACCTCGCCGGCGAACCCATCGATCGGCAACAATACTCGGCACGGGGCCTGTTGCCCCATGGACGCGCCGCCGATACCGAATGGTTTGCGGTGCTGGCAGAATACCGCGACCTGCTCGAACGTCTCGACGGCTTTCGTGACGTGGCCACACAGACAAAAGTAGTCGAGTGCCGACTCGATGACGGATCTGCACTATACGGTGAAATCGATCATTATTATCCAGCGCTAGGTCTGATGCACTTCAGTGCCAGCAAGTCGATAAAAAGCCGCTCTCTCATCGCGCTGTGGCTGAACCACCTGGTTCTTTGTGGCACGGAACTGCTCGCCGAAGGGGAAACCAGCCAATTGTTTGCGCCCTCGACCCGCGGCTGGTGCTTTAGCCGGATTGAGGCTGGCGCGGCGCGCAGTTTGCTCAGCGACTACGTTGAGCTATATCGCCAGGGTCAGCAGTCCCCACTGCCTGTGTTCCCCGAGACAAGTTATACCTTTGCGCGTCATGAAGATCCGTCGATGGCTATGGAAAAGGCTTTGCTGGTCTGGAATGGCAGTGGTTTCGGCGTTGGCGCCGGGGGCGAGTGCAGCGATGATTTTATTCAACTCGCCTTGCACAACAATACCACCGACCCATTGTCTGACCAGCTGTTCCAGCAATACTCACGACGCATCTACGGTCCGGCGATCAAGCACGGTGGCGAAATTGAGCGATGATATGAAAACCCGGTCACTCAACCACCCGCAAGCAGCGGTGCAGGCCAGCGATGGCAACGCATCGATTTCGACACTGGATTCACAGGCCATCCTCACACTCGAGCTTGGCGGCATCAAACTGATTGAAGCGAGCGCTGGTACCGGCAAAACCCACACCATAGCCGACCTGTACCTGCGCCACATTCTCGCCGGACGACTGACCTCGCAAATTCTTATCGTTACCTATACCAACGCTGCGACCGAGGAATTGCGTGGACGCATCCAGAATAGACTCTACCAGGCCCAAATGGCAGTCACCGGCCAGTTACAGGTCGTGGACGGCTTCCTGGGGCTCTGGCAGCAACAGTGGCAGACGCTCGACGCTGAACAACAATCACAGCAACTCGGGCGCCTGCAGCTAGCCTTGCGCAGCCTTGACGAAGCCAGCATCTCCACCATCCACAGTTTCTGCCAGCGCAGCCTGCAGGAACACGCGCTCGCCGGTAACCAGCTGTTCGAGACCGAACTGCTGAACGACGACGCTCAGCTGTGGGAAGCTGCTATCAAGGACTGGTGGCGAACTCTCAGCTATGAACTCGATCGCGACACCTGGATGTTAGTGCACAACAGCCTGGGCTCGGTGGAAAAACTGACCCGGGTGGTACTCGAACTGCGTAACAAACCCTCCGCACGTCTGTTACCAGCTGGCGGTGAACCACTGGCGGACCTGTTGCAGGGGCCACGTCAGATAGCTGCAGACCTGTATCAACTGGCCCCGCAATGGCTGCAAGAGAAGGCCGAGCTAGTGGAAATTCTACGCGCTTCAACAGTACTGAGCCGGGCCAGGAAGCTCCCCTATCATGCCGACAATTTTGATGCCTGGATCGATTCGATGAATTATTTTTTCAACGCGCCGACAGCTGGGGTCCTGATCGAAAACTTCGAATATCTTGGAGCAGATTTCCTGTATCAACACTCCAAGCCCACCCAACGTGGCAAGGATGCTAATCTCGAACTCGGCTTTTTCCAGGCCGTGGGAGCCATAGCGCAGCGCTGGCTCGAATTCAAACAGGAGATAGGCCCGCAATTGCGAATTGACGCACTGCGCGATGTATCGCGCAGTGTCCTTGAACATAAGCGTGAAACGGCGACCCTGGCATTCCAGGATCAGCTCAGCCTGTTGCTTGAGGCGCTTGAATCCAAAAGTGGCGATACCCTGGCCCGGGGCCTGCGCGAGCAGTATCCGGTCGCGATGATCGACGAATTCCAGGACACCGACAGTATTCAGTACCGCATTTTCGGTCACATCTATCATGCTAGTGACGAACCCACCGAGGAACTCAGCCTGACCTTGATCGGTGATCCGAAACAGGCGATTTACAGCTTTCGTGGCGGCGATATTTTCACCTACATGCAGGCCCGTAAACTACCTTCGATAAAGCGCTATAACCTGCAAACAAACTGGCGCTCTCAGCCCGACCTGATATATGCGGTCAATACCTTGTTCTCGAGCCGGCCCGAGGCCTTCATATTCCGTGACTCGATCGAGTTCCACCCGGTCGACTCAATCCCCGATAACAGCCGCTTCAAACTGCTATTAAACCAGCATGCGGCGCCCGCGATGACATTATGGCAGCTACCTGAAAACCGCCTTGACGAAAATTATTCTCGTGCCGAGATGCGCGATTTAATCAACCAGGCGATCGTTATCGAGGTTAGCGCGCTATTGCTGGCCGCGCGTGAGGGCGCAGCCACAATCGACGGCAAACCAGTGCAAAGCGGCGATATCGCCATCCTGGTACGCCAGGCCTCCGAGGGTCATGCGCTCAGCCTGGCATTACGTCGACACGGCATTCGTACGGTCACCATCGGCCGCGATTCGGTATTCACCAGCGATGAAGCCCGCGGCCTGCACGACCTTTTGCTGGCTGTGGCCCAGTGCCAGGATCCGGGTATCGCCGCACGCTCACTGGCTTCAAATCTGCTGCAACTCGACTACCGCGAAATTGCGGCCCTGGTTGATAATGACCGCGCCTGGCAGAACTGGCTGGAAGACCTCGTTGATTTGCAGGATCTGTGGGTGCGACACGGCTTTATTGCGATGTTCCAGTCACTCCTGCATCGATTCGATATTACCCGCAAGCTGGCACTGATGGAGAACAGTGAAAGACGCATCACCAACCTGCTGCATCTGGCTGAATTGCTGCAGCAACATTCCCAGGCGGTTGCGGGCATGTCGCCAATGCTGCACTGGTTTCAGCATCAGCTGGAAGATAGCAGCGGTGAAGACGCCGAGTTGCGCCTGGAAGATGACCAGGCACTGGTCAAGATCGTGACCATACACAAATCAAAAGGCCTGCAATATCCGATCGTTTTTGTTCCCTTTCTCTGGACTTGCCGTCCGGTCGACCGCAACCAGGCAATTTACTTTCACGATGCCCGGCTCGATGCCTGTATCGACCTCGGATCTAAAGAAATTGATCAACACTGGTTAATCGCCGAAAAGGAGCGTCTTGCCGAAGATCTTCGTCTGCTCTATGTCGCCGTCACCCGTGCGCGTTCACGTTTGTATCTCGCGTGGGGCAGGGCAGGCAGTAAAGGAAAATCCGGTTATGCAAACCAGACCGCTCTAGCCTATTTGCTGCACTCCTCACAAACCCCCGAGGACCTCGATGCAGCGCCGGCGGATGGTTTTCCTGACGACATGGATTTTAGCGCCGATCTGCAAGTCCTGGTGGCTAACAGCAAGGCATCAATCGAATGTGTACCGCTGCCTGGTGATCAGTCGCCGCTAACCCTTTACAGCGACAATAGCTTGAACGATCAACCGCGACTTGCCGAGTTTTCCCGCGCCGCGGGAACTCAATGGCGAGTCAACAGTTTCACCGCGCTGACGCGCACCGTGCACCAGCCCGCGGGCAGTGGGGTAAGAACCGCCGAACTCGATTCAATCCTCAACTTTCCTGCCGGCAGTCACGTTGGCCTGTTATTGCATTCGTTACTTGAAAATCTCGATTTCGACATTGATATCGCCACCCAGTGTCCACCTCTGTTTGCCCGGTTCCTGGCTCAGGCCGGACTCTCCAGCGAGCATCAGAAAACGCTGACAAACTGGTTAAATAATATCTTACAGACCCCGCTGAACGGGGCCGGACTAACGCTGAGCCGCATTAGTAATCGACACAGGCTCAACGAACTGGCCTTCGATTTCGCGCTTGATCACCTCGACCTCAACGCGCTCAACCGTTTTATGCAAGGCCGCGTCGAGCAGCCGCTGCAGGCATTGAGCGGGACGGATTTTCGCGGTCTTATCACCGGCGTGATCGACCTCGTTTTTGTATTCGAGGGTCGTTACTATCTGGCCGACTACAAGAGTAATTTGCTGGGCGGCGAGCTTGTTGATTACACGCCCGTCAAGCTTGAACAGGCAATGCTCGATCGGCGCTATGACCTGCAATCAATGATATACGCACTTGCCCTGCATCGCCTGCTTGCCCAGCGCCTGCCCGACTACGATTACCAGCAGCATTTTGGCGGCAGCTATTACCTTTTTCTACGTGCCATGCGCCCGGACCAGGGTTGCCGTTATGGTATACATTTCGACAAACCTGAGTTCGCCGACCTTGAGGCATTCGACAATCTATTCCACTTCACGCCACCACAGGAAACAGGGTTATGAGCACCTTCCTGCACCAGCTTGCTGTCGACGGCGACATCAGCTGGTTGAGCTATTACTTTGCCGAATTCATCAGCACGCACGATGGCAGCGAAATCGATGAAATCACGGGTCTCTCAGCGGCACTGGTCAGCGAAGCCAATCTTGCGGGTGACGTTTGCGTGGAACTCGACCAGTTCGCGGGGCGCCCGCTGTTTCAAAGCAGCCGCGGCGTTACTGTAACAGCGCCAATTGGCAGAAACGCGGACGCATGGAGCAAAGCGCTGCTGGCGAGCATCTGTGTCGGTGCGGGCGGAGAGCACAGTCCGATGATTATCGACGGTTCACGGCTGTACCTGAATCGCTACTGGTTTTATGAAAACTTTGTCTGCGAAAAAATTCTATCCCTGCTACAACGCCGAACAAAAACAGATTCCGCTTCCACCAAAGCCACTGCCGAGGTCTTGTTCGCGCGACAGGCAGACATTGATCAGGATCAAATGGCAGCCATTATCGCCGCGGCGGCCAAACCCTTTAGCGTTATTTCCGGTGGCCCCGGTAGTGGCAAGACGTCGACAGTAATTCGAATACTCGCAGTCCTGGTGGCACAGAATCCCGGCTATCGGATCGCATTAGCAGCACCAACCGGAAAGGCCGCCGCTCGAATGATGGATTCGATTCGGCAACGTATCGACCAACTCGATATCGCCGATCATATCAAGGCCTCGATACCAATCGAAGCGCGCACCATTCATCGCTTGCTGGGATATCGCCATCAGGGTTTCAGTTACCATCAGCAACACCGATTACCCGTGGATTGTATCGTCATCGACGAGGCATCCATGATTGATCTCAAGCTCATGTATCAGTTACTCACGGCTCTGCCCGATGAAGCACAGCTGATTTTGCTCGGGGATCGCGATCAACTGGCTTCGGTTGCTGCCGGCAACGTGCTCGGCGATATTACCGGACAAGGTCATCGAGTTGACGGTGTCGAAGGAGGGATTGCTTCGGCAACCAGTCTGCTGCGTAGCAATTATCGGTTTGGACGCGATAGCTCAATCGGTGAGCTGGCCGCTCTGGTCAGAATTGGCGACATTCCCCGTGCTATCGAACTGCTAGACAGTAAACAGTCCGGATTACTCTGGTTCAACGAGACTGGTGATGACATCCATGAAGATGCCCTGCAATGGGCATACGATGCATACCAGCCGATATTCGACAGCGATTCCCCTGCCCGGGCACTCGATGCCTACGAAAAAACCCGCCTGCTATGTGCAACCAACCGCGGGCCCTTTGGCGTCGAGGCGCTCAATAGCAGAATTTCCAGCGCGCTACAGGCTCGCAATCATCTGCCCGAGTTGCCATTGTTTGCCGGACTACCGATCATGATTACGCGCAACTTCAAGGATCTTGGCCTGTTTAACGGCGATACCGGCATTTTGTGGCTCTTCGACGGCGAACTGCGCGCCTGCTTCCGAGGTGGCGACGGTTCCATTCGTGACCTGTCGATTAACCGGCTACCCGAGTACAAACCGGCCTGGGCATCCACCGTCCACAAGTCACAGGGTTCAGAGTTTGACTCGGTACTACTCGTATTACCGGCGGATGTTCAGTCAGAAACCCTGTCACGGGAACTGGTGTATACCGGCATCACTCGAGCACGTCACCAGTTCCTGTTGCACGCAAGTGAAACGGTTCTGTCAAAGGCACTGTCTCACCTGACTCGGCGCCATTCGGGCCTCGCAGCGAAACTGGGGTGGCCGAGTAACCCGCCGTCCACCAATTGATTGGTCGTCGCCCGCACTAAACGGCGCCTGGCACCAGTGGGCCGGTGCTTGTTGGGGGGTTGAGTTAAGCGCTGGAAATCAAAGGGCAGGGCAATATCACCATCGTCCGCTGCAGCTGGGTGCTGCCTGAACCCGACGCATTGCGCGCCGAGTACGGGCGATAAAGCTAGAGTGCCAGCTCCTGGGCCACCAGAAAATTGATAATCTGAATCATGCGCTCATTGCTGCCGGCAAGCGATCCTGATACCAGGTATTTGCCATTGACGATAACCGCCGGCACCCCACTAATGCCGTAACGCTTTTCGTTCTGCGCGTTTTTCCGGAGTTGAGTCTCGACCGGAAAGGAAAAATAATACTCGCGAAACATTTTCTCATCGAGACCGCTTTCTGCCACAAACTCAGCGATAGTATCGATACTGTTGAGGCGTTGTCGCTTGAGATGTATGGCATCAAAAAAAGCCCTGTGTATTTCATCGAGTGCACCCATCAGCTGGAACGAATAATAAGCACGCGCATGCTCGGTCCAGCGCGGGTTTATAGCGGATGGCACCTGCTCGAAGACAACGCCTTCGGGTAAATTTGCAGACCACTTTTCAACATATGGCTCAAAGCGAAAACAGTGTGGGCAGCCATACCAGAAGATTTCGGTAACCACGACCTTGTCGGGCTGCACGGTTTTAACCGCGGGTGAGATAACCTCATAATCGCTTCCAGCAACGAATGCCATCTGCGCGGCAGCGCCGCCCGAAAACATGACCCCGAAACAAACTACCAATGAGACCAGAAACTGCGGCCAGCGCTTTATCATTTTTTATTCTCCAGAAAATACATTCACCTACAGACAGGGAAACCGATGATTAGTTTGGTCTCAAGTCTATCCCGGTGCAAATTAACACCGGCTTAATCGGCGATTTTATTGAATACCCGCGACGTAGGCTGCTACTGCTTTCATTTCCATATCGGACATGCGCACTACCAGGTTACGCATCATTTTACCGGTATCGTTAGCGCGCACTCCCTGTTTGAAAGCCTGCAACTGGGCGACGATGTAGTCCGGATATTGGCCCTTCAACGAAGGCCAGCCGGCCGGGCCGTTACCTTTTCCGCTTGGCGAGTGGCATGCCATGCAGGCAGCTACACCGGTTTCGGCAATACCACCGCGGTAGATGCTTTCGCCCATGGCGATCAATTCACCATCGAAACCCACCGGTTTGGGACTCTGGGTCTCATAAAACGCAGCAAGATTTTTCATGTCATCGTCATTAAGACCGGCTACCATGCCCGACATTGAAGCATTTTCCCGACGACCTGCCTTGAAATCGGCCAATTGCTTGTAAATATAGGTAGCATGCTGCCCGGCGAGCGAAGGCCACATCGGATTACTGCTATTACCATCGGCTCCATGGCAGGCGGCGCAGGTGGCACTTTTAGCTTTGCCGGCTTCGGCATCGGCGGCATTCGCGGCGAATGAGATCAGACCGGACAAGGCCAGCACGATCACTCCAATTTGGCTCGCTTTCATTATTACTCCAGAGGGAAAAACGTACGGAAAATCAGGGCGCAAATGTATATCATACCCCAGCCGCTCGTTCAACCGTAACCAGACAGCAACCATGAGTATTTCATTCCGACAGGCCAAATTTGTTACCAGTGCGTTCGAACTCTCGCAGCTGCTCCCCGATGAGGGTGCCGAGGTCGCTTTCGCGGGTCGTTCAAATGCAGGCAAATCCAGTGCGATCAATTGCCTGACCCGGCAGAAAAGCCTGTGCAAAACCAGCAAGACACCTGGTCGCACGCAGTTGATTAATTTTTTTGAGGTAGACAGACAGTGTCACCTTGTCGATTTGCCCGGCTACGGATTTGCCAAGGTTTCCAAACAATTGCGCAATCACTGGAACCAGGTGCTGTCCACCTTCCTGTTAGAACGCCAGGCCCTGCGCGGATTGGTGATTGTGGTTGATATTCGGCGCGGCATCAGTGATCTGGATCATGCCTTGATCCACATGATGGATAACAGCGCCCCGCTGCATGTCCTGCTCACCAAATCCGACAAATTGGGTCGTAACGCCATCCATAAAGCGGTGGCGCAGGCGCAGGCACAGCTGGGTGGCCCCGACCAGACAGTGTCGACCCTGTCGATTCAAACCGGGCAAGGGCTTGAATTACTGGAGCAGAAGTGCGCTGAATGGTTAACCCTGGACACAGAGATTTGACGAGCAAGGCGTTTGGATCGAGACGGTAACAGGTTATCCAGAAAAAAAGCCCTGGCAGTCGCCTGCCAGGGATAAACGTGCGATCCGAATGGGGTTCTCGGATCTTTGTCCGCTCATAGGAGGGAGAACGGACATAGCGCCGGGCTAAAGCGCTACTTCGGTAGACCCTCGATGTGCATTTTAGTTCCGCCTGCCGTGGGCGTCCGGCCACATCAAAGGGCATCAATAACTCACCAGATAAGGGCTGGAGCTGCTATTTCAATACCCTGACTCAAGCAGCTGAAAAATATACGCGCTGGAACCGGGACTGGATCAAAAGTAATTAGAATAGATAGTAATTTCCGGAAATAAACATTGAGTGATAACAGAGGGCTGAAAGCTCTGCTGGCTGGAGACGTTTAGCTGGACCGACAACGCAACACCATCACCAGCATGGCGAAGCGCGCGCAAGCAATTGAGGCTGGCTGCAAGCTCGCTGATGCGATCATCCTGGAAGCCCGGAGAAGGATCCGTATCCGCTAACTACCATGAGACCTGGCATTAATCGCACATAACAACGCGGCTCGCACCCGCAGGGTATTGGACCGGTGTACCGTTGGCACAGCTGTTAACTCAACAATGTAGCGGGTGGCCTGGTCAGTGAGCTTCGTGCCAGTTCCGTCCGACCCCGGCATCCACTTCCAGCGCAACCTCGAGGCTGGCAGCAGAGGTCATCAGCCCGGCTATTTCATCTCGACATCGATCCACCTCGGATTGCTCAACCTCGAACACGAGTTCATCGTGAACCTGCATGATCATTTTGCAATCCGGTTGCTCTGCGCGCAGCCAGCCCTGAACACGGATCATTGCCCGCTTGATAATATCGGCTGCACTACCCTGCATGGGCGCATTGATAGCTGTGCGTTCGGCATATTGGCGAACATTGGCATTACGCGCATTAATATCCGGCAAATACAGTCTGCGCCCGAATACTGTCTCGACATACCCCTGGTCACGCGCGCGTTGCTTGGTTTCCTCCATATAACGCTTGACGCCGGGATAGCGCTCGAAATAGGTATCAACGTATTGCTGCGCTTCGTTACGGCCAATATTCAGTTGCTTGCCGAGCCCGAAGGCGGACATTCCGTAGATCAGGCCGAAATTAATGGCCTTTGCCGCCCGACGCTCATCGGCGCTAACCTGTTCGAGCTCTGCACCGAACACTTCCGCAGCAGTAGCACGATGGACGTCAAGCCCGCGCGCAAACGCATTGAGCAGGCTCTCATCGGCAGACAGATGTGCCATGATGCGTAACTCGATCTGTGAATAGTCGAGCGCGAGTATCTGGTAGTTCTCTGGCGCAACAAAAGCTTCACGGATGCGGCGCCCCTCGGCGGTACGTATCGGAATATTTTGCAGGTTAGGGCTGGTGGACGACAGGCGACCAGTCGAAGCCACGGCCTGCTGGTAAGACGTGTGCACACGGCCGGTTTGCGGATTGATCTCCTGCGGCAGTTTATCGATGTAGGTTGACATCAACTTGTTGAGACTGCGATGTTCCAGCAACAGCGCCGGAATCTCATAGTCTCGCCCAAGTTCTTCAAGTACATCTTCGGCAGTTGACGGTTGTCCCTTGGGCGTTTTACGTAGTACCGGCAGTTCCAGCTTCTCAAACAGGATGGCCTGGATTTGCTTGGGCGAGCTGAGATTGAAAACCTCACCCGCCAACTGATAAATTTCCAGCTCAATTTTGCTTAACTTCTGGTCAATTTCCTTTCCCTGGATCCTCAGCATATCGCGGTCTATCAATACACCATTACGCTCAACCTCGAGTAATATATCTACCAGCGGCATTTCTATTTCACTGTAAACCGAGTTCAGCCTGTCGTCCTCTCGTAACCGTGCACCAAGCACCTCGTGCAGCTGCATGGTGATATCAGCATCTTCAGCCGCGTATGCGCTAGCCGTCTCGATTTCGATCAGGTCGAAAGTTTTCTGCTTCGCACCCTTGCCCGCGATATCCTCATAATGGATTGTCTCTTTATTGAGATAAAACTTTGCCAGCGCGTCCATGTTGTGGCGGCTTGCTGTTGAGTTAAGGACATAAGATTCGAGCATGGTGTCATGTGCGAGGCCTCGCATGCGAATACCTTCGCTGATGAAAATATGTGCGTCGTACTTGATATTCTGACCGATCTTACCGATCGACGGATCTTCGAGTACAGGCTTCAGAGCGGCGAGCACCGCCGCTTTATCAAGTTGCCGTGGCGCATCCTCATATTTATGCGCCACCGGGATATAGCAGGCCTCACCGGCCTGCAGACATAGCGAGATACCAACCAGTTCGGCATGCATGTAATCGATGCTGGTAGTCTCGGTGTCGATCGCGAACACCGATGCATCGCGCAAGCGTTGGAGCCAGTCGTCAAATCGCGCCTGTTCGAGAACACATTCGTAGCTGCTTTGCTGGGTCGCAACACTGGTGTTGCCACCAGGCCCACTCGAAGCAGCAGAGCCTTTTTCCTGCGCCAGAAGCTCATCGTGCCAGCGCGTAAAACCAAACTCGAGGTAATAGTCAGCTAGCGCTGCTCGATCAATCGGCATCGGTTCCAGTTGGTCGATACGAATGCCGGTATCGCAGTCGAGTTTAATGGTCGCCAGTTCGTAGGACATGGGCAGAAATCCGATCGAGTCGCGCAGGTTCTCACCTACCTTGCCCCCGATATCACTCGCATTTTCAATTACTGACTTCAAGTCACCGTATTCAGCTATCCATTTTGCAGCTGTCTTTGGCCCCACTTTGGGCACGCCGGGTATGTTGTCTGAGGCATCCCCCATAAGTGCCAGATAATCAATAATCTGATCAGGGCGAACCTGAAACTTTTCTAACACCCCGGCCTCATCCATGGAATGATTATTCATGGTGTTGATCAGGCTGACATTGGGATTAACCAGCTGCGCCATATCCTTGTCACCGGTTGATATCAGCACTCGATAGCCCTGCTCGGTAGCTTCCCGGCTCATGGTGCCGATTATGTCGTCAGCTTCTACACCTTCCACACAGATCAATGGCAGGCCGCGCGCCTTGATGAGCTCATGCAGCGGTTCGATCTGCTCGCGCAAATCCTCCGGCATGGGCGGTCGGTGGGCTTTGTACTCAGGATAGATATCGTTGCGAAAGGTCTTGCCCTTGGCATCGAAAACTACGGCGATGAGATCGGGCTGTTCATCATTGACAAGCTTGCTCAACATATTCAACACGATATAGATGACATGCGTGGGGCGGCCATCCGGGCTGGAGAGGTTAACACCGCGCGCGTGGTAAGCGCGAAACAGGTAGGAACTACCGTCAACCAGCACCAGTTTTTTTTGTTTCTCTTGATTCATACAGTTGCGCTAAAATGCTCGATTCCGATAGCTGATCATATCACAGCCAGGGCGACGTACCGTTCGCTTTGAACCATTCCATTGACCCATTTTTTTGGCGAGATTAATGTCTGTTTATACTTCTATAGAGCCCGATCAACTAGAACAGTTTCTAAAGCGTTACGACCTCGGCAATGCAGTTGATTTCAAACCCATAGCCGCCGGAATCACCAATTCTAACTACGCCCTGCAAACCGACCAGGGATTTTTTGTCCTGACGCTGTATGAACATCACAGTGATGACGAGCTTGACTACATGCTGCGTCTGCAGTGCCACCTGGCCGGGCGTGGTGTGCTCTGCTCAGAGCCGGTAAAAGATCGGCGCGGCGATTTTTTTTCCAGCTTGAACAATCGGCCGGTGGCGATCAGCCGGCGCCTCGACGGCGTTACCCTGTCTTCACCGGATCTCCACCAATGTGCCTTGATCGGAGCGGAACTCGCCAGGTTTCACCTGGCGGGTCGGGATTTCGGTCTGGTGCGCGCCAATCCGCGCGGCCTGGACTGGATTATTGCCGTACGCGATATGCTGCATGACTATCTCGACAGCAGTGATTTAAGTGCCATCGAAACAACACTACTGGCGGCCCAGAAGCTTGATCTCGACGCCTTGCCTCGCGGCGCAATCCATGCCGATTTATTTCACGACAACGCTCTGTTTTGCGGCGAAAACCTCGAAGGAATCCTGGATTTCGATTACGCCTGCACCGATGCCTTTGCGTTCGATATTGCGGTGTTGTTAAACGACTGGTGTATTGATGAGGACAACCAATTGATCGATACGCGAGTTGGTGCGGTAATCGATGCCTACCACAAGCAACGCCACCTTGAAGACATCGAAATAGCGGCTCTACCGCTGCTACTGCGCGTTGCCGCTATGCGTTTCTGGCTGTCTCGCCTCTACGACAAAGCTTTCCCGCTGAGCGGCGAGTTGACCTTTGTTAAAAGCCCTGAGCAGTACCGCCATATGCACCGCTTGCGCGCCGCTGGGGTAAAATTGCCAGCACAGCTGGGCAGGCGCGTCGAGCTGGAGTGGGATTAGAGGTGAGCCAACTCTGCAAACCTGTGTATCGCAACTTATTTACCGATGCAAAAACTGGAGAAAATTTTCCCGAGTAAATCATCACTGGTGAATTCACCGGTGATTTCGCTCAGGTGATGTTGCGCCGCTCGCAGATCTTCGGCAACCAGCTCACCGGATCGAGATAGTTCGAAGCTGCCTACAGCCTGTTGCATTGAATCAAATGCGCGATGCAGTGCATCGACATGGCGACGCCTCGCCATAAAGGTCTGATTGTCCTGGTTAAAGTCAGCCGCCTGGCCCGTAATACTGTCGATCAATCGGTCCATACCGCTACCGGTCAGTGTCGACAGTTTCAGGCCGGAAGGGCCGTCTTGACGATCAGCCGCAAG
>Ga0075467_10002912_pt1 | contig 13329 bp, 16 predicted proteins | sample DEB08_DNA_9_FD_75067 | JGI IMG/M metagenome (GOLD analysis project Ga0075467, IMG submission 75067) | Aqueous microbial communities from the Delaware River and Bay under freshwater to marine salinity gradient to study organic matter... | ecosystem: Environmental > Aquatic > Marine > Coastal ...
AATTATTATAATTTTGCTTAAATGTGCTTAAATTGTTATTAATTATTCTCATTATTATTGAGCGAAACTTGTTCCTCTGTACCACTGAGTGCGGTACTATTTCGAGTCTTCATTGGTGTAGCGTCGAGGCGGTTCCATTTGTCTTCGTTCAACTTTCTGCCGATCTAAACCTGGGAAGAGTCCGAACTTCTTGAGGTTATGGTTACTAGAGTCGTTATCTAATGATTCTCGGGGGTTGTTTTACACTGGCGGCATTCGAGTTGAAGTCTTAAGAGTCTCAGCGCGACGAGGAGAGATGTCTTTGTTCTTGGCACGGCTCTTAAGTTCATCAGGTGTTAGCTTTTTGGACGCCACTGGGGAGAAAGGCTTGTTGAAGTCATTCTTAATTTCGTCAAGGAGGTCACGAGCATCTTGGAAGAAGCCATCTGAGGTATCGACCAAGCCTAACTCAGGTGTGTTTCTTTAAGCGGTGCCAAGTTGTGGTGTCTGTACAATCGTTCCAGGTTTGTAGCCTGAGACATCATCTTAAGATTCTTCGAAACTTGGCTCCTCTTGGACCATCATTTCTCGTTGCTACTTGTTTTTAAATTGATTTCGGTTCTTATTGGAAGAGCTCTTGCCCATTACTTTGCTATAGAAGGAGTCTTAGTCATCCACTGCATTGTTGGATCTGAAGCTCCAGCTTTCGATGACCTCTTTCTTCTTGCCTCTTTTTTCGTTATTATTCATGGTTGACATCCTGCTGTCAAGGTTGAAGATTGCTGGTGTCGTTGGCAGAGAGGGCTATTCCTGCTGCTGTTTGGACTCTTCTCTATTCTTGTTCTTGTTCTTTTTGTACTCAGAGATGTAGGAGCTCAGGTCATCTTCGTCTCTCTTAGTTATAGGCGTGATCATGCTTCCGCTTGTCGGAGTTGATACAAGGCTCTACTGGACATTGAACACATTTTGGACATCAGAGGCTGAGTTCATGCCTCTGTAAACAGGTTCAGGCGCTGGCTACTTCTTAATGGATCGATTAGAGAAGGAGCTTCGCATACTGCTTGAGGAGTCTTCACTTTCGTCTGCAGCTTCTTTTATAAAGCCAGGGTCTCTGCCTTAGGTGTCCTTTTAGATGCTAAAGAAGTCGAGCTTCTATTCTTCTTCCTCCATTACAGGAGTTCGACCATCCAAGGTAGACTTCTGCACACTGAAGAAGTTGAACTCGTTTGGGTCCAAACCAGATGCCAATGACTGCTTCCTAGAGCCCAACCTCGATGAATTTAACTAAATGCAGTCAACCACAGAAGGAGTTGGCTTGTGTCTGTGTTGAGGCGTTGCCAAGACAGCAAGCATGTTTAGATCATTATTTTGTGTGTTCCACTCCCATTCAACACCTCCTCTTGAGAACTTGTCACCTGTATCTCTATCCTTTCGTACGCCCTCAACCTTCTTAGTATAAAAGGCCTTCCTGCAGTTGTAGTAAAGGTCAATTACAATCCTGATGATGTAAAATGTCTTCAGCCATTCCCAGAACTTCTTCACGGTATGCATAGCTCTGCGCACTATGAGGCATACTTCCCGGACGAAGCATTTTATAATCAAGAAGAAGTTGAAAAGGATGTTGATAACAATGATCGTTATAAGCGACCAGCCCATGAGTTCGTGCATTTTCTGCGATCGCACCCAATCAGTAAAGCAGAGCAAATGCAATGTGCACATGGCGATACAGAACTCGTTAAAAAGCTCAAGGCGGTTGAGCCTCTTGATCTTGAATGGCTTCACCTGACCAAGGTAAATCATCGAAAAGAGGTTCAAGAAAGCGAGACCGATGATCTAGAAGGTAGAGTTCTCAACTGTGTTGAAGGCAAGACGCACGTAGATCAGCCGTCTGAAAATGAAGATGAGATAGTAGCAGAGGTTCCACTTGCTCTTCTAGCTGATATCACGATAGAGCATGCCCCACCAACGCTTAAATTGGATCTCATCGACAGTGTTAGAGCTGCGCGAGATGACCCAGAGAAGAAGACATGGCATCAAAAACAATGAGATCGTCAGATAAACCCAAGCGACGATCCTTGAAGTTGTATCTGCTGAGTCTCCAGCACGCAAGACCATGAAGCTCGAAATGAGTAGTTCGAAGTTGCCCTCCAAAAACAAGAAGAGAACATCACCCCAGAATGCTTGAGGCTATATGAACTTGTAGACCTTGTGAACTCTGACACTTAAGTAGGAAAGAGGCAATAGAATAATGCACGCCAGCATCTTCGCAAGTGCGAGGCCGAAGAAAATGAGTATTGTACGGAGGTTAATCAATGGGTCGACTTCATCGTAGCCAAGCTCAATGGTCTATTCTGGAACTTAAAGCTATTCGGAGAGATCATGGACAATTTCTTGAAGTCTTCTTGCTCCTCCACCATTTGGCGTCTCTGTTGCTACAGTTAAGTCTGCTTCTGCCGGTTCTTCTTGGTCGCTAGACATAAGTGCTCCAAAGTCCAGTCTCACAAGTGGCATCATACTCTAGAAAAGGTACATAGCGTTTGCAGGAAACACGATGTTCATCATAGGCAGGTGGAAAATAAGTTAAAGGGTGTTGACCATGCCAACCATGCTAAAGAAGGTGCCGGAAAAAGCTGCTGCAGTTGCGTACGAAGCAATCATGGTCGACTATATCACCATCGTGGTTACCTCAGCGACGGAGGTGAGGATGGCAGTAGCTGGCTCGTAGTAAAGTTGGCGAGGGATGTCACTCCTGAGCGTAGTGAACCATGAGCTGAGGTCGTGCCCGTTGGTTTGAGAGATAAATAGGTTAATCTTTTGTTTAACGTGCCACACAATCTTCTCTCGCTCTGAAAATGGTGAAATTGCTGCAGGGTCGTTAAATGTGAGTTGAATCTTCATGATGTGGTCCTTAAAAGAAGTTACCTTCCACGTTAGGTTATAGCTCTCGGGTTCAACAGTAATATCGATGCCAGTCGGTTCAACATACACATCGAGAATGTCTTTGTTTATCATGGAAGGGTTGACTTTTACCATAGGATCACTAAATTTGATAGTAACGACTCCTGTATTTGTAACCGATTCTATCCATGCCGTGCAATTGTCAGTTATTTCAGGTACTTTTATTTGTACAGGCTTTACGTAATTGTTACCAAATTTGACTTTAAAACGGTAGGATGATTCGTAACCAAGTTGATCAGTTAGTAGGACGTCGATTGGGTTCTCGCCCACGTAGCTCAACAGGTACCAGATATCTTAAAATGTGATGCGCAGGATGTTAGTCTCAAAGTTGAAGTCTAGCATTGTAGACGCAGTGGAGGGTGACTGCAGGACAAATCGCCAAACTTGCGTCTTGTTGCTGAAAAGAGTTGTCTCGTTGAAGGTAAGATTCTTGTACTCAAGCGTTCCAAAGTATGGGTTGGAAAATTTCACAACGTCAAGAAGCTCTTTATCATCGTTAGGTCGAGGCAGTTATATGTCGTAAACAAGCTGAACGTTTTGATCGCCTGAGTTGAACTCATATTGGGCATCTTGAGGAATCGACATAAAAGCTGGAGGATGATTGATGTATTCAGGCAGCTCAATGTTCTCAAACACCTCGAAAAAGACAGGATGATAGTATGGAGTACCCTAGAGAGTCATCACTTTCAGGTACAACTACCTCGAGAAGGTATTCTAGGTCAGCACGTTCAGAGTTCTGGTGGTCTCGTCCTGCCAAACATCTTTACCTGTGTAGTTTGAGTAAGTGCCAGCCTTGCTCTCTACAACTTATATCTCGACAATCTTGCAGTTGGTGCTCGAAGAGTAGAAGCTTGACAGCATCTGATCATAGGTGAAGAAGTAGCCCTCTCCGATAACAGTAGATGCATATCGAGGGATTTTAAATTGTTGAAGGAATGGATTGCTGGAGTTGGCGAGGACTTGCTCATATCCACAGATATCAACGTCAATTTTGTAGTTAGGGTTGGAAATTCTCTGCCCTCGAGTTGTTGCCTGAACGTACACAATCTCATGACGAGAGACAGACTAAGAAATCTAAACGTCTCCAGAGCCTGCAAGCATCGTGACTGTATTGCCTGTGTAGGGCACGTATGTTGAGCCATCAAAGGCAACCAGATCGTAGTTGGTGATATGGCAGAAGGTGCTACTGCTGGTAAATACTTTGTAAGAGCTTGCAGGTAGGGTTTAAACAGCATTGTCCTCTCTCTACCAAACTTGAGTATAGTTTTGATCAGCTGGGCAGTAGAGAGTCTCCAAGCCGCATACCTCGATGGTGATATTCAGCTTTCTCTGAGGTATTTCACCAGCCTCAGTCCTTGGATAGATCCAGATCATCGTGTCGAGACCATTCCAAGTTGAAACATAAAGGTCACCTGTAGGGGTGTCCAAGTATGCCCAATTCTCAGTGAATGTAGCTCCAGATGAATTTTCTATGACATACTCCACGATAGGGCAATTATTGCTGTTTTGGATAGTCCAAAGCTAATAAATGTTGGCCGCAATCACTTGATGAGGGTTCAATGCGTTTGTTGAAGCAGTGTAGGACCTTCTGTCATAATGGAAATCGAGTTCACTAACTGGATTTGGCCCAGCGATAATTTCATGGCCACAAACCTCTATATACATGTTAAGATCAGCAGTCCACCCACTTCTGGTCTCGTATTGCAAAATAATATGTGTCAAAGCGAACCCTATTGTTCTGTCGATTCTTATTGGTTAGTTTAATCCAGTCCTTTCTTCGTGGGTGTCTACTTAATGCCGTGAATCCCAAGGATCATAGGTCACTGGTTTGAGCAGACGCTTCTTCCAATAACAGCAATTTGCGGAGCTCTAGGTGCCTCCATCACAGTGGAACCACCATCTCTGCCAATTCCATGGGTAGTTGTATATAACACCAGCCTTTCTGATTAAGACAATTGTAAGGTCTTGAGGATTTCTAACGCCAAGCCTGAAGATTTCGTGAGAGCAGACAACAACAGTGACCTGAATAGTCTTCGTATACCCCTACAAGAATGTCGCTGTCAACGAGTAAGTTCTCTTAAATCCAGCAGCTGTGTTGACAGCAAGCGAGGCCAGATCGGTGTCTGCATTGTTTGTAAATATAACGTCAGCATCGTTTGCGGTCCATGCTGTGTAGGCAGTCATCGTGCAGAGGTCTGCACTAAGTCGACAGTAGCACTCTTTTCGAATTCCTGGCAGGTTATTTGCATCTTGAGTAGGCTGCTTGATCTAGCTGTTGCAATTAATATTTGTTGATACGATCTCAAGCCAGTTCATTTGTTGATTTGGTTAGCATCCGTAGTAGGCCCAGCCATCACATGCAAAGTTGCCATTGGTTTCTGACTTATAAAAAATGCCGTTTCGGTATGCAAAAGTGTGGCTCTTGATGCTATTCTAAGAATTAAGGAGCCTTGTCTCGATCTGATTGCCAGTCATGTTTTGCGGCGTGAAAACTTATTCGTTATTGGCGAGAGCAACCGGGTCTATCTGAGGAAATACGCATGTGTTCTCGTCATACTTCTTAATGTTGCATCCGGCATAGTGGTCTACCGTGAAAGGAGTCGAGCAGTGGACTTAATTTTAGTTCCTCGAATATTTCCAGATCACCATCAGACCATTTAAGGTGTACTCGACGTCTGTTTTTATGGAGATTTCTGAACGCACATATTGGGGAGAGGTACCCTGAGTTACAACGTTGCATTTTACCTTGTTTGGGTTGGAGTTGCTTGGGTTGGCACTGCAAGTGGTTCCGACGAAGCACTCAGGGACGGGATCAACGAAAGAGCAGCCGCCTGCGAAGCTTATTGTCTCGGATGTTGGGATACCTGTTTGCCATCCTCCAGAGGTAGTCAAGAACTCATGGGTGATCTTTTGTTAAGGGCTAGATTAATCGATGCTCATCGTGGGGTCGACGCACACACTAACATCGAAATCGGTTGAGCACAGATTTTGAGTCTGTCTTCCTGCATACAGCCATGCAATTTTCAAACCGGTTTTCTCAAAAACTGCGTCTGAGTTGAACTAAAGGGTTGTGGTAGAGTAGGATCCAGCGTTTAGATTAATTGTGCAGTCTACTTTTGACGTGTCCCAAGCGGTTGGGGATGCCGAACAAGCAGCATCAGTGACTACACACGTAGGAACGGGATTGTCTATTGAGCAACCTCCACTAAAACTAATAATCTCAGTGGAAGCCTCTGTATTCCATCCACCAGCAGTGGTGACAAAGTCATGGATAACGTCAGGCTAGTTGGCAGTGGAGTCAAGTGCCATGGTTGGGTCTTAACACAATCTTACGTCAAAGGGATTTGTGCATCTGATCTGGCCGTTGTAAATCCATGCGATCTTTAGGCCTGTAATTTCAAACGCAGAATTGGTTGAGAACTTGAAGCTTGTAGTTGAATAGGTGGCTCCTGGGGTAATCACACAATCAACTTTGGAGGTATCATATGCAGTGACTGAGGCCGAACAAGTGTCAGTAGTCACCACACAGGTTGGTGTAGGAACAGTGGTTGAGCAGCCTCCTGCAAAGCTGATGGTCTCTACGGTGAGACTTGTCTACCAGCCTGGAGTGGCTGTTGCAAAGTCTGTAAACTTGTCAGGCTCAGGAGTGGTCTGATCAATGTTCATAGTAGGATCACTACACACTTGGACATTGAAATTTGTCGTGCACTGGAATTGAGTAGCTGCTTTGCCTACATATTTCCATGCAACTTTAAGACCGTTTTACTCGTAGGCTGAATCGACATTAAAAGTCACATCAGTCGACGAGTAAGTTGCCCCTGTAGCTACCGTACAAGTAACTTTTGAGGCATCCCAGACAGTGGGAGTGGCACTGCAGGTGGCGTCATTGGTCACAACACAGGTTGGTAAGCTGGGAGGAGTGGAACAAGTACCGCCCGAGAAGCTTATCGTCTCAGTGATTGCAGAAGGTATCCATCCTCCCGGAGTCGTTGCAAAGTTTTGGAAAAGGTCTGGCTAATTTGGAATATTGTTGATACCCATAGTCTAGTCTCTGCACACCTGAACTTGGAAGGCATTAGAGCACCTAACCTGGCCGTTGTAGACCCAAACAATTTTGAGGTTTACCTGTTCATACTCACTGTCTGAGTTGAACTGTAGGTTTGTAGAAGTGTAGGCAGGACCTGAAACGATCTAGCACTTAACCTTTGTGTTGTCCCAATCAGTGGCTGCGGCAGCGCATGATCCTGTTGTGACCACACATGTTGGCACTGGCACTGCATTTGAGCAACCTCCAGCAAAGCTTATTGTCTCAGTGGAAGCTGCTGTTGTCCAACCTCCTGATGTAGTTGCGAAGTCATCAAAGACATCTTACTGTGGACTGGTTTGATCGATGTTCATGGTGGGGTCATTGCACACGAATACATCAAACAAAGTAGAGCAAACAGCTTGGGCTGAGAATCCTTAGTAAACCCATGCCATGCTTAGACCTGAAGCTTCATAGGCGCTATCAGCGTTGAACTCAAAAGAGGTTGCAGAGTAAGATGCTCCAGGTGTGACGGTGCATCTAGCTTTGGTAGCGTCCCAGACTGTTGGAGTGGCACTGCAACTAGCGTCCTATGTAACAACACAGGTCGGAAGAGCTGGATTCGCGCATGTGCCTCCAGCAAATGAAATGGGCTCAGTGATGGGCTTAGCAATCCATCCTCCTACAGTTGTTCCAAAGTTCTCAAGCATATCTGGCTGATTATTGGTCTGGTCAATGGACATCGTAGGGTAATCACATATGCTGATCTCAAACAAATTGGTGCACTAAACCTAGCCATTGTAAACCCACACGATCTTCAGACCTGCTTGAGTAAATTGCTAGGCTGTCTTGTACTTCAAGTCCGTCGACAAGTAAGTTCCAGCATTTAAAATGATTTAACATGATACTTTGGTGCTATCCCAGGCTGTTGCGGAAGCAGAACATGCATCCGTAGAAACAACACAGGTTGGAACAGGAATGATTGTCGAGCAACCACCTGAAAAGTTTATCGTCTCTGTTGAAGCAACAGTCGTCCAACCTCCACCACTTGTAGAGTGATCAACTAGAATATTTGGTTGAGCAGTTGTCTAGACTATGTTAAGGGTATGATCTTGACAGACTTGAACATTGAACTAAGTTGAGCATAAAAAGGTGGTTGAAGCTCCACTCTTGATCCAGGCGATTTTGAGATTGGTCACTTCATAGGTGCTGTCAGCATTGAAATCAAGCGTCGTACTCGTGTATGAGCCTCCAGGAGTAACGGTACACTTGACCTTCGAATTGTCCCAGGCTGTAGGAGTGGCACTACAACTTGCATCCTGTGTGACTACACAGGTGGGTAGAGTAGGCGAACCTGGGCACAAGCCTGTCGTAAATGCGATAAGTTCTGTGGTGGTAGAAGACTTCCAGCCTCCTGTTGTAGTAGCGAAGTCCTCGAAGACATCGGGCTAATTGTTCGTTTAGTCAAGAGTCATAGTTGAGTCCTGGCAGACGGAAACTGAGAAAGCATTGGAACACTGGACCTATCCACTGTAAATCCAGACTACAGAAAGCCCAGCCTAGATGAATTGCTGATTGGTGTCGTACTTGACATCAGTCGATGAGTAAGCACCAGCGTTGAGATTGATTGCGCAGTCCACTTTTGAGGTGTCCCATGCTGTTGTTGAAGCCGAGCATGCTCCAATGGTTACAACACAAGTTGGAACAGCCGGGGTCATCGTCGAACATCCAGATGAAAAACTGATAATTTCTGTCGTGGAAATAGTTTAGAATCCATTAGATCCAGCAGTCGCAAAATCAACAGCTATGTTCTACTGCGCACTTACCTAATTAAGGCTCATCATAGGTGCCTAGCATACACGAACATCGAACATAGTAGAACAGAGGAAAGTTGTTGATGCTCCAATCTTGATCCATGCGATGTTCAAGTTTGTTACTTCGTAAGCGCTGTCGGCATTATAGTCAAGTGATGTACTCGTATAGGAGGCTCCGGCTGCGACAGTGCACTTAACTTTTGAGTTGTCCCAAATAGTGGGAGTGGCACTGCAGGTTGTGTCCTGAGTAACAACACAAGTAGGCAGAGCTGGTGAACCTGGGCATGTGCCTGCAGTAAAGGTGACAAGTTCGGTGGTAGTTGAGGTCTTCCAGCCACCAGTTGTTGTTGCGAAGTCCTCGAAGACGTCTGGCTGATTGCTTGCAGAGTTGAGAGTCATCGAAGTATCCTGGCAAACTGAAACTGTGAAGTCATTTGAGCAACTGAATTGGCCGTTGTATACCCATACTACCTTGAGGCCAGCCTGAGTAAACTGCTGGTTGGTGTCGTACTTTACATCAGTTGATGAGTAAGCTCCAGCATTCAGAACGATTACACAGTCTACTTTTGATGTGTCCCAAGCAGAAGCTGATGCTGAGCATGCTCCAGTTGTAACGACACAAGTTGGAACAGCTGGAGTCATCGTTGAGCAGCCTGCTGCAAAACTGATTGTCTCTGTTGTAGCAATCGTCTAGAAATTATTTCCTCCTGATGTGGCAAAGTCTATGGCAATGTCTTGTTGTGGACTTGCTTGATTGAGACTCATTACAGGGGCCTGACAAACTTAAACATTAAACATCGTAGAGCAGACAAATGTGGTGGATGCACCGCTCTTGATCCAGGCAATGTTCAAATTGGTCACTTCGTAGGCACTGTCAGCATTGTAGTCTAATGTCGTGCTCGTGTAGGAGGCTCCTGATACGACGGTGCATTTAACTTTAGAATTGTCCCAGGCAGTTGGAGTGGCACTGCAAGTTGCGTCCTACGTTACCACGCAAGTAGGCAGAGTAGGTGAACCTGGGCAGGTGCCTGTTGTAAATGTAACAAGTTCAGTGGTGGTTGAGGTCTTCCAGCCACCCATTGTTGTAGCAAAGTCCTCAAAAACGTCAGGTTGATTGCTCGCTGTGTTGAGAGTCATAGTCGAGTCTTAGCAGACTGAAACTGTGAAAGTGTTAGAGCACTGGACTTATCCATTGTAGATCCATACGACAGATAGGCCAGCCTGTGTGAACTGCTGGTTGGTGTTGTACTTCACATCGGTTGATGAGTAAGCTCCAGCATTTAGGACGATTGCGCAGTCCACCTTCGAGGTGTCCCATGCAGTAGCCGAAGCTGAGCATGCTCCTGTGGTCACAACGCATGTTGGAACAGCTGGGGTCATTGTCGAACATCCAGCTGCAAAGCTTATAGTTTCTGTTGTGGCAGTGGTCTGAAATCCATTTCCGCCTGCTATGGCAGAGTCGACGGCGATGTCTTACTATGGACTGGCTTGATTGATGCTCATTACTGGTGCCTAGCAAACTAAGACATTGAACAAAGTCGAACAAACAAAGGTGGCTGGTGTTCCACTCTTGATCCAAGCAATGTTTAGGTTAGCTACTTCGTAGACGCTGTCAGCATTGTAATCTAGTGACGTGCTAGTGTATGAAGCTCCTGATGCGACGGTACATTTCACTTTCGAATTGTCCCATGCAGTCGGCGTTGCACTGCATACAGCGTCTTGGGTTACCACACAAGTGGGCAGAGTTGGTGAGCCAGGACATGAGCCTGTGGTAAAAGTGATGATTTCAGTAGTGGTTGACGTCTTCCAGCCTCCTGTGGTAGTGGCGAAGTCCTCAAAGACATCAGGCTAGTTGCTCGCCGAGTTGAGAGTCATAGAGCTATCCGAACACATAGAAACTGAAAATGTGTTTGTGCACTAAACCTAGCCATTGTAGACCCATACCACTTTAAGTCCAGGCTTATCAAATTACTGATTTGTGTCATACTTGATGTCTGTCGACGAGTAGGCTCCAGAATTGAGTATTATTGCGCAATCCACTTTTGAGGTGTCCCACGCTGTTGATGAAGCCGAACATGCTCCAGTTGTCACAACACAAGTTGGAACGGCTGGAGTCATTGTCGAACAACCTGCTCCAAAACTGATTGTCTCTGTTGTAGCAATCGTCTAGAAACCATTTCCACCTTAAGTAGCAAAGTCAATGACGATGTTCTGCTGGGGGCTAGCCTAGTTTAAACTCATCACTGGAGCTTAGCAAACTTGAACATTGAACATTGTTGAGCATACACTGGTTGTTGTTGCTCCTGTCTTGATCCAGGCAATTACCAGATTTGTTACTTCGTAAGCACTATCGGTGTTAAAGTCTAGAGATGTGCTCGTGTACGAAGCTCCTGCGGCAACAGTGCATTTTACCTTTGTATTGTCCCAAGCAGTAGGTGTGGCACTGCATGAAGCGTCTTATGTGACCACACATGTTGGCAGAGTTGGAGAGCTTGGGCATGTTCCTGAAGTAAAGGTAACGAGCTCAGTACTGGTTGAGGTCTTCCAACCTCCTGTGGTCATGGCAAAGTCTTCAAAGACATCGGGCTGATTGCTTGCCGAGTCAAGACTCATTGTAGAGTCTTAACAAACAGAAACTGTGAAGGTGTTCGAGCACTGTACTTGTCCATTGTAAATCCAGACGATGAAAAGGCCTGTCTATGTGAACTACTAGTTTGTGTCATACTTTACATCGGATGATGAGTATGCCCCCGTATTCAGATTAATTGTGCAGTCCACCTTCGATGTGTCCCATGCAATAGCTGAAGCCGAGCATGCTCCTGTTGTCACTACGCAAGTTGGAACTGCTGGAGTCATCGTAGAGCAACCAGCTCCAAAACTTATTGTCTCTGTTGTAGCCGTCGACTAGAACCCATTCCCTCCTGCAGTGGCAAAGTCAATTGCAATGTCTTGCTACGGGCTAGCTTGATTGATGCTCATTACTGGGGCTGAACACACTCTAACAGCAAAGTCAGTTGAGCACAAAGACTGAGTCTGTCTCCCCGTGTAAACCCATGCTACTTTAAGACCAGTCTGCTCATAAGCACTGTCTGAATTGAATTTAATGGTCGTTGACTAATAAGCAGGTCCTGAGTTGACTGTACAAGTCACTTTGCTAGAATCCCATGTTGATGGTGTTCCTGAGCAGGCAGCGTCGGTGGTCACAACACAAGTTGGGACAGGCACATCTGCTGCACAACCTCCTGTGAAGCTAATTGTCTCTGATGTTACCGTTTCTGTCGACCAGCCTCCTGATGTCGTTGCGAAGTCTTCGAAGATGTCTGGTAAATTGGTTGTCGAATCAAGTGCCATAGTTGGGTCTTTACAAACCTGGACTTTGAAGTCAGTGGTGCATTAGATCTGGCCACTAAATTCCCAAGCAACCTTGAGATTTGAATTTTCGTACTCTGAGTCCATGTTCCATTCGATTGTTGTCTGCGTATAAGTGGCTGTTTGAGCTACTGTGCATCTTACTTTTGTCACATCCCAGTTTGTTGCTCCAACTGAACAAGCTCCATCAGTAACCACGCAAGTTGGTAATCCTGCCAGAACGCTTGCACAAGCGGCTGTAAAGCTGATTATCTCTGTCGTAGCAGTCGCTGCTGACCATCCTCCTGCAGTTGTGGCGAAGTCTTCGAACACATCGGGCTGGTTGTTGGTTGAATCTATGTTCATGGTTGTTACGCCCGGGCACACCTCATAATCAAACCTACTCGAGCAAGCCTTTCCAGCAGACTGATCTTCTTGGAATTGACACCTGAGCATCACATTTGTAGTTGGGCGTACTGTTTGGACATCAAATATTAAGTTTCCTGTGGCAGCATCAACTGACACTCCCGTATTGACTGTCGTCAAGTCGAAGCAGTCATCAGCTGCATTTGGCGAGTCGAAGGCCTGACAACTCCAAGTAAAGCCAGTGCATCCATTATCATTCGCTGTCACCGCTGCTCCCCCATCAACAGTTGTCGGACTTGTTGATTGAGGGTATATCTGACCCGTGCCAATGTTGCCGATGGTGATCTGGTTTCCTTTGCATCCAGAGAGGTTTCCACAATCTTATTTGCTCAACTTGCAGATACCTCCTGGTGTACATCCTCCTGATTTACAATGCTCTACATAATCAGCAGTCTAGCAATAGTCAAGAGGTGCAATGTTGGAAGACGCCATGCATAGCAAACTCGTTTGCTTGATGCAGTCCGTACCTGGTGGATCATAAGTACATGCCGTACCACCTCCCAGGGTGCACTGGTTTGAACACTATATTTTCGCATTGGTCCCTCCTGTTTCTTCGCAGATCCCCCAGTTGGTGGAGCTGCAAGTCCCTGACCAAGCGCGAACGGTTTCACACATAATATCAAGAATAACAATCGTGATTAAAACGAGTGTCTTGGCATATTTATGTTTTTTCATCCTTTTTTAAATAATTAATAATAAAAGAATTACCGTCAAAATAATTATTTATAATACCAATAAGGGGCTTTAATTTCATATGCATGGGGTTTTGGGGTTTTGGGG
>Ga0075467_10002913_pt1 | contig 13327 bp, 5 predicted proteins | sample DEB08_DNA_9_FD_75067 | JGI IMG/M metagenome (GOLD analysis project Ga0075467, IMG submission 75067) | Aqueous microbial communities from the Delaware River and Bay under freshwater to marine salinity gradient to study organic matter... | ecosystem: Environmental > Aquatic > Marine > Coastal ...
CAAATGAAACTATTTCGTTTTTATCGACTTGCTTAAGAAAAACAACTTCTCTACCGTCACCTGATCCACCACGTTCTAGAATGCGTTCTGCATAAATATCGAAGGCAACTTGCTTATCAGCATTAACGCCTGTACCGTAAACTGGATGTGCTCTATATAAGCAAATAGCAGGATCTGGAGAACCACCTCCACCTGTATGTTGTCCTTTGGCTTGTGCTATGTAAGTACCATCTTGACCAAAAGATCCCGCATCCCCAACTTCAAGGATTCTAAAATCTCCGTTAAATTTAACAAATGATCCTACATTAGCGTTTGCTATTGCTGATGCGCGTTCTATTCGAGGTTGCAAGGTGCCTGGTGTATCCCAATGATTAGAGCCATCAGTAATATTATATATTCCCCAAGTAGTACCATCAATAATACTTTCTGAGTAATCCGAGTAGCAACTTCTATCATCAACCTGTCCTACATTAACAGGGTTTGGTATATCTACGTTTCTGGTAGTATCGTTTTGGAATTCACCTGAAGCAGGACAAGCTAAATCTGTGCTTGTATCTTCATCTGCAGCTATAACAACAGCAGGATCTGGATCTGGGTCAGGATCTGGATCTGAGTTAGGGTCTGGTATTTCATAAACTATTATGTCTTCAGAGTATCCAAGCCCATCTTTTGTACAAGAAGAGAAGGCTACAAAAACTATTAATGCTAGTGACGAAAAAAGTTTGAAACTGAGCTTTGATTTTTTCATAATTTAATACAATTTGCATCAAAGATAAAGATTTACTATAACTCAACTGTTCTGTGGTATCCTGATGCATAAGGGTTTTAACACAAGAAAATCATTTGTATTGTTAATATAGATGATTTAATAAATTACAAGTGTATATTTAAAATGGGTTTTGCTAATATTTTCCGCAGGATTCAACAGGATACTTGTAATGAAATAAATTAGTTACTTTATTTTCTAAAAGGTTCGTAATATGAAGATTAAGTTTTTTAACTATCTTATACTTGTTTCAGTTTTAAGCTGTCAACCCAATATATCTGAAACAACAGAGGTAATATCTGAAATTAGTTTTGAAGAATTATCAGAGAATTTTAAATCACCATCCAAAAAATACTATCCAGAAACTTGGTTTCACCTTAACGGAAATAACATCAGTAAAGAGGGCTTGACCTTAGATTTAGAAGCTATAAAAGCCGCAGGTTTACAAGGTATTCATCTTTTTAATAAAAACGGGAGACCTTATCCAAATGTAAAACCCATTAAAATTTTATCATCAGAGTGGGAAGATATGATTCGTCATGCCGCAGATGAGAGTAATCGTTTAGGATTAAAATTCACCATGCAAAATTGTCCTGGTTGGTCTATGACAGGTGGTCCTTGGGTGCCAGCAGAAGAAGCACAACGCGAAGTGGTTGAAATAGTTTACAGAGTTAAAGGGGGAAAAACATACGCCCAAATTTTAGAATTAGATTCGTTATATAAAACCTCCGATTATAACTATCAAGATGTTCAAGTACTGGCTTTTCCGACACCAGAAGGAGATGATTTAGAGCCCTTAAATCCATCAAAAATTGAAACTAATAATACCATAGTGCCGTGGAAGGATATCTTTAATCCGAATTCAAAACTTGTAGTTACTCGTAAAACGACTCAATTGGATAAACCTTTAAAAGAATATAGGGTCAATGGTATTTCAAAAGTAAAAAACCAAGATACTTGGGTCAAAACAACCTTTGATGAATCCATAACATTGCGAACAATTACTTTTCCTCAATTGCGTCATATTATAATGGGTACGGAATATCCAGTAATGGATGTTGATATTAAAGTGGAAGCACTGATTGAAAATAAATTAACAGAAATCGTAACTCTAAATATACCTGATGCGAATTGGAATGACAGACGCAGGCACCTTACGCTTACTATTCCCGAAACAGCGTCTAAAGTGTTTAAGTTTACGTTTGAAGGTGAACATGCCATCGCACCAGAATTTATTCGATTAAGCTCAAGTCCGAAATTGCATAACCACGAAGCCAAAGCAGCTAAGGTCTTAAGACGACTTGAAAAAGAGGTGCAGTATGATTATGAAAAAAATACCATCATTAAGTCGAATACCATCATCAACCTCACAGATAAAATGACAGATGAAGGTAAATTGACTTGGGAGGTGCCAGAAGGTAATTGGACCATCGTCCGTTTTGGTCATATAAACATGCGATTAACCAATAAACCAGCAGTGCCTGAAGCAACGGGTTGGGAATCTAGTAAACTAGATAAAATAGCCATTGAAAACCATTTACGTAATGGTATGATTGGTAATTTAATAAAAGATGGTGGTCCTATAGGTGATGGTAAATTACACGGTTTATTGATTGACAGCTGGGAAAGTCATGTGCCGACATGGACTATAAATTCCGATGATATGTTTACGGAGTTTGAAACGCGAAGAGGGTACAGTATGAAACCGTATTTACCTGCAACCATGGGTTATATTGTTGAAAGCCCAGAAGTAACCACTAAGTTTTTAAGAGATTTGCGACATACTATGGATGAGGTGTTTATTGATAATTTCTTCAAACATTTTGCGACTGTTGCCAACGATATGGGAGCTGAAGTTTATACCGAAGGCGCAGGTGGAGAAGTGCTACCTATCGACCCTATGCGCTATTACGGAGTAAGCGATATCCCAATGACTGAGTTTTGGTATCCTAAAGAACCGTCTGCCCAAAGAGAATATGCAAAACCAATATTTAATGCGGCATCGGCAGCACATTTATATAATAAGCCCGTTTTAGCTGCAGAAGCTTGTACACAAGTTGGTGTAAAATGGCACGAACATCCGTTTTCTGTGAAATACCTAATCGATTATAATTTTACAAAAGGGGTTAACCATTTGGTGTTTCATACCTTTTCGCACACGCCACAGACCGATGTGTTTCCAGGTTCAAGTTTTGGAGGTAGCATAGGCTTCCCTCTAGTTCGCCAACAAACTTGGTGGCCTTACATGAAAGATTGGACGGATTATTTAGCACGAAATCAGTTTGTTTTGCAACAAGGCGAGTATGTTGCTGATGTATTGCGATATTATGGTGACCACTTTGATCGTCCACCTTTCGACTTAGATTATTTTCCTAAAGGCTATCGCTTTGATTATTTGAATGCTGAAATTTTACACGATAAATTAAGTATAAAAAACGGCAAAATTCATGTGGATAATGCTGGAGATTATCGCATCATTACACTTAGAGACTCAAAACAAATGTTATTATCCACAGCAAGAAAACTGAAAGAATTAGTACTGGCTGGTGCTGTAATTCTTGGAGATAAACCGCAGGATTCACCGAGTTTAATGGATGATGAAAATGATTTAAAAGAATTGTCTAAAATAGCAGATGAGTTATGGGGAAATACAAATGAAGGTGTAAAAGAAGTCGGTAAAGGAAAGGTGTATTGGGGCAAATCACTCGATGCCGTTATAAAAGCGGAACAGATAGAGAAAGACGTTAGTGTTCCAGAAGAATTAGATATTAATTGGATTCATCGTGAGACAGCAGATGCCGATATTTATTTTATAGCCTCAAATCATAATCAACCATTTGATGCAACCTTAAGTTTTAGAATAAAAGATAGGAGTCCGCAACTTTGGAATGCTTTTAATGGCGAACAGCAAGAGGCTAAGATTTGGAGTACAACGAATAACAGAACAAATGTAGCATTGTCTTTTGCATCAAGCGGAAGTACAATTGTGGTCTTTTCAAAAGAAGATAAACAACCTTATGCTTCAAAAGTAACCTATAATGACGAGGTTATTTTAAATACAGAAACAGGATGGTACAACATTCATGATACGGATGATTTTCCGAAACTATCATGGAAAGAGGACAAATTCTTCGCATCAAAAGATGGAGCGTATGGTTTTCATCAAAATGGAAATAAAATATCTGAAACAATTTCTATAGAAGAGCAATCACTTCAAGCAAATTGGATTTTAAATTTTGAGGAAGGTTGGGATACACCAAAATCTGTCGAAATTCCTGAATTAATATCGCTAACTAAACATAATAATGATGCCATAAAGCATTATTCAGGGACAACTACATATACGAAAACATTCAATTTAGAAGCAGTTGGAGACCATATGATAATCGATTTAGGAACAGTTTCAAATATCGCTGAGCTTTGGTGTAACGGTAAAAAAGTTGGTGTGAAGTGGGCACCGCCTTTTCAATTTGATATTACAGAATACGCTCAAAAAGGAGAAAATACACTTGAGGTTAAAGTCACCAATACCTGGCGCAATCAACTCATTTATGATAATAAAAGGCCGAAAGATGAGAAAAGAACATGGACTACAAATCCACCAAAAAAGGATGAAACTGAATTAGAGTCATCTGGTTTAATTGGACCTGTAGTTATAAAAACACTTAATTAATTGGAGCTTTGTTCTATGTTTTAGGCATTTCGTTTATCCTTAAATATTAACTTTTATAAAATAAAAGGTATTTGTATTTCAATTCAGCATAGTTCAGGATACTTTTTTTAGCTACATTTCATAATATTAAAAAAAATTAAAAAAAGCTATGAAAAAAATCACGTTTAAAGCCATATTATTTGTGGTTTTTATGTTTTGCGCTCTTGGCATAGAAGCACAAGACGCGCCACCTTCTGATGATATTTTTAGATTAAAAAATGTAGAAACAGGGCTATTTTTAACAGATACAGGTGTTAGTGCAACAGCCGTTACTATGACAGCCCTAGGTGAAGCAGATCAAAGTACTCATTTTAGGTTTGTAGAAAGCGGTGCATTTTATAATATTGATAGTGAAGTTTTAGGAATTTTACGCGGACCAGGTGCTGGTGGACCAGGAGGACCTTATGTTGTCGTTAGCACAACTAAAGCAGCACCAGCAGCTGATACTGATAAAGTGTGGACCATACAACATAACCAAACAGATGATACCTACAGATTTCAATCAGGAACTAGCGGAAGATTTATGTATCATGACGCCAATGGTACGGTAACCCATGTTGTCGTTCCAGAAACAGATAATAGAAGTAATTGGGAGCTTGTTCCTTTTGTGGAAACTCCTGTAGAGACTGCTCCAGATGAAGATACAAATCCAGACCTTAGTTGTCCGGCTTCAGGTGAATTTCAAAACGATAATACCAGAAATGTAGATATACCAAATTCTGTTAATGTGGGTACTGCTGATGACCGAAGTTGCTATTCTGATTACTCAGAAAGTAATGTTTATGGAAAAACTTGGGGTGTTTATAATATTACTGATGGGTCAAACCATTGGGATGGAAGTTCGTTACAACCCAGAATAGAGCGTTCTTTACCAAGATCTGGGGAAACTGGTGTGGGAAGTTATGCAAGATTCACTGGAATTGTAAGAATTCTTGAAGTAGGAGATGGTGGTTCTTTTGGCCAAGATGGCAGTTATTTAATACAAGCTAAAGGAAAGCACACTGGTGGTGGTGGTTCTAATGATCCTGCGATCTGTCTATATAGAGCACATCCTGTTTATGGCACAGGAATCAATGCAGACAAGCAAGTGGCCTTCGATATTTATGCCGAACGTATTCTATTCCGTGGAGGTGAAGGTAGTGGGAGAGAAGTTGTTTTTCTAAAGCAAGTCAATAAAAATGAAGAAGTCGACTTTGAGTTAGAGGTAGGTTTTAGAGAAGATCCTAATAATCCGGATTTAAAAATACATTATTGTGACGCCGTAATTGGAGGAGAAGCCTTTAATTGGAACATCCCAGAACCAGAAAGAGGTACGGAATCAGGTATAAGATATGGTGCTTATCGTGTAAGAGGTGGTAGAGCACAAATGAGATGGGCAAATACAACTTATGAAAAAGTTGAAGTTGTTGATAACACAAGCCCACCAACTAGTGATGACGTTTTTAGATTCAGAAATGTAGCTACTGGTCAATTCTTAACCGATGCTGAGGCATCCGCTACGCCAGTTACCATGACAGATTCAGGTGAACCGCTAAACACCCATTGGACTTTTGTGCAACAAGGTGCATTTGTAAATATAGATAGTGAAGTTAACGGCATATTGCGTGCACCAGGTTCTGGAGGTCCAGGAGGTCCTTATGTAGTATTAAGCACAGGTACAACTACTAGTTCTGGTGATAAAGTGTGGACCATACATTATAACGATGTTGATGATACCTACAGATTTGAATCTGGTGCCAGTGGCAGATATATGTATCATGAATTGGATGGAACCGTAACGCATATCCCTGTTAATGAGTCAGATACGAGAAGTGTATGGGAGGCCATACCTACGAGTGAATCTTTAGGTATTGAGGATAATGAATTAAGTGCGACTTCTATAAAAGTATATCCAAACCCGGCAAATACTAATTTTACCATAGCATTAAACAACAATGTTAATGCAGAGGTTAAAATATACAATTTGTTAGGAAAGGTAGTTTATCAAGGAATAACTAATAACGGAAAAATTGAAGTTAGAAATAATAGAAATTTAACTTCTGGTTTATACATAGTAACTGCTACAGGAGATGATAATAAAACTGTTCAGACAAAACTGATTATAAACTAATAAAAATATCATATCATTAATTAAAAGAGGCTGTCTCATTAGACCGCCTCTTTTGTTTTTAAAACTACAGGACAAAACAGGATAGTTTTTCTTTGGAGTAATATTACTTTTCCATATCATCTCGTAACACTTAATAATGAAAAGACGCAACTTTATTAGACTTTCAACTATTGCAGGAGTAGGATTATCACTTCCAATGACAGGATTATTACAATCTTGTGAAAGCCATCCCGAACATTCCTTAGAATTTAAAAACTTAATCACAGGATTATTAAAGGATTGGAGCGATGGGATGTTAAACGTACAGATTAATGATCCTTCAAATATACAAGTTCATGGCGCTTTAGGTTGTCCGTCGTGTTCTCATATTCACGGACGCTGTATGGATGCGGTATATCCGTTTTTATACATGGCCGATAAAACAGGCGATAAAAAGTATGTAGAAGGCGCTAAACTGGTAATGACTTGGGCAGAGAATAATGTCTCTCAAGAAAATGGAGCCTGGACAGTTATTACTAATCCAAAATCTTGGAAAGGCATTACCATTTTTGGTGCAATAGCGCTTGCAGAGGCTTTGCATTATCATGGTCATGTTTTAGATGAAGCAACTCGGACAGCTTGGACTAATCGTCTGGATAAAGCAGGTCAGTATATTTACGACACTTTTACAATAGACTTTACCAATATTAATTATCCAGGAACAGCTGTTTATGGATTGAATTTAATAGGAAACGTCTTAGAAAGAGATGATTTTAAAGCAAAAAGTAAAACATTAGCGTCTCAAATCAAATCATATTTTACGCCTAATGAGGGTTTGTTGTTCGGTGAATGTAAAAAAACTTCCAGTAGATTAAGCGAAAAAGGTTTATATGGTGTTGATTTAGGGTATAACGTAGAAGAAACTTTAAATAGTTTAGTCATGTATGCACTTAAAGAAAAGGATGAAGAGCTATTACAAATCTTAACCAAATCTCTAAATAGCCACTTAGAATTCATGTTGCCAGATGGAGCTTGGGATAATAGTTGGGGCAACAGAATGTACAAATGGAGTTATTGGGGAAGTCGCACATGTGATGGTAGCCAACCAGCATTTGGCATGATGGCACATATCAATCCTGCTTTTGGAACAGCAGCTGTAAAAAACACAGAATTATTACAACGCTGTACAGCAGATGGATTAATCCACGGAGGCCCTGGTTTTATTGAGGCAGGAATTCCACCTTGTGTGCATCATACTTTTACACACGCAAAACCGTTGGCTGCATTATTAGATCATTGGGATCATTTACCAGAAATAAATGCAAATATTAGTTTGCCACGAGCTAAAGCAGATGGTATTAAACATTTTAAAGACTTAGATGTCTTCTTATTTGCCAGAGGTGATTGGAGAGGAACCGTAAGTGCTTATGATGCAGAGTATCATTACAAAGAAGATTTTCGTCAGGCTTCAGGTGGTGCTTTGGGCGTCTTGTATCATGATAAAGTAGGATTGCTATGTGCTGCAAGCATGGCAGAATATGCCTTGGTTGAAAAAAACAATCAACAGCCACAACCTAATAAAGATATCTGTTTAACACCACGAATTGAGGTATTTAAAGACGATGTCTGGTACACTAATTTATACGATTTATCAGCAACAGTGGTTTCAGAAGATGCAGATGATACTATTTCATTTATAGCAGATGTAAAACTAAAAAATGGGGATAGACAAGAATTGGAAGGAACAGCATCTGCTTTTGATATCACTTACAAATGTTCAGAAGATAAAACAGAAATTAAAGTAAATACAAAACAAGACGTTACAGCACAAACTGCTTTTGTGTTACCGATTGTTTCGCCAAATAACGAAGTCGTTACTCATGTTTCTGATACAGAAATCACAATTCAAAAACCAGAAGGTTTAGTGACGATAAAAGCAAATGTGCCTTTAAAAATAAAGGATATGGAAGGCAATAGAACCTTTAATATGGTGCCAGGTGTTGAGGCCATTCCTATTGAGGCGTTTTTTGATACTGAGAAAAAGCAAGATTTAGAGATTTCTATTGCAGTCAGCTAAGTTGCTTGTTTACTGGTTATGTATTATTGAAATTTAAATATTATTAAAATAATGATGAAAATAAAACTACTATTTCTTTTTACAACAATTTTTACTTTTAATTGCTATTCTCAAATTTCTTTTGAAAATGGATATTTCATTGATAACAATAATCAAAAAATTAATTGTTTAATTAAAAATCTTGATTGGGAAAAAAATCCAACTGAATTCAAATATAAACTTTCAGAAAGCAGCGAATTAAATAAAAAAAACAATAAAATCAGTTAAAGAATTTGGGATTGATAACACTTTAAAATATGTGAGAAGCATCTTAAAAATTGATAGGTCTAGTAACGACGTTAATGAATTAGATAATGAAAGAAGACCTACATTTCAAGAAGAAGAACTTTTTTTAAAAGTATTAGTCGAAGGAAAATCTACTTTGTACAGTTACGTTGACAATCGTTTAATAAGGTATTTTTACAGCATCGAAAAATCTAATATTGAGCAATTAGTATTTAAACGTTATATGACTCCTGAATATAATGTTGGCACAAATAATAGATTCAGAAATCAGCTATGGAAGGATTTAAAATGCGCTGACATTAAAATAAACAGAATAGAAAAATTAGAGTACAGAAAATCAGATTTGGTTAATTTTTTTGTAGCGTATAACAACTGTAATAATCAAAAATCTATCAACTTTGAAGAAAAGGAAAAAAAAGATTTATTTAATTTGACTATAAGACCTCGATTAAATATGTCTTCATTTGAATCTAGTTTTAGTAATGCTACGTTTAAGAAGTCACTAGATTTTGCTTTTGGAATAGAAGCAGAATTTATTCTTCCTTTTAATAACAATAAATGGTCATTTATTATTGAGCCAATTTATACAAGTTTTACGATTGAAAACCAGACTAATGGAGGTTTACAAGATAAAATTGAGTATAGTACTCTTGAATGCAATGCAGGCGTAAGGCATTACTTCTTTTTAAATGACAAGTCTAAAATTTTTATAAATGCCTCTTTTATTTATGATTTAAGAATAAATGAAGCAACTAACCTAACAACAATATATCTTGCTTTTGGTTTAGGTTATAAGTTTAATGATAAATACAGCTTAGAGATAAGGCAACAAACACCTAGACAAATAAGTGTTGATTCAGGGTCATCGTTTGTTGATTCTAAATCATTATCAATAATATTTGGATATACCCTATTTTAAAATAACAACATATACTAGTGCGTAAAATTGATTACTTGTTTTAGCTAATTTACGTTAGTCCTCGCGGACTTTGAACTCGTGATTTGTTTGCTAACTTTGGTGGGTAAAACATGCAGCAAACATTATAAAAAACGGTATATTTTTAGGCTTTAAAATAATAATTCATTACATCAATACATAAAGATGAAATTATTCAAATTACTACTGTTTGTCTTGGTAATATTCATAACTGGTTGTGATTCAAATTCAAATGTCTCATTATCAGACCTTAAATGCGAATACCGCACTAACCCATTAGGGATTGATAATACTACACCAAGATTAAGTTGGAAACTTACAGAAAACAATCAAACCAGAGGGCAAAATCAAACCGCTTTTCAAGTTTTAGTTGCCAGTAATTTAGAAAACTTAGAAAATAATACTGGTGATGTTTGGGATTCAGGAAAAGTAAATTCAAATCAATCTGTAAATAATACCTATCAAGGGAATGAACTAGAATCTGCAAAACAGTATTTCTGGAAAGTGAAAATTTGGGATAAAGATGGTGTCGTTTCAAACTGGAGTGATTACGGAAAATTCTCAATGGGCTTATTGAAAAAATTCGATTGGAAAGGCGAGTGGATTCTAAAATCCGATCAGAAAAAAACCGACCACAATTGGTATAGAAAAAACATAATACTTTCAGATGATGCTGAATCAGCATTTGTGTTTGTTGGTTCATTTGGCTATCACGAACTGTATGTGAATGGAGAAAAAATCACAGAAAACGTGATGAATCCGGTATCAACCTACATGAAAAAAAGGATAGCCTATTTAACCTACGATATTTCTGATAAACTTAAAAAAGGAGACAATGTTATTGCCATATGGCATGCCGCAGGATGGTCGCGTTGGAGACGTATTAGAGAGTATAGAAACATCCCTTTTGTATTTAAAGCACAAGCTGAAATTGTAGCTGGTGGCGAAAAAATCACTCTAAAAACAGATACAAGCTGGAAAACCAAAAAAAGCCATACCGAATATTATGGTGATTGGGATATCTTACGTTTTGGTGGTGAAACCATTGACGATAGAAAACGAGAAGATAATTGGAATACAGCAGAATATGATGACAGTAATTGGATGAATGCCAGTGTCTATAATCACGAAGATTTGAATGCCAAAATTCCAGAAGGCAACAATATAAGTTTTGCACTTAATAGTAGAAAGAATAGAGAGGTACGAGCATTGTATGGTCCCATAAAAGCAGAATTAAGCGCGCAAATGGTGGAGCCTCAGGTAAAATTCAAGGAGATCAAAGCTATTGCTGTTGATAAAAATAATGATGGTACCTATCGTATTGATATGGGAGAAAATTACACCGGATTTTTTGAAATGGACTTGTATAATGGTGTTGAAGGCGATTCTATTCTATTTGAAATTAGTGACAGAACAGAGGTTCAATCCAATTGGAAACAAAAGAGTAAGTACATCTTTGGGAAATCAGGAAAAGGAAAATTCCAAAATCGCTTTAACGTGGCAGGAGGACGGTGGATTACAGTTCACGGTTTAAAATATCAGCCTAAAATAGAAGATGCAAAAGGCTATGTGGTAACTAACGACCGCAAACAAATCAGCAAATTTGAATCGTCTAATGAGCAACTCAATCAAATTTACCAAATCAATTTAAATACCTACTTAGCGAATACTATGGATGGTATTTTGGTAGATTGTCCGCATCGCGAGCGTCGTGGTTGGGGAGAAGTTACAGTAGCTGCAATGTATGGTGATGCCTTACCTAATTTTGAGAGTGGTGCCTATATGGATCAATATCTACAATTTACCAGAGATGCACAATTTCCTGATGGTAGAACACGAGCTGTGATTAATGAAGAAGACCGTCCATTTTTAATGTGGAAGGCTAATAATCCATTAACAGTTTGGGAAACCTATAGAATGTTAGGCGATAAAAAGGTGTTGGAGGACAATTATGAATCCATGCAAAAATGGATGACGTGGTTGCTTGAAAATTCAAATTATGAAACAGGAGGCGCTATAAAAGTAGGAGCACAAGGCTTAAGAGAATTTCCAGGATTAGGAGATTGGTGTACGCCACGAGGAAATTTCTGGACAAGCAGTAACTCACCAGAAGCCGTCCATTTTAACAACTGTTTGTACGCGTTTATGTTAGAAAATGCTATGAATATTGCAGATGTTTTAGGTAAAAACGAAGATGCTAAAACTTATAAAGACAGACTAAAAGTACAGCGAGAAGCGACCCATAAATTATCGTATAATCCAGAAACGGGTAAATACATAAAAGGATATCAGGTAGACCAAGCCTTTGCTTTAGTCTCTGGCGTAACACCTGAATCTGAAAAAGAAAAAGTAGCTGCAAACTTAGTAGATAATGTGCTGTATAAATTTCCGTATTACGATACAGGAAGTTCCGGACAAGCCTTGTACACGCGCTATTTTACAGAATCTAGTGAACGTATGGATTTAATTTATGAGCTATTGAAAGATAAGCATCACCCAAGTTATGGTTACTTTTTAGAGCAAGGAAAAACCGTTTGGCCAGAGCGTTGGTCAGCCGTAGGTAATAGTCAAATACACACCTGTTACACAGGCATTGGCGGCTATTTTATTAAGGGTTTTGGAGGCATTCGTCCAAATCCAGAGCAATTAGGTATGCAACATATGATTATTAAACCTTCACCTGTTGGCGATTTAACCTTTGCAAATACCGAATATGAGTCTATGTATGGAAACGTAGTCGTGAACTGGGAAAAAGAAGATAATGCTGCTACATTTCATATTGAAATTCCTGCAAATACAACCGCAAAAGTATATCTACCAGCGACAAGTAAAGAGAGTATACATGAAGGTGGTGCTTTAGCTGAGAAAGCTGAAGACATTACCTATGTAGGAACAGAAAAAAACAAAGCTGTTGGTAATTATGTGATTTTCAATGTACCATCAGGAATCTATGATTTTAAAGTAGATGAATTTCGATTAACACAATTTCCTGAACCATTAAATGATTTAAAGAATCTTGCGAAATTAGGAAGAATAAATGCATCTTCTATGTTTATTCAAACGGAAAAACTACCCGTTTTTGAGGCCTTTAGAGTTAATGATGACGATAATAAAACACGTTGGTTAGCTACTGAAACTAAAAATCAATATGTAGAAGTAGAATGGGTAAAACCACAAACGTTTAATCAAGTCATTATCGATGAATATGAGGATAACTTTATGTCTTACGAACTTCAATATTGGGAAAACGGAGCATGGAAAACTATTGAAAAAGGAACCACTTGTGGTGCCAATAAAACCCATCAATTTGATACGATTGCATCTACAAAATTTAGAGTTTTTATTGTGGATGCAAAACAAGCACCATCCATTAAAGAACTGAAAATTTTTGATAATAAACAGTCATAATAAATAGTCATGAAAAACACGCCAAAAGTAAACAGAGAAATTTGGAGAAAAGA
>Ga0075467_10002915_pt1 | contig 13317 bp, 10 predicted proteins | sample DEB08_DNA_9_FD_75067 | JGI IMG/M metagenome (GOLD analysis project Ga0075467, IMG submission 75067) | Aqueous microbial communities from the Delaware River and Bay under freshwater to marine salinity gradient to study organic matter... | ecosystem: Environmental > Aquatic > Marine > Coastal ...
AAATAGATCTGGCGCTTGCTTGAGGCCGTCTTGAGGCATGATGGGTGTCTTCTAGGGGGGTTGAAAGTCGGATTAAGAACTATTTTCTCATACTTATGCTTGGGTGTAAGCTAACGAGTGTCTTTTATTTATCCATTTTTCTGTTTATGTAAAACAATCTTTAAGAAAAGTGAGGTGTTTTCAATGGTGGTGTTCTAGGTGTCGCAAGCTTAAGCTCCGGCTAATTACAGTTTAAGTCACTTGCGACCTCCGACTTGAGTATCATTATACGTCGGTGTATTATCGCCGGCCTTATTTTTGGTCGAGCAAAAATGCAGCTATTCCGACATATTCAAGCCTTGAGAGAGGCTTTGGCCGCAGAGCGTAAGCAAGACCGGCGTATTGGCTTCGTGCCTACGATGGGAAACTTGCACCAAGGCCATCTAGCCTTGGTGGAGCAGGCTAAGTCACGTTGCGACATTGTTGTCACTAGTATTTTTGTTAATCCCTTGCAGTTCGGGCTCAATGAAGATTGGGATCAGTACCCTCGCACTTTTGATGCGGATAGCCAGAAGCTGAGAGGGGGTGGCTGTGATTACTTGTTTTTCCCCGATGAGCGCGAAATGTACCCCAATGGTATGTCTGAGCAGGCCCGTGTAATTGTACCCGGTATGACGGATTTACTTTGTGGTTCCAGCCGGCCAGGGCATTTCGAGGGTGTGACAACCGTTGTTAGTAAGTTATTTAACATTGTTCAGCCCGATGAGGCAGTATTTGGTTTAAAGGATTTTCAGCAGATTGCGGTTATTCGTCGCATGGTTCAGGATTTGTGTATGCCTGTGACCATTGTTGCTGGCGATATAGTCAGAGAAGAAGACGGTTTAGCGATGAGCTCGCGCAATAGTTTTATCTCTGCGGAGGAGCGTCCAAAAGCGAATCAGCTGCAAATCACGCTGTTTTGGGTGGCTGAACAAATTAAGCAGGGAGTAAGTGATTACATTCGACTTGAATTCGAAGCTAAAGAGCAAATTGAGCAGGCAGGCTTTAAGCTCGACTATTTACAGGTGTGCCGCAGTGATACACTGTTAGCTGCTGGGGTCGACGACCTTGAATTAACCGTATTGGGTGCAATGTATACCAAGGCGGCCAGATTGATTGATAACGTATCTTTGAATTTACGTTAAGAATTTACGTTAATACCATAGAAAATTAGTAAGACAGAGAGATTGAAAATGTTAGTGAACCTATTGAAGGGCAAGTTACATATGGCCGCCGTAACTCAAGCAGAGTTATGGTACGACGGTTCCTGCGCAATTGACGCTAATTTGGTTGAGATGGCGGGTTTACGTGAGTTTGAGCAGATTGATATTCTTAATGTTAACAATGGCGAGCGTTTTACTACCTACGTTATTCTGGCTGAAGCCGGCTCTGGGACTATCTCTATGAATGGTGCTGCTGCGCGTAAAGTTCAGGTGGGTGATAGGGTGATTATTGTTGCGTATGCTCAATTTGACGAGAAGGAGGCTGCTGATTATCATCCCAAGTTAGTGTACCTTGATGATAAAAATCAGGTAGAGCGCACCTCTAACACTATTCCTGTCCAAGTAGCCTCCTAGTTACTCAACCATTCCGCAACATCTATTTGGCCGCTCATTTATGGTGCGGCTTATATTCTAGAAAATCTATTTTTTATCCACGACTAAAAAAATAGATTTTTAACCAAAGTCTAAGTACTTTCCTATTGTACTAAGTCCAAGTGCTTAGTAGTCTATACCTTTATAAATTAATAATAACGAACGAGAAAGCCATGTCTGTTTATAACGTTCCGGCGTCTATCGCCCAAAAAGCCCATATCGATAAAGAAACCTACGATTCACTGTATAAACAGTCAATTGAAGACCCAGATACATTTTGGGCTGAGCAAGCTAAACAATTTTTAAGCTGGCAAAAGCCTTGGAAGACGGTCAGTGAGTTTGATTTCAAAAAAGGTATCGCCCGGTGGTTTGACGGTGGGCAGCTCAATGTTGCTGAAAATTGTATCGATCGCCATTTGGAAACCCGCGGCGACCAAACAGCTATTATTTGGGAAGGCGATGACCCTTCTGAGTCTAAGCACATTAGCTATCGAGAGTTACATGCAGCAGTGTGCAGGCTTGCTAATGTATTGAAGGACCGAGGCGTTAAAAAAGGCGATAGGGTGTGTATCTATATGCCGATGATTCCTGAAGCGGCTTATGCAATGTTAGCCTGCGCTCGAATAGGCGCAGTACACTCGATTGTTTTCGGTGGTTTTTCTCCCGATGCTTTACGTGATCGCATTAATGATTCTGATTGTAAGGTCGTCATAACCGCCGACGAAGGTCTTCGCGGTAGTAAAAAGGTTCCCCTAAAATCGAATGTAGACCAAGCGCTTAGCCACTGCCCTGATGTTCATACTTGTATCGTCGTTAAACGTACCGGTGGCAATATTTCATGGAATGATATGGTGGATATCTGGTATCACGATGCTGTTGCAGCTGTATCTAGCAATTGTCAGCCTGAACCTATGGAGTCAGAAGATCCGTTATTTATACTTTATACCTCTGGCTCAACGGGTAAACCTAAAGGGGTGCTGCATACGACAGGCGGTTATTTACTTCAGGCTGCAATGACCCATAAGTATGTCTTCGACTATCAAGAGGGCGAGGTCTATTGGTGTACCGCCGATGTTGGCTGGGTAACCGGCCATTCCTATATTGTGTATGGCCCTCTAGCAAATGGTGCAATTACCCTGATGTTTGAGGGTGTTCCAACTTACCCTACGGCATCTCGTTGCTGGGATGTGGTCGATAAGCATAATGTAGCGAGCTTTTATACAGCCCCGACTGCCTTGCGTGCACTAATGGGCGCTGGCGATGAATGGGTGGCAAAAACCTCTCGGAAATCTTTACGCATTTTGGGTACTGTTGGCGAACCCATTAACCCAGAGGCGTGGGAGTGGTACCACAACGTTGTTGGTGAAGGCCGCTGCCCCATTATGGATACCTGGTGGCAAACTGAAACCGGTGCGCATATGTTAACGCCTCTACCTGGCGCGACTGATTTAAAACCGGGTTCGGCAACCTTTCCATTTTTTGGTGTTCAGCCGGCAATATTGGACGGTGATGGCAAAGAAATTGACGGTGCGGGTGCGGGTAGTCTAGTGATTAAAGCGTCATGGCCCAGCCAAATCAGAACAGTGTATGGTGATCATCAGCGTTTAATTGATACCTACTTCAGTACCTATCCAGGCTACTACTTCACCGGCGATGGAGCTCGTCGTGATGAAGATGGCTATTATTGGATTACTGGCCGCATGGATGATGTACTTAATGTCAGTGGTCATCGCTTGGGTACGGCAGAAATTGAAAGTGCACTAGTTCTGCATCCCAAAGTAGCTGAGTCAGCGGTGGTAGGTTATAACCATGATATTAAGGGTCAGGGTATTTATGCTTATGTCACCCTAATGCAGGGTCAAGAGCCTAGTGATGAACTTAAAAAAGAGCTCGTTGCTTTATGCGTAAAAGAAATTGGCGCGATTGCTAGGCCTGATCTGATTCAGTGGGCGCCGGGTTTACCCAAAACACGCTCGGGTAAAATCATGCGGCGTATCTTACGTAAAATTGCCACAGATGAATTGGATACACTCGGGGATACTTCAACCTTGGCTGACCCTTCTGTTGTTGATGAGTTAATCGAAAATCGTTTAGTTAGATCGTCAGATAGTACGGTTTAGTTTTTCAGATAGTGCGTGCTTCCCGCACGCACTATCTTCACGTTTTATGTTTATATTTTCTCAATTACTTATCTAGGCACTCTTCTTTCTACGCACTCTCTTTAGGCGCTATCCCATGTCCGACGACAACGATTTTGATAAAGCAATGGGCGATGTCAGGCCAATCAAAAAAGTACCGAAGGTAGTGTTGCAAAAGCAAGTGGCCTCGCACTCTGCCTTTGTTGCTCGTCGAAATGCAGCTCAAAACAATTTGTCTAAGTCAGATGATCCCTTAGTCGAAAGTGACGTATTGCAGTTGGCGCCAAATGCAATGTTAGAATTTCGGCGCACGGGGGTTCAACATGGTGTCTACAAGCAATTGCGAATGGGTCGTTATACTATTGATGCACAATTAGACTTGCATCGAATGATTATAGAAGAGGCTCGCATGGCGGTTTATCAGTTTATTCGCGATTGTATGCAAAATGATATTCGCTGTGCGCTCATTACTCACGGTAAAGGTGAAGGCCGTAAAACACCGGCAGTACTTAAAAGCCACCTTGCTCACTGGCTTCCGCAAATCAGTGAGGTACTGGCCTTTCACTCTGCCCAGCCACAGCATGGCGGAACCGGCGCGACTTATTTATTGTTGAAAAAGAGTGAGAAGAAACGCCAAGAAAATTTGGAAAAGCATCAGCGACGATCCTGAGTTGAGTCAATATGGTTGTTTCAATTTATAATTCCAAATATTCAACTCAATATCGCTGTTTTGGTTCCCAGAAATCGGGTTTGTCAATTTTTCGTTTTAATACCCAGTCGTAAATTTCACGTGTTTTTTTTGCTTTCCAATCCCAGTCATAAAAACGCTTAGTGAATTGGCGCGCTTGTTTTCCCATCTCTTGCACTTGAGTTGGATTGCTAACCATTTTTTCTAGGGCGGATTGAAAATCTTGAGTGAGTTTTTCGACGCCATTAAGCTCAATGCGAATTCCACAGCCGTCAGGCACTCGTTTGGCGGGCCCTCCATAATTCACAACAACGCTCGGTATACCGCTCATTGAGGCCATAGTAATAACGCCGCCACCTTGTTCTCGAATAGAAGGGAAACCAAAGATGTCTGCTTTGTACATCCAATCCTTTACCGTTTTTGATCTAACGGAACCGGTGAACTCAACACAATCTGTAATATTCTTTTCTTTGCAAAGTGTTTTTAATCGATTTAATTCTGGACCGTCTCCGATCATAACTAGACGGTGATTTTTTAGAATTTCACTGTTAGCAAAACACTGAATTAATATTTCGGGTTGCTTAAAAGGCACCATTCTGCCAACAAATAAAATAGTGAGCTGAGTTTTTTTGTCTTCTTTAGGTTTTCGTTCTGGATAGTCTTTGGGGTAAATTCCGCCTTCAGAAAACTCGACAACGCGATCGTGGCAGGAGTGGGGTAAATCATTAGCCGTGTGCTGGTATCCTGCTAAGATAGCCGATGCTCTTTTGTAAGTGGAGGGATAAAAAGGCAGAAATGAATGAAATTTACGTAAATAATTTAACCATTCACCTTCGCGACGCATTTCTCCTTTGAAAACATCAGGCCATTTTAAGCCGCCAAGAATGGGGCCGATAACAAAGGGCACAGTTGAAAACACTTGTATTAAGCTAGGTAAAGTTGGAGACATCGGGCTGGCCCGATGAATGATGTCAAATTCTCCAGATTTAAGCTCTTCTTTGAATGTTCTCCAGACACAATATTCAAAATAAAGATAACTGGGGTACCTAAAGGCAACTTTTGACGTCATGGCTTTATTGGGGTCTCGCGTTAAAAACTCAGACAACCTATATAATGGTTTTGCCACTTTTTCTGTGTCCAAATAAATGACCTTACTATTTTTAGGTAGAAAAGCATTAAGGTCTTTTTTATTTCGTATTTGGGTGACAAGAGTTACATCTGCATATTTACAAATAGAAAGATAGTATTCTGCAATTAAGGCTGGTAATGAATGCCATTGGGGATTGCAGTCGGCTGCAAGAAATAATATTCGAGGTTTTTTCATTCTCTATTGTTTGTCCATTATTATTCTGAAATATTTTAATGAAAACTTATACTAAAGAGGTCTAGATATTATTGTTCGTGACAAGGTCTCATTCTATATTAAAAATGGGGTTTTATTTAGCGCCAATAATTTTTTCTAACGATGCTTTTATTTCGGAGTTACTGATTATTTGTAGCTCGCGATGACAGGGTATGTTGATAATGCGATTATAAATATGGAGCGCCCGAGTCTTATTGGATAGCGGATAATAATAGCGCCCAAAAGGGAGGTCAATACTGGGTATGTTTTTAACAGGTTTGGGGAGTAAAAGAGGAACATTAGACGGTGTGCTAGGGTGTGTTTCAGTATTGGCTAAAACAGCAAGTCCGCATTCTAAGCCTATAGAGGATATCCGTTGATATTGTTCATTATAGTCTTGTTTAAGTTCGTTATATTGCTCTAGCCACATCAGAATGTAGGCGCAGGCAATATCTGATATCTTTCCATTGATCGCTAGACGGTTAATGGGATCATCATAATGATCGTGACCAAAAGAAATAAGGCTTCTGAAAAGTTTTTCGTTATCTTTGTGAATAATCGCGCAGCCGCCCTCACCAAACCCCCATGGTTTGGTGTGATGTAAGCTAATACATTCATTGGCGATATGGCCTCCAGCTTGAAAGCCCATTGCAGAATCGATAATTAATATTTTTTCATGCTTTTTTGCGTAGTCGCGATAACTTTCCATGTCATGTTTTTGGCCAAAAACATTAGTCGCAATCATGCCGTCAAACGGCGTATTACGCGCCTCATCAATATCTAGCATGGCGTCATCATTACAATCAAGAATGTCAGCCTCCGCAAGAACGCCATCGCTTGAAGAATAAAATCCAAAGGCAGAGGTGATCCAGCGCAAGCTTCTACCATGAAGGGTATGGTGCATGTTAATCAGAGAGTGCAGGGCAACAGTAGCATTGCAGCAAGCAACAACACGAAGGGAGTCATCCAGCGCCATTATTTCTGATAGCCGTGCTTCTAATTGCCTCGAAAGAGGACCGAAATTAGTCCAGTGATTGGCGGCTGCAGTAGTTAATAAGTGACGATTAATCGATGAGGTATTAACTTTTTTATTTTCGACGTATTTGATAGTGCCATCAGTGGACATCCCTAATCCTCACTGTATAAATTGAATGAAATGTTAATGGCTAAATGTCATCCAACTATACCAGAGTTATTTATAAAGTAATATCGCTTAAGTTAGCGAGTAAGCTCTAAATAGTTGGGGTTATATTCAGAGCCAATTTAAGCTCAAGAGCTTGTTGGTAATAGCGCTATCGGTCGTTGACCAGAAGGCGATGATGATACCAACGCTGGTGATCATGACGAGTATGTCGGGGACTGTACAATTATAGCCGTGACGAGCCGCTAGAAAAATCATTACCGGGTGGGTTAGTAGGCCCGTTAAACTATATCCTATGATCACGCCTTCGCTACCGTAATACGTACCGCCTAAGACAATTAATACAATCAATAGCGACGCACTGCAGGCGCTGACGGTCATTTGGCTGAAAGAGTCTCCTTTAGCCAGTAAAAATGGCATTAACGTGCCAGACAATGAGCGCCCTATTTGTCCCACCGCAAGGATTTGTAGCATCCATCCGGCGGCTAAGTAGCGGTCGTCATATAAAAATGCTATCAGCTTATCTCCAAATAAGGCAAAGATAATACATATTGCGGCAAACCCGCTGTTGAATAGCAGTCGGATATCTCGAACGGTGCTAAATCCCTTGTTCTGATCAAAAGACTCCTTAAAGTAGGGGTGTAATACTCGGCGAGATAAGTCGTAGGCCAGTAATAAAATCATACCTGCTAAGCCAGCAGCTAAGGAGTATGTACCCAGTTCAGCCATGGTGATAAATCCACCCATTATCAAGGGTGAAGCCTGCATTGTGATATAGGACACCGTGGAAGAGATGAGTATCCATTTCCCAAAGTGGAACATCCCGCTAACGGTTTCTTTATCCCATGCAAAGCGGCTGAAGTGTCCGCTGAATAATTTGTAGCTGAGAATGATTTCAAGTATTGAGGCAACCAAGTGTCCGGCTACTAAGGCCCAAATGTTTTGCCATATCATTGCCCAAACGATAATGACGACGACGCTCGTGATTTGCGTAAATAGGTCACATTTGACTTGAGTCTTAAGGTCCATGCGTTTGTCATAAGCTAACAATGCGATGGAGCGAAAGCCTTGCATAAACATGGTGATTGCGGTCACAGCAATTACCGGTAGTAGAAGAGGTTCGTCGTAAAAACTAGCCGCTGGCCAGGCAATAGCTAGCGCCAGTAATGCGATCACCCCTGCCTTGAGTACTTGCAGTGTCCATGCCGTTCGCATGAATTGAGGTGTATGCGCGCGGTCGCTATTGATCACCCCTTCGCGGAGCCCCACATCCGATATTTGGCCGAGACCAATCATGATCGCATTAACAATGGCCATTATCCCAAAAGCTTCAGGAAATAATAGTCGGGTGAGTATTAAATTAGTGCCGAATCGAATGAATTGATAGCCACCAGTTCCAACAAGCACCCAAAACATCGCCTTAAACGCTTTTGATGATGTAAAATTTTTAGCTCGGGATAAATTATGTAGCCAAAGAGAGCGAATGTGGATGAGGGGGTTATTCATGTTTAATCTGACTAAAGGGAGGTAAGTAGTACGGAATAATTGGTTATGATAGCTTATTTTTATCTTACGTGACTTGTTTTTGGTTTCGAGCTTGTTAATTACTTGTAAAGGCAGGGATAATGACTTTACAACATCTAAGAGTGAGAGAGGTTTTTGTGTCTACTTTAGCGGTATTAATTCCGGAGTTTCCAGGGCAAACGCATGCGTTCTTTATGCGTGAAAAAGCGGCTATGGAGTCAATGGGGGCAAGTATTCAAATATTGTCTACCCGCCGACCTGTTGCGAAAGAAAGCGAAGCTAATCATGCTTGGGCGTCTGATGCAGCGAGTAAAACTATTTATCTAGCGCCTTTAGATTTGAGGCAGTGGGTGTTATCGATAGCAGAGTTTGTGGGCGCAGGGCCATTTGCGTGGTGGCGATGCTTATCGTGTACTTTAAATGCAGATGTCGGTTTTAAAGATAAGGTCACTATGCTCGGGCTCGTTTTAATAGGCGCTTTTCTTAAGCGCCACTGTAGGGTCAATGCTATTAGGCATATTCATGTTCACAGCTGTGCCAACGCAGCTAACATCGCTCTGTTTAATCGTTTGTTAGGCGGTATTCCTTACAGTATGACATTACATGGACCCATGCAAGATTATGGTTTTAATCAAAAAGCCAAGTGGAAAAATGCAGCCTTTGTGGTGGTGATTACAAAAGATTTAATGGCAGAGTCTAAAGAAATATTAAGTGGTGTTGAATTACCGCCACTGTACCTTGCTCCGATGGGGGTGAATGTTGACCATTTTAAACGGGCGAGCCCTTATCTGCCTCCGGTTAAAGGCGAGGTAGTAAAGTTGGTCTCATGTGGAAGAATTCATCCAGTTAAGGCGCATGATGATTTAATTCGAGCGGTGGCCTTATTAAAGGATAAGGGTATTGCCGCAGAGTTAGTGATTTGTGGAGCCCCCGATTCTCAAAGTTATACTCAAAACTATTCTCAAGAGCTGGATAAATTAGCTGATGAGCTAAAAGTCAGTGATCAAGTTATTCGTTTAGGCTCAATTTCTGAAGAAAGGGTTAAGCAAGCTTTGGAGGCGGCTCATGTTTTTTGTTTGGCCAGTTTAAAAGAACCCTTAGGTGTGGCTACTATGGAGGCGATGGCGATGACTATTCCTGTTATTGTTGCCCGCAGCCCTGGAGTAGAAGAAATGATTGAAAATGGAGAGGATGGGTTTTTGGTTGAGCCCCGCTCACCAAACGAATTCTCAGATGCAATTCAGTTACTTATTGGTCAGCCAGAAAAAGCAGAAGCAATTGCCTTAGCGGGTCGTAAAAAAGTAGTTGAAAAATATCACTCTGGTGTCAGTGCAAAAGTTATTCTTGATGGTGTGAATAAATACGCTCCGAATGATTCTGAGTAATTTTTTTTTCTAAAATAAGCGCCGCGGCGGCGGACATTTTTCTATTGCTGTGCCCCACATAGGGCACTTTTCTAAGTTCCCAGTTAAAAACATGGTCTTGTTTTTTTGACAGATCCAGCGCGGTTTTAAAAAAATACTTTCCTCTATTTAAGCGATGCTTGCCCTGCTGCATCGCCTCTGCAGATCGTCTTAAATACTTGTGATTTTCGTCAGTATCGTCTTCACCTAACAATATAATTAAATGTTTTGCTAATGATTCTTTCATATGGATTTCTGTGGTTGGGCTCCGGTTTAACCCGTAAGGAAAGTTAACATTGTCGGAAGGTAGTGTGTACCAGCCAGCATTAGCAGCGATAGCGGTTCTGATTCTTGAGTTTTCGCTAAATAATATCATTCGATGAACAAATTGTGCTCCGGCGGAATGACCGTAGATATCATAATGGATTTGTTTGGTTTGAGTTATTTTTTGAATGTGGCTAAAAATCATATCAATGGCGGTATAGGTCCACAAAGAAACCTCATTTCGGGTTTTATCTTTATTAAATATATTACCTAAGTGATAACCTGAGCTGCCAGGATAATTTTCCTTGGAAAATTCAGGCGCTAAAATGAGAGTACCTGTTCTTTTGGCGAAATTAATCCAGTTGTTACGGTAGTCTATTGCATTGCGATTAGTGCCATGCATTACAAAGAGTACGTTAGAGTTCGGTGAGTGATTTTTTGGTCGGTAGTACCAAGTTTGAATAGTTTTATTGTCATTGCTGGTAAAGGAAAATTGCCCTAAGCCTTCTATCTTGCTTTGTGCAAAACTGCAGATAGAGGTTAGTATTAAGCTTATAGAGATAATTATTCTTTTCATATGATTATAGTCGTCAATACGCTTATAAATACAATTAGATGTCTGCTATTTTCTTTACTTTATAGCAAGTGTTTTTAGTGGAAAGTCTCTTGATTGTGTCTCGGTTAAGGTTATAATTTTACAGCAAAATTCTTGTCTCTGTGCTAATCTTTTTATAATAAAAATACGTGAGATTAATGATGACTGACTACACTCCACCCTTAGATGATATCCGCTTTGTCCTTAATGATGTGTTCGAAATCCCCGCACTATGGCAGCGGATTCCAGCCTTTGCCGATATTATCGAGTCGGATACGGCCGATGCCATTTTAGAGGAAGCGGCAAAATTGATGTCGGCGGTGATTCATCCCATCAATCAAGCGGGAGATGAAGAGGGTTGTGCTTGGAATAATGGCGAGGTAACCGCCCCCTCAGGCTTTAAGGCCGCCTATCAAGCCTTTATCGAGGGCGGTTGGAATGGCTTAGTTGGAGATAGTGAGTATGGTGGAATGGGAATGCCCAAAACACTGGTCTGTCATGTTGAGGAAATGCTTCAGGGTGCCAGTGTTTCTTTTGGATTGGCGCCAATGTTGACGGCGGGAGCCTGTTTAGCAATTAAATCTCACGCTAGTGAAGCGTTAAAAAATCGTTATCTGCCTAAGCTGTATGAAGGTAGTTGGAGCGGCGCCATGGATCTGACGGAGCCTCATGCGGGAACTGATCTTGGTATTATTCGCACTAAAGCGACACCCAATGATGATGGTAGTTATAACATTAATGGAACCAAAATTTTTATCACTTGGGGTGAACACGATTTAACAGAAAATATTATTCACTTGGTTCTTGCTAAGTTACCCAGTGCGCCGGAAGGGTCGAGGGGTATCTCCATGTTTCTGGTGCCTAAATTTTTGGTTAATGATGATGAAAGTTTAGGTGAGCGCAATGAAGTGAGTTGCGGATCGATTGAGCATAAAATGGGCATACACGGGTCGGCAACGTGCGTGATGAATTATGATGGCGCTAAAGGCTGGTTAGTGGGTGAGCCGCATAAAGGCTTAGCGGCGATGTTTACAATGATGAATGACGAGCGTTTAGCGGTAGGAATACAGGGTTTGGGGGTGTCTGATTTGGCTTATCAACAAGCAGCGGCTTACGCCAAAGATCGTTTGCAGGGCCGCAATCCTTCTGGGGTGATGCAGCCAGATAAAGTGGCTGATAACTTGTTAGCCCATGCTGATGTGCGCCGTATGTTGTTAACTATCCGTGCTCGTAATGAGGCGGCACGTGCATTCTTGACTTACGTTGCGCAGTGCTTGGATTTGGAGCGGTTTAGCGAGAACGACGAAGAGCGGAAACAGGCAGCTGATAGGGTGGCGTTGCTTACCCCCATTGCAAAAGCATTTGTCAGTGATACCTCATTTGAAAATACAGTGCTGGCGCAGCAAGTCCTCGGGGGGCATGGTTATATTCGTGAGTGGGGTGTTGAGCAGTTGGTGCGAGATGCGCGAATTACTCAAATCTATGAGGGCACCAATGGTGTTCAGGCAATGGATTTGCTGGGTAGAAAAACGATTGCTACTGAAGGTAAGTTGTTAGCTGGTTTTTTTCAAGAAATTGATCTGTATTGCCAAACAGTAACTCATGAAACAGTGGAGCCTTATAAAAAGGCATTGCTAGAACTGTTGCCTAAAGTGACTGAGCTAACAGATCATTTGTTAGCTCAGTCACTACAAGATCCCCATGCTATAGGTGCAGCGGCAAATAATTATTTACATCTTTTAGGTTATGTTGCTTATTTATATATGTGGACCAAAATGGTTGCAGTGTCTGTAGATAAGGACGGCGATTTTTATAGTAGAAAGTGTGCTACCGGCAGAGTGTTTTTAGAATGTTTATTGCCCCAAGCCGATAGTTTGATAAAAACTATCCATGCGGGTAGTGATCCTATCATGGCTTTTTCTGAGAGTGATTTTTAAGGCAGGTGAGTATTATTTTTTAAAATTAAATAAAATTTAATTCGTTCTAAAAAACGTATTCCAAGGCTTAGGTTTTCCGACGTGATAGCCTTGAAGATAATCTACATTAATATCATTAAGTAACTCTACAATTCGTTCGTTTTCGACGAATTCGGCTACGGTTTTTATTCTCATTGCTCTAGCAACGTTAGTGATCGATTCAACAAAGGTGTAATCTACCATTGACTCATGCATGTTTTTGACGAAACCACCATCAATTTTTATTTTGTCGACCGGCAAGTCTCGCAAGTATCCAAATGATGACATGCCTGCTCCAAAATCGTCTAGTGATATAGTGCAGCCAAGCTTTCTAAGCTTGGATAGAATTTTTTTTGCCGGTTCAATATTCATCATCATATGTGTTTCAGTTATTTCAAAACAAATTTTTTCCGGTCTTATGTTATACTTTTTAAAGCAGTCGCTAATAATTCCCTCTAGTTTTGGGTTTGATAAAGTATTGCCGGATAAATTAATTGCAACGGACTCTAGTGTTCGAGCCTGATCCCCAAGATCTTTTACTTTTTCGAATACATTGTTTATAACCCAGCAGTCTATGTCAAAAATAACGTCATAATGTTCAGCGGCAGGTAAAAAATTAAATGGCATGATCAGTCCGCCATCATCATCGATCAT